>Ga0209500_10000299_pt1 | contig 44238 bp, 50 predicted proteins | sample S_140212_EF_Meta_FD_187323 | JGI IMG/M metagenome (GOLD analysis project Ga0209500, IMG submission 187323) | Freshwater microbial communities from Lake Simoncouche, Canada to study carbon cycling - S_140212_EF_MetaG (SPAdes) (version 2) | ecosystem: Environmental > Aquatic > Freshwater > Lake ... | reverse complement strand
ATGCCGCAGCCATTGTAACGAGTCAGTAGGCTTTTATACGGCTAAGCGTGCTACAGAAGATAAAGGCATTATGGTAACAATGATGCCAACACTTGCCAGAAGACGCGATGCAATCTCTACCTTTCGCGGCAGGGTATTGCTGTTAGATGAAGCGCATCACATCCAAGCCAAGACATATCAGGAAATTATTCGTGAAATGCAGCCATCATTCTTTGCTGGCGCCAGCGCTACGCCAATTACCCCTACTGGTGCCGGCCTTGGCAAGTTTGGCATCACTAAACTAATTCTTGGACCGCAGCCTAGACAGTTAATGGAAGAAGGTTCGTTATGTAAATACAAAATGTTTGGTGGTGATACTGCCGTAGTAGATACAGAAGGCGTCTCCATAAGAGGTGGGGATTACAAAAAAGAAGAGATTGAAGAGCGCATTGTCAGCGTACAGGGCGACTTTTTACGAGATTTGCTGCACTTTAATCCAGACTTGCAACCAACAATTACAGTTACCATTAGTGTAGAACACGCATATATTATAGCAGCTGAGTACAAAGCGCAAGGTATTACTGCTGAAGTCATTATTGGCACCACTTCGGAGCGTGATAGAGATATAGCCTTTGAGCGTTTTACCGCTGGCGACCTACAAGTAATTGTATCAGTTGCATTAGTTGATGAAGGTTTGGACTTGCCGGCGGCAACGTGTTTACAGTTAATTAGACCTACACGCTCACTACGTTTATGGAAACAACTAATTGGAAGGGTGTTGCGCACTGATCCATCTAATCCCGACAAGGTAGCATTGATTATTGATCATGGTAATTGCTGGGAGTGTTTACCTTTGCCTCACGAACCTATCGACTGGACGCTGGAAGGTAAGGTAAAATTCAAAAAAGCAAAGTTTCAACTTGACGAAAATAAGGAAGTAATTGAAAAACCAGAACAGCAAGAGCGAATCCTAGTTGCCAAAGGTGACAAGAGAGAACTTAAGGAGTTGTCGATTGAGGAAATATATGAAGAAAGAATTAAAAAGCGTGTTAAGTCTGCCAAGAAAAATTTATACCTTGTTGAGGTAAAAGGTTTTAATTCCGCAATCTTATGGCCATGGGCCAATAGCCCAGAGGGCCTTAACAATGATCAGCGCCGCAGGGTCGAGCGTGCTCTCGGCCTGGTCTATGGCCATTGCGGCGAAGTAGCGCCATGTTACTAAATGTTAAGAGGTTGACACGCAGCGTGACAGGGGCCACCTAACACGTTATACTTACATTGTTCAACCAACAACGAACCACGAATGGTCATTTCAAATCACTGGACCGTGCTTCAAGATTTAGTTATTCTCTGTTCTATAATCTCGACAATGTTTTGCATCTTTGCTATTTTTGCTTCAATGGAAAAATGACAAAAGAACCACGCTTTAATCTATGGTTTTCCTGTGGTAACGTACACAAAGTTTTGTGCTTCGGTTCACAGCGAGCCATGAACGCTCTTGTATTGGGTGCCGAAGGATCAAACTATTCTCTTTCGGTTTTACCTGACGAGGAAGAGCCAAACAGTCAACCAGTTTCATCCGCCAAAACATGAAACGAATAATTGCCGGTGTCGCATTTGCGCTTAGCGCATTTAGCGTAGCACTTCAAGCCTCAGCTTTATTTCTCATCATTGGCATTTTCTTTCTTTTACCATGGAAAAGACTATTAACTTTCAAAGAATCCCCTCTGGATCTGCGTTATCCGAGCAAATTCAACCGCTTGTCGCGCCGTTCAGCGTTGAAATACGGCAAGGCGAACAAAAAGTAAGAGAAGATGGTTATTTCTTTTATCCAATCCATGAATTTCTTGAAGTAAATTCAATCTGGGAATTGTCAGCTTTGCTTGAAAACGCAAGGATAGATAAATGGATAAAAGATGAGCCATTTGAAATGGACGTTGAAGAACTCTGCCCAATTCCAACAAGCTACGATCCAGAACCCAGCCTTAGCGCAGCAGAACGTAATCCATCTTTAGTATGACAGCATTACCACCGCTAAGCGTGCTTCAGTCGCTCTTTCACTACAATCGAGTCACTGGAGCGATTACATACATTGTCCAGCGTGGACCGCATAAATTCGGTGATCCAGCCGGCGGCAATCGTGACGGCATTCCGCATGTATTTGTCGATGGCCGGCAGCGAAAGGCCGCTGCTGTTGCGTGGGCGCTGGCCTATCGGGTCGATCCTGCGCCGCAGCATGTGGCCTGCCGCGACGGTGATCCATTCAATCTAAGGCTCGACAATTTATACCTGTCAGATTCCAGGCCGGACTACAAGCGGTTTTCAGGGCGGCCTGGAAAACGGCCTGGCTGGCATCGGCGCGATCTGTCCCGCGACCGTGTTACCGGCGACTGGAACGCAAAATATGATGGAGTCGAGTTAGGCGTTTTTGGCACTAAAGCCGAGGCCGTATCGGCCAGGCGGCTTGCGGCGCTAGAGGATTCCGATGATGCCTAACCTAATTGCGCCTGGCACTAAGATTAGGAACCTAAAGCTTAGGTTTGTGCCATTCAAAAAAGTTAGAGTCAATCAGATATTCTATTCCGATTTTCGCTGGTATCAAAAAATATCGCAACAAATAGCGATAACAGCAGATAGTGTTGAAAGCGAGAGAAGACGTATTAAGGCCAAAGTTATAGTGAGAGTCATGGATGAATGCTCAACGTCTTCTAGGACCAAAAAAGGTATGTCGTTTGATGAGTTTATCCAGAATGCCGCTTTGTGACAAAATGTTAAGCGTTTATGGCTGAGCTTGGCACGTTGGCGCTTGAATGCTGTATGATTACGTTGTTCAAACAACCCAACCACAATGACAAGCGCCACTCTTCCCGTTCAAATGTTACATGCGGCAGCGCAGTTTACTTCGCTAGATCCTGCCAAGCAAACACTAACCGGCATTCTTATTAGACCGGCAGATAGTGGAATTATCATCAATTCAACTGATGGACACCGCGCTTTTCGTGTTACATGCCCAGACCCTAAATGGGTATGCAATCAGCCACTGCTGCTGTCAGGTAAAGCGTTTAAGAAACGTGTCCCATACGCCAGGATTGCCAGACTTGATGCGCCATTTAGTGATGCCGCTATTCATGGCGGCAAAAAGTTGACAGAATACATGCAATCATTGCCGGCAATGTGGCAATGTGAATATCAAGCTGCGGCAGATACCTATGCAAACATAAATCCTACTACTCTTTATCCCAATTCAGATCAGATATGGCCAAGTCAGTATGGCACAGACACCGATAAGCCTATCAGCTTTAACGCTGCCTATCTCGCAGACTTTATGGCTGTTGTTAAACTTTACTCATGGAATGATTGCGTTACCATGGAGCGCAATGGTTCATGTAATTCAATGCTATTTACCGCTACGGTTGATTGTGAAGGCTTGGAGAAAGTAAAAATGGAATACCTTCTAATGCCAATACAGGTACGCGATTGATCCGCCACCTTGCAAAGTGTTAAGCGTTTTTGGGCTAGCGTGCTGCGCTGGCCCATTTTCATGCTATGCTTAATTTGTTCAAACGCCACCGGCAAACAAGCCGGATCACTCGATGAGCAAACCTAAACAGCCTTGTACTGTTTGCGGTAGGACTTCAATTTCCGGGCTTAAGCCTGACCATGGCAAATGTTCGTGGCATTGGGCGGCATATATATGGGGCAAAGATTGGGCCAGGGAGGTACATGGGCCAGAGCCTACGCCAATTAGATAATCCTGGCCACACCTAACCCACCATTCTGCCGGCAACAAGCCGGATCACCCAATGAACGAACTACAAAGTTTTACGCGGTTTCCCGTACTTCAACCCAAGATTAAACACACCAATGATAACAGGCTTTTTGCCTGCATTTACCCTGGCGGGATTGCATATTCTGATCGTACAAAGGAAGAGCATGGAGACTACAAAAAAGTAGCTTTCCTTTCCTTCAAGACACTTGTTGTTGAGCCAGCCAAAAACGCTAACAAAGAATTGCTAGCCGCCGCAATGCTAGACGCTAAAAAAATACAAGCAAGAAAAGGTGAGAACTTTCAAGTATCATCTTCCGGTCAGTATATTACGCTTGGAGAATAAGCCGGCAAGGTAAAAATGACGGTTGGGGCCATCCAGTCTCAACCGTCTTACCGCTGTCTCAACTTGAGACTGATCAGGCTGGCTTATCTGTGGAAAAACCACCATTGATCTACTTAAAAGCCTTGCGGCGCAACGATCTATGGCGGAAACTTAACGAGGAGATAAGTGATATATTCTTTTCCTCCTACCCAAAAGCCTTGCGGTGCAACAGTTTATGGCGGAAACTTAAAAGGAGATTACTCGGCTAATAGGTAAATCAAGGGGAAAAAGGTATCGTGATGATACAGTCTTAAAGTGAGTCTCATTGAGACTGTATAAATGGATACATAAAAGACAAAATTCAGAAAAAAAGTTCTCATTCTAAGTTTCTTCTACCTAATCCTCTTCCTGCCGGTCTTTTGAGGCAATGGAAGAGGAGGGTCGAAAATCTCCTGCATTAGCTGAACCTATATGACCATTTTCCTTACGCCGGCCAGTGAAGACGCAAGCGGTTTGCGCGTAGCGGTATGATTTAGCAACAGATAAAGTTCCTATGGATTCGCAGCTTCCCATTCACTGCCGGCCAGATAGCGAAAGATTATTGCGCACGCATAATGCTTGGCAGGCATCATGGGATGTTAGCGATAATCAAGAAGCTCCAGACATTGAAGCATTAACACAAGAAGCCTTTGAACTTTATGCTTCAGGCTTATTGCCTATTCAAGTTAGGTGGAAGCTAGGAGAGGCTCATTCATGCCTAGACAGTCGCTTGCTCACTCGCATTCAACGCCGCGCTGAGCGTGCCCTGTGCGCCGCTGAGACAGCTCCGCCGGAGCTGCGTAGGGCCATGGTCGCTGCCAGTCGCCAGCAGGTCATTCAGGGGGCTATCCAGGCCCAGCACTGGGGCGCGGCACTGAAGGGGCTCGACCGGGCAGGCGAGATCGCTGGGGAGCTGCGTGAAAGCTCCGGCCTGTCAGATGAGGACCTTGTGCTGAGTGTGACAATCGAGCAGCCGTCCATCGCTGCCGGCGAATCGCAGCCAGTCTCAACCGAGACAGGGGCCAGTCTCACGATTGAGACGGTTGAGACTCATTCAGAGTCTTATTGAGAATCCTTGCAGCGCAATGAGTCTCAGCTGAGACTGGCATTCATGCAACTAAATGTTAAGCATTCATAGCCACTGCTCTTGTTAGCATGGTATTGTATGGGAGTCATTCACAAAAGAGGCATTCATGGACAAAAAAACACATTCAGTTGGTCGTGTTTGGCATTTAGATGGCGATGAAAGGTATAGTATTCATTTAATGTACTGCGGCTATAGCGTGCCAATGTATTGCTGCTATTTCTGCGGCGGCAAAATGTTAGCCTGTTGTCGCAGTTTGGATAAAGCCTACCATGCTTGCACCGTGTTAAGGGCTGAGCGTAACGCTATGCTCGGCATTTTGTGAACCTTTGCAAACTGTTAAGCGTCCATAGCCAAGCGTTTCATTCATGCGCTACTATGCAGGGGCATTCACACAGAGGCATTCATTCATGGCCAGCAAACATTACGAATCACTAGAGGACATTATTGCAGATGTAAAGTCGGGTATTAAGGTGTATTGGATAAACAAATCTTATGTTGTCGAAAATTGGCCCAATGGCCCGCATATTGTATTTCAGCTCAATCGTAATGCAATTAGCCTGGCTAAAGCTTATGGCGATGGAGGGGAGGGAATTTTGTCACTCTTTTATTCATGCTGCGAATCGCCCACTGTTACTAATTGTTAAGCGTCCAGCCACGGTCGCCTAAGTTCTGCGCTATCATTCACAAGTCAACCACGCACCGCCCACCATGGCCACAACGACAACAGCAAAAACGGCGCCATTCACTACGGCAGAATGGAAAACCCTCAAAAGTCTAGGAAAAATTATCCACCAATGGAACGAAGACGAATGTAATGGCGCCATCCAATGGGAAGGTAACAAGGAGGAAACGCCCAGACGTTATTACCTGGACAATTACGGCACTTATACTAAAAAGGGTCCAGTAATTGTAGACAAGGAGAATCAAGCCTTAGAGTCTGCCCGTAAGATTGCTGGTAAATACGGCTTATCTGTCTATCACCAATCGGACCCTAGGGGTTGCTCACTGTATGTCTACAATGCTGCCGACGCAAAGGGTCGGATTAGCGAATTGTACTCTAGTATCGCCAAGCCTGTTATTTAGCATTCATTCATTTACTTAATCATGCTAATCATTATTCGCGCTAATCGGTGGGAGTTAATCTCCTGCCGTCAAGACATTAAGGCCGCCTGGCGGCACGCGAATGCCTTAACATGGCAGACTAAAGTCTACCACTGGGTCGGCAGACTTTAGTCTTCCATTCATTCATTCATTCATTCATTCATGCCATGAAAAGTACAATAAAGTCAGGGCTAAAGCACTTTTTCTCCATTCTGGCTTGTCTGGCACGGACCGAGCGATGGCGGACCCGAACGGTTTCCGCACATTTTACTTAATCGACCGCCCAATAATAAAGCAAAACCCCTAAACGAGAGCGAGGCTATAAAGATATGGCAGGAAAGATGCTTCAATTATTGTACCGCATCGGATCTTGCTAAAGACTATTTACTCTATTTAATCGACCGTTAATCCTTATTGTTACTAAAAGTTAAGCGCCCATGGTCCCACCGTGTTAAGCCATGGTAGGATCAGGAAGTCCCAAAGCAGACAGCATCATGCCAGAACAACGTTGCGACTACCTAGGTGAAAGGATCATCCTTTCTTAGTAGTGCTTGACGGCGACTTGATTAGTGTTAGGGGTTAATTTTTGATTATCCTATCATCCCATCATCCCATCATCGCAATGCAACATTCTACAGGTCAAACAGTCAAGCCTTCTAGCCCTTGTGATTCTGGTCCTTGTGACTTAGCATTTTTGACTGAAGAACAGCTAACCAAACAGCTTTTAATGCAAAGGGAAAAATTTAATCATAGCTGGATTGTTTGTATGAGTAACCATTACGCTAGTGGTGTGTATATTGACGCTGAAATAGAGATGAAAAATGCCTACGTTGCTATGGGTAGAATTTTAGACTATGCTTATGCTTGCAGAGCATCAGTATTTTATGATGACTTAAATAATCTACTGGCATCATAGATTTAACATCATCCCATCATCCCATCATCCCACTAAAACAATGGCACAAACTCTCAAGCTTCCAACTATCAAAGAATTATCCAGTTTAATAAAGTCTATTAAGCCTCACATCTGCGATGATTACAAGGATGAAAATGATGAACTTCCCAGGATAGATTTAACTTGTGCAATCAATGATAATGGAGAGTGGGGTTATCAGACGGGAGATGATTCTTATAGTGGCGCCGCTTATTTTTACCCTCACTGGGCGGTCGTTAGCATTTATAGGCGCAGTAACAGTAGAGACCTTGCTAAAGAAATTAGGGAGCAATGGTTAGAATTGTTAGCATCCTGCGCTTAGCGTGCCACGTTGCAAACTGTTACGGGTCAGACCGTCAGCGTAACATCTGACCCTAGAATGAGAGAGTAAACAAGCAACCCCCTATTCCATTGGAAACCTCCTTTATTCTCTCACTAATCGAAACGGTTAAAGTAACAGGTTCCAAAATCGAGCTAAACCTAGAATCATGGTGCACACTAAGAAATTACTATATGAGCAAAAATATAGGGCTTGAATTGTCAAATAGATTTATTGGCAAATACTTCTACTGTCACAACGATTAACTAATCACATCTTAGCAATCGCTTCCCACACCAACAACAGCCATGGCCACCGTATTAACAGGATCACAAATTACAGACTATCGGGCTAAAGTGTTACTGTCTGCACTATCCTTAGAGTGTAAAGGTATGAAGCGCAACGGCACTAGCGTATACTCTATCGTGAAAAGAGAGTATAATCTAAAGGGGAACAAACAGTCTGTATGCAATCAACTTAAGACAATCCTGGAAACAACGGTGTAGACAATTATCCCACAATCCTCCCCGGTTTGCTATGCTTACCGGGGCAGGGTTGCGGTTTCCGTATAACGGGGAGGGGTGCCTATACCCCCTCCATCTCACACCAGCATTTTTTGCGTACAATATATTCACACCAGCGTACATAGAAAACGTACAAGCAAGCGTATAAGTAAGGAGGGGGGGCAGGGGTCGCTTTTTAAGGAATTGCATCAACGCAGCGTTTGTAATACATTTCACGATCCGCAAGTCCATTTACGCCACCGTTGACCCGCAGCGTAACAGTACGTACACTAGCAAAAGAATCGCATAACTGGTTCATCTTGTTTGAATACCACCAGTAGCCGGCAGAAGTAAAAGGATAATTGTAAGCAACATACTCAACGCCGGTCATTACTTTCAAATCTTTAATAAACTCTGCAAACTTCTGATAATTGTAGCGTCCTGTCATTTGAATATAACCAGCTCCTTTGTAGCGTGGCCCGTCACCTTTGCGAATGTTGCCAAGATCAGAGCTATCTTCGTAATCCCAACCAGAAGCAAGTTCTTTCTTGTAACGCCCACCACCGCTTTCATGTGCTGTTTGACTAAGAAAATGCCGCAGCCTTGGTTTAGTAGTTATTTGAAATTGCCGCAGACATTGGTTAAGCTCAACCATTTCCCGATCTTCAATTAAGATTGGATTGCAATTCCAAATACTTGCAAGTTGCTGCTTGGTAATCAGCGGTGGCTGTGCGGGCACTGGTGGCCTAGGAGGAGTTGCAGTCATGCCGGCACCAAGCAAGGAAGGTCAACCCTAGCAGAATCGCTACAGCGATAACGCTTTGCGCGAAACAAGACGTGTTATCCCCTGTGGGTCAATAACAGTAACTCGACCTGAAGATGGTAATAATTTGTAAGAATATGGCAATTTCCAGCCAGGTTCGCCATCGTGTCTGACCATTGTATAGCTAAAAGTCTTTTCCATGGCCCAATCATACCTCATCACCCGCCGGTAAGCAGCGTGATAAAATGACCTGCAACAATCAACGTACCATGGGCACTCTTGCTGACTTTCAGATCCACGAACTCTGCATGGCTGGCATGGTCACACCATATGACCCTTTATTGCTCAACCCGGCATCGCTAGATTTGCGCCTGGGCTCAAACATCCTGATCGAGTCTGCTGAAGGGCCAAGACTTATTCCGTATCCTATTGCAAGACATACAGAGTCAGATCCATACAGAATGATGCCAGGCCAATTTATACTAGCTGAAGCTGAGCCAATTTTTAACATTCCAGAAGACATTGAAGGTCAGTTTATACTTAAATCTTCTCGCGCAAGGGAAGGATTGCAACACCTTATGGCCGGATTTGCAGACCCAGGGTGGAGCGGGTCAAGATTAACACTTGAACTTAAGAATGTTCGCCAACTTCATTGGATTGGTCTTTACCCAGGGCTCAAAATTGGACAGATGAAGTTTTCTTTTATGGATTCTATCCCACGCCGGTCTTATGCAGTTACCGGCAGGTATAATAATGATGCAACCGTCACCGCGTCTAAGGGCTAAAATTATGACAAGCATTGAAGAAACACTGGCAGAACGCGGCAAGCGTTACGGCAGGTTCATGGATCACGCCACAGTCACGCAAGAGCTAAAAAGGGTTGTAAAAGTTTTTTGTTGTGCTGTCGGCACTAACTTGGCGCCTGATCAAAAAGAAGCCATTGATATGATTTGCCATAAGCTAGGTCGAATAATTTGCGGTGATCCAAATTATGCCGATAGCTGGCACGATATTGCTGGCTATGCTAAACTTGTTGAAGATCGACTTAATGAAATAGATAGCAATGGGTAAACAAATCAATCTCGAAAAATGCACAAACCCTAACTGCGCATCTTCCCATCAAATTATTATTGTAGAAACACGCACAACAGCATGTGGCAGTCGCGCAAGGCGGCGGCGCTGCGAAGGTTGTGGTCATCTTTGGTACACTATGCAAGCACCTGAAGAACATGTTGAAAACTGGCGACTAATCTGGACGAAGAAAGGACCAGTCACATTTCTCCCGCCGGCAGAATCACTAGAAAAAGAGAAAATATAAAAAATCAGTAGACTCTGTGGTTTGTAATGACTCCGCTTTCACCTTTCGCAAGGTTGAATTTACCTAAGCATAAATACTTAAAAGCATCGAACGAGTGATCGACTCCAAGTTTTTTGTTTGGCATTCTGGTGCCTTTAGCGTAACCAAGTGTTCTAAATGATTTAATAAGTTCGTGACAACGCGGATTGATTTTAGTATGCACTTCACCATCGGCAGTACGCAATGCTGCGTTTGCTGCTCGAATACCATCGGCAGTATTATATGGCGCTTCGGGTGCATAAACAGTAATTCCAGCTTTTTTGAGAATTTGATGATCGCTTACTCCAACGCCCGAAGTTTGCTTTCTCTTGCCGGTAGGATCTGGACAAGCAATGATGCGCCGATTCTCGCCATAAAGATCAATGAGAACTTCTGCCATATCCCATGTGGTAGCGCCTCTTAAGTTTAGCTCATTAAAAACACGCAGTTGTACCGGCCTTCCATTTACTTTGATTATGTTAGCGCAAATGGCAGTCAATGGATCATTGTTAAAGTCCATTCCAACATAAAGTGGCAGTTCTTCGTCATCTTCAACCGTGGAGTCCATGTTAAGCATTGAAAAACAAGACACAACGAGTCCAGTATTTGACATAATTTTAGCTTCGTACTCACGCTCAAACACTTCTGGCGCAAGCGTTCTCTTAGCTTCTTCGATCTCAATAGCTGGTATATTGCCGCCTTGCAATGAAGTGTATTCGTAAAGTGTCCATTGTTGCGGATTTAGGCGCTCTAGCCCAGGATCGACAAGGTCTGCATTTTTTAGTAGCAAGATCATTTCGTAGAACCATCCAGCAGTACCTTCTGGTGATGGAGTTGTTGTAAATAATGCCCAACCGCTGCGGTCTGACAGCGCAGGGCGAATGACAGATCGCCATGTATATTCTTGCTGAAAAGCGCATTCGTCCATTACGACACCGCTAAGTGCTGGGCCGCGCAAAGCGTCAGGATCTTCAGAGCCTTTTAGGTAAATAACAGAACCATTGATAAGGTCAATTCTAAGATTGGATTCGTTCTTCTTCCTTATCCAGCGTTCAGGGATGATGCTTTTGTATGTATCCCAAGCAATGTCTTTTGCCATTCTGTATGTAGGAGCAACGTAGTAATAGACCCCCTTGCGCTCGGCGGCGCCACGCGACAGCTCGACTCCGCCTAAGACCGTCTTTCCACCCCGCCGGCCAGCCAGTACGACGCGGAAGCGCCGCCGATCCTGGAAAATCAGTCCTTGCATTGGTCGCAAAGACAACTGATTCTTGCCGGCAACAAAATCGCCGCTCTCGCGCAGTCCCGTTTGGGTCGTCATATTGATCTGATGTTACCTGTGACTGTAGGCCATGCCAACAGGCTAAGATACTGTCAAATGCCGCGATGCAGTGAGCACAACAAGAATCAGGCTGACGTTTCCGCGTTACACTGACAAGGATAGTCCATTTTTTATGGATTATACAATCTTGCGAATGCGTAAGAAGTGGGAAATTATGCAAGCAGTTACAAGCGGCACTGAATACTTGCACGGTAACGCGGAAGTCTACTTGCCACGAGAGCCAAGAGAGCAACCAGTAGAAGGCTCTTCGTATGATCCGTGGCAAGCACGGGTCAATTTATCGGTCCTAGCACCATTTACGAAGCGTTTAATCCATAACGCTGCCGGCATGGTGCTTCGCAGGCGCATCAGGCTTGAAGGTGGTGATCCCTACTGGGAAGATGAATTTAGGAAAGATGTAGATGGTGACGGAACATCGCTAGATCAGTACGCCAAGAAGCGACTTGAAGTTGCATTGACGTATGGCATGTCTTCGATAATTGTTGACGCAGAAAGGCGTGATGCTCAGTCTGGTGCTGATCAGATTGAACCGTTGCGACCGTATTTTGTGCCGGTAGATCCATGGCAGTATCTGGGCAGCCGGCGATTGAATGATGATCCTGGCGCACCTTTGACAATGTTTCGATACCAAGAAGAGCGCAAGAATGATGATGGCATGTATGGAGAACAGTATGTTGCAATAGCTCGCGTTATTACCCCTGGCGAATACAGTGTATTTCAAGCTGACGTACAGGACGGAATTGACTCCGGCAGCTTTGCTCTTGATTACGTTCCTCTCGTAAGCATTTACGCTGAAAAAGAAGGCTTTTTGTGTGCTTCACCACCACTTTCCGACGTTGCTCATCTTAACATTGCACATTACAGACGGCTTGCGGATCTTTTACATTCTTTGCATATTGCTGCTATTGGTCTTCTTGTTCTTGAAGATTACGATGGTGAAGAAGGTATTACGGGACAGAATTATGCCATCAAAATGAATATAGGCGCCAAAGCGTATTGGGTAAACTGTGACGCTGGTTCATTTGCGGCACAATCAGAGTTGCTAGACAGGTTAGAGAATGAAATCTCCCACCTTGGCGTCACTAAATTGCTGGGGCAAAAGTTTGTTGCAGAAAGTGCTGATGCAAAACGCATAGACCATCAACAAGCAAATTGCGTGTTGGCGGTTGCGGCAATGGAGTTAGAGTCGGGACTAAACGAAGCATTTAGGATCGCTTCAGACTACAATGGCAAAAAAGCGCCAAGGGTTATTGTCGATAGAGATTTTGACTTTTACAGACTGCTCGGTCAGGATGTAAGTGTATTGAGTGATCTTGAAACTAAGGGACAAATTACAACTGAACTATTCCATAGAATTTTATTCCAGGGCGAGTGGATTCCTGAAGACGTAAACTTGAAGGATCTTATGGCTCAAGTCGAAAAGCTCAAAAAAGAGGCTCAACGTGTTATGGTTGAACAGCAAAACGCTCAAAGCGCAAATGGAACCGCAAATCCAGGCCGCTCGCTCCCGGTTGCTGGCGCTGGTCGAGCAGCAGGCGCTGGAAGTGCGTGATGACATCGAAAAAGCCCCTGAGCCGCCTGGAATGGGCGCACAGGGGCTCGGTTGCCGACTGGGCGATCAGTGGCCGCGATTGCGCTGAGAAGCGCTAGTGGCCCGCACAAGCTCGGCTGCGATCATCGGTTCCTTGATCAACTTCGTCTTGCACTGGCCGCCAGAAAGAAGAGTTTTTTCAAGTTCCAAGCCACCAATGTTGACCCGTTCAACTTCTGGAAGGATTTCGTCAAGTTCTTCGGCTTCGGGTTCCGGTGCTTGAATTGCTGGTTTTGCCGTAACAGTTGCTGCCTTGGGATCTGCGGTTGCCATGGATGCGTCCGATGAGTTATCGGCTACACTATAGCGCATCCATCAATCACGTCATGTCACTCACGCCAGAACAGATTGCCGAATTACAGGCCAAAGCTGCCAAGGTTGAAGAACTTGAATCACGGCTTGCCGCTGTAGATGGCAAGAAAGGGGAAATTCTTGACGAAAAAAAGCAACTGCAACAGCGGCTCAAAGAGCTTGAGGATAAAGAAGATGCCCGCAAGAAAAAAGATTTAGAAGATCAGGGTAAAACTGCTGAGCTTTTGGATCAAGAGCGCAAAGAAAGGGAAGCACTGCGAAAGCAACTTGAAGAAAAAGATCAACTTATTGCAAGCGAAAGGGAGCAGCGTGTCAAGGATCGCATGAGAGCTGACTTTCTTGCTGTATTTAATGCTGGCGAAGTATTTCAGCCGGAACACGCATGGGGTTTGTTGCATTCGCTTGCTAATGACGAAGAAGGTAAAACAATCACTACTTACAAGGGCCAGAAGGTTAGTCCTACTGAACTTGCCGGCAAATTGCGCCAAGATCCGCAATACGCCTATTTGTTCAAACCAAAAGGTGGATCTGGCGGCATGGGCTCCAAGCCTGCTATTGGCGAATCCATGGAAACCTCGGGCAACCCATACCTTGCCGGCGGCAGTATCACCAAGCGCATCCAGCTAGAGCTAGATGATCCCGATTTAGCTGCTAAGCTGAAGACTGAAGCGAGCGCCGCTCGCAATAAGGGTTAAGGCTGCGCCAAAGCCCAGAAAAAGCATCGCTGCTGCGCGGTCGTGCTGACCAAACACAAACCCTGCTTTTAATTCAATGGCTTTTCTTGGAAATCTCGGCGGCACTTTTCAGGGCGATATTGCAAGCCTAACTCGGCTTGCAACGTCTGCTCCCTTTGCTGCCTACCTGCAAGAGCAAATCTTTCTGCAATCGCGCATGATCCGTTCCGGGATCATTGCAACGAGTCCCGCGCTTACTGCTAGCACGGGCACTCGGATCGAAGCTCCTTTCTTCAAGCCGCTCAATCCGGTTGAAGAAATTATGACCTCCGGTAACGACTGGGGCACTTCCGGCGAGGGTCACTTCACCTTCCAAAAGATCCAGGCAACCACGCAGTACGCCAGCATTACGCATCGGGGCTTTGCTTACGCTGTGGACAAACTTTCCCGGCTTGCTACCGGCGAAGATGCGCTGTCTGTTCTTGCTAGTCAGCTTGCTCCCGCAATGGACAAGCTACGGACTGTCAAGTTCATTTCGCAGATGGAAGGGCTGCTTGGCACTGGCGGCCCACTAAATTCCACCAATAGCTTGAACAAGTCTGTTACCACTGGCGCTGCGGAAGCAAATTACTTGACGGCTGGTAACGTTATCGAAGCACGTTACAAGCTCAACGAGCGCCAGGCTGACATCACTACGATTGTCATGCACTCGCTTGTTGCTGCCTACCTAGAGCAACTTGGCTTTTTGGCTTACAATGGCGACCGTGCCGGCGTCAACCGTAGTCAACAAATTGGTATCTTTGCCAATTTGAATGTTGTCGTTGACGACCAATGTCCTATCATTGGCACAAGCGGTCAGCAAAGGCAGTTTGTCTGTTATCTTGCCGGCCCTGGCGTAATGATCGAAGGCGATCAGATTCCCATGGAAATTGAGCCTGATCGTAATGCTTCCAGCAAGCAGGACGGTATCATTATTGACTACCATCACGTTCAGCACGTTCCCGGTACTTCATGGAATGCCAGCTTTGACAATCCTACGAACACCCAACTCGCTACCGGCTCTAACTACAGTCTCGCCTATAGCGATGCTCGCTTGATTCCGGCAGTGCGCCTGATTGTGAACAGCCCTTATGGTGGTACAATCTAAGAGGGTGTGAGTTCCATTAAATTAACCCAAGCATGTGAGAGTACTTGGGTTTTTTTGTGCTACAATGGCGACGGCTCAAGGTTTGCTCAAAAAGCCTTTCAGGAGGTCAGAATCCTGGGGGGCTTTTTCATGGGCAGACTGGGCTATGATCAGAGCCAGCCCCGCATCGCTTTCCGATGGCTAGTTTCAATCATCTCAACCTTGCCAAGACTTTCACCGTCGCCGGCTTGCCCTCTTCGCCCACGCTTGGCATGGTTCGGGTAGTCAGTGACGCAACCTCTCCCGCCGCCGGCTCTGCGCCCACTGGGGGCGGCTCTGCTAAAGCGCTGGTTTGGTACAACGGCACCGCTTGGCGCGTCTTTGCGGTCTGATCACCATGAGCACTCGCTGGTGGCCCTGGCATCGCCTGGCTGAGCCCTACGCCTATCAGGCCATCAGTGGTGAGCAGACTTGCAACTGCACGCCGCCAGCGCTTATTACCGTGGCCAACGTGGATACTTACATGGCATCCACGCTTAAAGCATCAGCATGGGCTGCACTCGATGCAACACAAAAGGGACAGGCACTTAAATCTGCCCAAGATGCGTTGCGCACTTTGCGCTGGTGTACTGATCAGACAATTTGTTGCGGCAAGGAATTGGTTGCTAGTTACACTGCTGCTGCTTCTGAGCTTGCGCTTGTGCTTTTTAATAATAGCACGGCAGTGCTTGGTGCCGCAAGTCAACTGCCAGCGCCAGTGGTAAAGCGGCAAAAATTTGCCGTATTTGAGGAAGAGTATTTTGGTCCCGATACCATAGCGCAAGTACTGCCAAAGGACAAGCGCGTTGGCAGCAATTCGCCAACAGTGCTGCGCTTGTATCCTTGGCTGATTGACTTAATTGGATGCTGGGTTGATCGCCAAAGTCAAACAATTATTCCGATGTTTAGAGGATAAAATGAACGCTCCGCAAGATGCTTGGGCGGGGCCACTGGCCAAACGGTTAATAGATCGCTTCCGATCCCAAGCGCTAACTTATGTCAGGGTTGATTTTGGTCCTTACGATGAAACCATAGGCGAAATTGATAGCATAGAAACCAGTTACGCCGCTGCCGGCGCAGTAGCACGCTCAATGAAAATAGAGCGCGATGGAGTGCAACAAGGCCAACAAGTCGAAGTATGGGTTGACCATAAAATCGTACCCTGGCCAATCAGCTCCAATGATTGCTTGCGATACCAAGGGCGTAAATGGAAAGTTACGGAGATTGAAAGCTATGGCAGCGGTACGGACGGCTCAACCATTGGCCCAGTTTACCTGACGACACTAGATGGAAAGCTCATTACAACCCTTGACGGCAAAGTATTTATTGCCAAAGAAGCTGGTGGCGCATTGAATGGCATTACGATGTACGCCAGCAAAGTTATGGCGAGGATGGAGTAATGGCAAGGCGGCGCAAGCCTACGAAAAAGGGCAAAGGCTTTGGACTTGAAAAAATGTCCGATGAAATTAGAGAAGCGGCAGTTACAGCTTTGCGCAATGCTGCTAAAGAAGTTCTCAATGACCTTGCGGCCATTGGCCCAGATTGGAGCGGAGAATTTAAGCAGCACTGGTACGTTGAGACTGCTGACGGCAAGAAAGGAGTAAGGCCAGGCGGTGAAGGCGGGAAGTACAATCTCTTTAACATTCCTCTACTTAAAACCCAGGGTCGCAACGCAAGAGGCCAGTTTACGTCTTCCAAGATGGCGGACACGGGCAAGGTTGAGCTTTTTATTGGCAACTCTTCCTCTTATGCGCAAGAAGCAATGGATCTTATCCCTGGAAGATTTAGGTATCCAGGTTCTGAGCCGCAGGGGCAAATTGTCGCAAAAGGTAAGCGTCAGGACAATATAAGAGGCAAGATCAAGGAAGGCCGTGGCAGTAATCGTTCAACTGCTGAATTAGATTGGTTTTCCACTTATATGGAAGGTGGTGCATTTGCGGCTGCTTTTAACAAGGGCGCCAAGGCAGGCTTCCTTGTTCCCGTCAACAAAACCGGCTTTAATAAACCAGCAAAATGACAGTTCCTCTTCAAAAAATTCGCGGTGCCTACGAACGCATTGTAATCAATGCTGCCAATCCAGTAAAGGTTTACGTCGAGAATCAATCAGCGGTTGACTTTGACACGTTAAGCGAATACTGTTTTGTTCGTGTTAATTTTGGCTTGATACAAGAGCCGGTTATTGGCGCACAGGCTCGATGGCACATTCGTGGTTCCCTGGTGTGCGAGATATTTACGCGGAAAAACATTGGCCCAGGACGCGGAATGCAAATTGCGGTTCCAATTATTGAGGCCCTGTCAGCCCTGAATGGTCCGATCTTTCCCGCTTCACAGGAGATCATCGCTCGCGTTGGATCGGTGACAGGCCCGACCCAGGCGCAGCTACAGGATCGAGCGCATCACTTCACGCGATTCTCTATGCCGATCATGGCTCGCCATAGGGGCTAGACTAAGTGCTACAGATCGTGCCGGCCACGGGCCGGAAATCCCATGCCCGTCGTCTCCTGCGGCGCAACCACTGTCCTCACCGGACAAGACGGAATGATCGCCATGAAGCCCCCTGGCACCCTGGCCTGCTTGCTTGACAAAACTGACTTTCCCGCTCCCATTTCTCCGGCAACCACTTCCGTCCTTCCGATTCCCGCAAATTCTGACTTTCGTGTTGGCGATCCTGTTATCTTTTCAAAAAAAGGGACCGCAAACCTTGATGCCACTTTAACCGATGGAACGGTTTATTACATCAAGACTCGACCTACTTCCACTACCGCAACTATTTCCGCAACTCTTGGCGGGGCTGCGCTTGCGTTTGGCGGCAATGGTGGCACTGGTGGCGCTAATACGCCCGGTGCCGGCAACCATATTGAGATGACTTACGCAACGGCTTTTGCCATGTGTGAGGTTCCTTCTGTTTCCCTGACACTAACTCGGGGTGAGATTGATACGACTTCAATTCCTTGCAAGCCTGGCACCGCCAATGGACCAAAACTTGCTCGCTTCCGCAAGTATCAACCCGGTTTTGCTGACGGCAACGGCACGCTTACCCTGCAACTTACTGATGACCGCGCTGCATTTAACAACCGCCTGATTCAGGGCACGTTGTTCAATGACCAAGGCGGTGCTGTGCTGAAAGCGTATTTTAGCGCTGTTGCGGCCAGCGGTAGCACTGCGGTTAGCGATGCTGATTCGCTTTACGCTGAAGTTCCCATTATCCTGCTTGGTTTTGACTCAACCATTAGTCAAGATGAAGCTCCAACAGCCATCTCGGTAAATTTCCGCATTTCGGATACACCTACAGCTCTGATGGGGCTTGTGTTCTGATCGTTTACGGAAGACAGTATGGCGGGACTTTGGTCCCGCTTTTTCATGTCTTGAGCCAGTGCTATGATTTCTGGGTTGCATTGAACAACCCATGGCCGCCAAGAACATCAAAGAGCTTCTCAAGAAGACTCGCCAGCGCCGCAAAGCACAGATTACCTTAAGCACTGGTGATGTATTTGAAATGTTTTTTATGCCGCTAACTGAAGCGGAAGATGAAAAAATCCGAGAAGCAGTTGACACGGACAAGCGCACAAATGCTTATGGCTTGCGCGTGCTAGTCAACAAAGCCGAGTACGAAGACGGCGAAAAAATGTTCACGCTTCCTGAGATTGGCATGATGCGTCAAGAGTGTGCCAAGGCAGACCTGACTGCCATGATGGAAGCGCTAATCTTTAACGGGGGCGTGCTGGCAAGCGAAGATTCCAAAAGCAATAAAGGAGGCGATAAGGACTGATTCTGGTTTAATGCTTCGACTTGCGTTATGCAAAGAGCTGGGAATGACACCTTCCCAGCTCAAAAATAATGCAACTCAAGATGACATTATTATGCTTGCGGCATATTTTGACATTTTGAACGATCAGATGCCAGCCGTCCCACAGGCCAGCCAACCCAGGAGACGCTAAGGTGGGGCACTGGCTCTGGGGCGGGGAGTGGCTGATTATCAAGGGCTAATCAAAGTTGGCATACAGGGCCTTGGTGAAATTCGCCAACTTAACGCAGCGCTTGAAAGAACCAGCCAGCTATATGACAATCTTGAAAATGCCCAGCTTAATGTAGGTCAAGTTGCGCAATCTGCCACTCGCAACGTAAACAGAGCTGCACAGCGCAGGGCGCAAGCGGGCCGTGATCTTTCGAGCGCTGGTCGTACTGTTGCAAACGTGGCAATGCGCCGCGATTCTGAAACAGGACGATTTGTGGGCGGCGGCGCAAACGCTACAGCACGAAGACTGGCAAACTCTCAACTGCGGCTTGCTCAGCGTGACGTTAGGGAGTCAGACCGCAACCTAAGGGAAGAAATACAGAATCGTCGTCTAGTCGCTGCCGCCGAGCGTAGATACGCAAAAGCCCTTAATCGTACAAGTGATATTCGGGAAAATATCCAACGCAGAGGCGTGGATGCGGCCACGCAAATAGCAAGCGCATCTAACTCGATTGGACAAGCAAGTCGGGGCAACTATCTAACCAATCTATACCAAGGCCGGCAACGAGAATTTGCACGCGGCGGCGCTGGCATGGGCTTAAGCCCAGAACTGCAACAGCAAGCGCGTAATGTTCGCGGCGCTTGGGACTTGGCGACTGCTGGCGGCAGAGAAAATCTGCAACTAATGCAGCGAATCGCCACCGAAATGGCGGGGCTATTGCGCCAACAAAATGAGCTAAACCGTGGTCGCACTGGACGATCTACCGGCTTCGAGACGGGTAGGCGGGGCCAGGAAAGAATCACCGCCCTATCTGCGATGCCGGGAGCAGACCCAGCGCGAATTAGAAGGCTTCGCTCACAAGCGACAGATGTAATTTCCGCTAGCAATACGGGCGACATTGCGGGCTCGCGTGAAGCGACGTTGCGCATGAATGCTTCGATTGACAGATACACACGAGAATTAAATGCGGCGGCGGCGAAGATACGAAATGCTCCATCGAGCCGTATTCCACAAGGTCCGCTTGAAATTGCATCAAGAGCAAGAGCGTTACGGGAAAGCGGTGGTCAGCTTGCGCTGCCAAGTAGCAACATGCTTGCCGAGCGTGTCGCTAGGGCTGCTGGCGGTGTTGCTCCAGTTGATTTACTTGCCGCAAGAAAAGAAAGAGAAACGCAACTTAACGAACAGCGCAAGCAACAACAGGAAGCTGGCAAGCGCCTCAATAACAAGCAAAGACAGGAGGATAAACGGCAAGCTGGTTTGGGGATCGGTGTTTCTGCTCCGCAACGCATTGGCGGGCCGACTCGGCGTGTTAGCGCAGTCCCAATGGGCGGCGGGATTGATTCTGGAATTATGCCCAGAGCGCTTCCTAGTGACAAGTTACTAGAGCGGCGGGTTGCGTCTTCTGGACAAATACAACCAAGCAGGCTTGACGAATTGCAGGCCGCGCAACAGAAGCAACTAGCAAAAGAAGCTGAGCGGGCGGCTGGTTCGCTGGGGCGTTTTGGCGCAGCGGTGGAGCGCGAGGAGAAGCGGCGGCAAAGCCAGGGGATCGGTGTCCCCGGTCGCACAGGCGGCTCGACCAAAAAGGGCGGCGCAATCCCAATGGGCGGCCAAGGCGGTCGTCCTGGCATGTTCAACCAATACTCTTCCCTCGCCGGCCCTGGCAACCCGGTTGGGATCGAACAGTTCAAGGCAGAGCAGAAGCGCCAACAGGGCCAAAAGGGCTTCTTCCAGGGCAGTGCCCGCAAGGCCATCGGAGAGGGCCTGATCGGTGGGGCATTTCCGCTGCTGTTTGGACAGGGCATAGGGGCATCACTGGGCGGCGCTGCTGGCGGTGCTACCGGCGGCATGGTCGGCGGCTCGTTTGGCTTCGGTCTTTCCCTTGCCGGCACAGCAATCGGCCAGGTCGTTGACACTACAGCTAAAAATCTTACCGAACTTGCTACCGCTCTTAAAACTCCAGATGACACGTTGCAAGCACTTGCAAAAAGCGGCTTTTATGTTAGTCACAGCTTAGAGTTTCAAGTCAAGCAGCTAGAATCAGTTGGGCGTGCTTACGATGCACAGACACTTGTATTACAAGAAGTCGAAAAGCGCCTTGGTAGCGGATCTGTTCGTCAACTTAACGCCCTTGAGTCGGAACAGCGTCGATTACAAGAGCAATGGTCTTCGATTGCCGGAACACTGCAATCGGAGCTACTTCCAGCGCTAGTTGGTTTTACCGGCGTAATTGCCGACACAATTAACGTAGCCCGTGGTATTGGCAGCTTGCCAGGGGCCAAGCAGGTTGGAACGGTACTAACAAATGGATTGATTGGCCCGAGTGGTGCCATATTAACAGCACTTCAGCGGCGTGGCAAAGCAGTTGCTGCGGGACAAGCGGGTAATAGACAGGCCGCCAAAGCTCAGGATGAATTTGCCGCTGGAACAACGCAGATTCAAGAGTCGCGCAAGATTGCAGATCAAATACAGTCGGCTTATCGTGAAGCATTCAGCTTGCAACGGGAAGCATACGATTTACAGCGTAATGGCGCAATCCTTAACAGGGACACTGCTGACTACAGTTACAAAAAAGAACGTGAGATATTTGACTTACGCCAACAAGCGGCAGAAAAGCAGATTGAAAATAATCGCAGCAGAGCGCAAAACCGCATAGAAGGTAGCGACTTAAACGCTCGCCAAACATTTGCGGCTGCTACTGGCTTCGAGCAGCAACTGTTGGGCAATGTTCGTGAGGCAGTTCGTTCACGGAAGGAAGGCGAAGCCGATATTGAGCAATCAAGAAATAGACTTGAGCTTGCAATGGCAAAGCTCAATCGTGATACTGAAGATTACAAGCGAACAAATGCACGCGAAATAGAGGACATTGAGCAACGCAAGCTGTCCTATGTGCGTTCAGTGGAAGATTACAAAATGAAGGTTGCGGATTACGTTCGTGACCGTTCAAGAGAAGCCGCTGATTTAATGCGCCAGGCAATGACGCTGCCTGATATGGGCGCCGCTGCTGGCGGTGGTGGTGGCTCCATTGGAGGCAGCAAGTTAAGTCGGCTCATAGGGGGAGCCGAAAGCTATGGCGGAAACTATGGCGCTTTTAATCGTGGTGGCACCAATAATGGGCATTATTCTATTGATCCCGGAAAAGATCCCAGTCTTGTAAACATGACCATCGCTGAAATTCAGCGTCGTCAATTAGCGCCAGGGGTTCCGCGCAGTCAACAGTTACATGCGGTTGGCAAATATCAAATCATTGGCGATACAATGCAATCGCTTATGCGTGGTCGCTATGGTCCAACCGGCGTAAGTCCATCTGATCGTTTTACTCCAGACGTACAGGAAAAACTAGGATCTGCATTGGCACGCAATCGTGTCATGGGCAAAACGGTTGATGAGGGGATGCGTGGACTTCGCCAAGAGTGGATTGGCCTTCAGAATGTAAGCGATGCAAAGTTGCGTGATGCCGTAATTGAGCTTCAAAAAACTGGAAATCTTCAGGGCCAAACCGCAACGCAAATCAGCAACATTCCGGGCCCTAAGTTTAGCCCAACCCCCATCGGGCCTACGCCTTCTATTGCGCCAATGAATGCTGCCAATATGGCGGCAAGACTGCAACTTGCTGGCGGAGAAAAAGAGGCGCTAAAAATTCTAGAAGAACAAAACAAGCTCAAGCAAAAAGGCATCGAACTTGGCCAAATTGAGCAAATTCTCCAAGGCAATCAACTGCCACAACTCAAGCAACAGGAGGATACACTTAAACAGCAAATTACGGCAAGACAAAAAATTCTTGACCTTAGCGACAATGCTGCCTCAGTTGCGGATATTGAAGCAGAAAGCAGAGCGCGGCTTAAGCAGATTGACATAGACCGTAATAGCGCTCTTGCAAAAGCTAAAAAGCAATATGGCAACGACCCCGCAACTATCAAGCAAATTAACGAACAAGCTAACCTTGCCGTTGGAATTGCTAAAAAAGAAGAAGAACAACGTCGCAAAAACCTTGACCTTAACAATAAATTACAAAACCAAGAGCAATCTCGTTCTGCCATTTTGCAGTTACAAGAAACATTAGCGACCGGCAAAGCGGAAGCCGCTGCACTAGAACGCGGCAAGCTAGCGGCGACCAATGTTGAATTGCTTAAGGCTTCTGAGCTTTACAACCGCGCCAGCGATGACGAAAAAGCTAGGCTGGCCTTACTTACCGCACAAACAGAGGAGCTTGGCAAACAAAATGACTTCCGTAGGCAAATCAACGAAGTCAGGAATGACACTCGCTTTACTGGCGCTGGCTTACGAGCAGGAATGATTGGCGCACCAGCGCGTGCTTACGAACAAGGATTAAAGAATTTTGAAGGCGATACAGTTAAAGCAATGGCATATGCCAAAGAAAACAAGTTGCTTGAAGACCAGCAAATGATTTGGGGCAACCTTGAAAAAAATATCGTTGACGTATCTAACGCTATTTCTGGTGCGTTGACAAATGGTCTAGTTGATATTGTTGATGGATCAAGAAAGATCCAAGACGTAGGGCGCGATATGCTTAAGGCAATGGCTGGCACTTTTGCTGATTCCGCACAGCAGCAGCTAACAACATTGATGCAGCGTCAACTTGGCAGTATGCTGGGCGGGCCATTGGCTAAAGCGTTGGGCGGTAGTGCAACCGCAGCAGGCCCGCAAGCAATGAACACATCTTCGATGGCCGCTGCCGGTTCGCTCAACGGGCTAAACGCAGCCGCCATTGCCCTCCAGGCGACATTTCAGGCCATGGCCGCACAAGGCGCATTCTCCAGTTCGACAGGCGGCCTTGGTGCGGCACTGTCGGGCTCAATGGGCAATATCGGCTCAGCCTTCTCGGTTGCCAATCCCAGCCTGTTTGCCGGGGCCTTCTCCGGTGGCGCTACAGGCGGCCTTGGCGCGGCGCTCTCCGGCTCCCTTGGTAACATCGGTGCGGGGTTTTCAGTCCCTACTGCCTTCGGCGGCTTTCTTGCCGGCGGCGGAACCACCAAACCCGGCAAAGGCTATGTGGTTGGAGAAAACGGGCCAGAGTTCTTCTTTCCTGGCGCATCTGGTCGCGTAGTACCAAACAGTGCAAGGCAAAAAGCCGACAGTATGCAACGCGATAAAGCTGATCCGATTGACATTCGCTACACGGTGACAGAGCAGCGCGGCGAACGCTATGTTACTGAAGAACAGTTCCGTAAAGGCATGAGTAGTTCTTCTAAGCGAGCACAAGCAATGACCTATGCCGGCATGAGGAACAATAAAGAAATCCGAGACTTTGTTGACATCTAATGCTTGCTGTTACCCATTACATCGAGTTCCTAAGCGCTACTGGCGGTGCGTTGCTAGTGCCACAAAGGTATCAGCCTTACTTTGTTGGGGAAGTAAGAACTTTTAACAGTTTACCGTACTACTTCAGCCCCTTTAGTATTGCCGGTGATCTGTCAACAGATGGCAACGAAAGTGGCGACTATGAGCTAATGGCTCCCGCTAACATTATTTCAAGTGCAAAGTTATGGCAGGCATCACAAGACCTTTACCTTGTCAAGGTTTCAACCGTTCTACTTGCCGGTACGCCAACATTTAACGTAAATAGTCTGCCAACATGGACTGAATTAAGTTTTTTAAGTTCTACTATTTGTGTTTGCGATTCCTTTGGTTATACTGATTCGGTTCCTGGCGAAGAAGATCAGTATTCGGTAGTAACTCTTAAGCTAACGAATCCACTAAATTTTGTCACCGGGACCGCGCCAACCCGTAGACTTACGGCTGCACAGGTCGGCCCATTGCCATCTAGCGGAGGAATTACATTTTGACGTTCTGGCGCAAATGGTCCGGCTTGCCCTGGGAACTTGGCGCAGATCCAAGGGACGGCAAGGCAGCCTGTTGCTTCAAAACCGCTCAGGCGGTTCGGGAAGCCCTGGGGATGTCCTGGCCCGCCGAGCGTATGGACGCTTGGTACGAGAGCGCTAGGAGTGGCGCCTGGAGCGATCTGCGGTGGGATTGGGACGACATCACAAGGCCAATCGAAAAACCGGAAGCCGGCGCCTTGATTCGGTTCGACAACAACGATGATTCTTTTGGTGTAGGTATATTGCCTGACGTGAGGACAATGATTACCGTTCGCCATAACGGACGCCTCATTGTTGGCCCGTACTCTGCCTTTAGAACACAACGCTTATACTGCTTGCAATGATTCCACTTCTTCCCTACGAAAAACAATTAAGTCAAATCCTTGGCGTTTCAGAGGATTTGTTTCAGGAGTGGAAAGCAATTACGCTTAAAAATTCTATTGAGAAACCGGCAGACGGTCCAGTGTGTGGCCCAGTAGTTCCCATACTTGTAAATTTAGCCATAGCAGTTGGGATCTCCTTGCTATCGTCACTGCTTTTCCCGTCGCAGCGGCAGTCAAGAATTATTGCTTCAAAAAAAGGCGGATCACCAACAACAAGTAACCAAAGGTCATCGCCGCGATTTGGTTTTGATTCGATACAGGAACCAGCAAGAGTCGGACAGTTTATACCAGTCATTATTGCCAAAAGAGAAAATGAACTTGGTGGTGTACGGGTAGCGATGCCGTTGATATGGTCACAAATGCTTGCGTGGAAAGGATCGCAAATGGCCAGGCTTATATTTATGGCTGGAGCTGCCAATATGTCATCAAGTGCTTGGGATCAATCTGGCTGGGCTCTTGGCAACAATACGCTTGGCGCATACGCTTACACTGGTACGGCTATTGCCAGTGGCGCAAGGTATTCAATTTATTATCGACCTAATGGGGGAAGGATCACAGGTAATGACTTAATTGCCGGCAGGGAAGCAGCAAAAGACTCTGGCAATTTTCAGAATTATGGCGGACAAGATGTATTTGCCGTTGGTCTTGGCAGCAATCAATACAAAAGAGCATTTTGCATGACGGAAGCACCGTCTACTAGCGCCGCCTTTGGTCTTTACGGATGGTGTCCGAATGCCATGCTGCACAGGGAAACAGTAACAACACAACCAACTATTCTCGCTAGGATAAGCTCTAGCGACAAAGTAAGAACTGACGACGACGCCGCAGCGTTGGTTGAACTTTGGAAAGGCAAATTCTACTGGTCTATGCGAAGTGGTTTAAGATATTTCAAAGCAGCCAATTCGTCAACCTGGCAGACTCCTGCGACTGGCAACTTTGCGATTATTCAACAAAGTGTCAGCATAGGGGATTCGTTAAAATATGTTTTAGAAAACACTACTGATGCAGAGACAAAAATAAGAATAAACACCAATAACTCTCGCCTTGTTAGCGATGATGCAGAATTTGAAGAGGAAATGCGTGGAGTCGCTTCATCTGTTACTGGAGTACAAGGAGCCGCTGATTCAGCACTTATTCCAAACGAATTATACAGAATTGGAAGTTGTTGGGCAATTTTAGAAGAAAGAATTTCAAGTGATTCAACCGAAACAATTTTCATTAGCGACTCTGAGCAGCAACCAGTAGGAGACGGAAATCACATGGAATATACTTTTACTGTTGTAAAAGCTGGAAGCGTACAGTTTATCGGTCCTGGATTCCTGAATCCGCCGCCGCTTACAAATCAAATTGGAGACAAAATTTTTCCAGAAGAATACAATCCAAGCAACAGCTTTGCAAGCCTGACAAGCGGCACTGAAGGACGCTACAAAGTTTGTTCAGACGCAGCGCAGATATTCCGTATGTCCATAGCTTCGGTGGGTGCAGTAAGAGAGTTCAAGGTTAGTGAAATAGTAATCAAATCAACAGTTGGAATAACCGTAAACTCAATGACGGCTTTTGGCTCATCACCAACAATACAAAACATAAATAAAAAAGCGGGTCAAAATCAAGAAGGCAATACAGCTAATGGAGTTTTATCTGTATCCCGTTACGACGGCAGCGGAGATAAAACTACATGCAAAACGCGCAGATACAGCACATTTGTATTTCAGTATAGTTCAGATCGTGGTGTTTCGTGGACTCAGTTTCCAGAGGTTTATGCTGTTGCCGGCATTGATGGAGAAGCTGTTTATAATTATCTTAGAACTTCTTTTTCATCCAGCAAAAGATGGGAAAGAAGGCTTGTACCTCTTTCCAGTTGGGAAATTCGCTCTAGCAGCTTAAATAGAATTGTTATCCTTGACTCAAACAGCGGCGAAGATGTAAGTACAACTTCAGGAGTGGTTACAGTAACAGTTACTGGGTATGTCGTAAATCCAACCGAAAGTAGACAGCGCAAAATATCACAACTTGAACCAAGTTTTGATATTGGCTTTGGATGGACCGACCCATATTACGAGTCCATGCTTGATGGGTATGCAAGATTTGCTGAAGCCTTTGCGTATGATAATTTACAAACAACAGTTGGAAATGCGCCAGAACACGAAATTAAACAAGTAAACTATTATGGTGATCTTGACTTTCAGCCTTCATATTTATCGCTTTGTCCAGTCGGATTGAATATCATGGCATCGCTAGAAATTAGCAGCCTTCAATCATTTAGCGGTTATTGCAATAATGGCTACGAAATGCCTAGGTTGCTAAATAGTGACACAAAAGGGTCAACTCATTTATTTCCAGACTGGTTGCGTGAGTTAATGACCAGTACGGAACTTGGTGCGTTTCCGCGAACGCAGTTAGCACAGATTGATCGAACCAGTTTTCAGGAAGCTGCTCAATGGTGTCAAGACAGAAAATACTTTTACGATGCTGTAGAAGATGAGCCCTTAAGTATTCTTGACTGGGCATCGGAAACCGCTTTGGCTCATTTGCTTAAACTGGTTCGCTCTGGTGGAGTTTACTACCTCAAGAAAGCAGTTGAATTTACTGAACCATTAGACATAAAAGCCCAGTTTAATAATGGCAACATTGAAGAAGGCTCGTTTAGGTTAAACACCATTGATTACAATACTAGACAGCCATTTATTGTGCAAGTTAAGTGGCGCGAAGAGTCACTTGGCGCAGAGTCACCACTGTTTGCGCGTGAGCGTGTTGCAATGGTTCGCGCAAAAACAACCAGCGTCAACGCTCCAGTCAAAACCCTTGACCTATCAAAATGGTGTACTAATTACAAGCAAGCCATTGATGCAGCTTGCTATTATGAACGATTTGTAACTATCCATGATCATCAAATTAGCTTCAGAACATCACCGGATATGCTAGCAGCGCAGTTACGTTCTGGCGGCTTCTTTGTAATGGACCTTGAAGTAATTAACTACAGCACCACTTTTCAAGGTTTTATACAAAAAAACGGAACGATTGTATCAACTCGTCCATGGATGATGCCATCAGGGAATGGAACCTATACAGCAATGACGTGGGACATGCAATCCGATCCCAAGGAAGAACAAATTACTATAGTTGACAGGATCGCATCACCAAAAGAACGGTTTTTTGCGATAAGGGACAGCAACACAAAGCCACGAACCTACGAAATAAAAAAAGTAAACATTGACGCTGAAGGCGTTATCACGATTGATGCGTTCCATCACCCAACAAACGCAAGCGGGCTTAGCTTGCTTGGCGTAAACTGGACGACATATCAAACTGACGCAAATTGGGTGATTGAGTTATGAGCATCATTAACGCGCTACCGGGAATTGTGCCAACGGCAAGAACCTACTCGATGGGCCAATGGCCACAGAGGCGCATGAAAATGCGTAACGCCAGAACAGTTCGATGGCCGCTTTGCAACAAGCCGTCTGGCGACAAGATGGATCTTGTATGGGAAAACATCACATACGCACAGGCTGAGCAGCTTTGTGCGGTATGGGATAGTAATTATGGAATCTATGGCCAGCTAACTTTACCTGCTGCTACCCTTGCCGGCACCAGTGAAGCGCTTAATACTTTCCTGGCAACGCCTTACGCTGGCGTCACTTGGCATTTTGTTGGCAATCCACAAGTCGAGTCCGTTAAAGCTGGGCGTTGCACCGTCAGGATGCCGATTGGAACGCGAATGGTAGACGTGGGGGCTTCTGGTATCAGTGGCGCCAAGGTTTGGCAGCTTACCCTAGAAATTCAAACCGGCTACGATAACACAGCCGGCGATCCATATAATAATCAACTTTACAATACTACGGTAAGCACGTCAACCATTTACACTTTTCCAACGTCTAACGTTAGTGGCATGTGTCAGTTTGTAGGCACTCCTACATTTGAGGGTGGAACTATCTCAATTACAGGCGCTAATTCATTTGTTTACAATAAAAATCAATACGTTGGCGGTGGCTATGATTATTACAAAGCTCATGTACTAGGATATGTCGATCCGATTGGTGGCTTTGTCGAGATGCAAAGATTTAGAATCCCAGGAAACTTTTACCACCCTAACGATCCAAACTATAATTAAGTAATGGCACTGACTCTTCCCGCGTACACCCCGACAAGCTGGCAACTAACATTGCCCGGCTATCCGGTTATGGTAAACGGCTTTAGGTCTACAGCGTACCCTGACATACTTGGCTCATTGCCTAGCGATTCAAGGTGGAAACTAACCTTTGAAAACATGACAAGCGCAGAGGCGTTAGCGCTTCTACTGCCGTGGAAAGCAAGTGGCGGTGGAGTATGGCCACTCGCACCACTGCCGGCAGAATTGGCGGGAGGTGTTAATGACGCTAACTTTAGAAAAAGACTTATCTGTACGACTTGGAAAATTGAAAAGGAGCCAGTAAAGGAATCAGTAAAAAATGGTAGATTTAATCTTACAGTAGAGCTTGTTCACGAACTTGCTTTTGACTCAATTTATCGGACTGATTGCGAGTCAATTCCCGTACCACTGCCAGCAGATCCTTACATTGCCAACGTAAGTGCGATACTGTTAATGAGTGGAATTGATGGATCAACTACTTTTACGGATTCTTCTCAACATGCGCGTACAGTTACAAGAGTAAACTATAACTTGAACATTGTCGCAGAAACTACCAGCGAAGGCGCAACACTAGCTCGCTTCAATCAAGGATCTGGGGCAACAAATAGTTTTCTGGAGCTTGATAATACAGATGGCCTGCTTTCGATGAATGGAGATTATACCGTAGAAATGGCTGTTAAACTTAAAACAACCAATCTCGTTGGCCTTACCGGGTCGCGTAGTGAAAGTGGAAGTAACAGACAATTCTTGATGAATGGAGATGGCCTTTATGGAAGCAACAATAATACTGTTGGTGTTTATCTTGACGGTCAAACTGGAATTTCTGCCGATAACATTGCTCCACTTAATACTATTAACTACATATCATTTAGTAAAATTGGCAATGTCTTTCGCTGTCATGTAAATGGATCACTTGTATTTACTGTTACACTTCCAGGAGCAGTGACGCATAAGTTTACTTTAATCGGTCAAAGCATGTATCAAAGCGCTTTTATTGGTGATATTTTTCGGGTTAGAATTACAAAAGGCGTTGGTCGTTATGGGGCTGATCCTTATGAAGTGCCCATCACTTACCCAACGACTTAAAAACTGCAATTACAGGTCTTGACATAGATTGCAATGCAAGCTATAGTGTGGCTTGCCGCATCTCGCAATTATGTCCGTAATTGTTGGCTCTGATGGAGCAGCACAGGTGAACCTTGGCGGCGGCGTTAAGTACATTGCCAACATAAAGTCTTGGCGAGCAAACTTAAAGCGTGACATGCTAAGACGGACAACGCAAGCAGATGAAGTAGAAAAACGTACAGCCGGACTTGCTGATTGGAGTGGAGACTTTGAGTTTTTCTTGCAATTTTCGGACGATGTAACAACAGCACAAAGCTCATGGCAAATGTTAAACTTTGCGCTTACTGGCACGGACGACAGCCTAAAAGCCAATGTTGCGTTAATTCTGCAAACGCATCAAGTGCTACCAGATTGCGATATTTTTAGTACGACTATTCCCGGCGTCATAAAACTTATTGGCACAGTGGTTATTGGCGACGTTACGATCAACTGCGAAGACCCAGAGCACCCGCTTGGCCTTCTGGTGAGCTGGGCCGGCGATGGAGCAATGACCCTGCAGAGGACTTGATCTTGGCTCCCTACCCTGGATGGCCCTATGATGAAGAGGTCTGGTCAGGTTCAGCAGTGTTCGGGCAGCAAGAGCGAATTAGCAAGCTGGAACGCGGTCTAACAAGGCTGGAAACCATTGTGGAACAGCTTGTATCCGGCATGGACGCTGATCACAAAGCAATGCAGGAAATACGCAAAGAAGATCGAGATGCACTAAAAGAACTGGGCGCAAAAATGGAAAGATCAGTTGCGGGCTTGGCCGATGAAATGAAAAAATTAGCAGAACGTAGTTCGATTATTGACAACAATGTGCTAGCAAAGCAATCGCAAGCGCTGGGGGCCATCGCTGCTACTCGCTGGATCATTGGAACAGCGCTTGCCTTTGGAGCTTTGGTTATTGCTTATCAGGCTGGCGAAGCCGGTAAACATATTGACCCTCAAAGAGACACTGGCGCACAAATCAAATGATATTACTAACTACAACAATTTCTGGAAGCCCCGATGGCACAAGGCCGCTAACTGGCGCCGAAAGAGTGCCTATGGATCAAGGCGAATTTACGATTGACGCGACGACACAAGATATTGCAAATTTAGCGATTGCAAATATATCGCAACGACTTGCTGCATTTCGAGACGCAAGTTGTTTTTACGTTTCCAAGCGTATTACGGCAAGTGACAGTAACAATGGTACAAGCGATGGTGAGCCTTTTCTTACCATTGGCGCAGCAGTTGCCGCTGCCAAGGCATACGTTTTAGCCAATCCCGGCAAGTTAGCCAAGGTCCATTGCGGTCCCGGTACTTTTACTGAAGCATCACTACCATTTCGCCCAGGCCCTGGCGTACTTGTTTATGCCGACTCCCAAAGAACCACAATCATCAAACCGGCCACGGGCCAAGAGTTAAATGGATTCTTTGCCCTGGATTCTGGGGCGATGTTAGTAAACCTAACCTTTGCCGGTCATCAGGCCACTGGCACCAGTGCCACGGATAGCAGTATCGGCACTCGCGCATGGGCTGTAAAATTTGATGAATTAGCGAATGGCGGCCAAGGACCGATTCTTTACGCTTCTCCTTACGTCAAGGATTGTCTTTCAATTACTGCTGAAGACGATGCTGGCTTAGCTGGCTCTACATCAGTTGGCGACACTGGCGGCGGCATTGAGATTGACGGTGCAAAATGTCACCCAAGCAGTCCCGTCCGCAGCATGGTTGTGTATGGTTATACGCAACAGAATTTAGGTGGGCCTGGCATTGTCATCAAAAATGATGCCTACGGTGAGCTAGTTAGTTTCTTTGGTCTTTTTTGTACTTGGCATGTTCAAGCAGAAAAAGGCGGTTGGGCCACAATGTCAGGTGGTGGTTGTAGTGAGTTCGGCACTTATGGCGTTGTTGCTGACGGCTATTCTCCTTCGGCTTTATTTACGGGCACGTTACGCGCATCGGCTGCTGCCGGTGCATTAAGTGTTGACGTGATGTCGATGACTGCCAACAGGATTGGCAGTAGCAGTAGGCCCCATAATGGACTAATTATGCTGCTTGGCGGCACAGGATATGTCGTCAGCGCTAGCTCACCGATTAACTCATCTGGTACGGTTGTTTCTGATTCTGATGTCACACGCGCTGGCTATAGGGTAACTCTTTACAATCCGTCTGGTATTGGCCTAGCAACAAATGCCGCCCAGGGTGCAACGTGTGATTTCCGTCGCCGTTCGCAAGTTTCGGCAGGATGTCACACTGCACTATTTGTTGGCTCTGGCAATAACTATCAAGCCTTGCCATGGAATGGTGGCGTACCTGTTCGTGCCAATGAATTTGTCGAGCGCAATTTTGGTCGCGTCTTTGGTCTAAGAGTGAATGATGCTGGTGATATTACCGCAGCCGGTGGCGCTTTCTCAATCGACGGTACATCGGGATCAGTCACGATCAATACAACCTCTTTTAACCTTTCTGGGCTAAATGCAATCGGACCATTTTCGCGTAATGGTGGCGTTAGTTCAGTTGGCGTTCAGATTCAGGAAGCATCCAATAATGTCACGTTGCTATCGAGCCTGGGAAGCAGCGACGGCAATACAGTTCCAACTCAATTTGCTGTTCGATCCTATTCCGACAACCGTTATCTAGCGGGGCTAAGCGTAACAAATGGCCAACCTATTGCTATCACCGATAACAGCACGCAAGATGCTAATGGTTACTGGACGCGAAGCAGGAACATATCGCTAAGCCTAAACACACCGAACGGCCTAGCGCAGCTTGATTCAAGCGGTTTAATACCATCAGCATTGCTCCCAAGTTACGTTGACGATGTTCTGGAATTTGTTAACCTAGCAGCGTTTCCAGTTACTGGTGAAACTGGAAAGATTTATGTTTCTAAGGCAACAAACCTTGCTTACCGCTGGAGCGGTTCTGTCTATGTAGAGATTTCCGCTTCACCGGGTACAACCGATGCCGTACCAGAGGGCTCGATCAATCTTTATTATGCTAACGCTCGCGCTATTGCTGCACCGCTTAACGGATACGCCAGTACCACCGGAACAATATCAGCCAGTGATTCAATACTTACGGCAATTCAAAAACTGAATGGAAATATCACCCAAGCAGTTGCTGGCAGTGTCACTAGCGTTACCGCTACAAGCCCAATCGTTAGCAGTGGTGGAGCAACTCCAAACCTTTCGATTCCAGCCGCTACTACAAGTGTGGCGGGATATATGTCAAGTTCAGATAAAAGCAAGCTAAATGGCATTGCCACTGGCGCCACGGCTTTCGATCCTGCTTCCCCCGGCGCCATTGGCGGCACCTCAGCTGCAGCGGGATCGTTCACTCGACTGCTTTTACCAGCGCAGAGCAGTACACCATCAACGCCAAGTTCTGGATTCACGCTGTTTGCCAATACTTCAAATGCTTTAAGTTGGGTTGGTCAAAATGGCTACTTGCGAACATTTGACGGAACAGCTAATACCGCCAATCAAGTCTATACGCTGCCAGATGCAAGCGGCACTTTGGTCACACAGGATGCAACCCAAACCCTAACCAGCAAGACTCTAGGCAACGTTAAAGAAACCGTCTACACAATCACCGACGCTGCCGGGTTTGCGATTGATCCTGCCAATGGCCCGATTCAAGTCGTAACCCTAGGCGCTAATCGTACTCCAGTCGCCACAAACTTTGGCGCTGGGCAGTCCATGTTGTTATGCGTAGACGATGGCACCGGGTTTGCAATTACATGGACATCAGTCGGAACATTCATCAGTGGCACAACGGCTCCAATTTTAGCAACAACTGGCTATACCTTATTTGAACTATTTAAGATTGGCAGTGTTGTCAACATTGCTTATGTGGGGACTGGATCATGAGGGGGCATTTGTTGAGGGCGGCTCAAAAAGGCGACACCAATGCGCTCGCCTACATTGCTGCCGTAGAAGCAGCAGATGGCCAGGCGCTGGAGGCTAACGTCAAAATTGCCATCAATGCTTTTGTTGTTGGCTGTAAAGATGACGGTATTTGGAACGCAATTAAGGCAAGTTGCATCTTGGCCGGTGCCCGCTCATTGGCCGGTGCATTGGTGCCACTGGTGGGGACTGCACCGACAAATTTTAATTTCGTGAGCGGTGATTACAATCGCAAGACGGGGCTAGTGGGCAATGGATCAAGCAAATACATAAACAGCAACCGTAACAATAATGCTGATCCTCAAAATAGCAGGCATTTTTCACTATATGCAAGCGTAATAAGTTCGACAGCTGGTGGTTGGTATATGGGTTCAGGCAACGGAACTGGTAATTCCAATTTTGTATCACGAAGCGCAACGTCCATTGGGCAGCGCCTTTCTGGTGACTCGGTCGATATTTCCGGCGTAAACGGAACAGGTTTTATAGGAATAAATAGAAATAACTCTACAAGTGTGACAGGCCGTGGCAATAGTCAAAATGTCGTAGTTACAGCCGCTAGCGTCTCTCCTACAACTTCGTCTATAACTGTTTTTGGCAATGTATCAACCGGCTACAGTTCTGCAAAATTACAATTTTACTCCATTGGTGAATCCATAGACCTTGCACTTCTTGACGCTCGCGTCACTAACTTAATCAACGCCTATGCGTCCGCGATCCCATGACCTACGCCATCCTTGCCAACGGCGCAATCACGGCTCATGGCTCAGCCGCTGACTTATGGCCCAACACGTCATTTTCCGGCAATGGCCCCAATGCTGCATTCCTGACTGCACACGATGCGCAGCAAATTCGCAGCGATGCCCCCTACGACCAGGCCACGCAGTACCTGCAATCGTGTGATCCGTATGTCCTCAATGGGGAGGTTTTCAACACCATTGCTGTACCGATCCCCACTCCACCCCCAGAGCCCGCCTGGGATCAATTCTCCCTGACAGCGCTAGCTGATCCCGGCCTCAACATCGCTGTCCTCGTTGCTGACCCCACGGTGCCTAATGCTGCACGTGGCCTGTCAGCGGCGTTGCTGGAGGCAAAACTGCAGGGTGAATATGTGAATTTCGCAGCCTGCTGGGCCACGGTAGTAGCCGCCGCCCAGATTCCGCCATCCCGCGTGGCTGAACTGGTCGGCCTGGCCCAAGCTTGCCACCTTCCCCAGGCCTTTATCGACGCCATTTTGCCAACATGAAACAATCCAACGCTGGTAAAAACTTAAAATCAATAGACGCTAAAGTTACGGCTGGCCTAATTGGAGCAGCAACAATACTCGTTACGCTGGTGGCATTAGGTCGCCAATATACGGTAGATTGCCGCGCTGCTGGCGGCGACATTGACCAATGTTGGGACAAGGGGCTGACCATCGCCGGCATGGGCGCTGGTGGGCCGCTAAGTGCTGGAGTTGTACTTGGCTACATTGTTGGTACTGCCGGCAAAGAAAAAGAAAAGGCAGAGAAGTATCAAGAGGGATACTGGACTGTTAATCCAGAACTTCACCAAGGCGACAAGCAATAAAAAGGCACCCTTTCGAGTGCCTTCATTGCCAATAACAATCAGACTTAGACAGTTTCCCCATCCAAGAGAGGAGTGCCAGGCTGCTCTTCGGATCGCTTCCTAGGAATAACTGGTTTTACTTCGCCAGTGGGACGAAGCAAAATCTGGCCGTTGCCGGGATACGAAACCTCAAACACGTCGCCAGGATTTGCGCCAATATGGCGAGTCGCCAGTTGCGACACAAGCAAAATACCTTGACCACTACAACGAGCCTGGGTCAACCCAGCGTGAGAACGACCGGGACCGCTTTGACTGCCAGTGTCGATACCTTGAGCTTGCAAAAGCGCCTTATCAAATGGCGCTTTCATAACACGCTCTTGGCCACTCTTGGTAATGGTAAGGTAGCCGGCGTCGTAGGCAATTTGGTAGTGATTCCGACCAGCGGCTTTTTTTTCGTTGTAGAAGTCGAGCAGCGCTTTGCCTGCTAGCCGTTCGTGGCGCTCGGTTTCTTCAGTTTCAGAGGGCTCAGCATCGTCCTCGTCATCACCGAAATCATCGGCGGAGTCGGCAACCTCGGCGGAATCAATAGAATCCAGCTTTTCGGTGTCCAGCTCTTCGATAAAAGCGGGTTCGGCGTCAGTTTTGGCCTTGGTCTTGGTTGGCATTGGATGAATGCGTGACAGTGAGAAGCATAGCACGCTATCGGGCACCCATTAACGGATAGAGCGCATTGAAAGCCGCTTGAAAAACAGGGTGGCCACCACTCATGGTTGCTCGCTGGTGGTGCAACAGAAGCCCGCCGGCAAACTGAAGCCATCCCTGATCAAGGTCTGGTCGATTCCAGGATCTTTCTTTAACGCCATCGACAGACAGCATAAAGTTGATGCCACGCTCAACCCGCAGCCCATGGACCGCCTCAAGGCCAAAGTCATAGCTTCCCTGCTGCATCTGCCAGCCATCACGGACGCGAGCCGTTGCCTCTCTCACCTTGCCGGCCTCAGCGTCAACTTCTGCAAGATGTTCACAAATTCCACGCAATATCTCATCGTCAGGCGCGTAATCACACAATCGCTCATAGCGCTCCGCAAAGTGTTCAGCCTGGTTACTCTTCCAGTCACAAAGACTAAGAATGCCATCAACCTCAGCAACAAGATCAGGCGTAAAGCCATAGCAGCCGCCTGGATGGATCATTGGCTCTTCAATGACATAGACCTTCCCAATGCGAGGAAAAACCTGTTCAAGCCATAACAAATGAATTACGGCTGCTTCAATATCTTTTGGACAATTTGCCAACATTTCCGCTTCCCTAAACGAACCAAGCGATAGCCCAGCCATGGCATGAAATCTTGTACCAACATCAGCGCGAATGTCTCTAACTCGCTCCATGAAATACTCAGCACCCATTTTACTTAGCCCTTTGCGCATCAAGGAACCAAGCCATCGACTTTTGTCAAAATCCTTGCCACCAGCAAGTGAAATAATGCGCGAAGACGATGGTACTTCAATCTGCTCTTGTCGAGTTTCATAAAAATACTTGTGGTCTTGCTCCCTAAAAAAAACTCCCGGTTGAACCGGGAGCAAGTGCAGCTCAGGCATGAAGATCAGAAGTTCTGAGGAAGTTGGGGAGCTGGGCCGCCGGGAGGTTGGCCATGGATCGCGCCAGGCATAGGCTGAGCGGGCGCCGGAGGGGCAACGGGCAAAGGCGCTTGGGCTTGTGCCGGGGGCTGCGCGGGATAGCCCTGTGGGGCCTGCTGCTGGTAGGTCGGCTGTGGCTGCTGTGGCTGTGCCGGAACGGCATGGCCAGCAGGCATCGGCACATGAGCTGGCCAACCCTGTGCAGCCACCTGTTGCTGAGCCACCTGCTGCTGAGGCGCCTGAGCGTACCCTTGTGCCGCTTGCTGTCGTGCAGCAGCGCTGCGCTGGGTTTCGGTCACAGTTGACAGGCCGCCAGAGAGGATCGGCTTCTTGTCGCCAGGACTGACCTGCTGCGCATACAGCGCAAAGTCAAGTTTAATGCACGGCTGGCCACCGCGATCAGAAATGTACTGGCCAGCATTAAAAGCAGCGTTAAGCTCCTGTAGCAGTTCCCAGGTGATCTCAACATTGCCTTTGTAATCAGGTTGATTGGCGGCAGTCTTGCGATCATTAACCCAAAGCGCAGAACGATTTGGGCGGTAATTTTGTTGCGGTTGGGAATAGGTCACTGAAGAACGGGAATTGGTTGAACGGGATTAACAATGCCAGGCGGCATGGTTGAAATGACAGGCCACCCTTGCGGGGTAACTTGCTGGTAAGTCGCTACTGGGGCTTGCGTTTGCTGGCCTGGCATAGGATAAGCAGGAATGCTAGGCAGTCCCGGTAGCGCTTGTGTCGTTGGAGCGGTGGAATGACCGCCGCTGTTACCATCATCGTCGTTTTCGGGACAGATGGCAAGCAGTGCAAACAAGTTGTAACGTGTGCCATAAGTAACGGCACTGCCAACACGCTGTTGATTGCTGGGGTCAGTAATGGGAAAATCAGAACAAAATTCCTCAGTTCCGTCAACAAAAGCAACTGTAGTACGAACAATCCAACAAGATTGGTCGTAAACTATTTGTGAATAAACAACAACACCCTGCTCAAGCAGTGCCGGTTTAATTGCCTTAAGCAAGCCTGGCAGCGCCAAATAGTTAGACTTGAGATAGTCGTTTTTACTATCTTTGACAAGATCGCCAAAACCACTAGAAGCAGCAGCGATTGCTTCAAGCAAAGTAGCCTTTGTCATTTCTTGACTCATTACATGAAGTGACGGTGCAACAGGCTGAGCCACTGGAGTGGGAACTTGCATCGGCGGTGGTGAAGCGGGAGTGCGTGCCATGACGGAAGAGTGAACGGTTAGAGTGTAGCATAAAGCAGTCAGCGAAACAGTGGAACAGGTTTAAGTGCTGGGCACTTCCGGTTCGGTAAAAATGGGTGCAATTTTTGCAATTAGTCTAATTTGCGGAGTGTTTTGAACCAATGGACCCCAGCGCCATGGGCTAGGACGTAAATTAACGTAGCACGTTTTGTCTTTTTTGTCGGTCATTTTAATCAGGAAACCTTCCAAGCGCTATAAAAATTTGCGTTTTTCCTTTCTCGCGCCATTCGCCAAGACCCATTGAGACAAGTTGTTCCATTGCAGCCCTGACATGAACAACGCTCATGTTTTTTCGATATTTAATCGGAACACAACTGCTAAAGAAGCGTGAGGCAGTGACTCCGTTGTTAGCCTTGGCATAAATATGCACCCTCCGGTTTATGTCGTATGATCCATGGCGTTGCATTTGCGATTCCTGCTGTTCTACAATCGCATAACTTTGGAGTAAGTCAACCAAAATTACAGCTCTCGCTAAAGTACCCTTCGAGACATATAGCTCTTCTACATCTTCCTCGCCGGCAGCAACACGGCACAGGTGCATGGTAAGGGCAATTTGCAAAATGTAACCAAGCCTTTTGCCAAGCACAGCACGCTGAGACTCAAGAGACACCGACTGAGATTTATCGTAGGTATCACGCGATAGCAACACAAATAACTCAACAGCTTCTTTCTCAAGCCTTAGCACAAGTGGCCTCACCTCAAGACAGCGCAAATAAAAGTTCTCCAAACATTGCTCGGCCATATGCACGGCCATCAGTTCTGCCGGCGAACGGAAAAAATTAGGCTCAACGTAATCATTGATTAACGGCACCATCAGGCAGCGAGCGAACAAGCCCGCGTCATCGCCTTCCTCTACCATTCTGCGAAACACTCCAGGTTGCACGCCACCTATCAACGCATTCTGCACCTTGCCTACAACGGGCTTGGATCTACGGCCAACACGAAGAGATGAATCAACTGTTCCATCAAACAAACACAAAAATGTTTCCTTACCTCTACCTTTGCCGCCGGGCTTGTATTCGTCAAAGTTGCCAAGAATAGACTTAATCTCTTCGGAATAAATAAATGTCCCAAGACCAACACTATGATTATCGCCTAAGATCCGGCCAAGCTCTTCAGTTGTAAAATTTGACAAACATGTAAGAAACGGTCTAGGCTCTTCAGGACGAGAATTTTTGTTCATTCCGCTATAGCGAGCATCGTACTCAGCTTGAGCATTGTCGCTAAGGTATAAATAATGATTTGTAACTGGCTGCAAGCGGTAGTGGCAAAGGTGGCGCATAATTGGACTCTTGCCGCTTCCCGAAGGACCGGACAAAAGCAACCAGATAACGGGTTCCTTAACGAATAGCCCGTCACCAGCATCGAGACGATGGCCAGCCTTAAATACACCGGCAGCAGTAGTGAGAACAACAGAGATAGCGGTTAATGGATCGCATGGCAAGTTGGCTGTTATCGTTTCAATAGACGAACGTATCGACTCCGGCAAATAATCCGTCAACTGTACCGCTTTACGCTTAAACGCTATACCCTGTCTTTCGACAATCGACGCACCAGCGCCAAGCGCTTCACTTTCTACCTGCCGGTCTTCTTCTAGTGAATCCCATATTCTTCTTACGTCAAACGCGGAAGCATCGTGAGCGCTTGCAATATCTGCGACACCAGCTTGAATATCAGCATTAGAAGTTGGGCTTGTTTCGTTAAATTCGTAAAGTGCTTTCTTGATTGCGCTGTAACTAATGCGATTAAGCGGTGCCGGTTTAGCTCCTGATGTTGACTTAATCGCAGCAGCAATTAAAGAGCCAAGCTGTTCCACTGGCATATCATCGACACTTCCACTTTCCGGCACGTCACAAATTGACTCAGCAGGAATAACCCGTAATTCAATTTGCGCAAGCTGTGCAGCCTGAACGAAAGAAGCGGCTTTCTTTCTACCTGGCGCATCGTTGTCTGATATAAAATAAACAGTCTTGACACCTACGGACAGCAAGCCAGCATATCTAGCCCTACAACTTGCTTCGTCGCGTTGATGGCCAGGATGAGTAATTGCCGCAATTCCATTGGCGCGTAATACATCAACGCATTTTTCGCCTTCAACTTCAATAGCAAATGCGCCAGAATTACTATCAAGCGATCCGTAAAATGGCCAAACCTCAGACCCAGCACCAGCATTCCAGCGCTCGTTAAAAAAGAATTGCGGTTGAAAGTCTTTCTTCTTTTCGCCTTCATAATCGGATCTAATTACTCGCAAGTCTTCTCTGTACTGGTATGTTGTCGCAACGCAATTCTGTTGATTTTTCGTAACCGGCCTTGGCTTCGGCGCTGGGATCGGCTCGCAGACTGGCAGCCCATGGCTGGCCTCTTGATGGATCACGAACACCGCACCGTCCCTACTGTCATCCCGCGAGTCACCAGTGTAGGCCCAGTCCCGGTCCTGAGAGTCCCTCAGGATGTCGCCAACCTTCAGCCTCTCAGGTGGCCCCTGTGACTTGCCACGGTGACAGAAAACCATCTGTCCATCCTGTCTGGTCCGACAATCGCCGTCTTTTTTCCTGCCACAAATAGGGCAAGGATTGCGTTCGCCAGACGGGTTCCAGCGTTCCATGTGATAAAGTTCCTTTGTTGAACGAGTGGTTTTCAGTGGTCGGATGCTTTGGCGGCGTTCCGACCATTTTTTTGTGCCTTCCGATTATGGCACACCGGGATCGCTTTGCTACGCGCTACAATGGCCAGGCATCGTAAAGAACCGCTCTTGAAAGGTACGCTTGCTGATTGGACGGCTCTTGAGCAAAGCGGAAGACTACCTCCCCCGCCTGGCAGGGACAAAGCCGTATCGGTTACAATGGCGCGAACGGCTGCCAAGGAAGCTGCCAAGCCCACCAAGAGCGACAAATGAACGAACAGCAAGTTTGGATCATTCCAAGCAATCCAGCCGACATGGCACCATTGCCGGCGCTCAAACTGGACGAAACCCATTTCTCCGACTACAATAGACGCAAAGAATTGTTTAGCGAACCATACGAACACTTATTTTTGCCAACTTACGATACCTACGAAGAGTGTCGCATGGCCATCATTAGCTTACGCACTAAGACATTAGAAGAAGCCAATCAGTATTGCCGCCAACTGGCAGCATCTATTGAACACATCCGAACTGTTCCCATTGCAACCTTTCCCAATGTCAAAAGAGAAGTACGAGAACAAGGGCAACAACAAGAAAAAGCTCAAGCCGAAAAAGGCAAAGCCAAAGATCAAGAAGTGAAAACAGTTAAACAACAACCGCACCAAAGCTGATGGTTGACGTAAACGCTGCTGCTCTCCATAGGTTTCACAATCAAGGAGAGCGTTGGGAAATGTGCCGTTCCAACTGGTTTGGCAAGCAAGGCAACGCTGAAATGGAAAGAAAGTGTAAATTTCTTGCCACTGATCACAAGAGAGCAGCACGCGAAGCAAGACTCTACATGGCAAGTTCTCCGAACAAGGTTAAACGGTAGCACCGTGCTATTCTGGTAAGGAGTTTTTCTTGCCACAATGCAAGCCATCCTTTCGCTTGACCTTGGTACTACAACTGGCTGGGCGCTGCAGGGCAGAGACGGCTTAATTTGCAGCGGCAGTCAATCATTTAAGGCGCAACGCTTTGAAGGTGGAGGAATGCGCTATTTGCGTTTCCAGCGTTGGCTGGCTGAAGTTATTGCGCCAGAAGAAAGTATTGCGATTAACAGAGTTGTATTTGAAGAAGTACGCAGGCATCTAGGTGTAGATGCCGCACATGCCTACGGAGGGTTTATGGCACAACTTACATGCCTATGTGAGAAACATGAAATACCTTACGAAGGCGTGCCAGTGGGAACAATTAAGCGTCATGCTACCGGCAAGGGCAATGCAAACAAGAATCTAGTAATGTGTGCAATGCGTGCGCTTGGCCATGTGCCGGTAGATGATAACGAAGCCGACGCACTGGCTCTATTGCACTGGGCGATGGAGCGACCATGAGCCATTTTCTATACTTTTCCCTTTCCGGTCAATTCTGGTTGCAGCCATGACCAATTCACGTCTAACGTTTGGTGAAATGACGATTCTGGGCGAGCTTGCTCGCGGTGTCCATCCAGCCGATGAACTGGGTTTGCAAATGGCAATGGCGCTAGGCAGGCCAGATCCCCCTTCGCCGCCGTTTGCCATGGTGCCGGTGCTGCTTGACGGCAGCGAGATCGGCACCATGCAGCGCATCGAGTATGTCTGGGGAGGTGTTTGCTACGAATTTCGGTCCACCAGCGGCAACACGCGAATTTCCGACAATGATCGAAACGGAGTGTTAAGCCGGTTGCAAGAGGTGCTACAATTAACGAGTTGACCTTCAAACCAACACACCATGCAACCAACCGCCGGACGACAATCCAAAGAGCAGCTAGCAGCAAAACTGTTGCATTTAACTCAACAAGAAAAAGCTATTGAGTCAGAAAAGAAAAGCATCAAAGAAGAATTGGAATTACTATACGCTGATAATCTCATTCCTACAAAGGATGATATTCCGATTCTTTTTTCTGATGGTACTACTCAAAAAGTACGTTTGCAGCGCGTGCAAACTGGCACCTATTTTAAGGTGGGCGATGATTTTAAGGATGATTACTCTGCCGAGAGTCACAAGCTACAAGCTAAATACATGAAAGCCGGCAAGGCGGAAATGGCCGAGAAGGCTTGCTCCTGGCGTGCTCAGGTGGTGAAATGAGTTATACAAACAGCAAAAACTATCGGTTATTTAAGGAAAAATTTGAGACTTGGTGGCAAAATGAAGGCAAAGAATTGATGACTTCACCAATGACTTCACCTGATATGCCTGTAAACATTAAGTATATTGCGTGGGTTGCTTATAGCAATGGTGCCTATGTATCACAATCCAATAATCTAGAACTCGAAAATGTTTAATCTTAGGGGATACCAAAATCCGTTAGTGTGCGAAACTATCGCGCACATGAACGAAGGCGGGGCACCTTGTCTGGTGTCTCCTACCGGCAGCGGTAAAACAGTGATGATGGCCGAAATAACGCGGCTTTACCGTGAATGGGGTTATCAAGTTGTACTGGCCGCTCATCGTAACGAAATCATTAAGCAGCTCGCTAAGTCATGCCGCAGCCATTGTAACGAGTCAGTAGGCTTTTATACGGCTAAGCGTGCTACAGAAGATAAAGGCATTATGGTAACAATGATGCCAACACTTGCCAGAAGACGCGATGCAATCTCTACCTTTCGGCA
>Ga0209500_10000296_pt1 | contig 44655 bp, 51 predicted proteins | sample S_140212_EF_Meta_FD_187323 | JGI IMG/M metagenome (GOLD analysis project Ga0209500, IMG submission 187323) | Freshwater microbial communities from Lake Simoncouche, Canada to study carbon cycling - S_140212_EF_MetaG (SPAdes) (version 2) | ecosystem: Environmental > Aquatic > Freshwater > Lake ... | reverse complement strand
CAAAGCCGGCTGGTTTGCGCCGCCCGAGGTGGTGCGCGCAGTGGACGGCGTGAGTTTTTCTATTGCGCGCGGCACCACGCTGGCGCTGGTGGGCGAGTCCGGCTCGGGTAAGACCACCACGGCGCTGGCGGTAATGCGCCTGGTGCCCATTACCGCAGGCCAGGTGCAGCTGGGCGACACGGCGTTGGGCACCTTGCAGGGCGAGGCCTTGCGCGCGGCACGCCGGCGTTTTCAGATCATTTTTCAAGACCCGTTTTCCTCACTCAACCCGCGCGAGCGGGCCGGTGCCACCGTACGCGCGCCGCTGGACCTGATGCAGGTGGGCACGCCGCAAGAACGCAATGCGCGCGTGGCCGAACTGTTCCAGGCCGTGGGCCTGCGCCCAGAGCAGCAGCAGCTTTTTCCGCACCAGTTCTCAGGCGGCCAGCGCCAGCGCATCAACATTGCCCGCGCCCTGGCCACCAACCCCGAGCTGGTGGTCTGCGACGAGCCGGTGTCGGCGCTGGACATTGCTATTCGCGCGCAGATTTTGAACCTGCTGGTGCGCCTGCAAAAAGAGCGCGGCCTGACCTATTTGTTCATCTCGCACGACATGGCGGTGGTGGAACACATCTGCGAGGAAATCGCGGTGATGTACCTGGGCCAAATCGTAGAACGCGCCCCGCGCCAGGCCTTTTTTGCCCGGCCGCTACACCCCTACAGCGTGGCGCTGATGTCCGCCGTGCCCACGGTGCACGGAGGCCGCGCCCGCGCGGCGCAACGCATCCAACTCAGCGGCGACCCACCCAGCCCCATCAACCCGCCGCCAGGCTGCCGCTTTGCCGGGCGCTGCCCAGTGGCCGAAGCCGCCTGCAGCGCCGAACTGCCGCCGCTGCGCGAGATTGCGCCGGGGCATTGGGTGCGGTGTCGGCGGGTGGAGGTGGTGGATGGCGGGGCGATAGCGCCGCTGGAGTTGCCGGGGGTTTGAGGTTTTCTCTTTCCGGGTAGGGGCGCTCTGTTGTTCGTTTTTTGAGGCTTTTGCGGCCTTAGAGAAATTTCGACCCGTTGCCGACATAGGCCTGTGACTGCTTTGGGAACGCTGGAATCAAGGGCTTGAACGGGAAGAAAGGCCTGAGAGCATCAACAGAGCCAGTCGCCGAACTAGCCCGCACGCCCGTAAAAGCCCAATCGCTCAGCATCGCTGAACCTGACGCCAGGTTTTTCGTAATAGGAAAACACAGCGATGAATCGGTCTATTGGGCCTTTGACCGGCGTTACTCGATGGGCGGTGTTTTTACCGCGAAATACATTGAGCGTGCCCGCGCGCAGTTGGATGCGTTTGACCTGCGGGTCTCGTCCTTCTAATAGTTCTGCCACGCCAGCGTAGTTGGGATCGTTGGCAGAGCGCAGGTCGCTGCGGTATTCGAACTCGCCCCCGATTTCAGGCGCTTGTAAAAGCAAAGTGGTGGTGAACTCAGAGCGGTCAAAGTGCCAATTAAGCGCTTCGCCAGATCGGTATGCCATGACGTTGGCGCAGGCAAGCGGATCTTGCATGACATGCAACTGGGGTTTGCCCATCGTGGCCGCAAGGAATCTGGCAAAGGGTGGGTATTGGTAAATGGACAAAACCATGCTGTCCGAAATCTGATCGGCGCACAGCGTGTGGTTAACGGTCTCCACCTTGCGAAGCGCAGGGTGATTAGCTTCAAGGCCAGGTATTTCCGGCTGAAAATAAATGTTGTGAAGGCGCTTGTGGGTATAGGACTGTGCGTCCATCACCGGCTTGATGTGGGCTACCAGTTTTTGGACTGCGTCGGGCCTCACAAACCCCTCTAAATTGAACATTCCCTGCGCGTCAAGGTCGGCGACGGCCCGCGCCACCATGGCCTGCCACGCATCGCTGCCCTCTTTGTCCAAGGGATAGCGGTCAAGGTCAAGAATATGTTTCATTTATGTCTCTCTCAATGCTGAATCTGAATCGCCCCGTATTTGCTGGCCAGACCCGCGCCTAAGGCAATGTTGTTTTTCTTACTCTACCGGAGACAGGTCATTTGCGTGGCTGTGCCCAAGCTCCAGGCGCCCGTCCCCAAAAAAATACGGACACTTTGCATTATTTGAAAATAGATGTCAGTGTCAACGTCTAAGGTTCCCTATGCAAGAAAATTATGCTGGCCATGCGTCCTGGTGGCCAGATTTTGATGTGACTGTGCTGTCATTGGCATCCCAGTTTTTGATGCGCTACGGGGCGTTGATGTGGCTGGCTTGCAGTCTGACTTGCATTTTCTCGCTCAACGCTGCACGCACCCTGCGCGACGTGGGCATCTGAGTCAAACCCATGAAATTTATGGCGGCCACGGCCTTGTTTGCGTGGACCACCGTGTGGGTTGCCGAATTGGCCAATTCGGCCCTCACGCACGGGCAAGCCTACCTGGGCATTTGCGCCTTGGTCATAGTTACGTCCATTTTTTGAGGTGGCGTGCATCACCTACCAGGCGTCCCAAGGGGCTGCGTCCCACTACAACACCAGCGATTATTGGCACGCCTTCCTGTTTGGATTGATGGCGGTTGCGGCAGTAGGACTCACCGCCTTACAAGGATGGTTGGCTTGGGAGATATGGCGCGCACGAGGCGCCGGCCCGCTGGGCGCGACTGTTTGGGGCGTCATCAATGGCTTGACGCTGACCTTCATCCTCTCTACCGTCAGCGGATTCCTGTTAGGCGGGAACCAGCCGCCTGCGGGGGCTGGGCTGCCCCTGGTCGGCTGGCATCTCTACAAAGACATTCGCCCGTCCCATTTTCTGGCGGTGCATGCCCAACAAATCATTGCGCTGTGGGGCATCGTCGTTGATAGATTCTTTGGAGCCTACTCCACACAAGCACTGGCCGCCGGAGGCGGCATGTGTATGGTTTTGTTGGGCTTGCTGACCTTGAGCAGTTTGAAGACTTGAGCTGCGTCAGATGGAATGTGATTTGATGGATGGCCGTTTCCGGACTGCACTTGAAATTCCTGAAAGCTCCGTCTTGCGGGTCCCGATCGGAGACCTTCATTTGCGACCCATTGCGGTATTCGATCGACTTGTACTCTGGACTGCCCATGGCTTGATGTGCGATGCGCGTAATGCTGCGTGCACTTTGCAACACCAGTCACTCGGGCCCTTCGCTTTTGAACGCTCGTACCCTCGTGCTTCAAGCACTGTATCCAATTGGTTGAAGATGTTCCGACTTGACCGACGGGGCCTATTTTCGAGATGGGTTTTCCTCGTGGAAATTGTGCCCGATACCGGCCGTTCGGCAATGGCCTTTTTGCGGCGCGAGGCGTTATCCAAGGTGGATGCGCAGGGGACTCAATCACCGATGCAATTAGGGCTACATCAGGGCAAAAAAGCTTCGTCGCTTTGCTTTCGGTGTCATTCCTCAACCCCGTGGCATGGTTGGATGCGGTCCTCATAGTTGGAACAGTCGGTGCGGCTCTTCCCTCGGCCAGTCAGTTCAGTTTGGGGGTCGGCGCAACGATTGCCCCATTGGGCTGGTTCGCTGCACTGGTGACGGGCGCGCGGAGCGTTGCTCGCTAGATGAGGCCTCCAAAATCTTGGCGGCTACTTGATGCTTTATCCGCACTCGCCATGTTTGTTTTTTGTATCAACGTGGTGTTGGGTTTAATTTAGCGATGGAGATCGCCACACAGTAAAAAATTGTGAACGTTGCCAATTCAGCGCCTGGTCCAACACAACAACTTGCAGGACCATACCAACTAGGTTAGAGTGCTTCCACGGAGAAACCAACCCCGCACTGCAAGTTGGCCGTTGTCAAATCCCTTGTAAAAGCGGGCCAAGTCCGCACAACCCAGTCGGCCAGGCTTGGGGCCACTGCGTTGGGCTTGGAACTCTCCGACATGCTGGACGTGGTGATGGCGCTGACGCCAGCAGACTTTTTAAAAGCATGACCACCCACGCTGATTACACGGTATGGCAGGACGTGTACCGCCCCAGCACACGCTCGGGCGATCTGTACCTAAAGCTGACGGTTATTGACGACGTTTTGATTGTGTCCTTCAAGGAGCTCTAGACATGAAATGCCCTGTTTGCGGCGCGGCGCACCTGATCCACGACACCCGCGACCTGCCCTACACCTACAAGGGCGAGGCCACCGTCATTCCTGCGGTGACAGCGGACTTTTGCCCGGCTTGCGATGAGTCGATTACCGACATGAACGAAACCGAACGCGTCATGCGCGAGATGCAGGCGTTTAACAAGCAGGTAAACGCGGCCATTGTTGACCCCGCCTTCATCGTCAAGGTACGCAAGAAGCTAGACCTCGGGCAGCGCGAGGCCGCTGAAATTTTTGGCGGCGGTATCAATGCGTTCTCGCGTTACGAGAACGGCAAAACCAAGCCGCCGCTGGCTTTGGTAAAGCTGTTCAAGCTGTTGGATCGTCATCCCGACCTTCTTGACGAGGTCAAAGCCGCCTGACGGTCTTGAAGCGCGCAGCTCCTGCACGTTTGGAGCCCATCCGCACTCCCACCCCGCAACGCGCCGCCCCATCTAAACTTGGCCTTCGCCAAGCCTGGATCGCACTGCACGGCAGCTTGCCCAATTTCCACCTTTTGTGAGCCCGCCCATGTCCATCACCATCTACGCCGCCCGCAACATCATCACCATGAACCCGATGCAGCCGCAGGCCACGCACGTGGCGGTGCGGGACGGGCGCATTCTGGGCGTGGGCGACCTCGACACGCTGGCACAGTGGGGGCCGTACACGCTGGAGCCGCGCTTTGCCGACCAGGTGCTGATGCCCGGCCTGGTAGAGGGCCACTGCCACCTCAAGGAAGGCAGCATGTGGGACATGCACTATCTGGGCTGGTTTGACCGGCGCGACCCGCAGGGCAAGGTCTGGAGAGGTCTGCGCTCGATGGAAGCGGTGGTCAACCGGCTTGCCGCCATTGACGCGCAAATGCGCTCGAACGGCCACAGTGCCGCCGAACCGCTGATTGCCTGGGGCTTTGATCCGATTTACTTTGGCGGCGAACGCATGACGGTGGAGCACCTGGACCGCGCCAGCAGCGCGCGCCCCGTCGTCATCGCCCACGCCAACGGCCACCTGATGAACGTCAACTCCGCCATGCTCGCCTTAGCCGGCGTGGACGCTGACAACGAGGTCGAAGGGGTGGTCAAATTTGCCCACGGGCCGCTTCTGGGTCAGCCCACGGGCGAACTGCAAGAGCCCGCCGCCATGTTTTTGGTGATTCGCAAGGTGGGCGACGCCGGGCTGCTCTCGCCCATGACGGTGCAAGGCGTCAAGTCTTTTGCCGCGCTGGCCTGTATGCAGGGTGTGACCACTGCCACCGATCTGGTCAACAAACTCACCGAGGCCGACTGCCAGACGCTCGAAGCCGCCCTGGTGCAGGACGACTGCGGCGTGCGCATCTTGCCGGCCTTTCAGGCTTTTCATGGCACGCATGGCGCGGCGCTGGGCGCGGCCCATGTGCAACAGCTCATGGCGCGCAACACCGACCGCCTGCGCTACGGCCTGGTCAAGATGATGCTCGACGGCTCCATCCAAGGATTTAGTGCGCGGCTGCGCTGGCCGGGGTATTTCAATGGCGCGCCCAACGGTATTTGGGTCACTGCACCCGCCCAGTACGAGGCTGATTTTGAGACCTACCACCGCGCCGGTCTGCTGATCCACACCCACACCAACGGCGACGAGGCCAGCGAAGTGGCCGTCAACGCCATCGAGCGCGTGCTGACCCAAGCGCCGCGCGCCGACCACCGCCACACCCTGCAGCACGCGCAGATGGTGGACGCGCCGCTGTTTCGCCGCATGGCCGCGCTGGGCCTGTGCGCCAATTTGTTTGCCAACCACCTGTGGTACTGGGGCGACCAGCACTACACCATGACCATGGGGCCGGACCGTGCCCACCGGCTTGACGGCTGCGCCAGCGCGCTGGCCGCAGGCGTGCACCTGGCCATCCACTCAGACGCGCCGGTCACGCCGCTGGGGCCGCTGTTTACCGCTTGGTGCGCAGTGCACCGCTTAACACCCGAGGGCCGGGTGCTGGGCGAGGCAGAGCGCATCAGCGTGGCCCAGGCGCTGCACGCCATCACCCTGGGTGCGGCCTGGACGCTCAAGCTTGACCACGAAATTGGCAGCATCGAATGCGGCAAGCGCGCCGACTTTTGCGTGCTGGCCGAAGACCCGCTGGCTATCGACCCCTTGCGCCTCAAAGATATCGCGGTTTGGGGCACGGTGCTCTCAGGCCAGGTGTTTCAGGCCCGTGGCGCCTGAAGCGCTTGGCGCCGGGGTGGCGCCCAAGGCGGTAACCCGACGCCTACCGCTCACCGTCATTGGCGGCTTTTTGGGCGCTGGTAAAACCACGCTCTTGCAGCATTGGCTGCGCAACACCGGCGGCCTGCGGCTGGCCATTTTGGTCAACGACTTTGGCGCTCTGAACCTGGACGCCGCGCTGATTGCCGCGCACGACGGCGACACCTTTGCGCTGACCAACGGCTGCGTGTGCTGCCAAATTGGCGACGAGATGGGCAGCGCGCTAGGCCAGGTGCTGGACCGCGCCCACGAATTTGACGCAGTGGTGATCGAAGCCAGTGGTGTCTCCGACCCCTGGCGCATTGCGCAACTGGGTCGGGCCGACCCCGGTCTTGCGCTGGACGGCGTGGTGGTGGTGCTTGACACCAGCTGCGCATTGGCCCAGGCCCACGACCCGCTTTTGGCAGACACCGTGCTGCGCCAGGTGCGCGCGGCCGACCAGTTGGTGCTCAACCACGCAGACCAGGCCAGTCCAGCGCAGTTGCAAGCCTTGCAAAACTGGCTGCACAGAGCCGCCCCCGGCATCGCGCAGTGGCCCACCACGCAAGGGCAGGTGCCCCTGGCGGTGCTCAGCAGCACGGCGCTGCCCGGCGGCCCGCGCTGGGTGGCGGCCAGCAGCGCGCCCGGGCCCTTGCTGGGCGCAGAGCCCGCGCCGCAGCACGGCCAGCAGTTCGCCAGCTGGTCTTGCCAGCCGCAGCGGCGCTTTGCGCTGGTGGCGCTGCAAGCCTGGCTCAAAGCAGTTCCGCTGGGCCTGCTGCGATTGAAGGGCTTTTTGCTGTTAGACACCGTTTCGGCGCCACAATGGGTGGAGCTGCAATTTGCTGGGCGCCACGGCAGCGTGCGCAAATGCGCGGCACCCGCCGGTGGCGCGGCGCTGGTGGCCATTGGCCTCTGCGGCCTGCTGCCGCTTGACGCACTGAACACTTTTTTTGGAGACATCGAACATGGCACAAGTAAAAATTCTTGACGGCGGCATGGGCCGGGAGCTCAAGCGCATGGGCGCGCCGTTTCAGCAACCTGAGTGGTCGGCATTGGCGCTGTTGGAGGGGCCACAGTTTGTGCGCCAGGCGCACGACGCCTTTGTGCAGGGCGGCGCGCAAATCATCACCACCAACAGCTACGCGGTCGTGCCCTTTCATATTGGGCAAGCGCGTTTTGACGCCCAGGGCGTGGCGCTGGCCCAGCTGGCGGGCGAGCTGGCACGCGCCAGTGCAAACGCGGCCACCCACCCGGTCACGGTGGCGGGCTCGCTGCCCCCGGCGCTGGGCTCGTACCGGCCCGATTTGTTTGAGCGTGAAGCCTCGGTGCGCATCCACCAAGCGCTGATTGCCGGGCTGGACGCATCGGTCGATGTGTGGCTGGCCGAAACCCAGAGTTCGATTGCCGAAATTCAGGCGGTGCACGCCGCGCTGAACGGCAACGCCAAGCCCCTGTGGATCTCGTTCACCCTGGACGACGAACCCGAAGGCGACATGCCGGTGCTGCGCTCGGGTGAACCCGTGGGCGTGGCCGTGGCTGCCGCCCTGGCGCTGGGTGCGAAAGCCATTTTGTTCAACTGCAGCCAGCCCGAAGTGATGGAAGCGGCGGTCGTCGCCGCCAAGCAAGCGATTACGGCAGCAGGGGCAGCGGTGGACATTGGCGTCTACGCCAACGCCTTTCCAGCGCAGTCCAAAAAAGCCACGGCCAACGCCGTGATTTTGGACATCCGCGACGACCTCGACCCTTTGTCTTATGTGGCTTGGGCGCAGCGCTGGGTGGACCAGGGCGCCACGCTGGTGGGCGGCTGCTGCGGCATTTCGCCCCAGCACATTGCCGAACTCGCGCATGCCTTCGCCTGAGTGACTGGCTCGCCGCCGCTGGCCCCCAAGGGCGGCTACAGTGGCTGCTTTGATAACAAGGAAATTTCGTGCGCATTTGGCAAAAACCGATCTCGGTTGAACTCCTGACCCTAGGCACCGCCAACACGGCCGACACGCATTTGGGCATTGAATTTGTGGAAGTCGGCGACGACTACATCATTGGCCGCGTGCCGGTAGATGCGCGCACCCGCCAGCCCTATGGCCTGTTGCACGGGGGCGTCTCCGTCGTGCTGGCCGAGACGCTGGGGTCTTGTGGCGCGGCTTTTTCGTGCCCCCCCGACTACCGCGCCGTGGGCTTGGACATCAACGCCAACCACCTCAAGGGCGTGAAAAGCGGCTGGGTCACCGGCACTGCCCGCCCGATCCACCGCGGCCGCACGACGCAGGTCTGGGGCATCGAGTTGCGCGACGAGGCTGGCGACCTGACCTGCATCTCGCGCATCACCATGGCGATTCTGGCGCCGCGCTGAAAAGCGGCCCTGTTCGCCAGCAACCACCCACGCAGTCCATGGCAGCGCCGTCGCCGCCCTCGCCAAACCCCGCTTTGCCCCGGGGGCAGCCAAGCGAGCTATTGCAAGCGGCCCGCAAGCTGCAAGCGCTTGGAAAATATGCACAAGCCGCCGCCTTGTGCGAGCCGCTGCTGGTGGGCGCGCCGCGCGACTTTGATTTGCTGCTGCTGCTTGGCGCTCTCAAGGCGCAGATGCAGCAATTGGAACAATCGGTGGATCTGTTGTGCCGCGCTATCGAAGTCCGCCCGGACAGCTTTGAGGCCTATTACGCACTGGGCTACGCCATGTGCAAACTGCAGCAGTTCGCCGCAGGCGTGGAGTGTTTTGACCAATGCCTAGCGCTTAACCCTGGCTACGCCGAAGCCGCTTGCGACCGGGGCAGCGCCCTGGTGGAACTTGGGCAAAACCAAGCTGCGCTGGAGAGCTATGCGCTGGCCATTGCCCTGCGGCCTGCCTATTCCGATGCCTGGAGCAACCAAGGCAACGCCCTGCTGGCGCTGGGACAAACTGACGCGGCCATTGCCAGTTTCAGCCATGCATTGGCACTGAACCCGCGCGCTGCTGCCACCTACCTCAACCTTGGCAACGCCTACCAGGCCGCAGGCGAGGCGGCGCTGGCCCTGAGCAGCTACGACCAGGCCATCGCGCTGCAGCCCGACTACCTTATCGCCCTGGCCAACCGCTGCGGCCCGCTCAAGCAGCAGCACCGGCTGGACGAGGCGGTGGCCAGTTGCAACCAGGCGCTCGCGCTGGACCCGCAGCACGCCGACACCTACTGGAACCGGGGCCTGGCGCTGCTCTTGCAGGGCCATTTGCGCCAAGGTTTTGCCGACTACCACTGGCGCTGGAAGCGCGCGGCGTTTGCGCCCATCAAACGCAATTTTCACCAGCCCTTGTGGCTGGGTGACACCCCGGTGCGCGGCAAGACCGTGCTGCTGCACGCCGAGCAAGGCCTGGGCGACAGCCTGCAATTTGTGCGCTACGCCCAAAACCTGGCCGACCTGGGCGCCCGTGTGGTGCTAGAAGCCGAACCGGCGCTGTTTGAGCTGTTTGGCACGCTGCCTGGCATTGACCAACTGGTGCGCCAGGGCCAGCCCCTGCCCGCATTTGACCTGCACTGCCCGCTGCTAAGCCTGCCCTTGGCCATGGGCACGGAACTGGACTCCATACCTGTGACCATCCCTTATCTGCGCGCATCCCCCGAACGCCAGGCCCAGTGGCGCGACCGGTTAGGGCCCCACACCGGCCTGCGCGTGGGCCTGGTCTGGAGCGGCAGCCCCACGCACCAGGACGACCACAACCGCAGCATTGCCCTGGCCGCGCTATTGGCGCATTTGCCCGAAGGGCCGCAATACATTAGCCTGCAAAAAGACGTACGCGCCAGCGACGACGCGGCGCTGCAAACCCAGGGCTTGCTGCACTTTGGCCCGCAATTGCAGAGCTTCTCTGACACCGCTGCGCTGTGCGCCTGCCTTAATTTGGTGATTTCGGTGGACACCAGCGTGGCGCACCTGAGCGGCGCCCTGGGCCAGCGCACCTGGGTCTTGCTGCCCCACTTGCCCGACTGGCGCTGGCTCATGCAGCGCAGCGACTCCCCCTGGTACCCCAGTGCGCGGCTGTACCGCCAGGCCCAGGCGCGCGACTGGAGCGCGCCGCTGGCGCAACTGGCGCTGGACCTGCGGGCACTGGCCGCCTGAACACGTGACGCGCCAACCGCGCCCGACCCCAACCAGGTGCTCTTACAGGTGCACATGCTGTCGATCGACCCCGGCATGCGCGGCTAGATCAGCCCCAGACCCAGATCCTGGCCTAACAACAACCCGGGCAGTTGCCGTTTCGCCCGTCTAGCACCAGCACCGCCAGCATGGCGGGCCGCTCATTTCAGGCTGGCCACGAGATCCACATAGCGCTGCTTGGCGTCGTCGGCGCCTACGCCGCGCAGCGCGGCCCCGCTGCGGCGCTTGAACACACCCACCATGTCGCCCGGGCCGTCCTCGGGCGCGTCGCCTGCGGTGGCCTACTTGTAAAGAGCATGGAGCTTGAGCATGGTTTGGTCATCGGGGCGGCAGGCGAAGTCTTTGGAGCCTTGGCGGGCAGCGACAAATGGGGTGTCTGGGTCAAACGTGGCAGATCTCCTTGGCTTGGCGCTGGCGCCCTCGCGGGCGGTGTTGGTAGAGGCCCCATGGTGCGCGCCGGGGTGACAAGAGGGGCGGTACTTAGGTCTCTAAAGTGACTGTATTGGCACTTATCATGTCATATTATTTTTATGGCAACAAGAGGGGAAGACCCGATGGTTTTTCAGGCGGGCATGCATAAAGATAATGCCCGCGCCGCCGCGTTGTGCGCGGCAATTTTTCCCTGCAATTTTGGAGACGCATGCATGCTTAAACCCCGAATCTGGCGAGCCGCCAAAATCCTGCTGGTGGTGCTTTTGCTGCTGGGAGTGGGCTTTTGGGCGGTGGGCGGGCGCCCCGGCGTGCTCCTGCTCGTTGTCAAGTACATCATTCACAAAGACTACGGGCCCCCGCAAACCGTGGTGTGGCAAGCGCCTGCGGCAGCGCCAAGTGGTAGCGCCGCGCGCCCCCCCAATGTGCTGCTGATCGTGGCCGACGACCTGGGGTTTAACGACATCACGCTGCACGGCGGCGGCGTGGCCGGGGGCAGCGTGCCCACTCCCCACATCGACTCCATTGCCCAAGGCGGCGTGGATTTTCTGGCCGGCTATTCGGGCAACGCCACCTGCGCGCCCTCGCGCGCGGCCATGATGACCGGGCGTTACCCCACGCGTTTTGGTTTTGAGTTCACACCCACGCCCAAGCAATTCATGCAGGTACTGGCCGCCGTCAACTCGGGCGGTCCAGAGTTGCCAACCATTTACCACGCCGAGCGCGAATCGGATTTGATACCCTACGAAGACATGGGCCTGCCTACGACCGAGGTCACGCTGGCGCGCGCGCTTAAGGGCGCGGGCTACCGCACGCTGCAATTGGGCAAATGGCATTTGGGCGACAGCCCGCAGTTTCGGCCCTATGCGCATGGTTTTGACGAGTCGCTGTCTTTGCTGCATGGCGCGTCCATGTTCCTGCCAGAAAACTCCCCACAGGTCGTCAACGCCAAAAACGAATTTGACCCAATTGACAAGTTTCTATGGGCCTCGCATCCCTGGGGCATTCGTTTTAACGATGGCAAACCGTTTCAGCCGCCACGCTACTTGACCGACTACCTGACCGACGAAGCCATCAAGGCCATGGACGCCAACCAGCAGCAGCCCTTTTTCATGTACCTGGCCTACAACGCGCCCCACACACCGCTGCAGTCCACCAAAGAGGACTACGACGCGCTGGCCCACATTCCGGACCATGCCACGCGCGTCTACGCCGCCATGATCCGCTCCCTGGACCGCAATATCGGGCGCGTGCTGCAACACCTCAAAGACCGGGGCATGGACGACAACACCCTGGTCATCTTTACCAGCGACAACGGCGGCGCGCAGTACATTGGCGTGCCCGATATCAACAAGCCCTATCGGGGCTGGAAAGCCACGTTTTTTGATGGCGGCATCCACGTGCCCTTTTTCATGCGCTGGCCCCAGGGCCTGCCACAAGGCGCCAAGTACCAACAGCCCATCAGCCACCTAGACATCTTCAGCACCGCGCTGGCGGCCGCCAAGGCCAAGCCGCCCGAAGGCAAGGTACTTGATGGCGTGAACCTTTTGCCCTTTATAAAAGGCCAGCGCAGCGACGCGCCCCACCGCCAAATCTTCTGGCGCACCGACTCCTATCTGGCCATGCGCGAGGGCGACTGGAAGTTGCAGTCCATGCAGCGACCCAAGCAAGATCTGCTCTACAACCTGGCCAGCGATCCCGGTGAAAAAACCGACCTCGCCGCCCAACAACCGGCACGTCTGGCGGCCATGAAAGCCGATTTGCTGGCCTTTAACGCCGCCCAGGCCAAGCCACTGTGGCCCTCGCTGGCCGAGGGGCCCGTGCGCGTAGACAAAACGATCAAAGACCCGCGCGGCCCGCAAGACGCCTACGTCTATTACGCCAACTAAGGCACCGGAGAAGTTCGCACCATGACCACCCCTTACGTGCTCTACGGCATGGCCGGCTCGCTCTACACCGCCAAGGTGCGCAGCTATTTGCGCAAGCAGCGCATCGCCTTTGAGGAACGCGTGGCCGGGGACCCGCGCTTTGAGGCCGAGGCGATGCCTGCGGTAGGACGCTGGATCATTCCGGTGGTGCAAACGCCGCAAGGCCAGTGGCTGCAAGACGGCGCCGACATCATTGACCATTTTGAAGCAAATGGCCTCGGGCTCGGGCCCGCCGCACTGCCCAGCGACCGGGTGCTGGCGGTGCTGGCGCGCTTGCTGGAGCTCTTTGGCGGCGAAGGCCTGCTGCGCGCGGCTATGCACTACCGCTGGAACTTTGACGCCGACAACCTGGCATTTATAGAAGCCGACTTCATCAGCGCACTGGCGCCCACACTCGGGCCCGAGGCCGCGCACGAGCGCTTTGTGTTTGCCAGCAAGCGCATGCGCAGCGCCTGCATGGCCTTTGGCGTGACGCCGGCCACCGCGCCCACGGTAGAAGCCAGCACCAACGCCTTCATGGACTTGCTCAACGCCCACAGTGGCCGACTACGGCCTGGCTGGCCCCTTGTGCGGCCACCTGGCGCGCGATCCGCACCCGGCGCAGCGCATGAAGCAGCGCAGCGCGCGCGTCTGGCGCTGGACCGAGCGCATGAACGCACCCGACCAGGACGCCGGCGAATACCTGGGCGCCAGCGCCCCTTGGCTGGACGCCGCCGCCCCCAGCGCCACCTTGCTGGCGCTGCTGCAGTTCATTGCCGACGACTACTTGCCAGAGATGCGCGCCCACGTGCAGCTTGCCAACGACTGGCTGGCCCAACGCCCCGAGCTGGCGGCGGGCAGCAACGGCATGCCCAAGCCCAGCGACCGCCATATTGGCCTGGCACGCATGTAGTGGCGCGGCCACGTGGTGGACTTTATGGTCATGCCCTACCGGATCTACCTTATGCAGCGTGTGCAAGACGCCGCTGCAGCACTCACGCCAGCGCAGACCGCCACGCTGCAGGCGCTGTTGCAGCCCAGCGGCCTGCACGCCCTCTTGGCCCTGCGCTGCCGCCGGCGCGTGCTGCGCGTGCAGCACCTCGAGGTCTGGGGCCCAGACCGGGGCGCTGACATGGGCGCAAACCTGGGCACTGGGGCCTGATTTTTTTTATTTACAGCCAAGACCCTTTCTATGCACACCACCACCCGTTTAAGCATTCAAAGAAACCAAATCGCCAACACCCGCATCGACACCCTAGAGGCCGCCGTGCTGCTGCCGGGCCAGGCGCGATTGCAAATTGAGCGCTTGGCAATAACGGCCAACAACATCAGCTACGCTGCCACCGGCGACTTGCTGCAGTACTGGCAGTTTTTCCCGGTGGACGCCACCTGGGGCAGCCTGCCGGCCTGGGGCTTTGCCCAGGTCACCGAAACCCAGTGCGATGCGCTGCTAAAGGGTGAGCGCTTTTGGGGCTTTTGGCCCCTGGCCAGCGAACTGGTGGTGCAGCCGGTCAAGGCCAGCCGCTTTGGTTTCACGGACGGCATGGCGCACCGCACCAAGCTGCCGTCCGTTTACAACGCGTACCTGCGCTGCGCGCAAGACGCCATGCACCGCGATGGCTTTGAAGACGTGGAGGCGCTTTTGCGCCCGCTCTTTAGCACCGGCTGGCTGGTGGACGACTTCTTCTTTGACCAGCAGTTTTTTGGCGCCGAGGTGGCCGTTATCTCCAGCGCGTCGAGCAAAACCGCCTACAGCACCGCCTTTCAGATGCATCGCCACAGCGGCATCGAGGTGGTGGGACTCACAGCGCAGCGTAACAAGGAGTTCGTGCGCTCGATGGGCTGCTACCACCGGGTTTTGGGCTATGACGAACTCGACCAACTGCAGGCGCAACGCCCTTCGGTCTACCTGGACTACGCGGGCGACGCCAAGCTGCGCCTGCAACTGCATACGCAGCTGACCGACCTGCGCCACAGCAGTTCGATTGGCGCCTCGCACATGGGCGCATTCGGCAGCGCCAGCGGCCTGCCCGGCCCCAAGCCACAGTTTTTGTTTGTGCCCCACCAGGCGGCCAAGCGGGCAGGAGAATGGGGCCTGCCCGGCCTGATGCAGCGCATGGCCCAGGACTGGCAGCGCCTCACCGCGCAGGCGCTAGACCCCGCGCAACCCTGGCTACACGTGCAGCAGCACCAAGGCGGCGCCGCCACGCAGGCCGCGTATGCCACCGTGCTGGCCGGGCAGGGCGATGCGCGCCTGGGCCACATGGTGTCGCTCTAACCAGAATGCGTCTGGTGGTCAGCACCCAAGTTGGTGCCTCGATCCGCATGGGCGTGGCGTGCAGCCTTGCCCAGTAACAAGGCGGTCACCAGCGCCCGCGCGTCCACCACGATGAATGGAGCACCGGGGGCAGCAACATTTTTTTCCAGCGCTGCGAATTTGCGGGGTGCATCGACCAAAAAACACGGATCCAGAATCGTCTCGAGCATGTCGCGCCGGCTGCGCTAAGGCACCACGGACAACTCCTCAGAGAAATCGGCACTGGCCTGGGCTGACATGGTGCGAAACGCAGCAGCCAAATCAATCGCATTGAAGTCGCCTACACCCCATGTGTTGATGCTCGCGTTTGGAGCGGGGTCGGAATCAACGACAATTCCGTCTTATGGCTACGCCCCAAAAGACACCCGCCGCCGCGCAGTCAACCCTAGCATCTACCAGCGACGTCAGGGACGGCCGCTTTGACCGCAGCATCAAGACGCGCGCAAAAATCGTCGCGGCTTTTATTAACCTGGTCGGCTCGGGCAACCCGGCGCCTACGGCAGAGCAAATTGCGGTGCACGCCAAGGTGGGGCAGCGCACCGTGTTTCGGCATTTCGACGACATGGAAACACTGGAGCGCGAGATCACCAGCAGCCTTGACGCGGTGATGATGCCGATGGTGCTCAAGCCGCTCACGGCCGTGGGCTGGAACGAGCGCCTGCTTGAGAGCATTGAGCGGCGCTGCGAAATTTTTGACCGCATTGCGCCCTACCACGTGGCTGCGCAAATGCGCGTGCATGGATCGGCCCACATTCGCGCCCGGGTGGCCCACGCGGCGGCCTTGCAGCGCGAGGGGCTCAAGCAACTGCTGCCGCCCGCACTGGTGGCCGATCAGCCCCTGTTTGAAGCGGTTGCCCTGCTCCTGAGCGTGGACGCTTGGGTGCGGCTGCGCAGCCTGCAGGGTTTGTCGGCAGCGCTGGCCACCGACACCATCAAGCGCGCAATCCAGAAACTGGTTTCCTGAAGCACTGGCGCCCGAGGGCTTGGGCCTTAGCCCGCGCGCGCCATGCGCTCGCTTTTCCAGTACACGTCGTCGCCCACCGTGCCATCAGTGCGGTAGCGGTTCAAGACGCGGGCCAGCACAAACATCAAATCGGACAAGCGGTTGAGGTATTGGCGCGGCGTGTCTTTCAAAGCCTCTTCGTTGCCCAGCGCCACCACCGCGCGCTCAGCGCGGCGCGCCACGGTGCGACAGACATGGGCCAGGGCAGCAGCGCGGCTGCCGGCGGGCAAGATAAATTCTTGCAGGCGGGGCAGGTCGGCGTTGTAGGCGGCCAAGGCCTCGTCGAGCGCCAATACGGCCTCGCCCTTGAGCAGCTCAAAGCCCGGAATCGACAACTCGCCGCCCAGGTTAAATAACTGGTGCTGGATTTCCACCAGCACAGTGCGCACACCCTCGGGCATGGCTTCGCACAAAAGCACGCCGATGTGGCAGTTGAGTTCGTCCACGTCGCCCATGGCGTGCACGCGCAGGCTGTTCTTAGAGACCCGGCTGTTGTCGCCCAGGCCGGTGGTGCCACTGTCTCCGGTGCGGGTGGCGATTTGGGTGAGGCGATTTGCCATGGTGTTTTCTCTGGTTTAAAGGGGGGGATTATTCCCGCTTTGGCGTGCGCCACCTGCGGCCGGGCGAAGAGCCCGTGGGCAGCGGTAATTCAACGGCGGGGCGCCTTACATTTCCGTGTGTTCGGCAATGGCCTCGGCCAGGGTTTCCATCTTGCGCTGCAGGTCGTCTTCGGTGTCGGCGTAGCGGCGCGCTACCTGCTCAATCTCGGCGGCGCAAGCGACAAAAGCATCTACCACCTGCGGGTCAAACTGGGCTGCGCGCTCGGCGGCGATCTTTTCCACGGCCTGCGCGTGCGACATGCCGGCCTTGTAGACCTTGTTGCTGACCATGGCGTCATACACATCGGCCACGGCCACGATGCGCGCGCACAGGGGGATGGCCTCACCAGCCAGCTGCTGGGGGTAGCCGTGGCCATCCCAGTGTTCGTGGTGGGACAGAGCCAGGTCTTTGGCCATTTCGAGCCAGGCGTCTGCCGGGCCACAGGTTTTTTCGGCCTGCAGCAGCGCCTTGTAGCCGCGCAGGGTGTGGCTTTGCATGGCGCTGCGTTCTTCCTGGGTGAATCGGCCGGGTTTGAGCAAAATGCGCTCAGGAATAGCCAGGGTACCAATGTCGTAGACCAGCACACCTTGCAGCAACTGCGCCAGGTAGTCCGGCGTCAGTAGGGGCGCCAGCGATGGCAAGCGCTGCAATGCCTGCACCAGCAGCCGGGTATAGCCCTGCATGCGCAGCAAATGGCTTTCTGTGTCGGCATCGCGCCGCTCGGCCAGCGTGGCCATGGCAAACAAGACCACGGACTGGGCCGTCGCGCCGGCCGTGGTGGCCGTTGTGGGCAAGGGAAGGGCTGTCGGGTAGGGCTCGATGGAAGACATGCTAGGACCTTGCGTAGACAAATGGCATTTTGTAAATCCATACCATTTTGCCATCGCTTGCCTTATAGCTGTCTTTCGGCACCAGTTGCGCGGCTTCAAAGTCCAGGCTCACCATCCAAGCGCCGGGGCGCAGCTCTTGCGCGGCTTTGGCAACCGCTTTGGGCATGCTCTCGGGGCGTTGAAACAAGTACACCATCTGATAGCCCGACCAGTCGGCCAGCCAAATGTCGCCCCGGCTGATACGCGCCCAAGGCAGGCGCAGCGCACACAGCCAGCGCAAGGCGGCGCTCCATTCGATGCCATAAAACTGCGCCTTGGGGTAGGCGCGGCGCAAGGCCTGCAAGCCGTGGCCCAGGCCGCAACCGGCGTCTAACACCCGCGCCCCCGCGGGCAGGGGCGCAAAGCCAGGCAGCGCGTGCAAGGCCTTGGCCGGGGTGGGAAACAGGGGCGCATCAGCCCAGGTGTTGACTGGGTAGACCAGCAACATCACCCCCAGCGGCAGCAGCCAAACCCAGGCCGGCATGTCGCCCAGGCCCAGCATGGGCAGGCTTAGGGCGAATGACACCGGAAAACCGGCCGCCACCACCGCTTTGCGCCACCAGGAGTCGCCCCACAGGCTCAAGACCACGCCCAAGAGCGCCGCAATCACCAGAGCCGCGCCCATGGGCCAGTCGCGCAGCAGCATGAGCCGAAACGCGGCCCAGCTCACGCCCCAGCTCAGAAGCGCAGGAAGTGGCCAGGGTGGGGCCGCGCGCCAGAAGCTGCGCGGGGCGGACTGGGGGTCGGCAGCGCTGGCGGGATCAGCCATGGAAATTAGCGGTTACCGTTGGGCGCCAAGCGCTCGATCAGTCCGTTGAGCGCGTCGAGTGAGCCAAACTGGATCACCACTTCGCCCATTTCCTCCATACGACCGCCGCGTTTGACCCGTTTTTTAATATGCACTTCCACCTGCGCCTGTAGCACATCAGAGAGTTCTTCTTCCACGCGCTTGAGGTCGCGCGACTTCTCTTTTTTGGGTTTGGAGGCCACCAATGAAAACTCTGCACTGAGTTTTTTGACCAGGCTCTCGGACTCGCGCACCGACAGCTTTTTGTTGGCAATCTGGTTGGCCGCCGTGATTTGGGTGGCCCGGTCCAGCGACAACAGGGCGCGGGCGTGGCCCATGTCGATATCACCGGCCATCAGCATGGACTGCACCGGGTCAGCCAGATTGAGCAGGCGCATCAGGTTGCTGGCGGCGCTGCGCGAGCGGCCCACGGCCTGGGCGGCCAGCTCATGCGTCAGGCCAAAGTCTTTGATCAGGCGCTGCAGACCCTGGGCTTCTTCTAGAGGGTTCAAGTCTTCGCGCTGCATGTTTTCGATCAGGGCCATGGCGGCGGCGGCCTCGTCAGCCACATTGCGCACCAGTACCGGCACCCGGTCCAGGCCGGCGAGTTTGGCAGCGCGAAAGCGCCGCTCGCCGGCAATGATCTCGTACACCGGGCGGCTTGAGCCCTCGGGGCGATGCGCCTTGGCGCGCTCGGCGTCGAGCTGGCGCACCAAAATCGGCTGCATGATGCCCTGGGCCTTGATGCTTTCAGCCAACTCGTACAGGGCGCCTTCGTCCATGCGGGTGCGCGGCTGGTAGATGCCGGGTACCAGGTCGGTGAGCAGCAAGGTGGTGGGCAGGCTGGCATCTAACGGGGTATCGGGCGCGGCGTCTTGCACCTTGGGCCCGAGCAGGGCTTCTAAGCCCATGCCGAGTCCTTTGGGTTTTTTACTGGCCATCTTTAACCTCCTTCGGAGTAAGTAATGTTTGCAGCAAGGCCTGGCCCTCAGGCCAGTCGCCAAGCTGGGAATCGGCGTTGATGTGGCCGGCGTGGCCACAGTCGTGCCACTGCGCGCCCCAGGCGTGGGCAAAGGCTTGCGCGCGTTCAATGCTGCAGTAGGGATCGTTGTAGCTGCCGGCCAGCACGCTGGCAAAGGGCAGGCGCTGCAGCACCACCGGCGACCAACTGTGCAGCACGGGGCGCAGTTCTTGGCGCTCGGCGTCGCCCGGGGCCACCAGCAGCGCACCCCGCACCCGGTGCGTATTGCGCGAACACGCCGCCCAGGCCGCTACCAGCAGGCAGCCCAGGCTGTGGCCCACCAGTACGACCGGCGCGCTTTGCGCCAGCACCACATCTTCGAGCCGGGTAATCCAGTCGCCACGCAGAGGCTGCATCCAGTCGTGCTGCTCCACGCGAAGGTAGCCGTGGCGGGCTTCCCAGTGGCTTTGCCAGTGGTCGGGCCCTGAGTTTTGCCAACCGGGCAAAAGCAGAACCAGGGGGTTTGCGGTCATATGGCGTTTAGCCCATTTTGGGCAGGCGACGCAGCATTTCCTGGGCAAAGGCAACAAAGGCCTGCGCGCCCTTGGAGGCCGGATCGAACGCCACGCCGGGCAGGCCGTAGCTGGGTGCTTCGGCCAGGCGCACATTGCGCGGGATGACGGTGTCAAACACCTTGTCGCCAAAGTGGGCGGTGAGCTGTTCGCTGACCTGCTGCTGCAAGGTAATGCGGGGGTCAAACATCACCCGCAAGAGGCCGATGATGCGCAGGTCGTCGTTGAGGTTGGCCTTGACTTGCTTGATGGTATTGACCAGGTCGGTCAGGCCCTCCAGGGCAAAGTATTCGCACTGCATGGGGACGACCACGCCATGGGCACAGCACAGGCCGTTGAGCGTCAGCATGGAAAGCGATGGCGGGCAGTCGATCAACACGAAGTCGTAGTCTTGGTCCACCTCGGCCAGGGCGGTTTTGAGGCGGCGCTCGCGGCGCTCGAGTTCCACCATTTCTACCTCAGCCCCGGCGAGTTCGCGGTTGGCGCCCAGAATGTCGTAGCTGCAGCCGGCCGCCACCAGCTTGTCGCTACGGGTGCGCGCCTCGGCAATGCTGGCGGACTCCAACAAGACGTCGTAGACGCTGAGCGCCAGGCTGCGTTTGTCGACGCCCGAACCCATGGTCGCGTTGCCCTGGGGGTCCAGGTCAATCATCAACACGCGCTGGCCCAGCTGCGCCAAGCCGGCGGCCAGGTTGACGGTGGTGGTGGTTTTGCCAACGCCACCTTTTTGGTTGGCAATACAGAATATTTTGGCCATGGGTCAGGAACGCAGAAAAACAAAGAGGGCCGCAGGCGCTGCAGTTTCACGTGGAACAGGGGTGCTGAACATCATTGCGCCGCCACCAGCTTGAGGCCAAAGCCAATTAAAAACACACCTGCGACTTTTTCCAGCACCCGGCCGATCACCGGGTTGGAGCGCACGCGCTCAGCAAAAAAATGCGTCAGCAGCGTAGCGCCCAGGCCATAGGCCAAAGTAAGGGCAGCGATGGTGGCTGCCATGAAGCCATAAGTCACCAGGCCTTGTTGGCGCACCGGATCGACAAACAACGGGAAAAATGCCATGTAAAACAAAATCGCCTTGGGGTTGAGCAGGGTGATCAGCATGGCCTGACGCAGGTACTGGCGCGGACGTATGTTGATGGGCAAGGGGGCGCCTGGCTTGGACGTAAGCATGGCACCACCGAGCCAGGCCAAATAAGCCGCACCCACCCATTGCACCGCCTGAAATGCCGCTGGGTAGGCCGATAGCAGCGCCGCCACACCCGCCACCGCCAACCACATCAGCACCTGGTCACCCAAAATTACGCCCAGGGTGGCCGCTATTCCGCCGCGCACACCGCCCTTGCTGGTGGACAACACCAGCGCCAGATTGCCGGGACCGGGGATCAGCAAGAACACCAAAATGGTGACGACAAAAGTACCGTAATCGCTGACGCCGAGCATGAAAATCCTAAGGTGGTAGGTGCCAAGTTTACGTTAGCCTTTTACAGCCAGGGTGGAGCTGGCTTAGGGCGCTCACTTTTGCAGGCAAGGCGCCTCAAGCGCGACGCATCCAGACCAGGCAGCGCTCGGCGTCAAGCCCGGGCACCTGCAGCGGTTCCACGTGAAACACCTGCACACCGGGGTCGAGCGCCAGCAACTCGGCCTGCGGGTGTTTGCCCTTCATGGCCATCCAGACACCCAGCGGCGCCAAGGCGCCCGCCGACCAATGGGTAAAGTCCGCCAAGGAGGCAAAGGCGCGCGAACACACAAGGTCATAGGGCTCGGTCAAACTTTCCACGCGGGCGTGGATGCCACTCAGGCGGGGCAGCTTCAGGCTGACGGCAGCTTGCTGCACAAAGGCAGCCTTCTTGGCCACCGTGTCCACGCAGTGCACCGTCATGCTAGGGCAGCAAATGGCCAGCACCACGCCGGGCAAGCCAGCGCCAGCGCCAACGTCGAGCACGCGCACGGACTCGTCGTGCCCGAGCGCTGCGAGCTGTTGGCGCAAGGGGCGCACCACCGCCAGGCTGTCGAGCAGATGGTGGGTGAGCATGTCTCGGGGGTCGCGCACCGCAGTCAGGTTGTAGACGCGGGTCCATTTCTGGATCAGGTCCACATAGTCGAGCAGGGCGGTGATTTGCGCATCATCGAGCGCCAGCTCCAAGGCGTGCAGGCCAGCGCGCAGTTGCGGCTGCAGCACTCGGCTCACGCCTGCGCCTCAGACGCCACGGCCAAAGGCGTATTGGCAGCAAAGTCGCGAAAGTTGCCTTTTTTCAGGTGAATCAGCAAGAGCGAAATCGTGGCCGGGGTAATTCCAGAGAGGCGCGAGGCCTGGCCCAGTGTCTCGGGGCGCAGCTGGTTCAGACTCTGGCGGGCTTCAATACTCAGGGCGGAGACTTGCATGTAGTCCAACTCACCGGGCAGGCGCAGGTTCTCGTAATGCGCGGTGCGGCTAACCTCTTCTTGTTGGCGCGTGATGTAGCCGGAGTATTTGGCGGCAATTTCCACCTGCTCAATCACGCTAGCAACAAACACATCTTGCGATGGATCTGCAGCGTCCGCTCGGGGCGCAAGCGCCGCGCTCGCGTAGCGCCCTGCATCCAAGCCCATCAAGTCGGCGTAGCGCACATCGGGCCGGCGCAGCAGCTCGGCCAGGTTGTATTCGTGCTCAATGGCTTTGCCCAACACGCGCTGGGACTCGCTGGCAGGCAGGTTGTTGGGGTTGACCCATATCGAGCGCAAGCGCTCGGTTTCACGTGAAACTGCCTCGCGCTTTCGGCAAAACGCCGCCCAGCGCGCGTCGTCCACCAAGCCCAGCGCGCGGCCGGTTTCGGTCAGGCGCACGTCGGCGTTGTCTTCGCGCAGCTGCAACCGGAACTCGGCGCGGCTGGTGAACATGCGGTAGGGCTCGGTCACGCCCTTGGTAATTAAGTCGTCCACCAGCACGCCCAAGTACGCCTCGTCGCGGCCCGGCAGCCAGGTGTCGCCAGTCCAGGCGGATTGCGCTCCGGCTTGCAGGGCGGCGTTCACCCCGGCAAACAGACCTTGGGCGGCGGCCTCTTCGTAGCCGGTGGTGCCGTTGATCTGGCCGGCAAAAAACAGGCCGCCAATCTGCCGCGTCTCAAAACTGCTTTTGAGCGCGCGCGGGTCAAAGTAGTCGTACTCAATGGCGTAGCCCGGGCGCAGGATGTGGGCGTTTTCCAGCCCCACCACGCTGCGCACCAACGCGTACTGAATGTCAAAGGGCAGGCTGGTGGAAATGCCGTTGGGGTAGTACTCGTGGGTGGTCAGACCCTCGGGCTCCAAAAAAATCTGATGGCTTTCCTTGTCGGCAAAGCGGTTGACCTTGTCTTCCACGCTGGGGCAGTAGCGCGGCCCCACGCCTTCGATGTTGCCAGTAAACATCGGGCTGCGATCGAACCCGCTGCGGATGATCTCGTGGGTGCGCGCGTTGGTGTGGGTGATCCAGCATGGCATTTGCTGCGGGTGCTGCTCCACGCGCCCCATAAAGCTAAACACCGGCATGGCTGCGCTCATGCCACCGGGCATGCCGTCGCCGGGTTGCGCCTGGCATTTGCTGAAATCAATGCTGCGCCCGTCAATACGCGGCGGCGTGCCGGTTTTAAGGCGCCCTTGCGCCAGCTTCAACTCTTTGAGGCGCGCGCTCAGGCGCAGGGCAGGTGGATCGCCCGCGCGCCCGGCGGCGTAATTGGTCATGCCCACATGGATCTTGCCGTCCAGAAAAGTGCCGGCGGTCAGCACCACAGTCTTGGCGCGAAAGCTGATGCCAATCTGCGTGACCGCTCCCACCACCCGGTCGCCCTCGACCAACAAATCGTCCACCGCCTGCTGGAACAGCGACAGATTCGGCTGGTTTTCCAGCATGCGGCGGATGGCCGCTTTGTACAAAATGCGGTCGGCCTGGGAGCGGGTGGCGCGCACCGCCGGGCCTTTGCTGGAGTTGAGAATGCGAAACTGCACGCCGCTCTCGTCAGTGGCCAGCGCCATGGCGCCACCCAGGGCGTCCACCTCTTTGACCAGATGGCCTTTGCCAATGCCGCCAATCGACGGGTTGCAGCTCATTTGCCCCAGGGTTTCAATGTTGTGCGTCAGCAGCAGGGTTTTGCAACCCATGCGCGCTGCGGCCAGCGCGGCCTCGCACCCGGCGTGGCCGCCGCCGACGACGATGACGTCAAACTGTTGGGGATAAAGCATGGCGGGCAATCAATTCAGGGGGAGGAGGGCGATTTTACCGGCGCGGGCCAAAACCCACACCGCAAGACGCGCGGGTGACATTCCCTAGTCTTTCCCCTAAGTGCGTTGGCGCAGCAGCTGGGGTAGAGTGATTGGCAATATTTCATCGGAGTTCGCGCATGTCCAGCCCATCCCTCAAAGACCAGGTCAGCCCCGAAGAGTGGCAGTTGCGCGTCGATTTGGCCGCCTGCTACCGCTTGGTGGCCGCCTACGGCTGGAGCGATTTGATCTTCACCCACATCAGCGCGCGCATTCCCGGCCCAGAGCACCACTTCCTGATCAACCCCTACGGCATGCTGTTCGAAGAAGTCACCGCCAGCAGCCTGATCAAGATCGACCAGCAAGGCGAAAAGCTCAGCGAATCACCCCACCCAGTGAACCGGGCTGGATTTGTGATCCACAGCGCGGTGCACGCGGTGCGCGAAGATGCGGGCTGCGTATTGCACACCCATACGCGCGCCGGCGTGGCCGTGAGCGCCCAAGCCTGCGGCGTGCTGCCGATCAGCCAGCAATCGACCTTTGTGCTGGCCTCGCTGGGCTACCACAGCTATGAAGGCGTGGCCCTGTATGACGCCGAAAAGCCGCGCCTGCAAGCCGACCTGGGCCAGGCCAACCACCTGATGCTGCGCAACCACGGCCTCTTGGTGGTGGGCAGCAGCATTGCCGAGGCGTTTTTGCTGATGTACAACTTTGAATCTACCTGCCAGATCCAGCTCGCCGCGCAAGCCGGTGGCACGCTCACAGAAGTGGACCCGCGCATCATCGACGGCGTGGGCCACGCCATGCGCACCCAGACCAGTGGCCTGGGCGGCGCCTTTGCCTGGCCAGCCATGCTGCGCAAGCTCGACCGCATGAACAGCGACTACCGAGAATAGACCCGAGACCAACCATACACAGGTGTATTCTCCTCACTCGATGCCGCGTTTTTCACGTCTCCTTTTTTACAAAGGCCACCATGTCCGCACTTGATCTCCCCCTGGGTTCGCCCATTGAAATCACCCGCCTGGCGCTGCACGACACCCTGGCCTTGCAGCGCGCGGCCTACCTGGCGCAACCGATCCCCAGCCTAGCGCAGCGCCAAGATGATCTGCGTCGCCTGCAAACCTATGTGCGCGAACACCGCGACGCGCTGGTGGCGGCAGTAAGCGCCGACTACGGCCACCGCTCCAACCACGAAACCCTGTTTACCGAGATCTTTACCGTCATCGACGGGGTCGACCATGTGCTCAAGCACCTGAAATCGTGGATGAAGCCACAACGCCGCCATGTCGATTTAATGAACTTTTTTGGCGCCAAAAACCGCGTCATCCCGCAGCCCCTGGGCGTGGTGGGCGCCATCGTGCCCTGGAACTTTCCGATTAACCTGGCGTTTACCGGGCTGATTTACACCTTCGCTGCGGGCAACCGCGCCATGGTCAAGATGAGCGAGAACTCGCGCCACCTGGCGCAGTACCTGATTCAAACCATGCCGACCTATTTTGCGGCCGACAAGCTGGCGTTTTTTGACGAAACCGGCGGCGTGGGCGTGGAGTTTTCCCAACTCAAGTTTGACCACCTGCTATTTACCGGCTCGGGCCAAACCGGGCGCGCAGTCATGGCCGCAGCCGCCCAAAACCTGTGCCCGGTCACGCTGGAGCTCGGCGGCAAGTCACCGGCCGTCGTCTGTGACGACTTTCCGCTGCGCACCGCAGTCGAACGTCTGCTCTATGTGAAATGCCTCAACGCCGGGCAAATCTGCACCACCATCGACTACGCCTATGTGCCGGCCGGCAAGATCGACGCCTTTGTGAACGAAGCCAAAGCCATTGTCAGCCAGCGCTACCCCCAGCTGGACTCGCCAGACCTCACCTCCATCATCGACCAGCGCGCCTTTGAGCGCCTGCTGCGCGCCATGGACGAAGCCGAACAAGGCGGCGCCACGCTGGTGCCGCTGATTCCGGGCAAACGCTGGGATGCCGCCACGCGCAAGATTGCTCCGCACCTGGTGCTCAACGCACCAGCCAACTGCGCCTTGCTGCAACGCGAAATCTTTGGCCCCATATTGCCGCTGTTGGCCTACACCGCGCTCGAAGACGTGGTGCAAGCCATCAACCAGCGTCCGCGCCCGCTGGCCATGTACCCCTTCAGCCACGATAGCGCGCAAGTGCAGATGCTGATCGACCGCATCATGTCAGGCGGTGTGAGCGTCAACGACGGCTTGTTCCATGTGGCCCAGCACGACCTGCCTTTTGGCGGCGTGGGCGACAGCGGCATGGGCCACTACCACGGCTACGAAGGCTTTGTCACCTTCTCCAAAATGCGCCCAGTTTTCTACCAAGCGCGCTTTAGCGCCGCCAAATTTCTGTGGCCACCGTACACCACATTTGCCAGCAAATACCTCCGTTTCTTGACCAAATAAAGGCGCCACCATGACCACCAGCACCACAGCCACGGCCCAGACCTTTGATTACATCGTGGTAGGCGGCGGCGCGGCCGGCTGCGTGGTGGCCAGCCGCCTGAGCGAAGACCCAGGCGTACGCGTCTGCCTGTTAGAAGCCGGCGGCCCCGACAGCTCGGTGCTAATCCACGCGCCCATGGGCTTTGCAGTGAGTGCGCCGCTCAAAATCCACAACTGGAGCTACGAGACGGTGCCCCAACCCGGCTTTAATGGCCGGCGCGGCTACCAGCCGCGCGGCAAGGTGATGGGCGGCAGTACCTCTATCAACGCCATGGTCTACACCCGCGGCCACCGCGACGACTACGACCACTGGGCCAGCCTGGGCAATCCCGGCTGGAGCTTTGACGAAGTGCTGCCCCTGTTCAAACGCTCTGAAAACAACCACTGCTTTGGCGCTACCTCCTACCGCGGCGCCAACGGCCCGCTGCAAGTGAACTACTTGCGCAGCCCCAGCCCGATCAATGAAGTGTTCTTAAAAGCCTGCGAACAAAGCGGCCTGCCCCGCACCCCCGACTACAACGGCGAACAGCAACTCGGCTGCGGCCCCACCCAAGCCATGCAAGCCAATGGCGAACGCTGCAGCGCGGCCAAGGCCTTTATTACCCCCCACCTGGGGCGCAGCAACCTGACCGTCATCACACAAGCCCACACCGAGCGCGTGCTGATGGATGGCAAACGCGCCACCGGGGTGCAATACATCCACAAGGACCAGACCCTGCAAGTGCACGCCACCCGCGAGGTGATTTTGAGCGCCGGGGCCTTTGGTTCACCACAGTTGCTGATGCTCTCAGGCATCGGGCCCCAGTCACAGCTCCAAGCCCACGGCATTGCCACGGTGCACACCCTGCCGGGCGTGGGGCAAAACCTGCAAGACCACGTCACCACCGTGCTGATCCAGCGCAGCCCACGCAAAGAGGCTACGCTGGGCATTTCGCTGGCAGGACTGGTCACCGTAGTCAAATCGATTTTTGAGTGGCGCAGCAAGCGCACCGGCTGGATCACTTCCAACGTGGCCGAGTCGCAAGGATTTTTGAAGACCGAACCCAGCGCCGACAAACCCGACATCCAGCTCGCCCTGTGCACCGGCATCGTGGACGACCACAACCGCAAAACCCACCTGGGCCACGGCTACACCTTGCATGTAACCCTGTGCCGACCCAAGAGCCGGGGCAGCGTCACGCTGCAAAGCGCCAAATCGACCGACGCACCGGTTATTGATGTGGGCTTCTTTACGCACCCCGACGACATGGCCACCCTGATCAAAGGAACACAGATCGGCATCGACATCTTGCAAGCCAAGCCGTTTGACGCCTACCGGGGCGAGATGCTCTACCCGGTCGAGCGCGACAATCCCCAGCAGATCGAAGCATTTTTGCGCGACCACTCCGACACCGAATACCACCCCTGCGGCACCTGCAAAATGGGCCCGCACGGCGACCCCATGGCCGTGGTGGACGCGCAGTTGCGGGTGCACGGCGTGCACGGCCTGCGCGTGGTGGACACCTCCATCATGCCCACACTCACCGGCGGCAACACCACGGCGCCGACCATCATGATTGCGGAAAAAGCCGCCGAGATGATCCGCAGCGGTGCTTAAGCACGCGCTGTGCTCACGAGCGCACTGCGGGCACCTCATGCACCAGTGGATGCTGGCGCCACGCCAGCACCGCACCCAGCCACAAGGCCAGCGCCGACACCAGCAATCCACGCTCCAGGCCCCCGGCGCCATCGGCAATCCAGCCCACCAGCGTGGGACCCACAATTTGCCCAGCAGCAAACACGACGGTAAAGGCGCTGATGCCGGTGGCCCAGGCGCTGGGCGGCAGGTTGTGGCGCACCAGCGCTGTACTCGACGCCACGATCGACAAAAACACGCCCCCAAACATCAGCCCCGAGACCACCACCACCGCAAAGCTCTGCGTCACCGCAGGCAACAATACCGCCAGCCCCAGCAGCGCATTGAGCCGCGCCATGGCGCCGCCGCCTTGGTGGCGATTGAGTAAACCAGCCCAAATGCGCGACGAGGCGACCACCGCCAAACCCAAGAGGCCATAAAACACCGTCACCGCCAGCGCGCTCACCCCTTGCGCACGCAACAGCGCCACGGCAAAGGTCATGTAGCCGATATAGCCCACGCCAAATAGGCAATAGCCCGCCAGCGCAAAACCAAAAACGCGCCAGCCAAACACCACCGACGCGGGCGCATCCGTCGCCAGGGCAGTTGCGGGCATCTGCTCCCACTGCACCATCACCCGCGCGGGCCAGCGCAGCAAGGCAGTGGCGGCAAAACACAGCAGCGCCAAAGCCCACCAGGCAAAGCGCCAGTTATGGGTGTGGTCCGCAAAAGCATCCAGCACCCAGGGCACCAGCAGCGCCGACAGCGTAATCCCCAGCCCGGTGCCGCCGTAATACACGCCCAGCAACAAACCGGCTTGCGCGGGTGAGCGACTGCCCAGGCGCGCGGCCAACAAACCCCCAGCCACAAACACCAGCGCACTGGCCACCCCGGCCAGCAGGCGCTGCAATAGCAAGACGGTCGCATCGGTGAAAAATCCGCACAAGCCCATGAACAGCGCCGCCAGCAACGAGCCCATCCAGAGCAAAACCGCGGGCGAGACCCGGCGCATCAGCGCGGGCATGGCCAGCGCGCCCAGCAAATAGCCCACGGCGTTGGCCGTGTTCATACCCCCAGCCAGGGTGTAGCTCCAGCCCAGATCGGCACGCATGCCCGGCAGCAGCAAGGCGTAGGCAAAGCGCGTCACACCCAAGGAGACAGCAGCGCCCACCGACAAGGCCAAAGCAAGCCAAAATAGCGAACGCAGCGGTGAGGACACAAACACTCCAAGTCAGAATCAAGCCGCGATTGTGCGCTGGCCCACTGCGCATGCCTGCTGCGCAAACGACCCTGCATTTCACACCCCCGCCACCCCCGTTTTTTTGAAAGCCCGCATGACCACCTTGTTCGACCCCTTGGCCCTGGGCCCCATCACCCTGGCCAACCGCGCCGTCATGGCGCCACTTACCCGCAACCGCGCCCCCGGCGCCATTCCCACCGCGGCCATGGTCACCTATTACACCCAGCGGGCCGACCCCAAAGACGGCGCCGGCCTGATCATCACCGAGGCCACGGCGATTAGCCACCAGGGCCAGGGCTATGCCGACGTGCCCGGCATCTGGAGCGACGCGCAGGTGCAAGCCTGGAAGCCCGTTACCGCCTCGGTGCACGCGGCGGGCGGCAATATTTTCATGCAGCTGTGGCACGTGGGACGCGTCTCCCACGTAGACCTGCAACCCGGTGGCCAGGCGCCCGTGGCGCCGTCGGCGCTCACCGCCAAGACCAAAACCGTGCTGATTACCGACGGTGTGCCGCGTTTTGTAGCCACCTCGGAGCCACGGGCCCTGCGCTTGGACGAGTTACCCGGCATCGTGGCCGACTACCGCACGGCCGCGCGCAACGCCATGGCCGCCGGTTTTGATGGCGTGGAAGTGCACGCCGCCAACGGCTATTTGATCGACCAGTTTTTGCGCTCAGGCTCCAACCACCGCACCGACGCATATGGCGGCAGCATCGAAAACCGCGCGCGCCTGCTGGTGGAGGTGATGCAAGCCGTCTGCACCGAGATTGGCGCCGCCCATGTGGCACTGCGCTTGTCGCCGGTCACCCCGGCCAATGACGCTGCAGACCCGCAACCGCAGCCCCTGTTCACCCACGTGGTGCAGCAACTCGCGCCCTTAGGGCTGGCCTATGTGCACCTGATCGAAGGCTCCACAGGCGCCGAGCGCAACTACCAGCAAGGCGATGCACCGTTTGACTATGCCGCCCTCTTGCACACCTACCGCAGCGCTGGCGGCCACGGCGCCTGGATGGTCAACAACGCCTACGACCTGCCATTGGCCCAGCAGGCCTTAGCCCATGGCGCCGACCTGGTCGCTTTTGGCAAACCCTTCATCGCCAACCCGGACCTGACCCGCCGCCTGCGCGAAGGCGCCGCGCTCAACCCAGCCGACCGCAGCACCTTTTACGGCGGCGGCGCCCACGGTTACACCGACTACCCGACACTGGGCCACTGACAAAAGAACAAGGGTGCTGGGCGATGCGAAGGGCTCAGGGCCCCTTCCAGCGCTTGAGCAGCAATGCGTTGGCCATGACGCTAACCGAGCTCAGCGCCATGGCGCCGCCCGCGAGCACCGGATTCAGGTAGCCCAGCGCCGCCAGCGGAATACCGGCTGCGTTGTAAAAAAACGCCCAAAACAAGTTTTGCCGGATCTTGGCCACGGTGCGGCTGGAAATGTCCAGGGCCGCAGCCACCAGGCGCGGCTCGCCGCGCATCAGGGTAATGCCAGCGGCGTGCATGGCCACGTCAGTGCCACCACCACCGATATTGGACATGGCCATGCCCACATCGGCAGCAGCCAACGCCGGGGCGTCGTTCACGCCGTCGCCCACCATGGCCACCGTGAAATGCGCTTGGGCGTCGCCCTTGAGCGCCATGATCTTGGCCGCCTTGTCGCCAGGCAGCACTTGGGCCAACACTTCAGCGCTGCCGGGGCTGGCGTCCAGACCCAGTCGGTGCGCCATGGCACGGGCCGCGCCCCAGTTGTCGCCAGAGACCATCACGGTGCGAATACCGCGCGCGCGCAATTGGGCAATCGCCTCCTTAGCGCCGGGCTTGGGCTCGTCGGAAAAAGCCAGCAAGGCGCGCAGTGTCCAAACGCCGCCCTGTTGTTGGGCCAAGGCCGACACGCTTGCGCCCTGGGCCTCCAGCGCGCGCGCCTGGGTGGCAAACGCAGCGCCGGCCGGTGCCGCCAGTGCGGGCTGGGCGTGCAACTCCTGCATCCAGCGCAGGCTACCCAGGGCATAGTGTTGGCCATCCACCAAGCCTTCGGTGCCGCGGCCAGACACCGAGCGCGCATCGGCCAAAGGCAGCAACGCCAATCCTTGGGTGCTGGCGCGCTCCATCACCGCGTGCGCCAGTGGGTGCTCGCTGCCGCTTTGCAGGCTGGCGCAGATTTGCAACAGCGCTGCGTCCATGCTTGCCGGGGCATCGGCCACAGGCGCGCCAGGCGCCAGCAGCGCCTTAAGCTGCGGCCGGCCCACGGTCAGCGTGCCGGTCTTGTCAAAAGCCACCACGTTTACCTTGTGCGCCAACTCCAGCGCCTGCGCATCCTTGATCAAAATGCCGTACTTGGCTGCCACGCCGGTGCCCGCCATGATGGCCACCGGCGTAGCCAGCCCCAGCGCGCAGGGACAGGCAATCACCAGCACCGCCACAGCGCGAACCAATGCCAACTCAAAACTGTGGCCACTCAACCACCAACCCAAAAGCGTGGCCAAGGCCAGCAGCAAGACCACCGGCACAAATACGGCACTCACCTGGTCCACCATGCGCTGGATCGGCGCCTTGGCCGCCTGCGCGTCCTCCACCAGCCGAATAATGTGGGACAGCATGGTTTGCGCGCCCACGGCGGTCACCCGCACCAGCACCCGGCCTTCGCCGTTGATGGAGCCGCCCGTCACCCGCGCAAGTGCCTCTTTGGCCACCGGCAGCGACTCGCCGGTGAGCATGGATTCGTCTACCTGCGTGGCGCCGTCTGTGACCACGCCGTCCACCGCAAAACGCTCGCCGGGCTTGACCACCAGCGTGTCGCCCACCAGCACCTCGGCCACCGGCACATCCACCTCGCCCAGCGCGCGCAGCAAGTGCGCGCGCTCGGGCCGCAGAGCGTGCAGAGCGCGAATGGCCGAGGTGGTTTGCCGCTTGGCTCGCACTTCGAGCCATTTGCCCAGCAGCACCAGACTGATCACCAGCGCTGAGCCTTCAAAGTACAAATGCACCATGGCCCCGGCCGGGGCGCTCAGCCAGAGCCAGACCGACAAAGCCCAGCCAGCCGTGGTGCCCAAGGACACCAGCAAGTCCATATTGCCGCTGCCGTTCTTCAGGGCGTGCCAGGCGGCGACATAAAACCGCGCACCCAGTAAAAACTGCACTGGCGTGGCCAGCGCAAACTGCCACAGCGGCGAGAGCATCCAGTGCTGGCCGAGCAAGTCACCCATCATGGGCATGACCAGCGGTACACACAAGGCCAGGCCCCAGGCCACCGGCGCAGACCCGGCCCAAGCCTTGGCCTCAGGCGTGTCAATGGCTGCGTCCGCTGCCTTGGGTTCGTAACCGGCGTCACGCACCGCGCGGCGCAGCAACGCCTCCATCTGCGCGGCCTGCGCGGTATCGGCGGGAAAGGCGATGCGCGCCGACTCGGTGGCCAGGTTCACGTTGGCGCTTTGCACGCCGGGCACGCGCTTGAGGGCTTTTTCCACCCGCCCGACGCAAGACGCGCAGGTCATGCCGCCAATGCCAATGTCTAGGGAACACACTTCAGGTAGCGCGGGGCTGCTCATAGGCTTGTTGTCTTTCGGGAAAACGACGCAGGGGGATTGAAAAAGAGGGCCAAGGGTGCAAGGTTAAGCTTACGGCCTAAGCCTCAGTCGCTTTTGGCCAAACACCTTCACTCTTGAAAGCTCCCGATGAACCACCTCTTTACCGTCACCGGCATGACCTGCGGCCACTGCGAAAAAGCCGTCACTGCGGCGATTGTGCGGCTCGATCCGCAAGCCAAGGTCGAGATTGAGCGCAATGCCAATAAGGTGCAGGTGTTGTCTGAGCAAAGTCATGAGGCGCTAGCCCATGCGATTGTCGAGGAAGGGTATGTTGTTATTGGCTGATCTGGATCAAACGTCGGGGGTTTGGGCTGGTTTACCTCTGCCGAGGCAGGCTTTTTTTCCCCGCCTATCCCCCCAGCCCCCTTTCCTCCCCGGCGGGGAGGAAAGGGGGAGCGGACAGCCACATTTGGTTTTGTCGCTTCGGCTCGGGCACCACTGGCCACCGCCATTTGTTGCTTGGCAATCGTAGGAGCGGCGCCTCGCCGCGAGTCTCCGCTGCTGCGGCGGCCCCAAACCCCGAAAGCCGTCGCGGCGACGGCGCCGTTTCTAAGTGCTGCAGGCAGACCAGCAGGTACTACGCCAGTAGAAGCCTAGCCGACGCGACAAAACCAAATGTGGCTGTTGGCCCCCCTCTCTCGCCCGCTGGGCGAGGGGCTGGGGCAGTGAGTGGGGCTACAAAAGCACCAATAAAAAACACTTTTTAGCGCAAACCATAGGCAAAAAGCCCTGCGCAAAATCAAGCCAGCGCCATCTCCCCACCTAACACCTCAAACAAATCCGGCAACAATCGCCCCAACTCGCCAGTGGCAATTGCCACGTCCGCGTCAAAGTGGTCGTCCGAACGGTCACCAGCCGTGGTGGGCGCCTCATCAACCACCACATCCAAAAAAGCCACTTTTTTTAGCTGCAAAGCCTCGGTCAACACAAAGGACACGCGGTCGTTCCAGGTCAGGGCCAGGCGGGTGGGGACCTTGCCGCTGGCAATGTGCTGGCTTACTTCGTCGGTGTCTAGTGCGTGGCGCGTGTAGCGAACCACGGCCTTGGACTCGTCGGCAGCCTTGAGTTCGCACTCGCGGTCCACGCTAAAACCCTGGGGCGACTCTTTGGTGCCCAGCCAGTGCGCCATGGCGGTGGCAGGTGCGGTTTGGGTGTTGACTAAGCTAAACGCCAGGCCTTCTACGGCCTTGACTAGGCTGGTCAGCACTTCATCAGCCTTGGACTGGCTGCCCGCGTCCAGCACCAAGATCTGCGCCTTGGGGTCCACCCATATCGTGACGCTGCCTTGTTTGGTAAAGGCCATGGGCAGCAGCGCCAAACGGGCGTCGTCACTTAGGGTGCGGACTTCTTTTTTTCCAGGTTTACGCCCAGTGGTGGCCTCAATTTGCGCCACTTGCTCTTGTACCTTGCGCTTGACCACCGAGCCGGGCACGCTTTTGACTTCCATCATCCACTTCAAAATCCACTGCCCGGCCACCACCTCCACGCAGGCGCCATGGGCCTGGCCGCGGGGCTCGACCCAGCCGACTGATTTTTCTTGCGCCGCGCCGCACTCCACAAAATGCGCTTTTTGCAACGCGGCCTCTACTAGCGCCACGGTGGCGGTCCAGGGAGCCGTCAGGCGATACACCATCAAATTTTTAAACACATCAAACCTTCTTAAATCAAAAAATCAACATTTGGCACAAGCAACTTTACATAGTCTTGTCGTAGCGCAACAGCGCGCTTACACAAGCCGCGCACACTAACTCCACTGCCTGGCGACTTCCGCAACGGCGCAGTTACTGAAAGATACCGCTATGAAAACCCCTTGGAAAACCCTGTTAGTTGCTGGCAGCTTGGCTGCTTTTGGGCTGGGCGCAATGGCTCAGATGGGACCCCACATGGACGGCGATGAAGCCATGTCTGGCAAGCACCACGAACAAGCCATGACGCCTGAGCGCATGGAAGCCCGCATGGGCAAGCAACTGGCCGAACTCAAGCAAAAACTGCACATTACCGCGTCCCAAGAACCGGCTTGGACCACTTTCACCACCGCCATGAAACCGCCAGCGACGATGCTGCCCGCCATGCCCGCGCGCGCCGAGATAGAAAAACTAAGCACGCCCGAGCGCATCGACAAGATGAAGCAGCTGCGTACCCAGCGCCATGAGGCCATGAAGCCCTATATGGACCAGCGCGACGAGGCTATAAAAACCTTTTATGGCGCGCTCGATGCGCAACAGAAAAAGACCTTTGACGCTGAACACTCGCGCATGTTGCGCCGTAGCCCGGTGCACGGTTAAGTGCCCGTTGTCCGCTGGCCTTGACCCAATGCTGTGGATGCACGCCGCCGGTCAGGCCAGCAATTGCTTGAGCTCGCCGCTGGCAATCAGAGCCTGCACATCGGTGGCACCACCAACTAGCGTGCCTTTGACAAACACCATGGGAAAGGTGGGCCAACCGGACCACATTTTTAGCGCGTTGCGCTTTCGCCAGGTGTTGAAGTAACTGCCGTATTCCAGGTACTCAAAGGCGATGCCTTCCTGCGTAAGCGCAGCGCGGACCTTTGTCGGCATGGGGTTCATCGCCATGCCCACGACCACTACAGAGTGGGTCGCAATGGCTGCTTTCACCTCATCGACGATCTCGTGGTGGTGGATAGCCACTGTTTGGCGGATTGCCGGGTGAATTTCTGACTCGCTCAGTATTGCTCTTGCCATCGTTGTTTTTCTCCTTAAAAGCCCATTATGAACGCCGAGCAAGCGCAAAACCTATGTGCGCTGACCGGTTCGGCCGTCGCTGCCTGCCCTATACAACAGACTTTTTTACTTACACTTCTGGCATGACCCGAAGCCCACTCCAACCCAATACGATTCGCCACATTAGCGTCGGACAAACGCTGGGCTGGCTGGTCTTGGGCATGCGCGACTTGGTCAAGTTGCGCTGGATCAGTCTGGCACACGGTCTGGCGCTGACGGCGGTGGGCGGCTTCATCACCTTGGTCGCGCATGACCAGTTTTGGTTGCTGGCCGGCGCTTTGTCGGGCTTTTTGTTCATTGCCCCCGTCTTAGCCGCGAGTTTGTACGCCCTCAGCCGAGACTTAGAAAACAATACCCCCATTGGTTGGAACAGGGTGTGGCACACCTGGACGAACTGGCAACACAGCCACCACAACAAGCTTGGCAACGACTATTGGTGCATGGTGCAGTTCGGTCTTTTGCTCGCGTTGGCTGCCACCGGCTGGGTACTGACCTCTGCCGCACTGATCACCTTGCTCTCGCCCCTGCCCATACAGACTCCTGGCGACTTTTTGCGTTTTATCGTTGGTGCAAAAGAGGGTTGGCTATTTGAAATATGGGTGGCGCTCGGCGGCATCATGGCGGCTCCCATTTTTGCCTCCAGCGTAGTAACCATGCCACTGCTGCTAGACCGGCGCATCTCACTTTGGCAAGCGGTGCTGCTGAGCTGGGGCGTAGTCTTGAAAAATCCGATTCCCATGGCGGCCTGGGCGGCCATCCTCTTGGTCATGACTTTGCTAGGCTTAGGCTCTTTGTTACTGGGCCTGGTGTTTGTCATTCCGATATTGGGGCATGCCAGCTGGCACGCCTATCGCGACCTGATTGATACCAGCCGCCTATCCCTGCGCCAAGACCCCTCCCCAACAACGGACCCACGCTGATGTGGGGCTATACCGAAGCGCAAATTGCCAGTTTTGGCCTCACCTTCGGCGTGAGCGCCTTCATGCTCTATATGCTGTTCATCATCGGACAACTCGCATGGGAAGCCAAGGCTGGCAAATTTGGTACCTTCGTAATTTTTCTGGGCCTGTCCTTTGGCATGGTCGGCTTTGTCGCCAAGATGGCGATTCAGTGGTGGTTCAATATTTAAGCAATTAAACGCACGCCAATCAAAATGCCGTGTAACCAGCCCAAAGTAACCAGCCACAACAAGAGGCCCAAGCTTGCGGTGATAGCCGTGGGTATCAACTCACCCGCCGGGTACTGAATATCCAAAGCCCTATCGCGCTGGCGCGATGCCTTAAACACAAGTACGCTCCATAGCAGAAAACCACCAAAAAGCACCAAATGCGCCAAGGTTCCATTGGCCACCAGATGCGCCAACGCCCAGACCTTGACCGACAAGACCATCGGATGGTGCAAGCGGGCGCGAATGCTATTGCCTGGCACATAGGCAGCCACCAGCAAGACCATCGCGATCAGCGTCAATAAAAACGTCAGGTGGCGCATGCCAGCAGGCGGCGTCCACAACACTTCTGGCGTTTCACGCGCTAGACCAAAGCCGTAGATCACCAACAACAAGCCTGTAACCGATAGCAATGAATACGCCGCCTTAAATCGGCCTTCACCCAAACGTGTGCGTAAGGAGTCTCGCCGGGCATCACCACCGAGCCGCAAAGAATGCGTACCCAAAAACACCACTAGACCTAAAACCAGATAAAGCATCGCACTTTCCCCTTGTATTTCAATGAAATTTTCAAATTCAAAGTTACCACACCAGACTCTCTAACGGGCACACAAGCCTGTGGATAAAAACGGAATAAGCCCCCACTTGTGCACAGGCGCAGAGCTTATTTAAAAGTTGTCCCTTTTCCGATGACACCAAAAAACGCTGTCCTGCACACGCAAAGAAGAACCTTAAGTCTATGATTCAAAACAATAAAAAACACTTGTACACAGGATTGCCGAAAGCCTATCTACTACTACTATTCTTTAAATAAAGAAACAAGAAATAAGGCAAGAACAACAGAACAGCACTACAGCTGCTATTTTTTAGTACTGCCAGATCACCTTAATCAAGTCATTGCATACGGTAAAATTGTGACTTGCCCATTTCAACGCCACGCCCCATGACGGTTCCTCCCGCCACTGTTTCATCTGGTGCTGTGCCAGCCTCCTTTGAACTCAAGAGTGCACAACTAACCCTGGTGGCTTTGGTGGTGAAAACCCATGATTTGGCGATTGTGGCTGCCGAACTGGCCCGCAGCTTTGGACCCAAAGGTGAAAGCCCCGATTTCTTCGATACCGACGGCGTGGTGATTGACTTCACGCAAACCGACATTGTCTTGCCCCATCCGCAATGGGAATTGCTGATGAAGGCTTTTGGCGCCTGCAAACTCGTGCCTATGGCAGTGCGTGGTCTGGATCCTCCCAGCTTGGCCGTAGCCCAACGCCTGGGCCTGACCGAAGCCCCGCCGGAACCGCGTCGCGTGGTGGTTCCGGGAGCCAAAGCAGCTTCCCCTGCCCCTGAGCCTGAGTTCGTTCAGCTGGTTTTGCCGGTAGTAGCTCCTGTCCCTGTGGTCAAAGTTGCGCCAGCCGAATCGGCAGCGGTGCCATCCTTGGCGCGTGACGCCGCGCCCGTGCCCACCATGGTGGTAACCAAGCCTCTGCGCTCAGGTCAAAAAGTGTATGCCCGTGGTGGCGATCTGGTGGTGCTGGCCATGGTTAATCGAGGTGCCGAGGTGATTGCTGACGGCAACATCCATGTTTACGCTCCTTTGCGCGGCAAAGCCATGGCCGGTGCCCGGGGCAATACCAGCGCGCGTATTTTTTCGCTCTGTTTGGAGCCTGAACTGGTGTCGATTGCCGGTATCTACCGCACCACCGAAAAGGAATTGGCAGGCGATGTGCTGGGAAAACCAGCACAAGTCCGTTTAAGCGACGATGGAAATGAAAAACTCATCATCGAAGCCTTGAAATCGTAAAAATTTAGTATCACGACCCACCTTCGGAAAGACTCTTCATCCATGGCAAAAATTATTGTGGTCACTTCGGGCAAGGGCGGCGTAGGCAAAACCACCACCAGCGCCAGCTTTGCAGCTGGCTTAGCACTGCGCGGCCACAAAACGGCAGTCATTGACTTTGACGTGGGTCTGCGCAACCTGGACCTGATCATGGGTTGTGAGCGTCGCGTGGTGTACGACCTGATCAACGTAATCCAGCGCGAAGCCAACTTGCACCAGGCCTTGATCAAGGACAAGCAGTGCGAGAACCTTTACGTGCTTGCAGCTTCGCAAACCCGCGATAAAGACGCGTTGACCCAAGAGGGTGTGGAAAAAGTGCTGCACGACCTGGCGGCGATGGACTTTGAATACATCGTTTGCGATTCCCCTGCGGGCATCGAGACTGGCGCGCTGATGGCCATGCACTTTGCTGACGAAGCGCTGGTGGTCACCAATCCTGAAGTGTCGTCAGTGCGTGATTCGGACCGCATTTTGGGCATGCTCGCTAGCAAGACCAAGCGCGCTATTGAGGGACTGGAGCCCATCAAGGAGCATTTGCTCATTACCCGCTACAACCCGGCCCGTGTGGACCAGGGCCAGATGCTGTCGCTGGAAGATATTCAGGACATTTTGCGTATCAAACTCATCGGCGTGATTCCCGAGAGCGAATCAGTGTTGCAGGCCTCCAACCAGGGCGTTCCTGCAGTACACATGGAAGGCAGCGATGTTGCCGAAGCCTACAAAGATGTGATTGACCGTTTCTTGGGTGTTGACAAGCCAATGCGCTTTACCGAGGCGCCCAAGCAAGGTTTTTTCAAGCGCATTTTTGGAGGGAAATAACAGCATGTCCTTCCTCTCTTTTTTCTTGGGTGAGAAGAAAAAAACTGCCAGCGTTGCCAAAGAGCGCTTGCAAATCATCCTGGCACACGAGCGCAGCGGCCGCAACGCATCAGAACCCGATTATTTGCAAGACCTCCAGCGGGACCTGATTGCGGTGATCAGTAAATACATCAAGATCGATCCCAACGACATCAAAGTCAACATGGAGCGCCAGGACAACCTGGACATACTCGAAGTCAAGATCGAGTTGCCGGACGCGCGCTGAATTGATTCAAAAGAAGTAACGCGGGTAGCGGGTCGGCTTGGCACTCAGCTTCGTTCGTGTCCTCCGCCCTGCGGGCTCCTCCTTTACCTCACTGCGCTAAGCGCCACACCGACCCGCGTCAAGGCATTAGTTCAAGCCCGCAGCACTCACCAACAGCGCAGTACGGTCTATCACCCGGCGCAGCACAAAACTCGAATGCACTCCGGTTACACCGTCAATGCGCGTGATCTGGTTGAGCAAGAGCGACTGGTAATGGTCCATGTCACGCACCGCCACTTTAAGCTGGTAATCGGCGTCTTGCCCGGTAATCAGCAGGCATTCCAGCACCTCGGGCAGCACCACAATAGCGGCTTCAAAATTGGCAAAACGCTCGGGCGTGTGCTTGTCCATGGAAATATGGATCAGCGCCATCAGTGTCAGGCCCAATTTGCGCGCATCGAGCAGCGCCCGGTAGCCCATAATCAAACCGGCTTCTTCGAGCGCCCGCACCCGGCGCAAACAGGGCGACGCCGACAGGCCAATGCGGTCGGCCAGGTCCTGGTTGTTGAGGCGACCATCAACTTGCAAAACTTCCAGAATCTGTCGGTCGAAGCGATCAAGTTTCATGCGTTTGCCTTTGAATTACGAAATCTTGGCAGAATATGCCAAAAATTCCGAACTATACGGCAACAACGCAAGTTCCTGCCAGTGCACTCGCTTTATACTTTGTCCATGGGGGATTCAAACCCAGAAAGACCGCTAACAAAGGCCACGAGCCCGCGTTGCACCCCGGCACCATACCCAGGCGCCGCATGAAAAACAGCCCCCGACGACTCATCCGCGCGGGGGCTGTCTGTTTTGTGCGGGCCAGTGTGTCTGCTGTATCAACTTTCCTAGGCGGCCACTTTGCCTTCGACAAAGGCCACCATCATGCGCGCCACCTGCACGCCGTCGTGGCCGTGTTGCAGGCTGTCAATGCCCGTGTTGTAAAGGTTTTCACCCAGACGCTCGCGGCGACGGTTGAGCAAGAAGGCGCTGTAATCTTCCACAAATTCGGGGTGGCCTTGCACGCAAAACACCTCTTCGCCAATGACATAACCGGCCACTGGGCAATGTGCATTGCTGGCCAGCAGCACTGCGTTTTGCGGCAGCTCCAGCACCTGGTCCTGGTGGCTTGCCAGCAGTGATAGGCGTTTGTCCTCGGGTGCCAGCGGTAAATCGGCGCCATGCCAGTCGTAGGACATGCGCCCGACGCCCCAGCCTTGCGGCGCCCGGCCCACTTTGGCGCCCAAGCACAAGGCGATCAGCTGGTGGCCAAAGCAGATACCAAGCAACTTCTTGTTTTGTTCGAGCAGCAGCGAGACGCACCGACGCAGTTCCACCACCCAGGGCTCGGCCGAGAATGAATCCGTTTTGCTGCCCGTCAGCACCACAGCGCCGTAGGCGTCAAAGGATTGCGGGTACTGCTTTGATGGCGTATGGAAGATATCGAACTCCCAGTTTGCCCCCGCTTCACCGAACAGGCGCACAAACATGGCGCCATAGCCTTGGTAGGCCGCGGCTATGGACGGATCGAGGTCGTCGTTTTCAAGAATGCAAACTTTCATGCGCAGTATTTTCACAGTTTTCATCGCCGCCGCAGCGATTTTGGGTGCCGTGGTACATTAGTTCATCGTTTCAGGCGAATTGACCGTGCGGATGCTTCTTGAGCGTACCGGCACAGTCCTCGGGCAGAGGGGTCGTCAATTCAGTCCTTTTAGGCGCCACGCAAGCCTCTCACGACTTTGCGGTATTTACCCCCTTAATGCATGAAGTCCCTGCCCGCGACGCATGCGCATGATTTTTTAATGATTCAGAACCACACTATTTCTCTCCTGTCCCCTGTGACCATCGGCAAATACCGCATTGCCGCCTGCCCCCGCCCCTTGGGCAGCGGCCGCTTTGAAGCCCGGGTTTCCATTGCCAGCGGGCGCGGCAGCGCCAGTACCGACCGCGTCATGCGCTTTAGCGATGACTTCTCCACCTACGACGCCGCAGCGCATTACGCCCTGTCCCAAGGTATTAATTGGGTATGTGATGCAACGCGCACCCAGTAGCTTTTTCAACTGCGACGATAATCGCGCCCAAAGGACACACCATGGCTAAAGAAGAACTGATTGAAATGATGGGCGTTGTGAACGAGGTCTTGCCAGACACCCGTTTTCGCGTCACCCTGGACAACGGCCACCAGCTGATTGCCTATTCTGCCGGCAAGATGCGCAAAAACCACATCCGTATTCTGGCGGGCGACCGCGTGTCCCTTGAACTCTCGCCTTACGACCTGAGCAAAGGCCGCATCAACTTCCGCCACATCGAAGGCCGTGGCCCGATGGTGCCGCGCACGCCGCGATAAGTAAAAACCCCGCTTGTTCCAAGCGGGTCTGAGCGCCCTTCAGGAGCTTCAGCTTTTCAAAGCCCGCCGCGCGCGCACCGCTTGCGCCAAGCCTTGCAAAACCGGCGCGGTTTGTTCCACGCTGATGCAGGCATCGGTCACTGACACGCCCCGCGCCAGTGTCTGTCCGGGCATGATGTCTTGGCGTCCTTCTTGCAAATGGCTCTCGATCATCAGGCCGGTAATGCGGGACTCACCGGCCGCAATTTGCGCCGCCACGTCAGCTGCCACGGCAATTTGCCGCTGGTGCTGCTTGCTGCTGTTGGCGTGTGATACGTCCACCATGACTTGCTCGCGCAGCTTTGATGCCTTGAGCAGTGCACACGCTGCCGCCACATCGGCCGCCGTGTAGTTGGGCTGCTTGCCGCCGCGCAAAATCACGTGGCAGTTGTCGTTGCCCCGTGTTTCAAAAATTGCTGCCTGGCCCCATTTGGTCATGCCCATGAAGGCGTGCGGCGCCTGCGCAGCAAGAATCGCGTCGCTAGCCACTTTGACCCCGCCGTCTGTGCCGTTTTTAAAACCTACCGGGCAGCTCAGACCGCTGGCGAGTTGGCGGTGGCTTTGGCTCTCGGTGGTGCGCGCGCCAATGGCGCCCCAGCTCACGAGGTCGCTGATGAACTGCGGGCTGAGCAAATCCAAAAACTCGGTGCCCACGGCCAAGCCCAGGCCCACGATGTCCAGCAGCAGTGTGCGGGCCAGCGTCAGCCCTTCGTTGATCGAAAAGCTGCCGTCCAGGTGCGGGTCGTTGATATAGCCCTTCCAACCCACCGTGGTGCGCGGCTTCTCAAAGTAGGTGCGCATCACGATAAGCAACTCGCCTTGCAGTGCCTCAGCCTGGCCCTTGAGCCAGTGCGCGTACTCTATGGCCTGTCCGTGATCGTGGATGGAGCACGGGCCCACCACCACGATTAGGCGGTCGTCGCGCCCGTGAAGCACTTCGCAAATGGCTGCGCGGCTGCGCTCTACCGTGGCCAATACGGCCTCGCTGGCGGGCATCTGCTCTTGCAAGAGCACGGGCGTGATCAAGGGGCGTACGGCGCCAATGCGGGTGTCATCGGTGCGAGTCTGATCGGGGCTGTGGGGCATGGAGTGGGCGTTGGACAAGTCAAATAAAGAGGGGATTTTCGCCCCTTAAGCTCTTGCAGCCTGCGCGTCGTCCATGGCCGCTTTATAGACCGAGTTTTTGGGCGCGGCCATCAGGCGGCGCAGCATGGGCTCGAAGGTACTGATTGGCAATATTTCCAGGGCCGGGTCAAAGGCCTGGTTGTCGTAGAGCGCAATGAATTCTTCGGTTTGGGCATAGTGCGCGTGGCCCTTGAACATGTCGCGCATGTCGCGGTTCAGGCCAATGTGGTGAAAGAAGTTGTAGCCCTGAAAAATGCCGTGGTTTTGCACCATCCACAAATTGGCCTCGCTGACAAAGGGCTTGAGGATGGCTGCCGCAATGTCCGGGTGGTTGTAGGAGCCCAGCGTGTCGCCAATGTCGTGCAAGAGGGCGCAAACCACGTATTCATCATCCCGCCCATCGGCCAGCGCCAGAGTGGCAGTTTGCAGCGAGTGGCTGTAGCGGTCTATCGGAAAACCGCCGTAGTCGTTTTCCAGCAACTGCAGGTGCGCCATCACGCGGTCGGGCAGGCCTTTGGCGGCGTGCATGACTTCGGGCACGATCAAAGCCCAGTCCTCTTTGGTGCTTTCTTCCATGCGGGCAAAGGTGGCGCGTGCGTTCATGACAGGATCTCCGTGGCCTTGGGGATAACAGTATGGCACCGCAGCGCGGGCCGCAAGAGTGGACCCCATTTGCGGTGGGTCACCGCGGCGACATAGGCCCTGCGCACCATGGCAACTTGACCGAACGCGACCAAACCCTGGGTGAAGAAATTGCCAACGCAGTAAGCCATGCGGTGGCGCTCTTGGCTGCGCTGGCCACACTGCCATTTTTGGTGACGGCGGCCAGTCATCGCCACCCGTTGGCAGTGGTGGGTGCGGTGGTGTTTGGCGTCACCATGGTGCTTTTGTACCTGGCGTCTACCCTGTACCACGCCCTGCCCGCCGGTCGCGCCAAGCGCGTGTTCATGAAGCTCGACCACAGCGCGATTTACCTGTTTATTGCCGGCAGCTACACGCCGTTTGCGCTGGTCGCGCTCGACGGGCTCTGGGGCTGGACGCTGTTTGGCGTGGTGTGGACGCTGGCCGCTGCCGGCGTAGCGCTCAAGGCCTTTGACCGCCTGTCGCACCCCTGGTGGTCCACCGGCCTGTACCTGGCCATGGGTTGGTTGGTGCTGGTAGCCGCCGTGCCCCTGCTCGAGCGCGTCCCCCTGGAAGGGCTGGCTTGGCTGCTGGCTGGGGGCGTGGCCTACACGTTGGGCGTGGTGTTTTTTGTGCTGGACCACCGTGTGCGCTACGCCCACGCCATCTGGCACGGTTTTGTGACCACGGGCACTGGGCGGCACGTGGTGG
>Ga0209500_10000293_pt1 | contig 44832 bp, 47 predicted proteins | sample S_140212_EF_Meta_FD_187323 | JGI IMG/M metagenome (GOLD analysis project Ga0209500, IMG submission 187323) | Freshwater microbial communities from Lake Simoncouche, Canada to study carbon cycling - S_140212_EF_MetaG (SPAdes) (version 2) | ecosystem: Environmental > Aquatic > Freshwater > Lake ... | reverse complement strand
CCTTAATGGATGTCGGTGCTGCAATCCCAGAGCTACCCGTTTCGACAGAATCTGCTTTCTTGTCTCGTCGCCTATCGACTAATACCGCTATCAATCCAGCCATAAAGTAGAAAAGAATCAAGGGTCCGGATAAGAGGACCATGCTTAAGGGATCTGCTGTCGGTGATAACGCTGCAACAAAGAAGAAAATGGTGAAGATCCAAATTCTCCATGGTCTCAAAATAGTTTTACCGCGAAGAAATCCAATTAAATTAAATGCAACAAGAAATATTGGAAGTTCAAAAGCAAGTCCTACGAAGAGAATGACTCTGAGAACGAAATCCAAATAATCGTCAAACTTGACTAAGTTACTGATTGAATTGGGAGTAAATCCAAAGAGAGCTTTGATTGCAACTGGGAGTATGAAATAACCAAGAGTGGCACCCATCGCAAAGAATGGGGTTGCCGCAACAACGAACAGAACACTCGTGCGTTTTTCTTTTCTATGGAGCGCGGGGGCAATAAAGGCCCAAAGCTGGTAAAGCCAAAACGGTGCTGAGACAATAATGCCTGTCAGTAGTGCGACCTTAATCTGTAAATCGAGCGGACCCAGAACTCCGCTGATGTAGAGCGCACCACAGCTAGCCGCACCAGATTGCTGTGCGGCTTTCAAATCGCACACGGGTTTAGCCAGGGTGACAATAATTGAATCGTAGAAATACCACCCCCCAGTACATGCAACTAACACTGCAATCGCGGAGCGAAGAACTCGTTTCCGTAACTCGCGTAAGTGGTCTAGAAGGGGCATCCGTGCTTGATTAACAGATGCCATGTGTTTACTTCTCGGTTTTGCCGTCTTCTTCGATCACGGTGTCGTCGGCTTTCATTTCCTTCATTTCGCTCTTGAAAATGCGCATAGAGCGACCAAGTGAGCGGGCAGAATCCGGCAAACGCTTCGCGCCGAACAAAACAAGTACAACAATGAGAAGGATGACAATTTCTCTTGGACCCAAATTCATAACATAAACTCCTTGGCTAATATTTAGGCCTAGATTACATCAGATCTCTTCGAATAGGTAGGCGATTTCAACGTGCTTTGTAACGATCCAGCATCGTTTGAGCCATTACAGCTATTGATTTTCTAACATCAGGGGGTGACTGCAAGCAGACCGCTCTTCCAGAGGCCATGATGGAGCGCTCCATCCACTGGAGCGAGTAAGTGTCAAAATCAAACTGCGTGTTAACTGCAAGTTCACTTTGTTTGAAATGTTCGGCTATCGCACGGGTAGGAGTTAAAACTTTGACCGTACAGGTAAACCTTGATCGCTGGATAGGACTCTTCGCAATCTCTTGTTGAACCGCTTGGACGGTTGCAGTTTGTATTCGGTCTATTCGGAACTGTCTAAAGTCAGAGGCGGTGTGACAGTAGGAGCTGAGATAAAGGTGAGCATCAGTTTCGACAATTTCGATTGGAAAAATACTCCGCGTACTGATTTCATCGCGATAAAGAGAGTGGTAAGTAATCTCAAGGCCCATTCTAGATTTCAATGCGCCAGTAATTGCCCCCGAAACCTCTTGATTAACAACCGAAGTTGCAGATAATCCCGATGGAAGCTTAATCAATCTAGCTAGACGCTGCGATAAGAGATCGATTTTATTCAAAAGATCACTTCTTTCGGATGAAATCGCTGAACGTAGTAAATCTAAACCAAGCACAAGAGCGACCCCTTCATCAAAGGAGATGGAGCGAGGCTTTGATAAAGTTTCGGCATTGCGAATAGTTACAAAACCAGATTCAAAATTTAAATCCATGAGTTCTAGCGGTGTATAGCCAGGCAGCCCGCACATCCACAGGGTCGTTAGATCGTTCGTCATCTGCCCTTGATCCACATTAAAGACAGTTGCAAGCTCTGCTAATGAGATCCCCTGATGCGAACTAATATATGGAACAAGGTCGAGAAGGCGCGCTGTTCGTTCAAGCGGTGCTGAGAATTTTTTAACCATGATTTTTCACCAAGGCTACAAGATGCTCAATGACTAGCTCTCTTAACTCTGCTGGCTCCTGAACGAAGGCATCAGGGCCGTGCCATAAAAGCAACGAACAGAGGGAATCCAGATTCAAGATGGGAATCTTGACTTGATCCCACTCTCCCAATGACTGCGTCGAGATCGCCAATGCGCGCAGCGAGGAAGCTTTACCCACACGAACATCAATAAGTGCAAAATCATGTTTCGATGATTCCGAAAAAGCTGTGCTTGGATCAAATCCAGTTGGAGCCTCAAAATCACTTGGTCCAACACTTGGTGCAATTGCGCCACTTATTCGATCTACTCGGAAGGTTCGTATCTCTTGAATTTCTTGATCAACACCTGACAGATACCAAAAACCATCCCGAGTCGATAGAGCTATCGGGACAACGCTTCTGGATTTGATACCCAAATTCGAATCCCGATAAGAAAAAGTCACAAGGTGACTTTGCGCTATCGCTTTTGTAATAAGAGATAAATCCTGTCCACCGTCATTGAGCTTATGAACAGATGCGGGAATAGATAGCTCATCGCTGGGGATACCAATAGAGCGGAGTTTCAAAAGCGCACTTTGTGCTACATCACCAAATGATGCTTCTTGCCAAGCCTCAGCTGCTAAGGAGAGAAGTGAAACTTCCGTAGATGAGATATCCCCTAGTTCAAAGTGATATTTCTCTTGCCGAATCTTGTAGCCGGCTTCATCATTAAATAGCGGATCAAAGCTACCCACCTCAATTTCAATCCCAAGTGAACGTAAATCATCTTTATCTCGTTCAAACATTCTCTCTTTTGTTTCGGCAGTCCCCTCATAACCATCAACTGAGTTGAAAATCTCCGTTTTAGTGAGGTATCTCTTCGTAGCAAGTAGGGCGATTGTAAGATTTACTAAGCGCTCACTCTTCCGCGACACCGTATGCACCCTTTGATGGTCTGCGACGACGAGCTAATACCTCAACACCAGGTGCCATACGACGACTTTGAATAAGGAATCCTGTATGCCCGATCATTCTTTGTTGTGGACGAACTGCTAAACCTTCATGATGCCATCCACGTACTAACGTTTCACTACTTTCAGGCTCAGTGAATCGACCATCTTCCTTTATTGCTTCAGCTGTTGCTGATAGCTGAGTTGTCGTAGCAACATATGACATAAATACGCCACCTGGACGCAAAGCCCGTGCAGCAATATCAACGCACTCCCATGGTGCCAGCATGTCCAATATAACCCGATCAAATTCACTATCAAAGTTTTGATCCTGCAAATCGCCAACATCTAACTTCCAATTACTTGGTGCACTTTCAAAGTATGCATCAACATTGGAACGAGCATTCTCTGCGAAATCAGCACGGCGCTCAACTGAGTGAACGTATCCCTTATCTCCAGCAGCTCGCAGTAATGAAATTGTTAACGCACCACTACCAACACCGGCTTCGAGTACTCGTGCACCTGGATAGATATCGGCTAACCCAACAATCATTGCGGCATCTTTTGGGTAAACGATCGTTGCTCCGCGTGGCATTGTTAATACATAGTCGGCCAAGAGAGGTTTGAAAGCCGTGAATTTCAATCCGGCAGTCGTGCTCACGACTGAGCCTTCAGGCATTCCAATGAGATCATCATGGGTAATCCAGCCTTTGTGAGTGTGCCATTCCTTGCCTGGAATTATCGTGAAGCTATAGAGCTTTCCTTTGGGGTCGGTGAGCTGAACACGATCACCTGCGGAAAAGAAGCCTTGATTCGACACGGGAGCATCTTAGATGAAATAAGTGAAGCAAGTGCGGGTATGTTGCCATACGTGAGTAACCAACCACTGCGCCTATCCCCTAGTCGGGTGAGCGAGTTTGAGAACTGCCCTCAACTCTATAAGTACCGTGTCATCGATCAACTCCCACAGCCACCTTCACTTGACGCAGAGCGTGGAACATTAGTCCACACAGTTCTCCACGACCTATTTGAGAGTGCACCAACAGAGAGAACACCACAGAGTGCGATAGAACTTTTGCCATCTCGTTGGCAGGCACAGATGGCCGAAAAACCAGAACTTATGGAGATGGTTACAAATGAAAAGGAGTGGTTTGATCGCGCAGAATCACTCTTGCGCACTTACTTCACCCTTGAAGATCCGCAGAGCTTTGAAGCAACACATCGCGAACTCCACTTAGAGAATGATTTTTCAGATCAGATTTATCTGCATGGTTATGTAGATCGCCTAGATGTTGCACCAACTGGTGAAGTCCGCATTGTCGATTACAAGACTGGAAAAGCACCTAAACCAGGGTGGGAAGAAAAGGCTCTCTTCCAGCTTCGCGTTTATGCCCTTCTCTATTTCAAGACGCACAACGTGCTGCCTCGCCTACTCCAACTCATTTACTTGGGCGATGGAAAAGTAGTGAAGAGCACCCCAACATTGAGTGATTTAGCGGCAACTGAGAAAGTTTTAAAGCGTGTTGCAAGCGATATTTTCGCCTCGATTGAAAAGGATTACTGGCCACCCAAACCTAGCCGTCTATGTGATTGGTGCTATTTCAAAACCATTTGTCCTGCGCACAATAGTTAAATTGAAATTGAAAAATCCTCATAGAGTTTTTTAATTTTTGCGAAATTGAGTTGCTCTAGAGATTTAATCACTCGCACGCGTTCAGATTCATCAACCTGCACCAAGTGCGGGACAGCCACTAACCAAGCTCCGCTGCTAGTGGCTGCTCCAACACCAGTTAAGGAGTCTTCAAAAATCAGGCAGTGTTCGATAGGACTATTCGTTAACTGCGCCGCTTTGAGATAAGAATCTGGGTGTGGTTTGGTGCGTTCAACGTCATCACTAGAAATAGAGAATGGAAAGAGATCTGCGCCAACATTGTCCAAAACCGCATCAACGATGATTCGTGGACTGGCAGAGACCAATCCAGTTTTAATACCATTTTTCTGCAAATCTTTAACTAGCTCATATGCCCCTGGCATAAATGGGGTGTGAGAGCGCATCCTCTCTGACTGCACTTGGACGAGTTTGCTCGTGAAAAACCCAGGTGTTTCCGCCTGATTGCACTTGTCGTGCATGTATTGACCAACGCGAGATAGTGGTCCTCCCAAGCAAGCCACCTGATCCTGGGATGTCCATTGATATCCGTATGCAGCGGTAATTTCACTCTCAGATTTGAGCCATTCAGGTTCAGAATCAACCAACAAACCATCCATATCAAAGAAGACTGCGTCAAAAAAACTTCTCACCCGTCTCCTTCATGATTTATATCTAGCCGAACTCCGCAAGATTACCCTAAGGTTTAGTCCTATGGAGATACATCACATCCCAGCCCTTCGTAATCCAATAATGGTGATGGCTTTTTCTGGATGGAACGATGCAGGCGAAGCAGCAACCGGTGCTGTTGAGCATCTGCTTTCTGCTTGGCAAAATCAACCCAATGATGTGGTTCCAGAACTCATCGCCGATATTGAATCTGAAGAGTTTTATGATTTTCAAGTAAATCGACCGCTCATCTATGTTGATGACTCGCAGATACGTAATATCACTTGGCCAACTACTGAAATTTTCGGAGTTGTTTTACCTGACTATGACCGTGACTTAGTGATTGTAAAAGGGACTGAGCCATCGATGCGCTGGAAGAGTTTCACACGCGAGCTCTTAGATCTAGCAGATGATCTTGAAATCTCATTAGTCATCACTTTAGGTTCGATGTTGGCCGATGTTCCACATTCACGCCCAATCACTGTAAGTGGAAGCAGCGCCCATCCAGATTTAGCAACACGCCTTGGTGTTGAAGTTTCTAGCTATGAAGGGCCAACTGGAATTATTGGAATCATTGGTGATGGTTGCATGCGGCGCGGAATAGATGCAGTTTCCCTTTGGGCAGCTATCCCTCACTACGCGTCGAACTCTCCCTCTCCCAAGGCCACTCTCGCACTTGTAAATGCTATTGAAGACTTCCTAGACATAACTATTCCACCTGCGGATCTTGCCGAGGCTGCCGATGAATGGGAAAAAGATGTCACGGAGATGGCTAAGGAAGATAGTGATGTGGCCGAATATGTGAAAGCCCTTGAAGACTCTAAAGATGCCGCTGAACTTCCTGATGTCTCTGGTGATTCGATTGCGAAAGAGTTTGAACGCTACTTAAGACGCAGAACTAAAGACTAAAGCGCCAACCCGAGCAACGCATCGAGCGCTGTGCTCAGCTCCTTAGCTTCCCCACCGCTCACCTCGTTCAAAGAATCTAGAGCCCACTTGTCCAGCTCTGCTAATGCCATTGGTGTATTTAAATCACCACTCAAAGCAAGAATTATCTTTTCAATCACTGGCTTTGTTGGCGCAACACTAGGTGCACTCAGCGCTTTGCGTATGTTCGCTAATCGCTTTGTTGCATCTTCAAGTAGTTCATCTGTCCACATACGGTCTAATCGATAATGCTGCGACATCAAAGCAAAGCGAATAACCATAGGGTCTGTTCCTGAGTTTATAAGTTTTGATACGAAAACCAGATTTCCTCTACTCTTGCTCATCTTTTCACCATCAAGACCAATCATCGCGGCATGAACATAGGTTGCTGCTAGCTCTTTGCCTGTTAAAACCTGAGCTTGCGCAGCGCACATCTCATGGTGAGGGAATATTAGATCACTACCACCACCTTGAATATCGATACATGTTTCATCAGATTCAACTGGAGCAAGATATTTCAAGGCGATAGCTGTGCACTCGATGTGCCAACCTGGTCGACCAACTCCATGAACCGAGGGCCATCCAGGCTCGCCTTCACGCTTTGCCATCCACACTAAACAATCCAATGGATCAATCTTTCCTGCCAGGATTGGATTTCCTCCACGTTGAGAAAAGATATCTTTCATCGTTTCTTTATCAAGATGTGAGAGTGATCCAAAATCCTGTGATGAATAATTCTTGAAGAAAAGGTCCTGCTCAATGGAATAGATTGAACCGGCGGCTTGCAGGGCTGTGACTGCTTCACTCACGAGATCTATTGCTTCCACTGCCCCGATGTAGTGAGTCGGTGGAATAACTCGCAAATTAAGCATATCGCCTCGGAAGAGATCAATCTGAGACGTGGCTAAATCTTCCCAATCCAAATTGTCCCGTGTTGCTCGCTCGAGTAATGGGTCGTCAATATCTGTGATGTTCTGAACGTAGAGAACTTCTGAACCACTCGCGCGCAAATAGCGGATGATGAGATCAAAAGTGAGATAGGTAGCTGCATGCCCAAGATGTGTTGCATCATATGGAGTAATCCCGCACACATACATGCGATAAGTATCTTTCTTGGGGACGACCTCACTCTTCAACGTCTTTGAATTTGTGAGTGAAATCGGAGGGAAATTGAATGAGTCATTTAGTTCTGGAATAACAACTGATGCCCAGGATTTCATAGCGATATTCTAGTAACTTCGCGCTAGAAGGCGGGCCAAGGAATGGCAGGCCATTCAGGATTGGGCAAGGGCATGACACCGTTTTCAAGAAGCCTATTAATGCGAGCAAGTAGGGCTTGAATCTCAACTTCGGTTAAGTGCTGTGCTAAATCTAATTCTTTGCCAAGGCCATCTCTTAGGGTTTGAAGTGATTTCACTTCAGCGCTGCTCAGTTCATCACCTGCCCATTGCCACAAGACTGTTCGTAATTTGTCATCTTCGTGAAAGGTAACGCCATGATCGCAACCATAGAGATGACCGTTCTGATCTGGGAGTAGATGACCAATCTTGCGATCAGTGTTATTGATTATTGCGTCAAAAAAAGCCATGGAACGCAGCTGAGGCAGGTCCTGCGAAAAATATCCTGCTAAATCAATAGACTCGTCGATGTCTATCCACTGCTGAACCATCCCGATACCGTACGGACCTTCGCGCAAAATTGTTAATGGGACTAAATCTAATTCAAGAAACTCACTCACACGAAACGCCGCATATTCTCGATCTGCCAAAGTCCCGTCCGAAAAATCCCATAACGGACGCTCCCCCGCAACAGGTTTGTAGATGCATGCAACTTCTTCAACATCGAGTTCCACGGTTGCAAAAAGCGTTGCATTAGATGCGTCAACTAATCGACCAGTAACTGACATCTGACCTAAGGTTAGAATCGAGCGCTTATCGTCTGTAGCCATTTGCCCTAGGACATAAGTGACCACGTGGATCTATCGGAATTGCACAGAATGGACAAGGGATTCGGCCTGCATTGACTACTGCTGTAGTTCGCGTGATAAATGCCTTGGCTTGTCCCAACGTTAAATTCAAAGTTAAATCGGCCACCTCATCTTCAACTTCTACTTCCTTGATTGAGAAAAGCTCAAGACTTACCTTCTTTACATCATCATCCCAGGCAATCGAGATAGCACCGATGACAAAATCCTTATCCACTGGTGACTCAAGCGGTGCATCATCGCGCTCAATGCGATCAACTACCAGGGTCACATCTTCCTTGCTCACTTGCTTACATAAAATTGCTAATCGTTCTGCAAGCGTTGAAGCTTGAGTTTTTTCAAGCGCTGCACTCACCAGGACTGAACCAGCGCGAACCTGGAGGTAAAACTCTCGTTCCCCCGGTTCGCCCACAGTTCCACAAATGAAGCGATCTACGTTTTTGAACTCATAACTCATTTTCCGGCGCCACCACCAAGTAGGTTTTTACTTCGCTTGGGACCCGACAGAACATCATGGAGAGGTGAACGAGAATCATTCATAAGCGTTAAACGTGCTTGTCCATGTGAATAATCCAAAATCGTTACCGACGCCGGATCAATCACAATTCTCTGGAAATCATCCAGGTGCATTCCAAGGGCGCTAGCTATGATGGCCTTGATGACATCACCATGGCTTACCAATACTGCGGCGCCACTGCGCTTTGAATTCACAGATTCATGAACAGCTTTGATAGCCCTCTGTTGCATGTGAGCTAAGCCTTCTCCTTCGGGAAAATACATCGCAGAGGGATGAGCTTGGACTGTTTTCCACAATTTGTGACGCGAGAGAACAGATAGTTTTTTTCCGCTCCAACTGCCGTAATCGACTTCAGTGAGATTCTCATCCTTAACGAGCAGTTTCTGACTTGCCGGCGGAAGAGTTTTTAGCCAAGGTGTAATGGTTTCATGGCACCTTTGCATGGGACTCATTCGAATCGCAGATATGGGGAAAGTACCTAACCTCACAGCAAGTTCTTCAGATTGCTTGATTCCCTTTTCTGAAAGAGAGATATTAGGAAGACGGCCGGATAAGACCCCTCGAGCATTTGCTTGAGAATGGGCATGCCTAATCAAAACTATCTGCATAACGCAAAGGCTATCGCAGGTTTTACTCTCATGACTTGCTAGGGTCTCTCCATGCAGATGCGGAAAGCGGGAAACAGCGGGCTCATGCTCTCGCGATTAGCGCTGGGAACGATGACGTGGGGCCGCGATACCGACGAACATGAAGCTGCTGACCAATGCCGCGCTTTTATCGACGCTGGCGGAAATTTCATTGACACCGCAGCTACTTATGGTGATGGCGATAGTGAACGAGTTATAGGTGGACTTATCGGAACTCTCTTCCAACGTGACGAAGTTGTCATAGCTACTAAGGCAGGACTTACTTTTCCTGACGGTGTGCGAACGGTTGATAATTCGCGTCACGCACTCATCGCCGAGTTAGATCGCTCTTTGGCAAGACTCGGAACTGATTTTGTAGATATCTGGCAGGTGCATTCCTGGGATCCCATAGCGCCCATCGATGACACGCTCTCAGCACTTGACTATGCATATAGCACTGGTCGTGCACGCTATGTTGGCATATCAAATTTCACTGGGTGGCAACTTGCTCAATCGGCAACGAAGCAAATTAGCAACTCGGCTAAGGCGCCAATCACAACTATTCAAAGTGAATACTCACTACTAAATCGCGACGCTGAAATTGAGATCTTAGATAGTGCACAAGCGTGTGGTGTAGGCTTTTTGGCGTGGGCCCCCCTTGGGCGCGGTGTTCTTACTGGAAAATACCGCAACGGAATACCTAGTGATTCGCGTGGAGCAGCTCCACACTTTGCAAAAGATATAGCTCTTTACTTGGATTCCAGGAGTAACAGCATCGTGGAGTCAGTATGTGTGGCAGCAAGTGGCTTAGGTTTTTCACCTCTAGAAATCGCCCTCGCATGGGTTAGAGATGCACCTGGTGTTACCAGCACAATTATTGGAGCCAGAACTGGTGCGCAGTTGCGGGGTGTACTTCAAAGCGAAGAGATATCTCTTCCTGACATCGTCCGCAATGCCTTAAATGATGTCAGCGTTTAGGCGTTTTCTAGGAAATCCTTCAGCACTCGCACACCAAAGGTAAGTCCCTCAATAGGCACACGCTCATCAACCCCGTGGAAGAGTGCCATGAAGTCAAAGTCAGCATCGAGCTTGAGTGGTGAGAATCCATAACCGATAATTCCGAGTTCGGCTAAGGCCTTGTTATCAGTTCCACCGCTCATGACATATGGAACAGGCACTGCTTCTGGATCTTCAACCATAATCGCTGCACACATCGCATCTACGAGATCTCCCTCAAAGGGAACCTCTAAGGCTTTATCGGTGGTAATAGTTTCGATAGTGATATCTGGCCCAATGAGAGACTTGATAGTTTCATTCAACTCATCTTCAAAACCAGGAATGAACCGTCCATCAACGACCGCACTAGCTGATCCTGGAATTACATTTGCCTTATAGCCAGCTTCTAGCATCGTTGGATTTGCGGTGTTTTGAAGTGTTGCACCAACCATGCGAGCAGCAAAACCAAGTTCACTAAGAAGTGGTGTTAAATCCTTCTCGTTGTACTCCTTACCAGTTTCTGCTGCAACCTTTTTGAAAAACGCTTTAACCGTTGCGCTATACCGTTGTGGCCATTGGTGATTACCAATCTTTGCGACCGCTTCACTTAAACGAGTGAGTGCGTTTTCATTATTAGTTACTGAACCATGTCCAGCACGCCCATGAGCTGTCAGACGCATCCAATGAATACCCTTTTCAGCAGTTTCAATGAGATAGAGACGCTTACCACCGGCAACTGTCACTGAGAATCCACCGACCTCTGAAACCGCTTCCGTACATCCAGCAAAAACTTCTGGGTGTTGATCAACCATCCAATGTGAGCCAAAGATACTTCCGGCCTCTTCATCAGCAAAGAAGGCTAAAACAATGTCTCGCTTTGGCTTATAACCAGTTCTGGCCCAATCGCGCACGGTAGCCAAGATCATTGCATCCATATTTTTCATATCCACAGCGCCGCGACCCCAGATCATTCCATCACGAATTTCTCCGCTAAAGGGATCAACAGACCAATCAGCAGCATTTGCCGGAACGACATCTATGTGACCGTGCAAAACCAAGCCAGGTCGTGATGAATCTGTTCCTTTTATTCGTGCAATAACATTGCAGCGACCAGGAGCTGCTTCATACATCGTTGCTTCAATTCCAACTTCAGTCAGCAGCTTCATCACATATGCGGCAACTGCCTTTTCGTCTCCTTTTCCATCTCCGTAATTAACAGATGGAATCTGGATTAACTCCTGGCAAATGCGAATAGCTTCATTTTCAAGTTCAGTGCGTGATGATGTAGTCATTTCGCCATTCTCTCACCAAATTGCTATCCTTTCCCAGCACTTAGTCCGGGTGGCGGAATTGGCAGACGCGCTAGCTTGAGGTGTTAGTTCCCGTAAGGGATTAGGGGTTCAAGTCCCCTCTCGGACACATTCGTTAGGATGAGCACATGAAGATCGATGAGGCTGTCTCACTCATCAGAGCTATCCCCGACTATCCAAAGCCGGGCATCCTCTTTCAAGACATCACTCCACTTTTGGCAAATGGTCCTGCATTCTCAGCTGTAACTGATCACTTTGCACAATTTGCACGCCCCGCAACTTCAATTGCAGGAATCGAAGCTAGAGGTTTCATTTTCGCGTCTGCACTCGCAAATAAAATGAAAACTGGATTTGTTCCAATTCGTAAGGCCGGCAAACTCCCCCACGCAGTTTTCTCGCAAAGCTATGGACTTGAATATGGAAGCGATGTTTTAGAGATTCACGTTGATGCAATTCCCTTTGCGGGTCAGGTGCTTTTGATTGATGACGTATTAGCAACTGGCGGGACTCTCGATGCAGCAATTCAACTCGTTAACCGTGCCGGTGGATCTGTCTATCAAATTCTGGCTCTTTTAGAGATTCAAGGACTAGCAGGTCGTGCCCGGTTAGCTGATAAATATCCGCAGATTCCAATTCATTCGCTAGTAGTTTCTTAACAATGCGCATTACTCAGATACAGGGCCTTCGCGCGCTTGCAGCGATTTTAGTCACTGTCTTTCACGCCCGTCTTGTGCCTGGCGGATTTATTGGCGTAGACATCTTTTATGTTATCTCAGGTTATTTGATCACGGGGCTCATTCTGCGAGAGATAGAAAAGACTGGGACTCTCGATTTAAGAAGTTTCTACCAACGTCGTATCAAGCGTCTTCTACCAACATCGGTGTTCGTGCTTTTTGTGACAGCTATCTTTGCCTGGATTCTCTTTCCTCCGATTACGCGAGATGCCCTAGGTAGAGATCTCTTTGCCGCTGCTACATACATCTCTAACTATCTTTTTGCTTGGTGGCAGAACGATTATCAGAACTTGAATGCGACGCCATCCCCATTTATTCATTATTGGTCGTTAGCCGTCGAAGAGCAGTTTTATCTCATTTGGCCAATTTTTATCCTATTCCTAGCACGATACGGTAAAAAGGTGATACTTGGTGGAATCGCGATTACCACCTTAGGCTCTCTACTTTTTTCTATCTATCTGACACAGGTCGCTCCAATCTGGGCGTTTTACTCACTGCCAACACGTGCATGGGAGTTAGGTTTTGGCGCACTTCTTCTTTTCATTCCAGAAACAAAAAAGAAGATGCGAATCCTTCCATGGCTTGGATTCTTTGGAATTACTTTCGCTTCTCTCAATTTCAACGAAAACACCGCCTTCCCTGGAAAGAACGCGTTGATTCCAGTCATAGCCACAGTTGTACTGATTGCCTCAATCAAATATTGGCCACCACTGTTTAATGATCTATCCAATTCAAGGGTAAGTCAGTGGTTGGGTGGCATTTCATACCCGCTCTACCTCTGGCACTGGCCAGCCTTAGTTCTTCCCAGCAGCGCACTTGGAAGACCTTTGCGTTTCTATGAACGCTTCTTGTGCATTCTACTAACGATTATTCTGGCGCATTTCACAAGTAAGTATGTGGAAGAGCCATTGCGACATAAGAATCTTTCGCCGAGAACCATCTACAAAGGCGCAATAGTGACAACTGCATCTTCACTCGCTGTAGGAACTCTCATTGCTTTTTCTACCTCTTCAATCATCACCACTAAGGGCGACATCTCTTATCAATTTGATTTGGTGAAAGTTATGGAGAAACCAGCTGTATATGGAGACGATTGCCATGTTAATTATGGTGAAACTAAGTCTGGATTCTGTACCTTCGGCGACAAAAACTCGTCAGAGACGATTGTTCTGTATGGAGATTCACACGCTGCGCAATGGTTCCCCACCCTTGAGAAGTTAGCCAAGCAACGCGGCTTCAAACTAATATCACTAACAAAATCTGCCTGTCCTGCCGTCGATGCCAATCGACCAGATCAAGGTGCTTTTAAGCAGGTTCACTGTACGAAATGGCGTCAAAACTCCATTGAAAGAATTGCCAAGATTAAACCAATGGCAGTCATTACCAGCAGCTTCCAATACTTCACCCCGGCAAACGAGGGGGTGAGTCGGGCTACGTGGTGGAGGGACGGTCAAAGAAAACTGCTCAGTGATCTGAAGGGTTCAACTGATCATCTAATTTATATCAGTGACACTCCCCGACCTTTGCGAGATATTCCCAACTGTTTAGCCTCTCGAAATTCGAGGGTCTGTGATTCCACGCAGAAAACTCGTGTGTCGATAATCTTTGGTTTTGAAGTTGTTAATCCAACTCCGTGGTTATGTTCCTCATTCTGCCCAGCAATCATTGATGGGACTGTTGCCTATCGCGATGCATCGCACATTTCGGTTGAAATGGCGTTGAAACTACTGCCCAAATTGGAAGAAGCTCTCATTGCAAAGGGGCTCTTTGCCTAACTCTGTGGCAAGATGCATTCCATGGCTGAGCTGATCTATTACTGCGGGACGATGGATAGTGGAAAGTCCACCCTGGCTCTACAGACCGCCCATAATCACCAGAGTCGCGGGCGAACGGGTCTGATTTTTACTAATAAAGATCGCGCTGGTCGCGGAATTATCTCGTCACGTTTAGGTCTTTCTAGTCCGGCTATCGAAGTTATCCCGGAGTTGGATATTCACAAGTTTGTTGTCGATGCCCTCTCGGCTGGAGATCGAATTGATTACATCATCTGCGATGAGGCACAGTTTTACGAGCGTGCGCAGATTGAGCAATTGGCTCGTATCGTTGATGGACTTGGTATAGATGTTTATGCTTTTGGAATTTTGAGTGATTTCCGGACAATGCTTTTCCCTGGTTCAGCACGCCTAGTTGAGTTGGCAGATCGTGTCAACACATTGCAGGTAGAGGCTTTGTGTTGGTGCGGATCACGTGCAACACATAATGCTCGAACAGTAGGTGGCGTCATGGTTGTCGAAGGTGAGCAAGTAGTTGTTGGAGATGTCTCCCCCGGTAGTGAAGTCGGCTATGAAGTGCTGTGTCGTAGACACCATATGCGTCAAGTTACAGCGCGCGCATCTCGCGCCGGTCATGTATCTTCGCAACCTCTACCTTTCAATCAATAATCAATTCGAGGAGCTCCCATGAAGGCACGTGGCTTGGCAGCATTATCAGCAAAGGCAGCACTCACCTCCTATGAATTTGATCGACGTGAACTTGGCCCTCATGATGTTGCATTAGCAATTGCTTATTCGGGTATATGCCACTCTGATATCCATCAAGTACGTGAAGAGTGGGGTCCTGCGATTTTTCCGATGGTTCCTGGCCATGAAATCGCAGGAACAGTCAGTGCTATTGGAAGTTCCGTTACCAAGTTTGCAGTTGGCGATCGCATTGGTGTTGGCGTATTTATCGATTCATGTAGGAAGTGTGCCAGCTGTCTTGCTGGATTACAGCAGTACTGCGAAGAAGGCATGACCGGCACATACAACGCAATGGAGCGTGACGGGAAAACTGTAGCTCTCGGTGGTTATTCAAATGTTTTCGTTATTAATGAAGATTTTGCTGTGCATATTCCAGCTAACCTTTCACTCGATGGCGTAGCCCCACTTCTATGTGCCGGAATCACTTTGTATTCACCACTGCGCAAATGGAATGTCACCTCTAAGAGCAAGGTTGCTGTCATGGGGCTGGGCGGTCTCGGGCATATGGGCGTAAAGTTTGCAGTTGCAATGGGAGCCGAAGTCACCGTGCTCTCGCATTCACCTACTAAGCGTGCGGATGCGCTAGCTATGGGAGCCAAGTACTTCGTTGATACCAGTGCCCCCGATGCACTCAAGCCACTGATGAAGAGTTTTGATCTAGTCCTCAACACTGTCAGTGCATATCTGGACATCAATGAATACCTCAATCTGCTAGCACTTGATGCGACACTAGTCGTTATTGGTCTTCCAGGAAAGCCATATGAAGTCAACGCTGGAGCTTTACTCAATGGCCGCAGACGCATCGCCGGTTCGATGATCGGCGGAATCCCGGAGATGCAAGAGATGTTGGATTTCTGTGGAAAGCATTCAATCGTCAGCGATGTTGAAGTTATCAAGGCTTCCTACGCAAACGCAGCGTATGAGCGCACTATTGCGAGCGATGTTAAGTACCGCTTCGTTATTGATGCTGCGACGTTCTAGATAAAAGAGTGGACGAGCATCGCAAGTAGTGGTGCTATTGCTAAGGCTGGCAATAAATTACCAACCGCCACATGCTTGATATTGAGAAGACGCAATCCAATTCCAATAAGAAGAACCCCGCCAACGATAGTCATGGCATCGACTTGGTAGCCATCTAGAATCTCTCCTAGCGCCAAGCCGATAACAGTCCAGAAACCTTGATACAGAGCGACAGGAATTGCCGCCACAGCTACTCCCCAGCCTAGGGATGATGCGAATGCCATCGCTGCAAAAAAATCCAGCGTGCTTTTAAGTGAGAGTTGATCAATTCCATTGGACATTCCATCACTAATACTTCCCAAAATAGCGAGTGGACCAATGGCAAAAAGAAGAGATGCCGTAACGAAACCTTCAACAAATGAACTTTCCTTAGAAGCTTTAAACCTTTTTCGTAAATTCTCTCCTAAGTGATCTAAGCGATCTTCCAAGCTAAGCGCCGACCCAATGAGACCTCCGAATATAAGTGAGCCTAGAACAACCAATAAGGGCCAGCCGGCTGGTAATGAATCTACGTAACGCGATGACCACATTGGAATGAGCGCTGAAGCTGCTCCAAGAAGAGTTGCTAGACCCAAAACATCTGTGAGTAAAGTTCTAGTCTTTGCGCTTAATCTATGTCCTACAAAAATTCCGAGCCCTGCTCCCCCAATGATTGCGACAACATTGATGAGCGTGCCAATACCTGGAAACATTGTTTAAGAATAGCCTGATATGACATGTGCGGTTGCACTAGACTCCCATAATGTCTTCTAATCCATTCATGGAGTTTCTTCGCCCGCACCGTACAGTTCCAGTTACTCCGTGGACAGCCAAATCAAAGTGGGACCTAGGTTTCACCCGCGTAATAATTTTGTGGGTAGGGCTTTTCATCTTTGGCATTGGTGATGCTTTCGTTATTCAGAGCAATATCGGCAATGGACCTTGGTCTGTGCTGGCTCAGGGAATTTCTAGAAATTTAGATATCACTATGGGCTGGTCTACCTTCGGCATAAGTGCTCTTGTGCTACTCGGTTGGATCCCACTACGTGAAAAACCAGGCTTTGGAACTATTTCCAACATTGTTATCATCGCGCTAGCTATTGAAATCGGCGTTACGTACATTCCATTGCAAGAGAATTACCTTCTAGGAATCCTGTATACGTTATTTGGTATTGCCATGGTTGGAGCCGCATCTGCCCTCTACATCACATGTGGACTAGGACCTGGACCTCGAGATGGATTGATGACAGGCATTCACTTCAAGACTGGGATTCGAGTTGGCAGGGTTCGCTTGGCTATAGAAAGCACCGTTTTTGCCCTTGGCTGGCTACTTGGTGGCACCGTTGGGCTCGGAACACTGCTCTTTGCAGGCTTAATCGGTCAATCTATCGCTGTGGCGCTGGGTGTTGTTTCCCGACTTACGAGCAAGTAACTACTACCCTCAAACTATTCCCTCGGCGTGCGTAGGCCGTTTACTGCGCACGGGGTCGCAAACACCCCCGATAACAAAATTAGAAAGGCGTAGCTCATGCTGGATTCGTATTTTAAAATTTCAGAACGCGGTTCATCGATAGCCCAAGAGGTTCGAGGCGGACTCGTAACCTTCTTCACGATGGCCTACATAGTGGCCCTTAACCCAATCATCTTGGCGTACTCGCCAGATAAAAATGGGCAGTTCCTCTTTGGAGGTGCCGCACCGGCACCTGCAATGGTTGCCGCAACTACCGCACTTGTTGCTGGTGTTCTCACAATTCTTATGGGATCAATTGCTAACTATCCATTAGCCCTAGCCACAGGTCTTGGTCTCAACACTTTCGTTGCAGTTGGTATCGCATCAAAGATGACATGGGCTGCGGCAATGGGTCTTGTTGTTCTCGAAGGTTTAATCATCTTGGTATTGGTCCTCACCGGTTTCCGGGTAGCAGTATTCAAGGCGGTTCCTCCACAAATTAAGATCGCAATCTCAGTTGGTATCGGCCTTTTCATCGCCCTTATCGGACTTGTTGATGCAGGCTTTGTGCGCCGCACAGCTAGTGGTCCAGTTCCAGTAGGTCTTGGCGTCAATGGAAACCTTGTTGGCTGGCCAACAGTAGTTTTCGTTTTCGGAACGCTTTTGATCGTCGGACTCATGGTTCGCAAGATTAAGGGAGCAATCCTAATTGGAATAACTGGGGCTACCGTCTTGGCGGTTGTTCTCCAGAAGATGTACAACATCCCACCAGGATTCACAGCCGGAAATCCACCTACTATCGTGGACGGCGGTTGGGGCCTTAATATTCCTTCAGTTCCTAAAGAGATTGTTGCTGTCCCAGAGTTTGATTTCACTGGACAATTTGATCTCCTAGGAGCCTTTAGCCTCGATAATGTTTCCTTGATTGCGGCAATTCTGCTTCTCTTTACCTTGTTGCTCTCTGATTTCTTCGACACCGTTGGAACAGTTACTGCAATCGGTCATGAGGCAGGTCTCGCTGACAAAGATGGTAATGTCGATAACATCCAGAAGATTCTATTGGTTGACTCGATAGCCGCAGCAGCGGGCGGTGCCGCAGGTATTTCATCAAATACTAGCTACATTGAATCAGCAGCTGGTGTGGGTGAAGGTGCCCGTACAGGTCTTGCTTCAATTGTGACTGGAATTGCATTCCTTCTCACAACATTCTTAGCACCTCTTGTTGCAATCATTCCTTACGAGGCTGCAACTCCCGCTCTGATCATCGTCGGTTTCCTCATGATGTCTCAAATCAAGAACATCAATTGGGATGATTTGGGTATTGGAATCCCTGCGTTTCTAACAATCATCCTGATGCCATTTACCTACAACATCTCTGTCGGTATCGGAGCTGGATTTGTTACTCACGTAGTTATCCGCGTAGTACAGGGCCGAGGCAAGGAACTACATCCTTTGCTACTCCTCGTATCAGGTCTATTCATGGTTTATTTCCTATCCTCGCCAATTAACGCGTGGGTCGGCTAATCCAGCAGTAAGTCTCAAGCTAAAGCCCCGTAGAGAAATCTACGGGGCTTTAGTATTTCTACCAGTTAATTTCGCTCTTGCCTTGTGCGCGTAACATTGCATTGGTTCTTGAAAATGGGGCCGAACCAAAGAATCCTCTGTAAGCCGATAACGGACTTGGATGGGGCGAAGAGATTGAAAGAGCGGGATCAAAATATTGAGCGAACTTTTGCACCTTTGATCCCCAAAAAATTCCAATAGCTCCAGATTCTCCAACTACTCTCGCCGTGGCTTGTGTGAACTCTTGCCACCCAAAATCTTCATGGGCCAGTGATTTCTTTGGCTTTGTGGTGAGAACTTGATTGAGAAGGAAAACACCTTGATTAGTCCAGCGATGCAAATCCCCGTTGCTCCCAGCCTTAACACCACAATCACTCTCTAACTCCTTGAAAATATTTCTCAATGAAGCAGGCAGCGGTTGAGTACTTGAAGAGACAGAGAAAGCTAAGCCGTGGGCATAGCCCGGCGTCGGGTATGGATCTTGTCCAAAGATTGCGACCTTAATTTCACTTGGTGGCAGTTGATACGCCGCAAAAATACTTTCATAACCTGGAGTGACATCATTCTTATTGATGAGTGAATCAATTTTAGTTACGAGCGGGCGATACTCGGTCAGAGTCTTTTGCCAATCAGGGTGCAGTTGGTCAAAAAGTGCCATAACTATTGATATGAACGTGCGAAGAAACGACCGGAGTCTTGCGTAACAGAGATTTTTTCATTAAAAATTGCAGAAATATGTTCCGAGGTAATTACCGCATCGACGGGACCAGAGACTGCAATCTGGCCATCTTTAAGTAGTAAGGCGTGTGTCGTTCCCATAGGAATCTCTTCAATGTGGTGGGTAACCAATATCGTTGCTGGAGCCGTTGGATCGGCAGCAAAATTGGCAAAGCGTCGAAGAAGATCTTCGCGTCCGCCAACATCTAATCCTCCAGCTGGTTCATCAAGGAGTAGAAGCTCGGGGTCTGCCATGAGTGCGCGTGCGATTTGTGTGCGCTTCTTCTCACCCTCACTGAGTGATCCATAGAGACGATCTCCTAATTCGCGCACACCAAAAGTTGTCAGTAAAGCGATCGCTCTTGATTCATCCCACAAATCGTAATCTTCATTCCATCTGCCCAATATTGCATAGGCTGCCGTTAATACGACATCCTTCACTTTCTCATCCCCTGGAATATCTTCTGCGATAGGTGCTCCGCAAATTCCAATGCGTGTGCGCAGTTCAAAGAGATCAACTCTTCCCATCTGCTTACCTAAAACACTGACAGTTCCATGTGTTGGGAAAATCTTTGTTGCCAAGATCTGCAGAAGAGTTGATTTACCAGCACCATTTGGGCCGAGAATGACCCAGCGCTCCCCCTGGGCTATTTGAAAATTTAACGGTCCAAGAATGATCTTCTCACCACGACGTACTGAAACATTGCTCAACTCGAGTACAGGTGATGTGGTCATAGAGCAAAAAGATACTGGTTAAAGAGGTTGAAACTTCGAAATAATGGCGATTACGCGATGTGATTTTAAGATAATCTTGGGCTCATCATGAGTACTAGCGCAGATGACGAGCTATACACCGGTCTTATCCTTCTCAGTGGCGTGGACAAGCCTGGGATTGCAGCATCCCTCTTTGAGGTCCTTTCACCCTTTGCTATTACAGTTGTGGACATTGAACAGGTAGTTGTTAAGGATCGACTCATTCTTACCGTTTTAATCGCGCTGAACCCCGCACATGAGAGCGCAATAGCCGCTGACTTAGAAAGCTGTGCAATTACTTTGGATGTTGATATTGCAACTCTCTTTTCATACGAGGACAAGTCAGCTTTGTCTACCAAATCAAATCTTGTTCGCGTACAAATCTCCTCGAAGAAACTAAATCCAAAGGCCATTTTCGAGCTGGCTGCATCGGTTAGTCAGAGCGGAGCCAATATTGAACGTGTGACTCGCTTGGCTTCCAATCCTTTAACAGTCATAGAGTTCGTGCTCTCTGGGGCTACGAAGGAGACTCTCAGTCAGGCGCTCTCTCCGATTGCATTAAACAATGGCGCAGAGATAACCGTTTAATAATCAACTAAAGGCGACAAGCGTGGATATCGGTGACCAAGATTCCACGTGCGCCAATAGCCCATAGCTCATCCATCACATCATTAGTCTCTTTGCGCTTAACCATGGCGCGCACAGCCACCCAATCAGCATTTTGCAATGGTGAAATTGTTGGTGACTCTAACCCAGGAGTGATTGCGCAAGCTTTATCAACAAGAGATTTGGGAATGTCATAGTCCAAAAGAACATACATGCGAGCTGTAACGACACCTTGCAGGCGTCGGATTAGGATCTCCAGCTCAGCAGGTATCGCAACACCTTTTCTAGAGATTACAACCGCTTCACTAGTTAGGATTGCCTCACCAAATATTTTCAAACCTGCTTGTCGAAGCGTGTTACCTGTACTGACGACATCAGCGATCAGATCGGCAACACCTAAGCGAACACTGCTCTCAACTGCGCCATCTAATCGCACAACATCAGCCTCTATTTTTAGCTGAGCTAAGTGGTGACTAACTAAGCCTGGGTAGGCCGTTGCAACTCGTTTGCCCGCGATATCAGAGACTTTCCACTCACGATCTGCAGGTGCTGCAAATCTAAACGTGGATGCTCCAAAATTAAGTGAAAGAAGTTCCTGTGCACTAGCAGCTGAATCTATTAAAAGATCACGGCCAGTAATTCCAGCTTCTAACTCGCCCGAACCAACATAAATTGCAATATCACGTGGTCGCAAATAGTAGAACTCAACGCTATTGTCATTATCAATAAGAACCAAGTCACGACTATCTGTGCGCTGGCGGTATCCGGCTTCTTTTAGAATCGCAATAGATTCCTCAGCAAGTGAACCTTTATTTGGGACTGCTATGCGCAACATGTTTGGTCTCAATTCACTTATAGGTAGGTGTAAACATCATCAAGGCTCAAACCGCGAGCCAACATCAATGTTTGCACATGATAAATCAACTGACTAATCTCTTCAGCTAAAGCCTGATCACTTTCGTGCTCAGCAGCCAACCAGACTTCACCTGCCTCTTCCAAAATCTTCTTGCCTATCTCGTGAATACCGGCATCGAGTGCAGCAACAGTTCCTGAACCATCTGGGCGCAGTAGGGCTTTATCACTTAGCTCGGCCCAAAGAGATTCAAAGGTTTTCATAGCTTTAGTTTACTAGAGTGCTTTGCTCGAGTGTTGCCTATTTTTCCCACATTACTAGTGACTATGAACTCGCAGCCTGCGCAAGGGAACGTAGAGCACTGACCATGTGCGCTGGGTCTTCAGATTTGAATACTGCACTCCCGGCAACAAAAGTGTCAGCACCGGCCTCGACCGCAATTTCAATTGTCTCTAGCGAGATGCCGCCATCAACTTGGAGCCAAATCGGCCTATCACCAATGATTTTGCGGGTGGCCCGCACCTTCTCCATCATCTGACTCATAAATTTCTGGCCACCAAAACCTGGTTCAACGGTCATAATCAAGAACATATCTATGAGATCGCTGAATTGTTCGTACTCATCTATCGATGTATCTGGCTTAATGGCCAAACCAGTACGAGATCCCTCACTACGAATGGCTCCCAACGTCTTAGCAATATTTTCACTTGCTTCTGCATGAATCGTCACACTTGCACATCCAGCTTGTGCATACTGTGGCCCAATCTCATCAGCGTTTGCGACCATGAGGTGTGCATCTACGCCAATCGGACAACTCTTTATGATCGCACTTGCACTTTCAAAATCAAAAGTGAAGTTAGGAACGAAAATATTATCCATAACATCTAGATGTATAAGATCGGAAACGTCTGCAATCTTTGCAATTTCTTTGTCCAGATGGTCGAAATCTGCATTGAGAATGCTTGGAGTTATCCGAATCTCACGGGTCATATATCTAGCCTAACTGGCATGAGGTTACTTCTTTCGTAGCAGAGCTAGAAACATCGCATCTGTGCCGTGCTTATGGGTCCACAGAGACATTGCTTTGCCTCTGGTGGCATCGTGTAAGTTCGCTGGTAAGAACTCACTGATTTCCAACTGCTCCAATTCCGGAAATTTCTTTAAGATATCTAGGACCTGAACTGTCGTTTCGGCTAGGTGGGGTGAACAAGTTGCATAACCCAAAATTGCCCCAGGATTCATTACCGCTACCGCTCCATCAATCAAATCTCTCTGCAGAGAAGTTAGTTCGCGTAGATCACTTAAGGTTCTGCGCCATCTAACCTCAGGACGACGGCGCAGAGCACCTAATCCAGTGCAAGGTGCATCGACAATTACTGCATCAAATCTGTGTCCATGGTTTGCGACTTCGCGACCATCACCGCACCAAACAGTTGCACCATGAACAACCTTCCTGACCAATTCTGCCCGAGGCTCTGAGAATTCATTGGCTGTGAAATCAATTCCACGCTCCTTTGCGATACTAGAGAGAAGCGCAGCTTTACCTCCAGGGCCAGCACACAAATCCAACCAAGAACTACCCGAAGCTGCAGCAGCAAAAACAGTTGCAACTAATTGCGATCCCTCATCCTGAACACCGGCAAGACGATGCTTAATCACATCTAGATTTCCAGGATTACCCTTCAACCGAGCGCCCAACTGTGAATACATAGTTGGATCTGCGCCAAGTTCAACTAACTCTGCCTGAGTCGAATAACCAGGCCAAGAAACTAACGTCGGAAGGGCCGGAACATTATTGGTGGCAAGTTCCGCTTCTACCGCATCCCAATCCTTCAACAAATCAAAGTAGGCCGAAATTATCCAGTGTGGGTGAGAATATTGAATAGAAAGCTTTTCAACTTTATCTGTGATCTCAGCAAGTGGGGCAAACCATTCATCATAGGATGTTCGAGTAACAGAGCGCAGCAAAGCGTTAACAAAGCTGGCCTTAGACTCCCCTAGGCGTTTACGTGCTACTTCAACCGTTGCCGAAACTGCAGCGTGGTCAGGGATACGTAGTTCGTGAATCTGATGAACACCCATTCGGGCAATATCAATAATTCCTGGATCCACTTCATTCCACGGTCTATCTGAAATTTGGGCAAGAACCCAGTCATGTTTTCCCTGCATACGCAATGTTCCATAAACAAGCTCGGTAACTAAGTTGCGATCTCGATCCTCTAATGAAGAAGCGTTTAGAGCTGCCGGCAATAGAAGATTCGAATAACCCTCATTACGGTTAACTTCAGTGATGAGATCAAATGCAAGTAGTCGGACGGCATCTGGCTTGGGTGCTTTGAACGTATTACGTCTGGCCTCAACCACAGCGTTCCGAGCTCTCAAAACGTGCTCCACGAGACCAATCCAACGCTGACATTTCCTTTTTGCCCGCAGGAGTCAATTTTTCCAGCACAAGACAAGCATCACCAGTTCCGATCAGACAATCATTACCTTCAACTTTTAACTCACCTGGTTCCAACTTGATATCAGTGACTGCAATCTTTGCTGACGATATTTTAAGAGGCTGTCCGCGAAAATTAGTCCATGCCTGTGGTTGTGGATAGAACGCACGAATCTTATTATGAAGTGATCTAGAAGATGCATTCCAATCCAAAGCCGCCTCTTCTCGGGTTATCTTGGCAGCAACCGAAGCTTGTCCTGTTTGTGGAACCGGAGCTACCCCGCTCTCAATCGCTATCAATGCATTCTCGAGTGCAGTAACTCCAATTACTGAAAGTTTTTCAAGTAATTCATAACTACGCATGGTTGGTTCGATTGGAACAGTGATTGATTTATAGATGGGTCCCGTATCCATGCCAGGATCGAGTGAGAAGACAGTAACTCCGCTTTCTCTTTCTCCTGCCTCAATCGCTCTTTGGACAGGAGCCGCGCCACGAAACTTGGGCAAGAGCGAGAAGTGGAGATTAATACACCCATGCTTTGGAATCGACAGGGTTTGCGCTGGAAGAATGCGACCATATCCAATCGTGATCAATAGATCCAAATCCGACAGAGCTGTATCTATTTCAGCAACTGTTGCAGGGTTAATCAAATCTATGGAGTTCGCTTTTGCCCATTGACTCACAGGTGAGGAATGCATTTCCTGTCCACGACCAGAGGGTTTATCGGGTTGGCTAATGACTCGAACCAAGGTGTGAGCACTGGTTTGTAACCAATTAAGGGTGGGCAATGCGACTTCGGGAGTAGCGGCTACCCCTAAACGCATTAAATATTCCGTCCGAAAAGTGAATGGGGTGAAGTCTTAATATTTGGAGTATTGCCACCTTCGCTCTGCGCGTTAAACCATTCGGACTCGCGGATCTCGCGCATAGCCAATTTACGATCCTCTGGAGACAAACGATCAATAAAGAGAACCCCATCTAAGTGATCTGTCTCGTGCTGCAGGGCGCGTGCTAGAAACTCTGTTCCCTCAATTATTACAGGTTCACCAAACATATTGAAGCCCTTTGCTACCGCGTTCATCGCCCGCTTTGCGTCATAGCGCAGCTCTGGAAAAGAAAGACATCCTTCTTGCCCATCTTGTATCTCCTCACCCAATGTCAGAGTTGGGTTGATTAAATGGCCAAGAACATCGTCAACGTGCCATGTAAAAACTCGTAAAGGAACCCCAATTTGTGGCGCAGCAAGACCCGCTCCAGGAGCTTCTAGCATTGTGTCGGTGAGGTCAGCAACCAATTTGCGCAGCTCTTTATCAAAGTCGACCACAGGTGAGGCCGGGGTTAGTAACACCGGATCACCGAATAAACGAATCTCTTGAATCGACATGGCTGAAGTCTATCAAAAATACTAAAGTGAATATGGATCGATTCGAAGGCTTGAATCTGATTTTCTAGCAATACTTCTACGGCGCATCAACTCATGCAAGAAAGTGGTTAAAGCCCCCCTTGAATCCGAGGAGGAGAGAATCACGACCTTACTTGATTGGCTATCAATTTTAGTTGGGCCCAATACCCGTGTATTGCTAGCTAAACGAGCATCGGCAATTGCGCGATTTATTCCAGCAACTAGTGGGCTTGCCTGAGTAGTGGGCAGAATCATCACAGCACTATTGACTGATGGTGGGAAAGAAATCTCAGCACGCTGTGCTAGTTCGCGCTTCAAAATAGTCGAAGGGTTCCAGCGAATCAAACTAGAAACAATCGGGTGAGAATCATCAATTGCAAGAAGGACAACTCCCCCTTTTTTAACTGCGCCTGATACCTCAAAGAAAAGTTCATGAGCTCGCTCACTAGCTCTTAAATCATCATGACTAAAATATGATAATCCTTCAAGCACCACCACTGCGCTATATCCCCCACTAACTTGAGGTATTGCGCCCGGAGTTGCTAACACGATGCACGGCTTAGCTTCAACACGATCCTTGATGACATCACCGAAGGAGAGAACTATAGGAGTATTAGGAAAAGCTCTGGCTATCTCCTCTTGAGCGCGTTCGATTCCGCGGGAGACAACAAACTTCTTATCTCTGGTGCAAAAACTACACTTCCAATCCTTAGTCGTAGTGCCGCAGATACGACAAGCCGGATCGGCATTCTTACTCGTTAGATGTAATCGTCCACCGCATGCACATACCGCGACATTCTTACAATGTGCACACAAAATTCCATTTGCGTAACCCTTGCGAGGCAGGAGAAAAAGAACCGGCCCTTGAGAAATATTCGAGCGAATATCGGCAAAAATCCGGCCAGGGAGAAGTGAAGAATCAACTGGCGTAAATGCCTTGACCGATATTTTTGCATTGGAGTTGAAGTAATTGATTCTTTTTGTGTCAATCAGCGCCGCAACATCTAATGAAGGAACATAGCCCGTGAGAACAACTCGGACAGAGTCGATTGACCTTCGCATCAGAGAAATATCTCGAGCATTCCAGGCAGGTGATCGCACTTCATAGAGATCTGGCGAAGACTCCTTGAAAACAATAATCATTGAACCTGGTGCCAGAGGAGTAAATATTGCATTCCTTGACCCGATTACAATCTGATTCGTTGCCTCCATTGCACTCAAGAAGTTCTGATATCTCTCATAACGCGAAACTCCACTATCAATGCGCAAGATCGGTGAAGTTACCCCATCCATCTCCGAAATAATCGCCAGGATGTCACGCTCATCAGGAGCAACAATTAATACTGTTCCCTTTCTGCTTGCCTCACGTGCAATGAGAGCAACTCGGGCATATGGAGATTCATGCGGTTCAAATGCTCTAAAGGATGAATCAGCTTGGTTATTGAATCGAGATGGATTTGGTTGACTTGGGATAAAAGCTTTGTCAACGGCTGCAACGCGCGCAGGTATCGCACTTCGTATCACATCCCAAGGATTTGTTGCCCAACGCGCAGCGCATTGAACTATAAGTTCTAAGGATTTAGTTGTAGCAACTGGATGCGGTGAGAGGACTTTGGTTATTGCTTTCAAAGCATTCGTAACACTGGGCGCAGCAATGCGCTCGATTACTAAGCCCTCAACTTCGCGGCTTCCAAAGGGCACTTGTACACGTATACCAGTTGTGACGATATCGGAAAATTTTTCTGGAACTTCGTAGTCATACGGTGTATCTAGATGAAAAACACCGGTATCAACCCAGATTCGCGCAAACGGTAACTCTGTTGCAACAGGACCACTAGCGGCAGGTGCAACCTGGGACTTGAGTCTAAATAGCCGTGGCGCTGCCACAGTGACTACTTAATTGCGTTTTGTAGCTCTGAAACGCGATTAGTGCGTTCCCAAGCAAACTCAGGAAGTTCGCGGCCGAAGTGTCCATATGCACTTGTGAGTGAATAGATCGGACGCAAAAGATCCAAATCACGAATGATGGCTGCTGGACGTAGATCAAAGACAGTAGTTACCGCGTTTTGAATCTTAGACACCGGAACTGTCTCTGTTCCAAAGGTCTCAACAAATACTCCAACAGGTTGGGCTTTACCAATTGCATAAGCAACCTGAACTTCACAGCGTCTAGCCAATCCAGCTGCAACTACATTCTTTGCTACCCATCGCATCGCATACGCTGCAGAACGATCCACCTTAGATGGATCTTTTCCACTAAATGCTCCGCCGCCGTGGCGCGCCATTCCACCGTATGTATCAACAATAATCTTTCGCCCAGTTAATCCAGCATCACCCATAGGTCCGCCAATAACAAAGCGACCTGTCGGATTGATTAATGTGCGTAGATCTTTACGAGGCAAATCAATAGTTGCCAATATTGGGTCAATAACATGCTCAATGATTTCTGGCGTTAGCTTCTTGGCAACATCTACCTCTTCAGCGTGCTGGCTTGAGATAACCACAGTGTTAAGTGCAACTGCGCGATCGCCATCGTATTCAATAGTGACTTGGGTCTTTCCATCGGGGCGAAGGTATGGCAAAAGACCAGACTTACGGACTTTTGTGAGCTGCGCAGCTAGGGCGTGAGCTAACCAAATAGGTAATGGCATTAACTCTTTTGTGTCATCACAAGCGTAACCAAACATCAAGCCTTGATCACCGGCGCCTTGCAGATCTAGTGGATCTACTTGCGACCCAACACGGTGCTCGTATGCATCGTCAACGCCTTGCGCAATGTCTTGAGACTGCTGTCCGATAGAGATTGATACTCCACAACTATTTCCATCAAATCCTTTATCAGATGAGTCGTAGCCAATATTTAAAACGGTGTCACGAACAATTCCCATAACATCTGCATAGCCATCAGTCGTCACTTCACCAGCAACATGGACTTGCCCAGTTGTTATGAGAGTTTCAACTGCTACGCGGGATTTCTTATCTTGCGATAATAACGAATCCAATACAGCATCCGAGATTGCATCTGCAATCTTGTCCGGATGACCTTCAGTTACTGACTCTGATGTGAATAGACGCTGTGACATTGTCCTAACCTAACTGCTCTACGGCGTAATCGAGTAAATGATGGGCAAGCGTGTCTTTAGATTGACGAGCAATAGGGATTAGATCCCCACTTAGAAGCACAATCGTACCCTCAGTCTCGTCCTGACCAAAGATAGCTCCCCCTGTGACATCATTGACATATATCAAGTCCAACCCTTTGGAGATGAGTTTGGACTTTGCGGTCGCAATCAGTTCGCTAGTTTGGGCAGCAAATCCAACCATCACTTGCTTAGTCTTCTTTGCAGACAATGTCGCCAAAAGATCAGGATTTACTTGCAACTCAATGGAGGTAAAATCACTCTTTTCAATCTTCTGAGAAGAAGATGTCGCAGGTTTTGCATCTGCAACAGCAGCGCTCATCACCAATATGTCAGTGTCATCAAAGCTTTTCTCTAGTTCGACAAGCATTTGCTCCGCACTTTCAACATGTGTTGTTGCCACACCTTCGCAATCCTCTATCGCAACATTTGCAGCAATCAAATGAACAGTGGCGCCACGGGCAGCTGCCGCTTTAGCAACAGCTATTCCCTGCTTTCCAGAAGATTTATTTCCAATGAAGCGCACCGGATCTATAGCCTCTCGAGTTCCGCCAGCTGTAACAAGTACCTTCTTACCAAGTAGGTCTCGTTTAAATCCACTCATGGCGAAAAACTGGTCAATGATTGCTTGTGTCTGTGGGAAACGACCTTGGCCCGAATCAGATCCGGTGAGGCGTCCCACTTCAGGATCCATGACAACAAAACCACGAGATCGCAAGGTCGCGACATTTGCAACTGTAGCTGGATCCAGCCACATTGATGGGTGCATTGCAGGCACAACTAACTTTGGAACAGAGCTAGCTAATACAAGATTAGTGAGAAGATCATCAGCGCGACCCATAGCTAAGCGAGCAATGAGATCTGCTGTGGCGGGTGCGATTATGAAGAAATCGGCAAGTTTTGCTAAGGAGATGTGTCGGACTTGATCTACGTCTTCCCACACCTGTGTTGTTACCGGGCGACCTGAGAGAGCTTGCCACGTTGCTGCGCCTACAAAGTTAAGTGAATTGGGGGTTGGAACAACGGTTACAGCAAAACCATTATCTTGAAGGCGCCGCAGTAAATCAGCAGATTTATATGCAGCAATTCCACCACCGATACCGAGAATAACCTCGCGGTTAGTGGCGCTCATGGACCTAGTACTTAAGCTGTTGGTTCTAGATTTTCAATCGTGAGTAAGCCTTCATTAATCTCGCGGAGTGCAATTGATAATGGCTTCTCATGAACATGTGTCTCAACTAGTGGTCCCACGTATTCAAGTAGACCTTCACCAAGTTGTGAGTAATACGCATTAATCTGACGAGCGCGCTTAGCAGCATACAAAACTAAGCTGTACTTAGAACCGCTCTTATCTAGAAGTTCATCAATAGGTGGATTTGTAATGCCATCCATGTTTATACCCCGCTCAGATTGAGTGTGCTATGAGAATCCGTCTGCGGACTCAGGAGGCCAATGCTACCAGTTGCGCAACGACCCGCTCGACGGCGTCATTTACGATGACATGATCGAAAAATGAGGCTGCAGCAAGCTCTTCTTGGGCTAACTGCAACCGTTGAGCCCTTCGCTCTGGATCATCAGTTCCACGCCCTTCAAGACGAGCTACTAACTCTTCCCATGATGGTGGCTCTAGGAAAACGAGAATAGCTTGGGGCAAATGGGCTTTTACTTGCTTAGCACCATCGATTTCAATCTCTAGTAGAACATTTTCACCACGCAAAAGTGCATCCTGGACTTCAACACTGGGTGTGCCATAACGATTTCCAGCGAACTCCGCCCACTCTAAAAACGCATCTTCTTTGATTCTGCGGTCAAACTCATCATTAGAGATAAAAAAGTAATCAATACCGTTAAGTTCTTTATTTCGAGGCTGTCTAGTCGTCGCTGAAACGCTGACCCAAAAGTCTCCCGATTTACGTAGAAGGGCAGCAACAGTGCTTTTGCCAACTCCCCCAGGACCAGAGAGAACTATCAGCTTTCCTGGACGCACTGCATGTGTGCTTTTCATAAATTCGCTACGCAGTTCCTTAATTTGATGACGACCGAGTCCTGCAATTCTACGGGTTGGTGAGATATTTAATCGCTCCATGAGGCTCTGTGCTCGAACTTTTCCAACACCAGAGAGAGCCTCTAAAAGTTCGCGTACTCGCATTTTCGCCACAGCATCTTCATTTTGCGCCAGCTCTAAAACAGTGTCAATTGTGTAATCACCTGATTTAATCTTGGCCTTAACCTCTGCGCGACGTTTTCTGGAAGCTGCAGCCTTTGCTAGCGCATCAGCGCGTTGCTGTGGTGTTAATACTGGAGGCGCTCCCATGCGCTAACCCTAACTGCATGTGAAGTTAATTGAGAATCTGTTCAGCCAGCTCTATAGCTCGCTCACGCATGGCTTGAGCGCCATTTGCAAAACTTTGCGTTATTGGACGTCCAATAACTACGAAACTAGCTCCACGATCGATAGCTTCACGCGGTGTCATGGTTCGCGCTTGGTCATCACCACTTGCAGAATCGGCTGGCCTAACGCCAGGTGTAATAATGATCATGTCATCACCAAGATTTTCGCGAATAGCCAAGATTTCAAGCGGTGAACAAACAATTGCTCTGGCTCCTCCGGCTACGGCTACCTTTGCCAAGCCAACGGCTGAATCAAGTGCGTGAGACTTAAAACCAATATCTGCAACATCTCTTTCCGAGAGCGAAGTTAAAATTGTGACTCCGGTAATGTGAGTGGCAGGCATAGCATCTGCTGCTGCTTGGACCATTGCACTTCCGCCAGCTGCATGCACGGTAAGAAACTTAGGACGTAAGGTTGAAACAGCACGAGCAGCCCCGGCGACTGTGTGTGGGATGTCGTGAAGCTTTAAATCAAGGAAAATATCCGTATCACAACTATCCGCAATAGCTTTTATGCCTTCGTTTCCAAAAGTTGTATAAAACTCTAAACCTAACTTAACAACTGAGATGACTCCATCAGTTGCATTGACCCATTGCCTGGCAATCTCTAAATCATTCGTATCAACGGCAAGAACAATCGGAGCTGGCTTATTCATTTCTTACTCGTTCTCTGGTCTGTGTGCAAAGCCAATTGCTTGGCGCAATGAAGTAAATCCCTTGGTTATGAGGAGATCCTTAAGTTCATTTTGAATAGACATAATCGCAGTTGGATTACCAAAGCTAGCGGTTCCTATGGAAACCCCGCTCGCACCTGCAGCAATCATTTCTAATGCATCGCGGCCACTAGCAATACCACCCATGCCAAGAATTGGAACTTGTGGCATTTCGGCATGGACCTGATAGACGGCTCTTACTGCAATTGGCTTAATGGCTGGACCAGATAAACCACCAGTTTTGCCACCCAGATGTGGGCGCATTGTGTCTAGATTGATTACCATTCCTAAAACCGTGTTAATCAGCGCCAACCCATCTGCGCCGGCATCGACAACACCGCGGGCAATAGAAACAAGATCTGTTACATCAGGTGATAACTTTGCAATTATCGGTAACTCACCACCAATTGTTCTGCGCACACCATCAATAACTCGTCTGGATGCTTCGGGATCACAAGCAAAGACCAATCCCCTGTTTTCAACATTAGGACATGAAATATTGACTTCAATGGCACTAATACCTGGAACCGAGCGCAATTTGCGGGCTAGCGTTGAATATTCTTCGACGGTTTCACCTGCGATTGAGATGATTATTCGTGCCTTTTGTTCAACAAGAAAAGGAATATCTTTAGCCAGAAATGCGTCGATACCAGGACCCTGTAATCCGATGGAATTGAGCATTCCACTTGGGGTTTCTGCCATACGTGGTGTTGCTCGACCATTTCGAGCTTTAAGCATTACTGACTTTGTTACAACACCGCCCATAGTCTTGATATCAAAAAATTGCGATAACTCCCGCCCTGAACTAGCGCAACCACTTGCCGTAAAGGTCGGTGCTGGAAACCAAGCATTTCCTAATGTCGTTGAGAAATCTAAGGCTGTCATAGAGCCTTACCAACTTTGTCCCACTGAACAAAGGCACCATCCATGACTGGTCCATCAATACATGAGCGCAGCATTGAGATTTTCCCATCTTGATCAGCCACCGGCAACACACATGTCATGCAAATTCCAATGCCACAGGCCATGGATTCTTCGACTGCGCATTGGTGAACTACATCGGTACCACGTGTTATTTCATCTATTGCCGAGAGCATTGCCATAGGGCCACATGAATAGATAACTGCAATGTTGAGATCTTCAATGAGTCCAGCGATAGGTTCTGTGACGCGACCACTCTGACCCATAGAACCATCTTCGGTATAGATACGCAGTGAGTTGACTGCTCGCTTGCCTTCCATTGGCGCATAAATCTTTGAAGCAGTACTTGCCCCAAGCAACATGTCCACGCGACAGCCCTTGGCGTTGAGAACTTCGGCTAAACCAAACAGAGGTGCTGATCCATAACCGCCACCTACTAATAAAACTTGGACAGGTTCAGTGGGAATTCCAAAGGCGGTCCCAAGTGGAACAACGATATCTAAGATTGCACCTTCACCTTGTGCACATAACCACTTACTTCCCTGACCATGGGGAGCAACGATTAACTCCATTGTTCCGCCAGAGACGGAATTTGCTGAAACTCTAGATATTGCAAAGGCTCTGCGCAAAACCATCCGCGAATTCTCACCACCGACACTAATTGCTGCAAAGTTTCCAGGTCTACACGATTGGGCCAAGTCCCCTATGTTAATAATGAGTTGGTGGTACTGCCCTACCCGCTTGTTACTAATAACATTTGCGCGAATTTGCGCAGCATTTTTATTAATACTAGCCATTTCAACCCAGCCACTTTTGCAGAGATCTAATGGAAAGGTTGTTGCTTTGCAAGAAACGAATACCCTCAACTGCTGCGCTAAAGCCAGCCGTGGTTGTGATAATTGGAATCGAGCGCTGCACTGAAGCGGTTCGAATCGCCCACCCATCTTGACGAGTTCCTCTACCGACAGGTGTGTTAATCACAAGATCAATGTCTCCGGAGTTGATTATTTCAACAATGGTTCTCTCGCCCATTGGCCCAGTACCCTCAGAGTTCTTTCGCACAGTCACGCAGGTTACGCCATGCTTATTTAAAAAGGCGGCAGTTCCCTCCGTGGCTAAGATTCTAAAACCACATTGTTGTAGACCAAGGGCAGCCTGTATGCCGGAATCCTTATCTTTATTCGCTAACGAGATGAAGACAGTCCCTGCTTTTGGAAGTGGACCAAAAGCTGCAATCTGACTCTTGGCATAACTCTCACCAAAGGTTGGAGAAATGCCCATGACTTCGCCAGTGGAGCGCATCTCTGGCCCAAGAACAGCGTCAACACCGCGACCATCACTTCTGCGGAAGCGGTTCCAAGGAAGAACCGCTTCTTTGACTGAAATACCTTTTGCAACCCCATCACCCGTGGCAGGAAGAAGCTTCTCTGAACGTAGCTGGGCAATAGTTGAACCAACTGAAATCCTTGCTGCTGCTTTAGCCAGTGCAACCCCAGTTGCTTTCGAAACAAAAGGGACCGTGCGTGAAGCACGAGGATTAGCTTCCAGCACATACAAAGTATTTTCAGCTATCGCGAATTGAATATTAATCAAACCTCGGACATCAACACCGCGCGCGATCTTTTCAGTTGCTTGGCGAATTTCAACAAGTTGCGCTGCTGTGACAGTCATCGATGGCAGGACGCAAGCACTGTCGCCACTGTGAATTCCAGCTTCTTCGATGTGCTCCATCACGCCACCTAGAAATAGTTCTTCTCCATCGAAAAGAGCATCTACATCGATTTCGATAGCACTATCTAGGAATCTATCTACAAGAACCGGATGATCTGGCGTTATATCTGTCGCTCTAGTGATGAAACCTCCTAGGGCTGCATCATCGTAGACAATCTCCATTCCTCGCCCACCCAGCACGAATGAAGGGCGAACTAAGACTGGATAACCAATTCTTTGTGCAATCGTGATTGCCTCTAACTGAGAGGCTGCCATACCAAATTCTGGGGCGGTCAAACCCTGTTCTTTGAGAATATTTCCAAATGCACCACGCTCTTCAGCCAAGTTAATTGCATCTGGTGATGTGCCCAGAATCGTAATTCCTGCAGCCTTTAATCCAGCTGCAAGTCCTAAGGGAGTTTGTCCGCCTAACTGCGTGATAACTCCAAGGACAGGACCAGCCAGTGACTCAGCATGAACAACTTCAATCACATCTTCTAGCGTCAGAGGTTCAAAGTAGAGACGATTGCTCGTGTCATAGTCTGTAGAGACAGTTTCAGGGTTGCAGTTGACCATAATTGTTTCGTATCCTGCTTCCCGCAAAACAAAAGATGCGTGAACACATGAATAATCAAACTCAATGCCTTGTCCGATGCGGTTTGGCCCACTACCTAAAATGATTACAGCGGGCGTTGTTCGAGGTTTAACTTCGCTCTCTTCTTCATAACTGGAGTAGTGATAGGGCGTGAACGCTTCAAACTCTGCGGCACACGTGTCGACAGTCTTATAAACAGGGCGTACCCCCAAATGATGACGTTCACGTCGCAGGTCCTCTTCAGCTAAACCACGCAAACTAGCGATTTGATTATCAGAGAAACCATTACCCTTTGCTTCGCGTAGTTTTTCAGCGGTTAACTCCCCCAACTGGGTTAGCGCAAAAGCCTGCTCATTAATTATTTGAATCTGGCGCAAATACCACGGATCAATCTTGGTGGCAGCAAAGACATCCTCAATAGATGCACCCGCCCACATCGCCTTTTGCACCTGTTGCAAGCGATACTCCGTTGGAATCCTCATCGATACCAAGAGATTAGCCTTCTCTTGCTCACTTATCTGTGGCCAACTAAAGATAGCTTCCTTACGCTCTAATGACCGAAACGCCTTCATTAACGCCTCTGAGAATGAACGGCCTATAGCCATTGCCTCACCAACACTTTTCATAGTTGTTGTTAAGCGTGAATCAGCGTCGGCGAATTTCTCGAAAGCAAAGCGTGGAATTTTTACAACAACATAATCCAAGGTTGGCTCAAAGGAGGCGGGGGTGGTTTTGGTAATGTCGTTTGTTATCTCATCGAGGGTGTAACCGATAGCTAGTTTTGTTGCAATTTTTGCGATAGGAAAACCTGTGGCCTTTGAGGCTAAGGCACTTGACCTTGAGACTCTAGGGTTCATTTCAATGACAATGATGCGGCCATTGTCAGGATTTACCGCAAATTGAATATTGCAGCCGCCAGTAGCCACTCCAACTTCGCGAATAATGTCGATAGATAAGTCACGAAGCCTTTGATACTCAACATCAGTCAATGTCATCGCAGGAGCAACAGTGATGGAATCTCCTGTGTGGACACCCATGGGATCAAGATTTTCAATAGTGCAGACAATAACCACGTTATCCTTGTGATCGCGCATTACTTCAAGTTCATACTCTTTCCAACCCAAAATTGATTCTTCCAATAGAACTTCAGATGTTGGGCTATGACGAAGTCCGGCTCCCGCAATCTGTGCGAGCTCCTCCTCATTGAAAGCAATACCTGAACCCAGACCACCCATAGTGAAAGATGGGCGCACAACAACTGGGTAATTGAGTTGAATCACTGCAGCAAAGATCTCTTCCATCGTGTGACAGATAATTGATTTGGCTGACTCTCCCCCAATCTTTTCAACAATTCCTCTAAATAGTTCACGATTCTCTCCACGTTGAATTGCATCAACGTCTGCGCCAATAAGTTTCACTCCATACTTTGCTAATGTTCCACGTTCAAAGAGTCCGATTGCTGCGTTGAGAGCTGTTTGGCCACCTAAAGTCGCTAAAACCGCATCAGGCTTTTCCAGCGCAATAATCTGCTCGATGATCTCTGGCGTAATAGGTTCGATGTATGTTGCATCCGCAAACTCTGGATCGGTCATGATTGTCGCCGGGTTGGAGTTCACTAAAATGACACGGATACCCTCTGCTTTAAGTACACGACAAGCCTGCGTTCCCGAATAATCAAATTCGCAAGCTTGCCCAATAACAATTGGACCACTACCTATAACTAAAACGCTCTTAATCGAAGGATCCAGAGGCATTAGACCTTCACCTTCTTGCCCATCAAATCAATAAAACGATCGAAGAGATAAGCAGCATCATGTGGACCAGCTGCGGCCTCAGGGTGATACTGCACAGAAAATGCTGCGCCCTCAAGTAATTGCAAACCTTCAACAACACCATCATTCAAACAAAGATGCGTAACTTCCCCAGGTCCATACACAGTTGTGAATTGAGCATCAGTTGGCGCTTTTAAAGCAAAACCATGGTTATGTGCCGTTATCTCTACCTTCTGTGTGTTCTTATCAATGACTGGTTGATTAATTCCTCTGTGGCCAAACTGCAGTTTGTAAGTTTCAAAACCAAGAGCACGACCCAAAATCTGATGGCCGAAACAAATACCAAAGATAGGAATATGTGCCGCCAAGACTGCTCGAACGAGTTCGATTGTCTCTGTCATGGTTGCCGGATCACCAGGCCCATTGGATAAGAAAACGCCATCGGGGTTGACTGCTTGTATGTCATCGAAAGTTGAATCGTGAGGCATGACATGTACTTCAACTCCGCGCTGCGCCAACATTCTTGGCGTTGCGGCTTTGATTCCTAGATCTAGCGCGGCAACAACATATTTTTTCTTACTTATTGCTGAAACAACATAGGTTTTTGGAGTCGAAACATCCCTCACAAGATAGGCACCAGTCATTTGCGGAGATTTACGTACTTCAACAACCATCTCTTCACGTGTGAGCTCTAGACCAGAGAAGATGCCAACTCGCATAGCACCGCGATCTCGCAGATGGCGAGTAATCGCACGCGTATCAACGCCTTGAATTCCAACAACATTTTGTGAAATCAACTCTGCTTCTAAATGATTTTCAGAGCGCCAATTAGAAGTCAAGGAGGAGGGATTGCGAACAACGAATCCAGCAACCCAAATCTTTGAAGATTCATTATCTTCTGTGTTCATGCCGGTATTGCCGATATGTGGCGCAGTCATAACAACAACCTGCTTGTGATAGGAAGGATCAGTCAAAGTCTCCTGATATCCAGTCATGCCAGTTTGAAATACTGCTTCACCGAATGTGCGACCAGTTGCTCCCCAAGAGCGACCCTCAAAGATTCTTCCGTCATCTAGGACAAGGAATGCTTGTGCCATTACTTGGCCATCTTGTCTACTACTTTTGAATCAATCATCGTTGCGCAACCTTCAAAGAATGTATGTGTAACCAAGCCTGGCAATTCATAGCCATGATATGGAGTGTTGCGGCTTTTCGAAACAACCAAATCGCGATCAACTACCCAACTCTTCGTTGGATTAATCACAGTGATATGTGCGGGTGAACCTACAGTTAGGTTTTGTCCGTGGTTTGCATAGCGACCGATAAGTGCAGGTGCCGTTGACATGCGATTTGCAACTGCCTCCCAATCCAGAAGTCCGCTCTCAACCATGGTTTTGTTAACGATTGATAGAGCCGTTTCTAATCCGATCATTCCAAATGATGCTTCTGCCCACTCACAATCTTTAGTCTCACTTGTGTGCGGTGCATGATCGGTTGCGACGATGTCTATCGTGCCATCGGCTAATGCTTCACGAAGGGCCACCACATCTTTGCTAGTGCGAAGTGGAGGGTTTACCTTAAACACAGGGTCATACGAGCTTGCCAAATCATCTGTTAACAACAAATGGTGAGGAGTAACTTCGGCCGTGACTTGAATTCCGCGTGCTTTAGCCCAGCGAATAATCTCAACTCCCCCGGCTGTTGTGACGTGGCAGATGTGCAAGCGTGATTGCACGTGATCAGCCAATAAAACATCTCTAGCAATAATTGCTTCTTCAGCGATTGCCGGCCATCCCTTTAGACCTAACTTTGAACTGACAATTCCTTCATTCATCTGAGAACCAACGGTTAAGCGAGGCTCCTGGGCATGTTGTGCAATAACACCATCAAATTTCTTGATGTATTCCAACGCTCTGCGCATGACTAGCGGATCAAAGACACAATTACCATCATCACTAAAGACTCGAACACGGGCAACTGAATCGGCCATTGCACCGATTTCAGAGAGTTGTTCACCAGCAAGCCCCTGGGTCACAGCTCCGATGGGAAACACATCAACAAATCCAGCTTCTTGTCCTAAGCGATACACCTGCTCAACAACACCTGCTGTATCTGCAACTGGAGACGTGTTAGCCATTGCAGAAAGTGCGGTGAAACCACCCTTCGCTCCGGCCCGGCTCGCACTCGCTACCGTTTCACTGTCTTCTCTTCCCGGCTCGCGCAGGTGAGTATGGAGATCAACAAGTCCTGGTAGAACGATGCTGCCTTTGAGGTCTATGACAGTTGCATCCTTATCGGAAATTGATGCTGATATCTCTGCAATTCGTCCCTCGGCTATAAGAAGATCTGCAGCCTTGCCGCCAAGTACATTGCCACCTTTAAGTAAGAAACGTTGCACACTCATGAGTTGCTCCCCACTTCTAAAGGCCCACCTGCAAGTAAGACATACAAAATAGCCATTCGCACATTTACTCCATTGGTTACCTGTTCAACAATAACCGAACGCGCACTATCTGCCACATCGGCCGCAATTTCCAAACCACGGTTCATCGGTCCTGGGTGCATGACGATTGCATGCTTTGCCATTAACGACATTCGCTCTGAGTTAAGTCCGAAGTAGCGGGAGTATTCGCGTGAATTAGGAAAGAATAAATCAGTCATTCGCTCCTGCTGCACGCGCAACATCATGATGGCATCGACAGTAGGTATGACTGAATCAAAATCATATGAGATTGTTGCTGGCCAGCTTTCCACACCCACTGGAAGTAATGTTGGTGGAGCAACCAGAACGACATCTGCTCCCAGCATCGAGAGTAGTAAAACATTGGAGCGAGCAACGCGTGAGTGCAAAACATCACCCACTATCGCAATCCGCAGCCCCGTTAAATCACTTGCTCCCTTGCCAAGATGTTTGCGAATCGTGAAGGCATCTAGAAGGGCTTGACTCGGGTGTTCATGCGTACCATCGCCGGCATTGATAACGCTGCCTGACATCCATTCAAGGTCTGCTAAGCGCTGGGCCGCACCGGAAGCTGAGTGACGTATAACAACAGCATCAGCGCCCATAGCTTGCAAGGTTTGTGCAGTGTCTTTGAGTGATTCACCTTTACTCAGACTTGAACCTTTAGCGGAGAAGTTAATAACATCGGCTGAAAGACGCTTGGCTGCAGCTTCGAAGGAGATTCTCGTGCGGGTGGAATCTTCTGCAAAGAGATTGACTATCGTGCGACCACGAAGAGTTGGGAGCTTCTTAACCTGGCCATCATTGATGCGCGCTAACTCTGTTGCAGTGTCCAAAATTCCAATCGCATCTGCTGCGCTGAGATCATTAATCGAGAGAAGGTGACGCATTAGCTTGCCTCCCCTTCTATAACGACTTCATCGACGCCATCTATTTCAGTCAGTGAGACCTTCACTGTTTGCTTCTCTGAAGTTGGGAGGTTCTTGCCTACAAAATCTGCGCGAATAGGTAGTTGACGATGTCCTCTATCAACCAACACAGCCAATTGGACCGTGCGCGGGCGTCCAACCTCGCCAAGTGCATCTAGGGCTGCCCGTATCGTGCGCCCTGAATAGAGCACGTCATCAATCAAGATGACATCTCGTCCTTGAACTCCAATGGGTGGAATCGATGTTGGCATGATTGTGCGCGGTGGGCGAAGGCGCAGATCATCTCTATACAAAGTGATATCGAGAGTTCCATGGGCTATCTCTTTGCCTTCAATGGAGCTCATAATCGCTGCAATGCGTGCGGCTAGATGGGCACCCCGAGTTGGAATACCTAAGACAGTGATGTCAGATGAACCATGATTTCTTTCTAAGATCTCATGGGAAATGCGGGTCAACGCACGTGAAATATCCTGTGCGGACAGGGCTACGCTCATATAAATCTCCTTCCCCACCTCGCAGGATGGGTCGTTAAAGGATGCGGGGCAGACTATACCAGCAACTACTGGCCTCTGTGGATATCCAAAAACGAGTGTGGCCTCACATCTCTAGCCTGTGTCCATGAACATAGAAATGGAAGAGATAGCCGCACGACTTCGATCAATACGCCTTTCCAGGAATCTGACCTTGTCCGATGTTGAAATCAAAAGCCACAAGAAATTACGGGCAGTCGCCCTTGGCTCATATGAGCGTGGCGATAGAACATTGAGTGTGAAGAAAGCGGCCCAATTATCAGATTTCTACGAAGTGCCTTTGTCATACCTTTTGACGGGACTCTCACCCACTCAAGCAACTACTCACACCATCACGTTGGACCTGCGACGAGTTCGCGAGCTTTCGGCCTTAGCGAATAATCAAACTCTGACTCAAAAGATCCTTTTTTCATTCACTTTTGGAATCATAAAAGAGCGCCAGGACTTTAACGGCGAGATTTTATCCTTGCGCAAAAGTGATATCGATTTTCTGACCACAACTATTGGCTGCAGCGATGATGACTTTGGGATCTATCTAAACCAGAACAACCTACTATTTGCGACTAAAGGGACAAATTCTCTTTAAGCGATGAGATGCGACCTAAAACTCCATGGATAAAACCGGAAGAATCATCGGTAGATAGTTCCTTTGCCAAACTGAGCGCTTCATCAATTGCCACACTATCTGGAATATTTGCAGCCCATAAAATCTCATAGATAGCTAAGCGCAAGATGTTACGATCAACGTTTGGAAGTCGATCCATATCCCAGCCTTGGGCATAGGTCGTGATGAGTTCATCAATTTTTCGTGTGTTGTCATTTACACCGACAATAAGTGAGCGAGTGTATTCGCGGATAGGTCTGGCATCAGGGCCTTCTTCAACAATATCTCTGGCATTGAGAATCTCTAAAGAGTTAGTGCCACGAATATCAGCCTCGAAAAGCAGGTCTAAAGCTTGCTTTCTAGCTTTACTGCGAGCAGACACTAGTTGGCGCGGCCTTGGTATGACCCATCACGTGTATCAACCATGACAACCTCGTCCTGCTTGATAAAGAGTGGGACCTGAATTTCAATTCCAGTTTCTACCGTTGCTGGCTTTGTTCCACCAGAAGATCGATCACCCTGAATTCCTGGCTCTGTGTATGTAATACGCAATGGAACTGATGCTGCCAATTCAATATAAAGCGGATTTCCTTCGTTGATTGCAACTACTGCATCTGTATTTTCTAGCATGTAGTTAGACATATCCCCCACAACAGCGGCAGGAATAGTCATCTGGTCATACGTCTTGCTATCCATAAAAACGAAGTCATCGCCCTCTTTATACAGATACTGCATGTCGCGCTTTTCTAAGATTGCGATATCGATCTTCACACCTGAGTTAAATGTGCGATCAATAACTTTGCCAGTCAAAACTGACTTCAGCTTTGTACGAACGAAAGCTGGGCCCTTACCTGGCTTAACATGCTGGAACTCAACAACTGTCCAAAGCTGGGTTTCAATCTCAAGCGTAATTCCATTTTTTAGATCAGCTGTTGTTGCCACGGTTCAAGCTCCACTCGTATCTGTAGGTGATTATCAACGGCCATTGATTGTCAATGACAAGGGGTTAAGGATACCCGTATTTGCCGGGCGATTTTTCAACTTACCCAAGCAAGGATTTAAGGGCGTTAATTGCTAAAACATAGGAATTAGGACCAAAACCAGCGATTGTCCCTGTTGCCACACCAGAGATTACTGAAGTGTGACGAAACTCTTCACGTGCCATTGGATTCGATAGATGCACTTCAATGAGTGGTGCTTTTAAAAGCTCTGCGGCATCACGGATTGAATATGAATAATGTGTGAAAGCTGCAGGATTAATAATAACTGGCAGCTTTGCATCAGCGGCTTCATGTAACCAGCCAATAATTGTTGCCTCATCATTGCTCTGTCGAACATCAGCTTGCATCCCCGCAGCCACCGCAGTGCTCTCTATTAAGGATTTGAGTTCAGGGTAGTTTAGATCTCCGTACACAGAAGAGTCACGGATATCTAAACGGGCCAAATTTGGGCCATTGATTACCAAGATCTTCATGAACTAATTCTCTCATATGCAGCGCGGAGTTCGCTTTCATTTGCATCCTCAATGCGCAGGGTCTTACCTATCCCGCTCAAGCCCACAAATCGCAGTTGATGGCCACGAGATTTCTTATCTAAGGCAAGTAATGGATAAAGATGTTGCCAAGAATCACTTGGGTATTTAGTTGGCAAACCAATGCCACTCAAAATCTGCTCATGCGCTGCAATACTCTCTGAATCCAATAAACCTTTAACTCCCGCTAGTTGGGCTGCAAAGACCAGACCTATAGCTACTGCTTCACCATGGCGAAGTGAGTATTTACTGTGAATTTCAATGGCGTGACCTAATGTGTGTCCATAATTGAGAACTTCTCGTCCAAATGATTCCTTGAAATCACTTGCCACGACATGTGCCTTGACTGCAACAGATCGAACTATTAAATCTTGCACCAAAGCCGCATCATTTCGAATCGCGCTCAAATTTTTACCTTTAAGCAGATCTAGAATTTGCACGTCGGCAATAAAACCACACTTGACTACTTCTGCCAGACCTGCTGCAAAATCTCGATCACTCAGAGTCTTCAACCAAGAAGTATCTATGAGGACTTTTCGCGGTGAATGAAAAGCGCCAATGAGGTTCTTTCCATAATCACTGTTTATTCCGGTCTTTCCACCGATTGCCGCATCAACCATTCCGGCCACTGTCGTTGGAACGGCAATCCAGTCGATACCACGTAGCCACGATGCTGCTGCAAAGCCCGCTAAATCAGTGATTGTTCCGCCACCAATTCCAACAACGGCATCAGAGCGGGTAAACCCGGCAGCGCCTAACCAGTTCCATAAAGATTGCAAGGATTGGGCAGTCTTTGCCCCTTCACCATCGGCAACTTCAAAGTAATGAATCTCGGTGTTCTCTGGTTGAAAACCTTTGACTTGATCACGCATTGCTGTGGAATAAACCAGAGCTACACGTGTGTAGGAAGCTAGTGAGCCCTTGAGAGTAGATTGCCAATCGCAGCCGATTGCGACTTCATACTCATGTTCGGCGTTGACTCGGATTGTGTGAATCATAATTTCGAAACAATCGCGTCAACAACTTCTTCAACTGACATGGCATCAACTTTAATGATAACGCTGGCTAAAGATTCATAAATTGGCCTACGTGTCTCAGCAAGTGCTTGCCACTGAGCTCTGGGATTACCTAGCAAGAGAGGTCGGTCACGGTTGAAGCCAACTCTTGGCGCAGCAACTGATAATGAAACATCTAAAAAGAAAATTGGGGCCTGGGCAGTTTTAAGTATCTCTTGGGCTCTTGCTGCAATTGGTGCACCGCCGCCAAGAGCAAGAACACAATCGCTCACGGATAGAGACTGAGTCAAAGTGTCGAACTCTAAATCGCGAAAGAACTCTTCACCTTTATCAACAAAGATATCTGAAATTTTGTGGCCATATGACGCTTCAATTGCCACATCGGTGTCGATGAAATCAATAGAGAGCTTTTGAGCTAGCGCTACTCCCACAGTTGATTTACCGCAACCTGGAGGCCCAATCAATATGAGATGAGGCATCTCTATGAAAAGTTCAGGTTCTGCATGTAGCTGGTGAAGTTGCGCCGTGTTTCGGTGACTGAATCACCACCGAATTTTTCAAGAACTGCTTCTGCTAGAACAAGAGCCACCATTGCTTCTGCAACTACCCCTGCTGCAGGAACAGCACAGACATCAGAGCGCTGATTAATTGCCTTTGCACTCTCACCTGTAGCAACATCGATCGTGTCTAAAGCTTTAGGCACGGTAGAGATTGGCTTCATCGCTGCTCGAACGCGCAGAACCTCGCCATTGGACATGCCACCCTCTGTTCCGCCAGCACGATCTGTTCGGCGCACAATTTTGCCTTGCTTATTCTTTTCGATTTCATCGTGTGCAACTGACCCACGCCTTGTTGCAGTCAAAAAACCATCTC
>Ga0209500_10000290_pt1 | contig 45094 bp, 57 predicted proteins | sample S_140212_EF_Meta_FD_187323 | JGI IMG/M metagenome (GOLD analysis project Ga0209500, IMG submission 187323) | Freshwater microbial communities from Lake Simoncouche, Canada to study carbon cycling - S_140212_EF_MetaG (SPAdes) (version 2) | ecosystem: Environmental > Aquatic > Freshwater > Lake ... | reverse complement strand
GGCAACTTTTGCAGCAGTTTCTACAAGTTGATTGATAGTTACCATTTCTTCTGAACCAATATTGACTGGTCCAATAAAGTCAGAATTCATCAATCTACGAGTTGCTTCAATGCATTCATCAATATAAAGGAATGAACGAGTTTGAAGTCCATCTCCCCATACTTCAATCGTTCCACCTACATCAGGAAGTTCTGCAACCTTTCTACAAATAGCAGCAGGTGCCTTTTCTCTTCCACCAGTCCAAGTACCTTCTGGTCCAAAAATATTATGATAACGAGCAACTCTTACTGGAATACCACAATTGCGATGATAAGCAAAGTACAGACGCTCTGAGAAGAGTTTCTCCCATCCATACTCAGAGTCTGGAGCAGCAGGGTAGGCAGAATCTTCACGACAATCAGGATTATCAGGATCTAACTGATTGTGCTCTGGATACATGCAAGCTGAACTACTGTAGAACACCTTAGTCTTATTTACTCCACAATGTTCATTCAATTCTTTAATAGTACGAAGAACATTTAGATTAATTGATGCAGAGTTTTGCATCACATCAGCATCGTGCTCTCCTGTGAATATATACCCTGCTCCACCCATATCAGCAGCAAACTGATAAACTTCATCAAATGGTAAAATATATCTTGAAGGAACAAAATTATAAAAGTTTCCCAGGTATCCTTTAAATTGAACTACACGTTCGGTAAAATAAAAATCAGTAAGGTCTCCTTGAATAAACTCGTGTGCTTCTGTTTCCGAGAACTCAGGTCTTTTAATATCTACACCACGAACCCAATATCCTTCGGATCGTAGTCTCTTAACCATATGACTTCCAATGAAACCACCCGCACCAAGTACAAGTGCGGTTTTTTGATATTGACTCATAAATCAATTTGTTAGTGTATGTATTATATATTATACAAAAAAAGGAGAGTTTATGCAACTCTCCTTCCTTAGATCTTTCATCAACAATTTTTTAAGGAAATTGCAAACCCAAGAGGATCATAATTGACTCCACCAGTACTTTTAAAGTCTCTCCGTGACTATGTTAATAATAGGCGGACCGAGAATTGAACTCAGATTGAGCCCTTATAAGGAGCCTCTTTTACCATTAAAGTACCCGCCCATAAAGTTATCACAAAGCAACGTATAAGACCTATATGTGGTCTTGAATCAACAACCTTCTTCGTGATCCGTGTGTATTCGGATCAGGTCGTCGTGTTCTTCTAAACCATCCACTATGTATTCATAATCTTTTGCAGGCATTATAACCACTTCCTTTCCTTCACTGGTGATGATAAAAGACTCCCCATTTTCTACTTTTTCTAGTAGATTATCAAAGTCTGCTTGGAATTCTTCTACTGTAAACTTTTCCATTTCAAAAATCAATATAAAAATATTTTATCAGGGATTGGGAAGTCTGTCAAGATTTATTTTTGATCCCCAAGAAATTTAGCAAGAGGATCTTTTTTGGTTTTAGCAATTTCACAAGCTCTCATATAAAACATATTTTTTATATTTCCAGACTTTTCAAATGTTTCTTTTATCTTCATCCAATTATCATAGGTATGTTGATCCATTTGTTTTTATATCAATAGGATACTAATAGTTATTAAAATTTGTTTAAATGATCTTCCAATCTACTCAAAAGACGTTCCACATCTTGTGTATCTGGACCACCATCTTGTTTAGCATAAAAAATATAATCATCCAATGATACAGTAAGCAATTCAATATCATTTTTTGAAAATTTTGGGGATTCCCAACTCATTTAATTTCAAACTCCATTTTTCTAATTTTACGGTTTCTTCTTGCTTCTTGATATGCAAGATCTTCTCTTGAAAAAAGAGAAGAAGAATTATTTTGTTGATTTGGTTTTGATATTAACTCTACCAAAGTCAAATCTAATGCAGTAATTTTATTATCTTTTACTGTTGTTAAATTATCACACCCACAACATTTAGTTTGTGTTGGATGTGAGTGCAATTCTTTGTTGCACATTTTGCATCTAACTTTTAACATTTTGATTCATTCCTTTAAATTAGTCAAGTATTCAAATTATATCATTAAATTTTATTTTAAAAAAGATCTCAACATCCAAACAAATTTACCATGTGTTTCCATTAAACTTTGAACTAAATTTGAAGTTGCGTATTGCTTTTGACTATCTGCTTCTTCTGATGTTGCAGTAAGCATTTCAATCAATTTTTTATTGCTCTCTAGCAGGTCAGAGACCATTTCGTTAGCATCAATTGAACTTGATGCCTCTTTGACTTCCGAAACCTCTACAACTCGCGTGAGAGTGCTGACTGGCTTCATATCAAGATATCTCATATGTTCTGTAAGAGTATCAATCTCTTCAAACATTGTTTCATATTGTCCACCAAAAAGAGTATGAAGTTGTTGAAAATCAGAACCAACAACATTCCAATGATAAATCCAAGTTTTTTGGAATAAAACAAAAAGTGACGCTTGAGCATCACTAAGTGATTTGAATAAAGTTTCCATTATCCTTTTTAAGTATTTATAAGCGAATGATCGGACTTGAACCGACGACATCTAACTTGGAAGGATAGCGTTCTACCACTGAACTACATTCGCATTTAATTTTTTGGGCAATCTTCAACCCAAGGAGCACACAATCTCATTTCACCTCCAAGAACTGATTGGGCATAAGACCCGTCTGGTGGTTTCTCTGAGTATCGTGGTTTAGATATTCTAACCTTTCCATCATCCCCTGTCAAGCGTTCATACTCTGCGATTGCTGCATCAACATCACGATGTATTCTTCGGTCAAGTTTCTCTGGATCTTTAATAATAAAGTCGTTGATAATGCTATGAGGAAAATATCTTCTTTGAACTTCATCAAGTAAATCCCAAATATTATTCTGTTTAATTCCAGTACATTGGGAAAGTAATCCTACAATAGAACTCAATACAATTCCTATAATTGCATACTGCTTTATATCTGGTTTCTTATTTCCGAAGTTAAAATTAAACATAAGAAAGGGGAGCAGAAACACTCCCCTTATATATTAGACTTCTACTTGAATCAGTCGGGATGCATAATCATGGGCATAGGATGTGCGAGCACCATGATGCCCCCAACCAATCCAACTATATGCAGTATCCATGTAAGAGTAAATTGACCGACCACCTTTTTTCATGCGATCTTCAATTTTCTTCCATTGAACTTCATTTGTAAGATAACGAAGTTGCGTTTGAAGTGATGATGGAGAACCACCATACTTTTTGGCAAAATCACCCAATCCATAATAACGATTAGTAGATGTCCATTGAATCAAACCATAACCACCGTAGCAGTTATAGTAGGATCTTTTACTACCACCTTCGCAAACATTAGACTGAAATGTTGATTCCTGTTTAATGTTGCCCATGATAGTAGCAAGGGCGTTTTTATCTTTAATTCCAATGTCCTGAAAATAATTCAGGGCAACATTTTCATTTTCATTACACCCTTTACAAATTAACCTTTTCTCTTTTGACTTTTCGGGAGCAACCTCTTTGGTCGCTGTCTTTATATTAAACTCCTTAATAATAGAATATGGTGGCGGAGCACTCAAAGGGGGAGGAGCAAATACCATAGGCAGTGTTGCCGAACTGGTTGTAACCGATGCCAAAAGGGGCAAGGTTACTGTAAAGAAATTTTGCATTAAGTTTTACTGAATTCTACATCCCAATAGAAAGGGGGTACACCAACCCTCTCGGGAGGCACTTTCCTGGGCTCTAATTTTCACAATCAAATTCTCATAATATTAAAACCTACTCATAATAGGAATCCAAAAATGGATTTTTACATTATATCACAGTATTTAGAAATGGTTAAAAATCTAAAAAGTTTCCGCTGATATAATCAAGTGATAATACTTCAAGGTTTTCTTTTTGAATTACCCAATCACGGATTTCACTATAGATACATTCCGCATCTCTTGATCTACCCTCATCACACAAGTCGTGCATACGATCAATATGTTGTTGTATCGTATCATTACAGATTTTCTTGATATGAAGTCGCATTAAAGTAATCCTTCCTGAAATATCGGTCCATGACATTCATATCTTATCACACGTTCAAAATTTTAGCAACATATCCTTTATGGTGTTCTATACCACAAAAGACCAAAAGTATTTTCTATAAATAATTTTAACGGAAGAAAGTATTTTTATGGAATGGAAATATAACGAAAAAGATTTTATTGAAATTCCAAAAAATATGGAAGGGTTTGTATATTTAATTACTAATCTCACGAATAATAAAAAGTATGTTGGCAAGAAACATTTTTGGACTCGTCAAAAAGATAGAAAAACTGGAAGGAGAAAAAAGAAAGAAAGTGATTGGAGAAATTATTATGGTTCTTGTGATGGATTAAAAGAAGATATTAATTTGATTGGAAAAGAATATTTTTTAAGGGAAATATTATACATATGTGCTCATAAAAAATCTATGTCTTATTATGAAACCTATGAACAATTTAACCGAAATGTATTAATGACTGATGAATACTACAATACAAATATTGAGGGAAGATTTTTTGTAAGTGAAAGAACAGGAATATATGAAGTAGTATTAAGGAATGATAAATTTAGAGAATTGGTAAAAGATAGAATGATTGGAGATAATAATCCAGCAAAAAGACCAGAAGTTAGACAAAGATTGAGTGAAATGTTTTCTGGTGAAGGAAATCCTATGTATGGTTCAAAACTTACTGATGAACATAAAGAAAAATTATTTTTATCAAGGAAAAAACAAATAACAGATGGAATTAACACTTGGGATAGTGTAATTTCTTACATGAAAGAAAAAGATATTCATTGGAACAAGTATATAGAATTAATAGAAAAAAATAAAATATTTTATGTTGATGGAAATCCTATAAATTTAAAAACAATAAAAAATAAAATAAATCATAATTTAAAATTATGGGAATGTTTAATCACTGGATATATTTCTACTGCTGCTGGTCTTTCAATATATCAAAAAAATAGAAATATTGATATTTTACAAAGAAAAGAGTTTAAATGATTTATCATTCTACAAACATTCTATCAAATAAACAAATCCAAAATTCTCTTGAATATCTTCTGTCTCAAAAACTTTTCCTTGATATAACCAAGGGTTTTCATAACTCATTCGGGTCCCTAATAATATTCAAGTTATTTATAGATATAACTTATCTTCAACCCTAACAGAGTGATTATAGTCATAAAAAAAGCACCTGTCAAGGTGCTTAATAAATTGTAATATTATATCAACCTTCAATAATTTGATTGAACCAATTCTCACTCATATTATTGATAATTGCATTTGCGTCATCAACTGTTGTTGCAAAGTTGTTTTCAAGAAGATATGATGCCACAAATTCATATGTTTCATATGCCTCTCTATTAAGCATCTTTTTCTCTTTAGGGGTCAGAGGACTTCTCTGCTTTCCTCTTGCTGCCTGCTTTGCTTTTACGGCAGGGTCAGCAGACTTATGGGCACCCAAACGAAGACCATAATCAGAAGAATTTGTTCTGCGGAAATCACCTCTCTGCGTTCTTGCAAGAGTATCTCTTGCTGCTTGCTTTGACTTATCTCCAAAAGTTGGTCTGTCTGCTAATGCAGTTGCTCTATCAGCAACCTCTCCACCTTTTGTGTTTTTAGCAATCCTATTACGAATTTCGGTTTCATCATAACCTCTCTTAGCCATCGCAGTTGCTTCATCAATTTCCTTCACCTTCTTCTTTTTCTTTCCACCTTCTTGATCCTTACCTAAAGCACCAGCAATAACGTCTCCTCTGGTTACTTTGTCATAAGGAGGATAGTTATTAGCAAGATTGCCATCACCCTTACCTTCATAAACTGCAGAATAAGCTTCAGCAATATCCCTTAAGGTCTTTGTTGTTCCCCAGTTATTTGAGGTAGTTACATTGAGGTCTTCGTGATTCATTTTAAAAATGTGGAAATTTTGTTATTTCTCATAATATTTAGGTATTATTTGTTTTATAACTACATTTTTTCTTGTTTTCTAATTGTTTTAATAAATTTTGGAGTTTCAAAAATTTCTCTTGTTGAGAAAGAGTTTTCTTTTTATGAGGTTTTTGAAACTCCTCATTCATTTTACTACACCATCAAGCAATATATTGCTTCCAGTATTCGTATGGAGTCATTTCTTCTCCCATATTCTTTCTTGCTTTTTTACGTGCTCTTTGTGTTTCTGTAGTAGATTTTGGAGCATCTGGTTTGGATCTTATTCCTATATTTGTATCTTCTGGTTTATTTTCTTTACCAACTCTGGATGGAACTATATCTCCAACCTTTCCTTTTCCTTTTGGTTTTCTTGTAGAAGGTCTTGATTGGTATGCTATAACTTTAGCCTGTGGTGCAGCAGCACTTGCGGCAGCAGCCATAGCTCTTGTATTGCCAAGGTGATCATCAGTTGTAATTACCTTTTTGGTATCTGGTTTTACAATCTGTGCAACTACTTTAGCCTTTTTTTCAGGACCAGAAAGACCTTTATTTGATCCCTTACTCATTCCACCAGTAAAATGAATATTTGGTTTTTCTATACCTCTTACTCCAATTCTGTCTCTCAAATCTTTTGCAAACGATTCGTCCATAGGAGTGCTGGGTTTATTGCTTCCAAATGCAGATCCGCCACGAGCAGTAACAACAGATTTTTTTGCTGATCTTTTTTTGCTATCTCCTATTCTAGCTACTGGTTTAATTGGTTTAGTAGTATCTTTAAAAAGTTTAGCATCTCTAAAAGCATTAAATCCATATTTATCACCAGGTTCCAATTTATGATGAGCAAACTGGCCAGGAGTTAATGATTTTGTTTTAGTGTTATTTCTCATCACATCAATTTTAGCAGCATCTTTGGATCTTTGATCTGCAAGATTATCATCTACATCGTGTATAACGTGTGTTGTGCTTACTTTGGGAATTGGATTTCCTTTAGCATCATATCCTTTTTTTCCAGCATTTGCTGTTCTTGTTTGAGATTTTGGACGTTTTGCTTCTTCAATATACTCTTCAAGAATTACAGACACAAAACCTTCACTTAAAGCATCAAACATATTTTCTGCAGAATCAACATCTTCTACAAATTCACATTCAATCAAAGTTTCAATTACATAATCATAAGCATCACTATAATCAATTTCTTCTGGAACACAATTTGCAACTGTTTTTGATCCTTTCTTTTTGGTGCCAACCATTTTATAATTTTTCCAGCAAGGATCTTTATCTTTCATTTCAGTTTCTTCTTTTTGAGCACCATAATAAGCGCCAAGTGCTCTATTAATTCTTTGCTTCTTACTATCACCCTTAAAGGTTTTGTTTTTTGAATGAACAAAATCACTGATTGTTTTACTAACATCAGCACCTACATCAATCTTTTCACCAAGTTCAAACTCTTCGGTTTCTATTCTTGCTCTTCTATCATTTTGATTGCTTACGTGCCAATCTTGATATTTTGTAACTTTACCTGTCTTATCTCTAATAAATTTGGTTTTCGTCCAATTATCTTCTTTTTTTCCTCTTTGTTTTTTTTCTCCCCAGTTAAACATATGCCTATCTGTTCTATATCTGTTTTGTCCTCTTTCATTTCCAATATAAGGATTATTTGTTATTCCTGCTCTTTTATTTCTTGCTGTTTCCTTTTCACTTCTTGATAGACTATTATCAACCTTTGCTTCACTAACTTCTACTTCTTCTTTCTTTACTGACGCAACAAAACCAGGAAGTTGTGGTCCTGCTTTCTTTGCTCTTGCTGCTCTTCTACGAGCAACTTCAGCATCTGCTTTATTTGCAAATTCTTTTTGCCCTGCAATATCTGGATGTTCTGCTGCAACACCTTCACTGTAAAATCTTTTAAACTTAAAAGTTCCAGACATATGAGTAAGCAATACCTTCTTTTTATTTATAAAAAAAAGAGGGGTCAAAACCCCTCATATCATAGTTGAAATCCAGCAAATGTATCTTTTTCAACATCTTGTTTAATACCACCAACCATATAACTTTCAACTTCTGTTTCTTGTGGTGCTACTTGCAATCCTTTAGATTCAATCCAGTGAGAAGTCCAAGGAAGTGGGTTGTTCTTCGCAGCAATATCATAAAGTGGTTTAATACCAATAGACTTCATACGACGATTCGCAATCCACTCAACATAACTCCAAAGAAGTTTGTCGTTCAATCCAATCATTGAACCATCCTTAAACAAATATTCTGCCCACCTCTTTTCTTCATTTACACAATTCTCAAAAGCACCTTTTACCCATTCCTCTTCTTCTTTAGCAATTTGTTGCATTTCTGGATCATCTCCTTCACGCCACTTATTGAGGATGTTTTGAGTAATGACAAGGTGCTGATTTTCGTCTCTTGCGATGAGAGAGATAATTTTAGCGGATCCTTCCATAATCTTGAGTTCACCAAATGCAAACGAGCAAGCGAATGAGACATAGAATCTAATACCTTCAAGAATGTTGACATTTGCTACTGCACGATAAAGTTTTCTTTTGAGTTCATACCTTTCTTCTTTTGCTGATCCAGCACCTTCTTGTGCGTGAATCCAAAGATTTGAGTTTCCATAATGTTGTGCGGAATTAATAAAATCATCATAAGCACCAGTTACTGATGACGCCCTTTCAAGAATTTTTTCATTACTCAAAATGGAATCAAAAACTTCTGTAGGATCAGAGTAAACATTCTTAATAATATATGTATAGGAACGACTATGTATCATCTCCATAAACTCCCAAACTTTCATACACGCTTCCAATTCGGGAAGAGAGCAATAAGGAGCAAAAGCCATTCCGGGACCACGACCCTGAACTGAATCCAAAAGAATTTGATACTTCAAATTAGAAGTAAAGATGTGCTTTTGCTCGGGACGAAGAGATTGATAATCCCCACGATCTTTTTGTAAAGAAATTTCTTCTGGTCTCCAAAAATATCCCAATTGTTGTTGAGTCAGTTTATCAAAAACTGGATACTTATAAGTATCATATCTTTGAACCCCAAGAGGAGCACCAAAAAACATAGGTTGCTTTTTGGCATCTACCTCTTGAGTATTAAATACGGTCATTCCTTCTATCATTTTTTCTTTCTCTGTAGTAACTTTAAATTTTACAGGATTCACAATCCTCTTCTCCTCCGTCTAAAAGTTCTTTAACCAAATCATCAATGCTTGTTTTATCTTCTTTAACTTCATCAGTCTTATTATCGTATGTATTTTGATAATAAGAAGTCTTCCATCCAAGTTTATAAGTTGTAAGAAGATCTTGTGCCATTACGCTAACAGGAACTTCATTATTGGCATAATTCTCTGGATTATACGACCAGTTTCCAGAAATCGCTTGGTCAAAGAATTTCTGCATAACTGCAACAATATTAATATAACCACGATTGCTAGGCATATCCCAAAGCAACGTATAATTGTTTTTGAGATGTTGATACTGTGGAACAATTTGCTTAAGAGGTCCTTTCTTTGATTTTTTAATTGATAAGAATCCACGAGGAGGTTCAATTCCATTTGTTGCATTTGAAACTACAGAACTTGATTCAGATGGCATCTGTGCCGTAAGAGTAGAGTGTCTCAATCCAAACTCTTTGATTGATTGTCTCAATGCTTCCCAATCGTGTTGAAGAGGAGCAGAAGATACTTCATCTACATCTTTCTTATAAGTATCAATTGGAAGAATACCTTGAGAATACTTGGTACGATTGAAGTATTCGCAAGCACCCTTTTCTTTAGCAACTTCATTTGATGCTTTGAGAAGGAAATATTGGAATGATTCAGACAATTGATGAACTGCATCCCAAGATTCTTGAGTATCATAATTAAAACCAAGTTTAGCAAGATAATGTGCCAAACCAATATACCCAACACCCAAAGACCTACGTGCTTTAGTTCCAATCTCTGCAGCAACTACAGGATAGTTTTGATAATCAATCAGTTCTTCTAAACCACGAACAGAAAGATTGCAAAGGTCTTCAAACTCTTCATCATCTTTTACTTTACCGACGTTAATAGCAGAAAGAATACAAAGTGCAATCTCTCCATTAGGGTCATCAATATGTTGAAGTGGGACTGTAGGAAGTGTGATTTCTTGGCACAGGTTGCTCATCTCAACCTTATCAGTAAATGATGAGTGAGAGTTACAGTGGTCAATATTCATAATATACAAACGACCAGTTTCTGCACGTTCTTTCAGGAGGTCCAAAAAGAGTTCTTGAGCACCAATAGTTTTTGACGGAATAGACGAATTGTTCTCGTATTGAACGTATAACTCGTCAAACTGGTCGGTTCCAAAAGCATCATACAGACCGGGAGCATCGTGTGGGGAGAAGAGTGTGATTTCTCCGTTCTGAATAAATCGCTCATAGAAGATTTTGCTAATTTGGATAGAATAATCCAACTTACGAACACGATTGTCTTCGGTTCCTTTGTTATTTTTTAAGACTAGAATATCACTTATTTCTTGGTGCCAGATAGGAAAGTGGACTGTAGCAGAACCACCTCTGATGCCGTTTTGTGTGCAGCATCGCACAGTTGCCTCAAACTTCTTAAGGAAGGGGACCACACCTGTGTGCTGTACCTCTCCGCCTCTGATTTTAGCGTTGATGCCACGGATGCGACCTGCGTTGATGCCGATACCTGCCCTTTGAGCAACATACCTCCCAATAGCCATATCACTACTGAAGATGCTATCCAAGGTGTCATCAACATCAACAAGAACACAACTTGCAAATTGACGAAGTGGTGTTCTAACTCCTGCCATGATTGGGGTAGGAATGTTGATTCTGTGTTTTGAGATTGCGTCATAATACCTCTTCACATATGAAAGACGTGTTTCTTTTGGATATCTAGCAAAAATAGTAGCAGCAATCATCATATACATGAACTGGGGAGTTTCATATACTTGACCACTACTGCGATCCTGAACCAAGTACTTATCAACTACTTGGCGAAGACCAGCATAAGTAAACAAATAATCTCTACTATGCTTGATATAACTACCAAGTTTATCAAGTTCTTCTTTTGTGTAATTGATCAAAATTTCTGGATCATAAACTCCAACATCAACACAATTCTTAATATGGTCTACAAAAGCAGGATGATCTTGAACTCTTCCATACAAAGATTTTCTTACAGAAAACAAAAGTAGTCTTGCTGCAACAAATTGATAATTTGGATTATCCAAATCAATCAAATCAGATGCCGAACGAATTAAAATCTCTTGAATTTCTGCTGTGGTAATTCCATTATAAAATTGAATACCAGATTGCATCTCAACCTGTGAGGCAGAAACACCAGAGAGGTCCCTACATGCCTCCTCAACCATCAAGTGGAGTTTATTTAGATCAAGAGGTTCATTATCACCACTTCTTTTAATTACCTTTGTACCGTTGCTCATACTCGTTTCCATCCAATAAGTTTTGCTTTTGCTTCTAGTCCCATATAAGTATTTTCCTTGATGATTTTTGTGGCATCAATTCCTGAAAGGATCATATCATTAATATCCTTTTCTTTCAAGTCATTTGGCCAAATGACAATTGGAAATCGCATTTGTATTGCTTTTTCCATTCTATCCACAATCTGTTTGTTTCGTTTTTCATTATCATACACCATTACAAAATCTGTTCCAAAGTTAGATATAAAAAACATTTTGTCAATGTCTGCACCAACCATAGCAATTGAATTATCTAAAAACATACTATCAAATGGTCCTTCAACAACATAAACAGTTTTGTCGTAATCTGGTTTATCCAAATTGTAAATTTTTGGATGTGTATCATTAAGAATAATCGTAATGTATTTTACCTTTGAATTTTTATTTAAACTGCGACCTTGGAATCCAAATATTTCCCCTTTATTGATTAGAGGAATAATAATTCTTGGTTCGTCTTTTTCTACTTTATCAAAGGTGTGTTTTTGAGTATTTGTCCATTCTTTAAACTTCTCACAGAAATACAATTCACGCAGATAGTTGTTGGGTATTTTTCTATCCTCTAGGTATTTTCTTGCGGAGTGTTCTTTATTTAGTTCTGCGATAGTAGGGAGGTCAAATGCTTTTTTTGAAAAAATTGGTTTCTCAAAATTAAACTCTGGCATTTTTGTTTGAGACCTTTTTCCAGTAGTTCCCTCTTTATATCTTTCCATTACATACTGATCATAAAGAACAGTATCCATATCTTTTAAAAAGTTTGTAAATGTTCTAGAAGTCCCACAATTATGACATTTGAAATTGTGATCATTCTTTAATTGGTAAATATACCCTCTTGTTTTACTTTTTGTCCTTTGACTATCACCACAGTAAGGACATCTAAAGTTATAAAGACCTTCTTTTTTCTTGGCAAACTTATCCAATCGGGAAGAAACCAACCCAATATATTTGGAATCAACAAAACTCATTACAAAAGAATACTATTTCAGTCTCTCCATTCTACCGTTGTCTTGACTGGTTGTCAAGATATTTGAGAGCATTTCTGAATTATTGATGATTAGAGTTACTACTGCAAAAATCCCAATACCAATCCAAACTTTTTTTTCTAATCCTTGTAATTTATCCAATACTGCATTATGGTCAGTATCCATTTTAGCACTTAACTGATCAATTTTTGTAAAAAGAATAGCGTCTACTTTATCATTACCTTCAATCTTTTGCTCATGAACTGCCAACATTTTAGTCACATTCGCACTTACTTCACTCATCTTTTCAATTGCACTCTCAATACGTTGCATCAACTGCTCGGTAGTATGAATCTTCTCCTCAAGAATCGCTACTTTTGTTTCTATTGCTTGTGGTTGAGGGGGAGTATACATTGGATTCTTTATTGGGGTGGTTTTCTTTTTTGTAACCAATTTTTGCGGAATCCCGCTCCATAAATGTATTTATTCTTCTTTCTTACTGGAGGATTATCGCCTGCTTCCACTGTACCCGCAATCTTTCCACCAGCAAGACTATTAGTGGGAGCACCACTTTCACCTTCTTCATGAAGAGAATGAATAATATCAATAATTTTTTGAAGACTTTTGTTTTTCATTAAAGTGATTTAAGTATATTAAAACATTTTTCATCAATAGGTATATCATTTAATGATGTTTTTGGATATTCAGGAATTCTACCAAGATAAACAATAAATGTTTTCAATACACTCCAAAGATTTTTATCAATTTTAAAAAACAGCAAAGGTGTAGTTGCTTCTCCAAAAATATTATACAATACAATAAAATGATTAATAGTCAAATGAATATTCAAATCACCAGTATTTTTATACTTATTTAACAATCGTTTAATCCATTTAAACCTTTTCATATCTTCAAAAAAATCCTCTTGCGTTACGGCTTGAGGATTTTCGTAATGTTTAATTGCAAACATTATGTAGTTTTCATCATTCAATTCATCAAATTTCATATTTTATTTTATCTAACTGTTAATGCAGTGGTTCCAAGTCCAACTGAACCAGTGGTTCCAGCACCACCAACGTTGCGAAGAATAACATCTCCAAATTGTGTTATAAACGAACTAATTACACCAACACCATTTGATCCATCTGTAATTACACCAACAAATCCATTTGGAATATCAATAAACATTTTTGTGGCATTAGTTCTTGTGCTGTATGTAACAAGAAGTCCTTGGGTAATTGTACTTGCAATTGTACTTGCAGTTCCAATCTGAACAGAAGTAGTTCCAACAGCAACAATAGGAACATTAGTAAGCTTACCTGCTACGGTAAGAGAACTTCCAATAGAAACACCCGTTACTGAATCAACAAAAATGTTAGTTGCACCAACCGCAACAGTTTGTCCTGTTGTGGTTAATGTTGTTGAGATTGCAACTTGTGCAGTCAGAACAGTGCTTGGTGAAGTGAATGCAAATGCTACTCTATTTGTGATCTGACCACTGAAACTTGTATATACTCCTGGTGATCCATGAGCAGCAGCAGGTCCTGACCAAGCATATTGAGTACCAGTATTGGCTGTTGAATATCCAATAATTGGAGTTGATTCGTTAGCGTTATTTGCATCAAAAGTACGAATTCTAACTGTTGCACCAGCACCAGCAAAAACAAGTTCATTGAATACCACATGAACGTATCCAGTAGTATTTGTAGCAATACCAGTAGTTCCACCACCACCAACAGAAATCGGTGATGCTTGGTTTGGATCTTCAAAGAACACTGCAATTGGTCCAGCAGTTCCAATGCCAGTAGTTCCACCTACTGCACTAGTACTATTCAATCCAACAACTGGAACTAAAACTTCATCAAAATAACGAGTAGAAATTCCTGAATTCTCTTTAGTTTTGTATCTTCTTTGAATCCAACCACGAACATCTGCAAAAGTATTCCAAGGGCTCGTGTTACGGTCCGTTTCTTTTTGAAATTTTGGAATAGCGTAATTATTTGCCGCAGTTTCAGATGCTGTTGAAATACCCCAAAGTGCCATGTGTTTTTCTCGTTAATTTTTTTTCCTAAACTTATTTATAAAAATAGGGGAGTACCAAACTCCCCCTTCCCAAATATTAATCAATAAATTATTAAGGAGTTAAATCTTTACCACCCTTTGCTTTTAGTTGTCCTTGGACTTGTAAAAGAATGAGTGAAAGAAGACCGTTTGCTTTGATTTTTGGATTTGCTCCAAGTGCTTCCGAAACTGCAAAAAGAACAGTTGCGATAAGTGCTTGATTAGCAAGTGCCCATGCGATGAGTGCTGACATAATAACCTCGTGTGAAGAATGATCCTATCTTATTTATTTGTTATAAGTTCTCAATAACATTCATAGAAGTAATTATTACTATTTACGATAATTCCTTACAAGTAAAAGCAAACCAAACATCTAATTTTGTTGAATTATCAACTCTTTTCATACAAAGTGTAAGCATATTTGGAGATGCTCCACCATGCATAGTTGATGGTCCTTCATCACCTGAAGTATTTTTTCCAATAATAACTCCACTATGTCTCATAACAGAACTATTTTGTGTGAAGGTATTTCCCGTATTAGTACTATACTTATCTTGATATACTCTATATTGTAATTTTGTTCCTAATGAATTCCAAGCAGGAATTGCTGCTCCAGCAATATTAATATCACCCTCATACCATTCATAAATGATAGTGCTTTGATTGGCGTTATTATTTCCAATTTCATATTCTGTAATTTCTGCCAAATCTGATATAGTAGTTCCAGAACTATTTACTCTAATACTCATTACGGGTCTCATTGTATCATCCATAGTCCAACCACGATTTGTATTTGTTGCGTGATTGTTAAATGAATATAAACTGCCTTCAGGTTGTTTGACAACTATAATATTATTAAAAGTTGATATACCTACTGGAAGGTATGGTGTTGTTAGAATTCCTGATGTTCCAACTTCTGTAAGATGTACATGATTTGGATTTTGTGGAGAACTTGTGACTGATACTGTGGTTCCAACATTTACATTACCAGTAATCGTAATATTGGAAGAACCCAACGATACTGGAAATGGATTGGAAAAACTTACTACTGTATTTCCTGCCCCAGTAAAAACTACGGATTGTGCTGGTTGGGGAAGTGGATTATAAGACATATTAGATTAAGAACCAATTTGAACCGTTATAAAAATATGTTAGTGATTGATGATTGATAGACATAATCACAGAAGTATCGTTTTCTACACTTTTACCAATACCTGATTGAACTCTAATACTATATGTAGATATATTATTTCCCTCATCTTTGACGATGATTTTTTTTCCAGTATTTGGAGATGTTGGAAGAACTATTGTTACAGGAACACTAGCATTGACACCAATATAATCATCATTATCGGTTGCCTGATAGTAAGTGGTAATTCCAGTAATTGAAACTATTGTTGTAGATTCTGAATCACTTGGGTCAGTAAATTCTGCTTTATTAGTAGTAGAGTTCCATTGCAAATACTTTCCATCATAAGCACCAGAATTCGTTGCAATACCTACAATATCATCCAAGTATCTTAATCTGGTTTCTCCCCCTCCACCTAATGTGGAAAGTTGTTGTTGAATACGAGAAAGGAAAGTACTGTAATGTTTTTGTAAATCATCAAGTGTTGCGAACTTTTGATCTAATGGAGTAATTGGATCTTGCTGAACTTTAGTATCTGATGGTTCAGAAAGAAGACCTAATGACTTTTCAATTAATGTTGGTTCTTCAAGTTCCTCTTTATGGTCATCAAGAACCTCAAGAACTTCTTCTAAAGATTCTTCAATAACTTCATTAATTATTTCTTCTTGCTTTGAAACAGAATCAGAATACAACCATTTTTCAAATGCCTTAACAGTCTTTTCTTCTTGTACTTTTTTCTTTTTAGTTTCTTTCTTTAGATTTGCAACCTCATTAAAAACAGAATCTAAAGTAATTTCACCTATAATAGATTCTTCTTTTTTCTTTTTTTCTTTTTGTTCCTTTTTTATTGTAGCAAATTCTTCAAAAAGAGAATTCAATCCCAAGTCACCAACTATGGAATTAAATTCTTCTTTTTTCTTTTTTTTGTCTTCTGCTAATAATTTAAAAAAATCAGATAATTCTTCAGACACATTAACACTTCCAACGTCTTCTTGCTGCTAAACCTCTTTCGCCTTTCCAACTTCTACTACGAGAACAGAAATTCTTACGGCGTTGTGCTGCTTTACTTCCTGGTTTTACATCACCAGTTACTGGTGCTTGAAGATTTGAACCAGTTGCACGATTGTATTTATCTCTACCTTTTTGAGTAAGTCCACCACCTCTTTCTACTGAAAGTTTCTCACCTCTTCCAACAGATAATACTGGACCTTCTTCATCAATTGAATTTCCTTCCAATTCATAAGATTCAAGTGGAATTCCTTTATTCAATTGTGTCAATTTAGCCATTTGAATTTTTTTTTGAAGTGCAATTTGTTGCGTCAGTTGCTGTTTTTTTTTTACATCCATTCCAGTATTTTCCGTTTCAATTGATTCTTTTACTTGTCCTTCTTTTGGATTGAGTTCAATTTTATTTTTACCTTTCATCACATCAACAATATCTTTCTTTTTTTCTTTAGTATTTGCTTTTTCAGTATCAACTTCATAGAGAAATTCTTCTCTCCAATTAGAATATTCTTCCGTTCTCATTCCGTTAGGACGTTTAGGATTAGAAGCAGGTCCAGTTACATTACCAATTGAAGGACGGACAGGACCAGTTGGTTTTGCTGGAGGATTAGGACGTTTAGGATTAGAAGCAGGTCCAGTTACATTACCAATTGAAGGACGGACAGGACCAGTTGGTTTTGGAGCACCAGTTCCAGGAGTTGCTGGTGCAGGAGCAGAAGGTCTACCTCCTGCTTTTGGTTGTTTTTTTTCTATTTGATTTGCTTTTACTTCTGCTGCCTTTTTTGCAGCAGATCTTTTTGCCAATAATGCTCGTGTCCCGTGATATGCAGCACCAGCAACACCAGCAGCAGCAGAACCTACATTTCCAATTGCTTTTGAATATGCAGTAGCATCTCCTTCTTTATCGCTAATTTGTTGAGTTTTGATTCCAGAAATAGATGCTTTTGCTTTATCTACGTGCTGTTGAACTCCTTTTTGTCTCAACTTTTCAATTTGTGCTTTCTTTTGTTCTTCATATTTTTTTACTTTAAATTTATGTTGCTTATTTAAATATTTTGTATATGCAGATTCATCTTTTGTCTTTTTGTCTTTTTTATTTTCTGCTTGTATTTCCTTCAAAGCTGCTTCACCTGCCTTGCGTGTTTCACGAGCAGTTGCTTCTTTTATGATTTCTTTCCAAGTTCTCATTTTACCTAGATACTTCTTTTTCTATTGATATTTATAGATTTTTTTGACACTGTAGGTTTGATTCTCACATTGGTATATGATTTAACTTCTTGTTCTGGAGTTTCTCCCTGAACGTGTGCTCTATATTCATCAGTTCCAATCTCATATACTTCACGAACATCTTTCAACCAATTCTTAAACATTATCCCATCTTCTGTAACACAAATCAAATAATTTGTTCCACGACGAATCACTTTACCAACCAATCCGCTATTCAAATTTTCAATTAAATTACCAACTTCATAAAGACCTTTATTTTTATAATTCCATCTTAATCCTTCATAATCTAATTCTGGAGCAATTCTCCATATTTCAGTGTCTTCTTGAACACTCATAGATCTACGAATAGTATTAAACATTTCTTTCTGCTCACTTTTTTTCATTGTTGGTGGAAGTCCAGTGGAGAATCTAGCAAAATCTCCAATTGCTGCAGCAGCTCTCATCAAAGCAGAAGAACCAGCAGTTTCTACTTCACTATCAGGATCTTTTACTCCAGATGTAACAACTTCAATATTATTGAATTGGTATGCTTGACCATCACCCTTATGAACAAGACTTTGGAATTCACCAAGTCTATCCTGTCCAGCAACAATTACGACATCAGTATATCCATCTTCATATAAAGATGCCAATACATCAAAAATAGATTTTGAATCTTGACTATCTACAATATAATCAGCATAATCTGGAAACATTGACTGCATGTAAGAAATCTTTAATTTTGGATTTAATGGATTTGTTTTATCATCCTGAATACGACTTGGATAAATGCGATACTCAAATCCTCTTCTTCTTGCTTGAGCAAATCCTGCTTTCAATAATGCTCCGTGATTTTTAGATGGAGGATTAAATCTTCCAATTACAATTGTAACACCATTAATTTGTTCTGGTTCTGTTTCTTGTTGCTGTGTTGCTTGTTGTGGTGCTGCCTGTTTCTGTTGTGATGTTGCTTGTTGTTGTGGTGCTTGTTGTTGTTGAGTTCCAGCACCACCCTGACCGAAATATTTTAACTTTCCACCTACAGTTTTTGCTACAAGATTGCCCTGTTTATCATACCAGTCTCCATGACCATCTCCCTTAAGACCACGATTCTTTGCTTCAGTAGATGCAAGTGTATCTACTGCTTCTTTAATAAATTGGGAAAAACTTTTCATCTACACAGGATTTTTAGTTATTTATCAGTCAATCAATTCCATTAAATTTGAATGCAAGATTTACAAACTGTCCAAGTTTGTGATTATTTCCTGATTTATTTGTTCTTATAGAAAATAAAAGTTTTGTCGTTTTATTGTCTTCTGTTTTCAATTCAATATGAAAATCTTGTTTTGATTTTGTTGATTCTTTTATTGCAATCCCTCCTATTTTTTTTGAAGTTTGAATAGATTCTCTAACAATATCAATTGTTGATAATTTTTGATAATCATTTCCAATTGCTTTTATTAATATCAATGGTGCAGAAGAGTATGATGGGGCAATTTTTTCCAAAATGAATTTTTTTGTTTTTTCAGTATCTTCTTTGAGCAAATTAATAATTTTAGATCTAATCCATTCTAATTGTTCATCATAAATTTTATTATATTCTTTTCTATTTTTTTTTTCATATCCACCAAGAAAATTTATCATATTTGGTTTTCCATATTCTGAAAATGGTCCAATTCCCACTATTTTAGAATAAAATTTATTATATGACTCAACATTCCACTCTGCAATTGATTTTTCAAAATATTCCAAAACTGGTTTGACAAAAGTATTAAAAAGTGGTTCCTTTGTTTTTTCTTCTCCAGTTTTTATAGATATTCCCAATTTTGTACCATCAGAATACTTAATAAAAATATCTGCTGGATGATTTGCTTCTATGCCGTTTGGTTTTAATCTATAAGACCAATAAACTTTTGAAATTGTTTTTTCATTATTTTTTTTTCTAATATATTTCAATACAGCCATAGCATTTTTAATTTTTTCTTCAAACAAAACAGACTTTGGAGCTTGTTTAATATATTTTTCTGCATTTGCTGCATCAATATTGTTTATATAACATCCAATTTGTGAATTATTTTTTTCTGTTATTTTTTGATAAAATTTTATTGGGTCAGTTTCATTTATATTTTCCAAAAATGCAATACAAGGAAAAAGTTCTGTAATGGTAGAGTTCAAAGTTTTTGCCGCATTTCCACTTATAATATCAGTTTTTTCTGGAAGTCCAGTTTCTTCTAAATTTTTTCCAGCAGACTCCATCCTCCGAATTAGTTCTTTCTGCTTTTCCGTAAGCATATAAAAATCCCTCTTTCTTATATTTAGAAAGAGGGGATCAATTTATTCTTTTACTTGTTCTTCAATTTTTGAATCAATATCTGCAATTACACTACGAATATCAACAATACGAGGAGGAACAGAACCCTCATCATAAGTATATCCTTTTTGTGCATCAAACAAGATTTGACGAACTGCTGCAGCAGCACGAACATCAATTTTAATAGATACTGTTTTTGCCATTAGATGTCTCCCACTTCACGATTTTCACTGTAATAAGCATCAAAGAAACCGTCAGGATAACGCTTCATCAGTTTATCAATATTTGTCTGAATTACTTCATCAAAAGAAACTTCAAGAGCAATACAAGCTTGGGCAACATACCACATAATATCACCAAGTTCTTTAATTAGATGAGTGCGATTTTCATTATTCCAAGACTTACCTTGGAAAATCAGTTTCTTTACAATTTCAAGAAACTCACCACCTTCAGCATTAATGCCAACACCAGCAGTCAAAAGACGCTCAATGTTTGCACCCTTTTCATCTAGAGCAACTAGACGATCAGCAAGTGCTACAAAATCTTTAGAAGCATCAGATGTTACTGCATCTACAAAATTTTGATATTTACCAAAATCAATTCGTTGTGTCATATTAGTTAAAATTTAAATCCAGAAAATTTGTCTGTTTTTTTGTTTTCTTCGTAATTATACTCTTCCTCTTGTCCAGAGTCAAGTATATCAGTTTGAGCACTTTGTTCTACATCATAAAGACGCATCTTTGCTCTATCAATCCCAACAACAAATCTTTTATTCATTGTTGGGTCATTATATCTATTCTTCAATTGTTTCACCATAATCTGCCCCAATCCTTCTAACTCTTCTGTGCTAATAAGGGCAAACATAAGGTCAGCAGTAGCAGGAAGACCAAAGGATTCACTAGTATCGGTTAATTCTGGATCAGATGATCCAAAACCGCTTCTTGTCGTTTGTGTAGCACTAACGATAGGAACATTTGCTTCAACTGCAAGACCACGAAGTTCTTCTGCAATTGCTTTAACATAAGAGTAAGAATTGACTGAAAAATTACTTTTATATCTTGAGGACCCACAAATATTAAGATAGTCAATGAAAATAATATCAGGTTTAAATGATTTCTTAAGAGAGAGTTCATTTAGAAGTGCTCTAAAATGTCCTGCGTGTGCGGAAGCAGTTGGATATTCTTTAATAATTAAAGTTCCTTGTGTCTTCTTCGCAATATTATTCACTTTCGTATCAAACATCATTTTTGGCAATGTTTCAATATCTTTGATGTTTATATTTAAAAGATTTGCGTCAATTCGTTCAGCAATTTTTTCTTCTGCCATTTCAAGCGTAATGTACAATACGTTCCGTCCTTGGAGCAAGACGGAGCTAGTCACATGGCACATGAATAAAGATTTCCCGACGCCAGTACCAGCAAGTGCGATATTAAGAGTTTTGCTAGGGATACCCCCTTTGGTAATTTTGTTAAAATATTCCAAATCAAATGGGATTTTGTCTTCTTTTCTATGATAAGAGTCATATCGTTCTTGGTAATCTTTTAAATAATCGTGTCCAATGTGGCTATCAAATCCAATAGCAAGTGCTTCTTGTAAAATTGTTGGAATGGAATCTCTAGACTTCTTTTCGTCTTGCCCATCAGCAATTTTGATACTTTCCATAAGAGCAAGGTAAATTGCTCGGTCTTTACACCACTTTTCAGTAGTATCTACCAACCATTGCTTATCTGCTGGGTCATCATTAAGATTGGAAATATAATCACAAATAATTTTGTAAGTATCTTCTGTAATATCAGTTCTTTTTTCTGTTTCAATTAAAAGAACTTCTTTTGTTGCGAGTTGTTCATAAGCAACAATAAATTTACAAATCTCTTCAAAAACTACTTTCTCGTGAAGGTTTTCAAAATATTCATTTTTAATAAAAGGTAATACTTTTCTACAATAATCATTATTGAAAAGTAAATTTCTTAAAATAGTAGTTTCTACTTTTTCCATTGCTCCTCTATCTATGGATTTTGTTTGTGGTGGGGAACATCAAATACAAAAGTAATTCTAACCTCATCACCAATATTTTCAGCACTATGGGGAAGTTTATTATTAAACCAAAAGAACGTTCCAGGTTCAACAATCACAGTTTCATCCCCAACAGTATACTCGTATTTTCCCTGAATGGAAAGGTGGTATCTGTCTTTTGTAAGATAATAAGTACCTTCGTCAATATGAGTTCCAACAATTTGACCAACAGGCAAAGAGAGAAAAGCACAACGACGTATTTTCTTAAAATATGTCTTTAAGAATTTAAGAACTTCTGTGTGCTTTTCATATGCAGGTGTTTTTATGCAAATTTCAGTATTACCAACATACTGCCCTTCCTTTTCTATTCCTCCCATTATCAGTTGAAGAACATCAACAGTTGTAATATATTTTTTTGGATCTAACTGTTCTGTTCCTTCAATTCTTTTTTGAGATCCCCAATCTTCTGGGTATTGTTTGAGTTGTTCTAGTATCTTGGATACATCAACACCAGTTTTTATGATGCGAATATTCTTCATGCACCATAACTAAATTCTTTTTTTGCTATTTCGTCAAGTGCTTGCATTACTTCTGGAGTAAAATACTTTTCTGGTTCTGCAAGAATTTGTTTTGCATAAATCTTCTTACCATCCATTTCGTACCTACCTGCAACATTCTTCCAGATTCCACCTAGTTCACCCAATTCAAGCAAACCATAATATCTATCAAGACCACGCTCATCATAATAAAGACGAACTTCAACATCTTGATTCTCTTTACTTAAACGTGATTTGGCAGTTTTGCACTTAATGATATTCCCAATCACATCAGTTCCATCTTTTTCTTTTTTCTTTGAAAGGTGAATGATGGTAGAAGCAGCATACTTAAGACCACTGCCACCTCCCATTTCTTGCATAGGAACATAAGATCCTATAACTTGATATATGTGATTAGTCACAATCATCGGAATGCTTGCTTGACCAAGTTTCAGAGTAAGCATCCTAAATGCTCCTTTAATCAGTTGGGATTTGGTCATATCCCTAACTTCCTTATCATTTAGAGCATCATTAATCTCCTTGCTGGTTGAAAGCATACCCAAAGAGTCTAGCACAAACATACAAGGATTGCGTTCTCCTTCTGGCTTCTTCAAGTAAAGGTCAACTGCCTTCAGTGCCTTGCCACGAAACTCTTCAACTGTAACAACATTGACCACCACGACTCTAGTTGTGTCAATGCCTCTGCTTTCCAATAAGGATCTGGTGATTGCAGCTTCAGTATCAAAATACAGGCAGTATCCAGTAGGATTATTATCAAGAAAATTTTTGACCACTGCCAAACTAAAGAAAGTTTTTCCAGTAGAACTTTCACCTGCGATTGCAGTGATTTTGTTACCAGATACACCACCAAATATACTCCCAGATACAAGAGCATTAAATATGTACGAACCCGTGTCCACATAAGATTCAGTCTCTTCAATATCTGCTGCCAGTTGTGTGTATTCTCCACCGATTTCTTTTACAATATCTTTTAAAAAGTCCATTAGCTAAAAAATGATTCAAGGTTTACAGTTTTTTCTACTTTCCAATTAATTGCATCCAAAATTACTTTCATTGGTTCTAAAAATGCTTTACTGAATTGTAGATCATAATCAATATATTTGTCTAGTCCAAATTCCTTTGGGAATTCTTGAATATAAGAAATAACATTCTCACGAATTGGATTTGGAAGTTTTAAATAACAAAATTTAATCTTTTCACCATTTTGAATCTTTGCATACTTCTTATCTAATTTCTTTTCTTTAATTAGATGATTATAAAGAATTGCTCCTCTTGCGTGAATAGGAGTTCCCTTACAATAAAGAGTTGATGAAGATTTATGTTTATTTACATCATTAATTGAACGTGGAAATGAAATTTCTTCTGGAGGAAGTTCATTAAATGCTTTACGAAAATTATCTATAAAAGAAATCATTTCGTCTTCTGTTTTGGTCATCACAATTTTAAGGGCATCCTTAATTTTTTGACGACAAGGTGCAGGAGTTGAAGATTTAACTGCTTCTAATCCCATAATCTTTAATTTAGGTTCATCATAACGAACACCTTCACTATCCCAAACATTCAAGATATAACGTTTCTTGGCAGTCCAGATGCCACGGTCGGCAATATTCTCTCGTTTCATCTGCATCTTCTGATCGTATGCATTTACATAGTCCGCCAATTCTTGGTAAGAACTCTCAATATATTTTTCAAATTCCATCGCACAGACCTTATCAAGGAACCCAACAATTTCTTCAGTAGTTTTCTCTCTTCCCTTGTATACAGTCTCAACAAAAGGACCCATATTAAGGTAGATAGAATCAGTATCTGAAGCAATAACATAATCAACATCATTTGTTTTAAGAATTTTGTTTAGGTATGAATTCATTTTACATTCAATCCAACGAATGGAAACTTGTCCAGACATTGTGATTGCTTCAGCATTTGCTAGTTTATAATACCTGAAATACTGATTTCCAATAGCACCATAAGCACTATTAAGAGAAATCTTTTTTGCCATTTGAATGTTGTTGCATCTTGAAATTTCTCTTTCCAATTCTTTCGTTTTGGTCTTTTCGTATTGTTGTTTTGCCTCCAACATCTTTTTCTTGAAGACTACACGGTCATTATACATTTTCTCCATTAGTTCTGGAAGAAAACCACGAACGTCTTTACGATACATCGCACCATTCGGACACACAGCATAATCACTATATTTCTCAAGATCAACTTGTCGTTGTAAAATTTTATCAACAGTTGCACTGGGATGTCTTTCATCCAGAAGAGTTTCTGGAGAGATGTTATATTGCATAATCAAATGAGGATACAAAGAGTTAAGGTCAAACGAGACAACCCAATCATACTTTCCAGGTTTTGGTTCTTTTACATAAGCACCAGCAAATTTATCACTCTTTTCTGAACGGTCTTTGGGGGGAATAACAATATTCCTTTTCTTTAAGTAATTAAAAATGATTGCATCCCAAGTTCTTACCTGAAAAAACACATCATTAAAATTTATTTTTGCATCATATGCCATTGTAAAACATAGTTCAATGAGTTTCATCTTGTCTTCCAATTGGTCTACAAGTTCTACGTCTCGGATATTATAATCAATAAATTTCTGCCAATCTTTTGTATAAAAATCTTTAAAAGTCTCAAACTCGGAGTGGTCTAATTTCTTTTGACCTAATTCCACATTTGCAATATGGTCTAGACGATAAGATTCCTGTGCTTTATAAGTAAATTTCTTATAAAGATCAAGATAATCAATTACAGAAATTCCAGAAACTTCATAAGAAATTTGATCTCTACCTTTAATTACAAGTTCTCTTTTTCGAATATTTCCCCAAGGAGAAAGACGACGTGCTTCCTTTTCACCAAGAATTCTATCAATTCTTCCAGCAATATAAGGAATATCATACAACTCACAGTTCCAACCTGTAATTACATCAGGAGTTTCCTTTTCCCAAAATGCAAGAAAGTGATGAATTAAATCAATTTCATCTCTACATTCAACATACACAACGTCCTTACGAGTATTGATATAAGGACGAGAAGCAAAGCAAATGATATGCTTTGTTGCGTAATTTTGTAATGTGATTGCTAGAAGTTCTTCAGCACAATCAAATACATTTGGAAATCCATTCTCCGAAGCAACCTCAATGTCAATTGTCACAAGACGAATTTTTTTAATATCAAACTTAATTTCGTCTTCTGGATATGTTTGAGAAATATATTGTGCTTTGTAATTATCATTACCATAAACAGTAAATCCTTCTACATTTTCATATTTCTTCAAAAACTCCTTACAATCAGAAATTTTTCCAGGTTGAATTGGTTCAACACTCAACCCATCAAGAGTTTTATACTTACTTTGTTTTTTGGAAGTCACATAAAGAGTTGGTTGAAACTCTTCTTCTGACTGAAAATACCTACCGTCTTCATAACCACGAACCAACATTTTATTAAATTTTTCATAGACGTTGGTATAAAATCTCATTTTGTAAGTTCTAGATAATCATCAAGTAATTTTCCACTTGGTTCAGCAAGAGTTAAAATCTTATCCGAACTAATCATAATTTCAACATCATTGGTAATATTGTTTAACCACTTTACCAAAGTTTTTTCCCCAGATTCGCTGGTCACAACTTCATATGGTGAAATAAGTCTACAGTCTGGTTGACCAATATCAGCCAATACTTCCTGAATCTTGCTGATCAAAATTGACTGATTCAGTAAGACTATTACTTGTGTCAGAATCTCCGATTCCATTTCCATTTCCATCATTTCTTGTTCCATTCATTTTCTCCTCATAAGATTTTTTAATTTCATCAATTGGTTCAACAATACAAACAACCCAATCATAATTAACAACAATATCATTATCTTTTGATAATGCCATCCATTTGTAAAATGACGCATTATATTTTGTTTGTTCTACTTCTTCAACTAATACTTGAGAAGAAGACAATTTAACATAATGTGGACTTTTAAAAAGATAAGATACTAAATTATCATCAGGATCTCTAAATTCTTTAATATCAGAAATAACTTCTTCACCAGATTTTAAAAGTGCTAGTTTAATAGTCATAATTCATTTATACCTTTAATTATTATAACAAAAAAATGGGGGAGCGTCAACTGGTTTTTGCCAGTTGCTCCCCTGCGGCAACAATATTCAGAAGTATTTATTTGAGTTCATAAACCTTTTTCTTTTGATGCTCTGGAATGACTCTTTTGAGTTTAATAATCAGAAGACCATCAACAAATGTAGTATCACACACTTCAACATCATCAGAGAGAGTCCAGGTACGTTTAAATGCTCTCTTTGCTAATCCTTGGTGTAGATATTCATCATCAGTATCACCAATTTTTTTTGCTTCTACAAAAAGTTTATTCCACTCGGTAATAACTTCAATGTCTTCTTTTTTATATCCAGCAAGTGCAATTTCTAATCTAAAATTAACATCAGTTTCTTTGATTAGATTGTATGGTGGATAGTTAGTATGTGATTCTAGCGAAGTATCTAACCTTTTAAACCACTCATCCATCCCAATACTATTTCTTTGAATCTCCATCAGATACTTTGCAGTTTCTGGTACTGATAGAGTAAGCGAACTTGTTCCGAACATAATAGACCTCCTTGAGCGTCTGTAAATTAATAATGTCCCCGAAGGCAACATCATTAGTATATATCAGAGAACATAAAAAAAGAGGAGTGTTGCTCTCCTCACTTTTTTATTCGGTTTCCTCTTCTGGTTTAACTTTTTTCTTCCCAATATTATACTTGGTTTCAAGTTCCCATTCATCTTTATCTTTATAAGATAAAACTTTGATTTGATTGAGTGGTGCGATATCAGTAACTTTTTCTGGAGAAATAACAGTTATTAGTCCCCAATCAGAAAGTAGTTGCACAATGCGATTTCTGCGTTGTACATCATTTACAGTAAGATTTGCGTGTTTGCCATCAAGTGCAAACAATTCTTTAAAATGAACAATAAAATACCTTCCCTGTTTATGCAGAATATGACAAGACTGATAAATCTTTTTCTCCTTTCGTGAAGCAACTCCAATGCGAGTTAAAGTTTCACGAACCTTAAGAAAATCATCAGGTTCATTCAAAGACACTTCAATCATTTGGTCGGGAGACCATTTTACTTCAGGTTCAGCAATCATCTTTTTCCTCCAGTTTCAAATTTAGATTTAATAAAGTCGATTTGTTCTTTAGATAAAATTTTTAAAGCTTGCTGTGCTTTTTCATTACTATATCCATAGTAATTTTTAACATAATCAAGATCTTTAATTGTTTCTTTTTTGATCCAAGGAGAAAATCTCTTCTTGTTCCTAATAGTATTTATAAAAAAATCATATTGTAATTTTTTTGGCAAAAAGTTATACTTATTCATTTCATTTGCAAACATCAAACAATCAATATGTCCAGAAAGACAGCGATTGATAATGTATGGCGCATAATCCTTCTCAAGTGAAGGATCTTCATCAATCAGATTCTTTTTTGTTTGATTGATTGAGTTTAACCAGTCCTTTAATTCCATTAATAAAATTCACTCATATATCTTTGAATATTCATATCAAGTTTTTTTGCTTGCAATTGATAATATTTAATACAAATATCAACTTCTTCCTGTGTCCAATTTTTTGGATTCTTCCAAGCACAAATTTCTAATTTATTATTACGTGAATAACTAAGTAATTTTGGTCCCATATTCATAATTTAAAAGCAAGAGTTCTTTACGTTGTTTTTGCTCACGCATATATTCACCAACTGAACGCATCGTATAAGTTAAATCAAACTCTGCAGCATTCCAGTTTTTAAATCTATCTTTCACAAGTTGGTCAGAATTATAACTTATCAACTGATCCATATAATTATTATCACAATCAGCAGCAAACTTATCGTGATCAAATCCTTTATGCATTGATCCTTTGTTGCCATAGAGATTATCCTTAATATCATAAGGAGGATCAAGATACAAAAACGCACCTTCATTTCCATCCATCAAATAATCATAGGAATAATTAGTTATACGCCACTTTGCAATGAGTTTAGAGTACTCTGGCAATTTATAGATTCCCCTCAAAGAGAAATTAGAATTACTTGCTTGTTCCGAAAAAGATGAGCTTTCTGTTAGACCACTAAAAGAACATTTATTGACAATATAGAAGGCAACAGCACGATTAAAGTTTGATTGAGTTTTATCGTTAATATGATCCTTTGACTTTAGAAAAAGTTCTCTTGCAAGTTCAGGAGTATTATAAGCAAGTTTATAATCAACCAATTCACTCTTCAAATCATATCCAAACATCTGAAGTTGCTGCCAGAAATTTACCAGAGGTTCATAAAGGTCATTCACCCAAATTTTTAAATTTGGATACTTTTTCGTAATGTGAATTGCAACACTTCCACCTCCAAGAAATGGTTCCCGAAACTCATCATAGTCTCGTAGGTCGGGAAAGTATGGGTCCATCTTGACGCAAGCACGGGACTTGCCGCCAGGATAACGTAAACAAGTTTTAAGCGACTTCTGTGTTATTTTCATAAGTCTTAGGGTGAAAATTACAATACTCATTAAACACAATCTTACACTCCTTATGAGTAAGATTACAATGCTGTGCTGCTTTTGGAAGATTCCATTTAGCAGTAAAAAGCATTTCCATTGCTTCTCTAGTTTCTGGTCTCATTGGAACTCACACTCACACATAATCTCTGTAAGTGCTGCTAGGAGGTTAATCTCTTGGTCTGCTACAAAACTCCCCTGATACAAATATTTCGCAATAATAAGAACGGCAGCAGGGATAGTTTGGGGTGAAAGACAACCATAACAGGCGTCATACACCCTACGAAGAACGACACCAGGATCGTTGTCCAAGTTGGCGACCACCCACTTTCGGACTTCAGGAAAGTTTTTATTTTTGAGATGAGAGATAAGGTCATTTACAGCAATATCAGAAAAAGATGCAAGAACTCCACTATCTATCTCACCACCAACAGAGTACCTTTGACATTCATTAAGTACCCTTCTCCAATCAGGAAAATGTTTATTGATTAGTTCGGCAAGTACTTTCGGATCATATTTGATGCTCTCTTCATCCAAGATGTTTTGTAAACGCTTGAAGAAGGATCCTGCCAACTGCGCTTTTTCTCTTCCCTTGATACTGAACTCAACAACTGCACATCGGGAGTGGAGAGGTTCAATGATTTTGTTTTTGTAATTACAGGTAAAGATGAATCTACAGTTGTTATAAAACGTCTCAATATTAGCCCGTAGAAGGAGTTGTACGTCGTTTCCTGTGTTATCTGCTTCGTCAATGATGATGACTTTGTGTTTACCAGTTGCTTGAAGTGAGACGGTCGAAGCAAAATTCTTTGCTTGGTTCCGTACCGTGTCCAGAAATCGTCCTTCATCAGATCCGTTAATGACATAAAAATCTACTCCTAACTCATTACATAATGCTTTTGCTACTGTGGTCTTGCCGACACCAGGAGGACCAGCAAGAAGCAAATTTGGAATTTCACCCTTATTTAGAAAATCTGTAAAAGTCTTCTTAATATTTTCTGGAAGAATACAATCTTCAATCGTCTTTGGGCGCCATTTTTCCACCCACAAAAAATCTTCACGCATAATTATAAATCCAATCAGGTTTTTTCAATTCAGAAGTAGGGACAATTTCCCACCATTCATTCCCATCAAAAATATACAACTTATATGTATCCTTATCAAGGAAAATATCACCTTTTTGATAGTTCATATCCAATCAGGTTTACGCTGGGGCATACGGAGATAGTTATCCGCAACCCAAGGTTTAGACACAACATACTTTTGGTATGCTGTTGGTGTATCAATACTTTCATCAAGTTTGAACTCATCAGGCATTGCACGAGTAAAAGATTTTACATTCTTATAAATTTCAAGACTTTCTTGCGAGTTATCCAAAAAGATAACTTCTGCTGCTAAAAGACTATCAAAGCAAGAATGAACTTTACCATAACGATGCCGATACTCATTACAAAGAGCATAACCGTGCCGAATTAACCAGGCAAGGTTTTCATAGTTCTCTGCTGCCCACACAGTACAAGGATGATTTCTGAATGCTCCTTTTTCTGTACTATAAGGGGTTCCATCTTTTTTCGGAATAGTTCCCCAGTTATGATACCACTTGGAGTAGATGACGGAAATCATCTGACAAGTCTCTAGAGGCATTTTGACAATATGCTTGTCAGGAAGTGACACAGCAGAAAGAACAGGACACTCATCAGTCACAAAAATATTCATAATATAAGATAAAAATTAATCAGGGTTCAAGAGCAATATAATAGGTCAAATTATAACGTTCGTTTGTGAATTTAGACAGAAGTTTTTCTGACACAACCACATCATAAGAACCAGGAATAATCTTAAGGTTCTCCACCTTGAAGTTAAAAGTGAATTCTTTATCAGTCTCACCAACCACAATTGAATATTCGTTAGAAGTATCATTCTTTTTATCACGAACAACCAAACGAATTACACCTGCTTCACCAATAACAGAAAGATCTGGAAGTTGATACACTGCTGCCGCTTTCTTCAAATTATCCAATTGTGAATGTTCTAGTTGAAAACAAACATCTTGAGAAGGAAGAACAATATCTTTTTCTGGAGGAGACACAATAACTTCTGGATCGGCAAAGAAATACTTCACACGACGTTTTCCTTCACGAATAATAACGTGAGAATTATTTTCAAAATCAAGGTCTGGGTCTTGATGCAGTCCTAATCCATTTAGAAATTGGTTAAGGTCATAGATTGCAAAATCTTTTGGGAATTCTTCTTTAATTTCTGCTTCTGCAAGAATGTTCTTCATCACAGAAATTGTGCGAAGTTTGGAACCTTCCTTAACCAAAATAGACTGATTGATTGAAGAAAAGTTTTTTAAAATAGTAATAGTAGATTCAGAAAGTTTCATAATTTGGGGTTTAAGTTTCAATTGTTTTCAACGAGATTGAGATGATTAATTAAAAGAATAGTATAATGCAACACTTTGAAAAGATCAGCACGAGGAGTTCCCTTGGTATCATAACGATCAGTATATTTGGTTATGTTTCCAGCACAGAATCCTTCACGACGATTGTGTTTAATTTTATCAAGGGTTTGTTCTGTTCCACCACCAGTCCTATCAACATAATGCTGACTATAAGTACCAGCAATATATTGTTCAAGTTGTTTTAGGATTTTATCTTCGTTGTATTTCCAGAAACCATTAGCATTTGTGTTTTCGGGCATAGTAACAGTAAATTCAGAGTAAGTCATAAAAAGGCACATTTACCTTTACCAATCATACCAAAAATCCAAAGGTCAGTCAACCATTTTGCTAAATCCTTTAATCTTTTCAAACTTAACAATCCTATCAAACTTATCAATCAATTCGTCTGTCTTATGTGAAATCACAAATATATTAGTATTTTTTATCACATATTTAATAATTTTTGTGAAGTAATCTGTTCCCATAAAATCCAAAGAACTATCAAATACTTCATCCAAAATAAGAAGATTGGTATTGACTGAATTTTTCATTCTTGCAAGTTCTCTCCAAGTAAACAAAATTGCAAGATTAATTCTCATCTTTTCTCCTTCACTAAAACTTTCATATGTAAAATCTTCATGAATTGGAGATTTAATATTTTCTTTAAATTCTTCATCCAAAGTAAAATTAATATAGAAATCCATCATCTGCAGATACTTATTAATCTGCTTATTCATCAATGGTAAATATTGCTTTATGATTTTACTTTTTATGCCACCATCTTTCATTAAAAAATTAGCAAAATCATAGTAAGTTATATTTTCTTTTTGATTTGCTTTTTCAATTTCAATTAAATTTAAAGATTGTTCCAGTTCAGTTAATGCTTCTCTTTCAACATTTCTGTTTTTAATTTTGTTGGCAATGTCTTGAATTTCCTGTTCCAGGTCTCTTGATTGTTTATTAAGTTGGGAAATTTTAACATTATTGTTAGAAATTTCATTATTTAAAGAATTGATTTCTTTTGAAACGACATTAAATTCACGTTCTCTTTTTTCCTCTTGTTGAATTGCTTCTTTTAACTCATTATAACCTTGCTGAAGTTCCTTTGCTTTAATTTCAGATTCACTAACTTTATTTAACCTAAAATCTTCTTCAATTGTTTGAGTGCAAGTGGGGCATACCGAATTATTATTGAAAAACTTATGCTGTTCTGTAATACTTGATACTTTTTCAGAAATCTTGCCCTTCAAATTAGAAAGTTTTTTTAATTTTTTAGATGCATCCAGAAGGTCTTCCAATTGAGGTTGAAGGGTTTCTGACACCACTGACACCTTTTGTCCATTCTCTGCTGTTAACTGGTCAATATAGGTAGAAATAGAAGTTATTTTATCCTTTTTCTTTTCTATATTTTCTTTACCACTTTTTTCAATACTTTCAATAAATTCTTTTTGCATCTCAACCTTTTCTTCGGTCATAGATTGCTTCAAAGAAAGTTCTTTAATTTTATCATTTGTATTTTTAATTCTATCTTTAATCACCGCATTCATCGCAGAAAAGATTTTAATATCCAATAAATCTTCTACAACTTCTCTACGGTGTGCAGTAGATAATTGCATAAAAGGCACAAAAGAAGCACTACCCAAAATTACAATTTGAGTAAATGACTTATAATTTAATTTTAAGATATTATCTTCCAGTTGTTTTTGTTGATCTGTAGATGCTGCAGCTTGATTTTGCAAAACACCATCAATCCAAATTTGAAAAATATTTGGTTTAATTCCCCTTACAACTTTATACTCTCTTGTTCCAATACTAAATTCAATCTCAACCAAGCATTCTTTTTCATTGGTTGAATTGACCAATTGCCCTTTTGTAATTTTACGAAATGCTTTATTAAACAAACTAAAGCACAAAGCATCTAACATCGTGCTCTTTCCAGATCCATTTGCACCAACAATTAATGCAGTTTGCGTATCTGTAAATTTAATTTGAGTCGGTTGATTCCCTGATGATAAAAAATTACGATAAGTTATTTGCTTGAATACAATCATTTTCTCGCGGAGGAATTACAAGTTCATTTGGGGTAATTATAACATAATGATATCCATACATCTCACAAGTTTTTATTGCTGGTTCATCTTCAACTTCAATTACAGACATTTGTGGATAATCTTCTGCTTCTAAAAGACCAGCATATCTTTCTGCATCATCTTCTTCTTCAAAAAAATACAATGCTTTCTCACCATCATCATCAATTACTGCATATGCGCCTTCATCCTCTTTTTCTTTGATAGTAAGTATAAACATTATTCTATTTCTAATGCTTCTTTATATACATCTCGTAAAAGTTTTTTGACCATATCTTTATTTAAATCAAAGTCTGCTTCTTGCACATATTTATCCAAAATGCCTAATGTATCTTCTGTAGTAATATCAGAACAATCTACATCATCATCAAAAACATCAATATTTTCAACTATCTTAAGTTCTAAAGGATTAACTTTAAGTATACTATCTATAAATTTATCAAACTTCAAATGATCTTCTTTTTTTCTAACAACTATCTTAACCATTTTATTTGTTAGGTATAAAGTATCAAATTTCTTATAATCTGTCTCATCATAATATATTCTTTCAAACATACTATATGGATTATCAAATTTTTCTAATTCATATTCATTAGTATCAAAAATATTAAATCCTCTAATATCATCTACATCATTCCAAAACATTTGATATGGATTTCCAAGATAAAATATTTTTCCATCATCACTACGAGTATGATAATGTCCAGAATAAACTCTATCAAACTTTTGAAATACTTTTTTGTCCAGTCCTTCTTGTTGATATTGACCTGGATAAACTGTAAATCCATTTAGTTCAAGATGACCAAAAACAACTTTTGCTTCTGTTTGTTCAAGAAGTTTAAAAGTTTCTTTTTCATTATCAGCACATATCCAAGGAAGAAGAACAGTTTTCATTCCCTCAATAATATATTCTGCTGGTTTAGAAACTCTAACTACATTGAAATATTGTTGAAGAAGTGTGTCTATGGCATTGATTTCATTACTGTTTTTATAATAAGCATCGTGATTTCCTACAATATTATAAACAGTAATTCCTAAATCTTGAAATCTATCATAAACATTTTCCTTTGCCCAATCAAGAGCCCAATAATCAACACCTTTACGACTATCAAAAGCATCACCCAAATGAATGACAGTTTTGATTTTACGTTTTTCTAATGTAGGAAAAAATATGTCATCATAAAATTTAGCAAAATACTCGTGGAAAGATTTATTTGCTTTGCGGAACCCATAATGACTGTCTGTTATCAAACCGATCTTCATTGACTCAATTTAATTTGAATATTATCTTTAATTGTATTATAATCTGATCTATTAAATCCTTGATCAGCAGTAAACACTTCTTCAAATCCACTGCGTTCAATAATCTTTTCTTTAATTTCCATTTGTCTCTTTTCTCTTGAAATGCGTCTTAAGAAAGCATACCAAACAATTTGAGTAAAGTAAGCAAATGGATTTGAACGATTGACATCAAAATTGTTAATGTATTGAACACAATTTTCTACACCATCTGAAATCATATCTTCACGAAACATATAATTTACAAAGTTTGGACGATATGATAAGTGAGTAGCAATTTTCAAAAAACAATCGCCAAGATAATTAGAAATCCTTGGTGGTGGAAGACCATTAGTTTTTGATTCTTCCAGTCTTCTCTTATGAGTAATCAATGCATCATGAAAATCTTTATTATTCACATAATTAGGATTCTTTTTCTTTTCTTTCATTTATAAGTCTTATTAATCTTTGTTCATTATAGCACATAGATCAAGTAGTTGACAAACAGTTTGAATCTGTCTATAATCACTCTGTTAGGGTTGAAGATCAGCTATATCTTCAAGTATTTTTGTATAACTTCTCTAAAGATACTCTTGCTTCAGCAATAGATGATAAGAATCCCATATTGGGAGTAATATTGCTCATAGAAGTTTTTTTATCTTTATCTCTTAAGAATTTATTATACACTTTAATTATTGATTCATCATTTATTTCAGTAATTGTAATTACTCTATCCATATTAATAACTAAAACTGAATCATTTGCATATTTTAACCAAGGATTAACACGAACTGCGCTAACTCCTAGTTGACGAATATTAATTGTTTCAATAACTACTGGAGTATCAAGAATTAAAATAGTTTTATCTTTTTCTTCACAAGAACATACTTGCGAAAATATTTCTTCACCTGATATTAATTTTATAACTGCGTAAAAGTCTTCGTTCATTTTTCTTTAAAATTAACTTGTATAATTTCATAGTTAAATTTTTCTTCATTGTAGATTTTTATTCTTTCAATTAAATGATTTAACGTATAATTTTTCTTTGATTTGTATGTAATATCATCGGCAATATCATAAAGAATAGCTTTGGTTTTACTATCCCCTTTTCTTAAAACTCTGCCTATAGATTGTAAATTTCTTATTCTAGATTTACTTGGTGAAGAAAAGACTACATTATGCAAATTTTTAATATTGATTCCAGTTGAGAATGTTCCATAAGAAGCAACAATAATTGCATTGCTTTCTTTTTCTGTAATTTCTCTTACTTTTTCTCTTTCTTCTGTACTTATTCCACCATGAACGTAAAATACTTTACGATTTTTATCTACTGAATTATTTATCAACTCATAAAGAGGAGTTCCATGAGATTCAACACGATTAAAAAGAACCAATGTATTTCCTTTTAAATCAATTACAAGATTTTTAATAAAATTATTTCTTTTTTGATGATTGATAAGATATTGAATTTCTTCTTCATAATCATTAAATTGATGTTCATCATGCTTTAATAAAAGAACACGAATTTGTAGTTTTGATAAATGACCCTTATCAATTAGATCTTTTGTTTGAGTTACTTTGTAACTAGGACCAAATAAGCCCTCCAAGACCCATTTGTGCGTCTGTGACCCATCTAAAGTTCCAGTGAAACCAAATCTATACTTGGCATCATCCAACTTGGTCATGATGCTTATTAGAGACTTTGATTTAAATTGATGTGCCTCATCTCCAATTACAACTTCAAAATCTTTAAAGAATTTTCTATCTAATTTGTATATTGACTGCCAAGTAGTAATCACTACAGGAAGATCAGTTATCTTTTCTTTACCTGAATAGATTTTATGACAATATTCTTCTGCATTCCATCCATAATCTTCAAAATCTTTATACATTTGTTCAACAAGAGAAGTTGTTGGAACAATAAGTAAAATTCTTTTACTTAATTCAATATAATACCTAACAACAGAATAAATCATTAAAGATTTTCCTGAAGCAGTGGGAGATACTAAAAGTTTACGATTGTATTTTAATGCATCATAAACAGCATCAATTTGATAATCTCTTGGTTTATGTTTTGATATTTTATTCATATAATCAGAAACTCCTTCATATGAGATCATCTCATTTTCTTCAAATGGAGTTCCATAAAATTTATTATTTTCAAACTCAATTGAGTATTGATGATTTTTTGCCCAAGAAATAATTTTATCCAAAAGACCCACATAAATCTCACCATTATGTGTAGAAAATAATCTTATTTTTCCATCCCAATGCTTACTGCGATACTGCGGCATAAACTTTGCACCAGGAATGTCAAAAGTAAAATGATCTGACAATTCTTGAAATATATGTGGTTCTGCCTTTATTGTGAGGAAAATTTCATTCTTCTTTTTGATAATAATGTCAGTCATATTTTAACTATATCCTGCAACAAATTTTGACCAATCAATGGCATTTTTTAATTGATATGTTCTGTTTAATACTGTTTTTAAAATACTTTCCAAATAATCTACCATCATTTGGTAATATTCAATTTTTGTTAAACAAGTAATTAATTCTTCATCAGCATCAAGATACTTATCTAAATCTTGCTTTAATACTTTATGATCAAATGGTTTTTTAATATAAACATCAGGATCAGATTTTCCTGTGTAATATTGCCATTTTTCTTTTTTTAAAATTTTATATTTGTTCTCTTGAGATTTTTTGAGAGTTAAAATATTGTTATAAATTTTATAATATTTTGCGTGGAGAGAAGGTATTTTTAATGATTCTGTGTGGAGATTATCTTGATCTATTTTTGAATCTTCTTCCCATAATAATTGAATTTCATCAAGGTTCATAAATCATAAAACAACTATATCATATATAGAATACTTAAAAGTGACCTCTGCTTCAACATAATTAATATCACCTGATTTTGCATCAAAATTTACAGGAGATAAACTTACAGGAAAGACATCTTTGAAATGTATTTGTGCAATTATATTGAAATTGCTATTATAGATTGACAAAGAAGCGTCAGAATATTCATTATAAGGATTTCTTGCCGAGTTAGTAGGAAAATATTGATCATTTTCTTTTAAACTAGAAAATTCTTGAATACTTTCTGGATAACCAAGTCCTCTTATCCAATTATGAACTTCAAGATAATTTTCTAAATTTTCATCTACAAAAAAACTAAAAGATAAATCATCATAAGTTATTTTATCACCAGGAACAGGAATATCTTTTAGATAAGTTGGTTGCATTGCAACACCAAGATTGATTCCTGGAATATTTGCAGAATTAGAAAAGAAATCTGCTTTTGGAATCTTTGTAATAGAAAATTTAAATCCAGCTGGAGATAAGAAATTTCTATTTGATAATTGTTTTGAGAATGGTGTCTGCGACATTTTTATTTGTATTTATTTGCATAAAAAAGAGGGTCCCGAAGGACCCTCCAGTAATTGTGTGAACCAATGGATCACATTAAATTGTCAACGCGGACTCTTCTGTAGTAACGGTTTGCGTTAGCAAGAAGACGACCAGAACCTTGTGCAGTGCCTTCAGCGAATGGGTTAGCAACGATGCCATAACGAGTCTTAAACCCGATTTTTGGCTGGAAGCTGTTCTCGCCAACTGCACGAACCATTTGAAGGGGAACGTATGGGCAGTAGAATAGTCCTGCATCATAAGGTGAAGAACCCTTATAACCAACAACGTAGTATTGGTTAGATGAAACGTTAGCAGCATAAGGATCGATATAAACACGATACTTACCTTGGAGAACACCAGCGAAGGTGCTTCCGGTGTCATCAACGTTGAGGTTAGCGTTAAGTGCTGGGGTGTAATCAAGAACACCTGCCATGGTGAGTGCCGAAGCAACGTCTGCCGAGCAGAGGATCATGTTACCCTTTCCTCTACGAGTTCTTTGTGCGATTGCGTTAGCATCGCGCTCGATTTGGAATAGAAGTCCTTTGAACTTCTCAACTGACCAACGACCGTTGGAATCAACGTCAAGGTCAAAAATACCAGCGGTAGCAGTGTTAACAGCAGCGCCTTGCTCTGCAATCTTGTAGATTGTGCGGATAACTTCTCTGTTGATTTCAGCGAGGATTTCAGTTGAGAGAATGTTAGCAAGTTCTGCTTCTGCGTTTAGACCGTGGATAGCCTTGAGGTCTTGTGCGAGTTCTAATGAATACTCAGCTTTGAGTGCTCTTGACTTTGCAGTAACAGTGACTTTCTCAATTGAGAATGCCATCTGGTTGAACGCACTAGCGCCACTACCATCAAGATTTTCAGAATCGCCAGTGTTCATTCCTTGACCAGTAGCATAGCTATTGGTTGCAGCGGTTCCAACTGGGTTGAGAAGACCTGGATTTGTTCCTGCTGGGCTTGAAGTAGTACCAAAACCAGCAACACCATCAGTGAAGGAACCCGTGAGGTTCTGACCTGCGTTTTCGCCAGAGAATGAAGTATCTACTTCGTTGAAGAGTGCTTCAGTTCCAGACTGGTTAGTATAACGTGAACGCATTGCGAAGATGAGTCCAGTAGGACCGTTCATTGGTTGAACGCCAGCGAGGTCATAAGCGACCAAGTTAGGCATTGAACGTCTGATCAATGAAATAAGAACTGGATCAAAACCAGCAACTGGACCAGCAGCAACTGCACCAGTTCCAGTGTTTGAGAAACCACCAGTACCAGCTGAGTTGGTTGGTGCTTCATAGAGGAAGTCACGCTCCTCTCTTAAGAATTTTTCTTGGTTTTCTAGCAGGACTGCAGTTACCATTCTGCGATGCGAGTCTTTGATTTTATCAAGACCCTCATAGTTTAGAAGTGGTGCCCACTTTTCCTGCAATTGTTCTGCATTGAACATTTGCATTTGTTTTGCCTCTTTTGGAAATTTGTTAGTTTGATTTATGATTTAAAAATCACTTTTTTGAAACTCTATTCAGAGTCTGAAGATATGATTCCATCAAACCAGAAACTGGTTGATTGTAAGTTAAACCTTCTTCAGTTAATGTTTCTGAATGATCTCTTTGAGTACCAGCATTCTTTGGAAAATAAGCTTCCCTCAATGTTACTAGTTTCTCACGATACTCTGCTTCACTTTCAAACTCAACACTTTCTGCTAGAGAAGCAAGTTTATCTTTCTGCGAAACTGCAAGTCCCTCAGAAATATCACTGAAAATTACATCAGCAACTGATTCTGCTAGTTTTTGATTAAGAGCAACGTTCTTTGAAATTTGCTCATTGAGTTTTGTCTCCATTTCATCAAGTTTGTCTACCATACTCTCAAGTACATCATATCTATCTTCAGGGATTGTTACATAATGTTCTTCAAAAAGTCCTTTCAGACCAGAAAGGAACGATTCAGTCATTTCTGCCTGAAGTCCTCTTTCTACTGAAAGTGCATTTTCCTGCATCCATTCATCAGATACATACTCAAGATATGAATCAACTCTTTCAGCAAGTTGAATTTTCATATCTTCAACTTGCTCAATTAATTGAGCTTCATAATATTCTTCTAGTGATTCTTGAATTTCAACAATCTTTGAATTGATTGCTGACTCAAAGATAATTTTTGCTTTTTCTTTGAATTCTTCGGAAAGATCTTCTCCACCCAGAAGAGCATTAACATCTTCTTCAATGTCATATGCTTCCTTCATAGGCTTATCTTCTTCTTCACCATCCTCTTCGTCTTCTGACTTTTTGGACTTTTTATTTTTCTTTTCTTTTGCATCTTCTGCATCATCTTCCTCACTACCTTCATCTTCTTTTTCTTCTGCTTCGGAAAGAAGATCTTCATCTTCAAGTTCTTCCTCTTCCTTCATAGACTTCATTGCTTCAGCAGGTTTTGCACCTTTGTTGATAACGTCCTTAACTTGCTTAAGCGTTGCGCCAGGAGTTTTTAATTTTGCTGAATCATCAGTTGATTTGTAGTTCTCGGGGGTAGGACCACCAAGATCTTCCCAACTGCCAGTTTGACCAGCAACTGCTCCTGCATCTAATTTCTGCATTGACTCGCCTGCCTTTGCATTCGCATTTACAGCAGTGCGAGATTGTGAAGTGCCTGTTTCCATTTCTTGTAAATTGTTACCACGGGACATTTGAACTCTCCGATTAAACCTTTGTTAAATCTATATTTATTTATAAATTATAAATTTGATAGAAATTCATTGAACAGATTAAGTTTCTGTTCATCCAATCTCTTTTGATCAACTAATGTATTTATTCTTCTTTGAATGCTAGTTGCATTCTTTTCTCTCAAAATAGTTCCTTCCCAAATCCATTCCTTTCCTTCCATAATCCCATTCACAAAAGCATCTGGCGCAGAAGGATCTGCAACAATATCAGCAGCAGTAGCAAGCATAAAATCTTCACCAACTACTGAATATCCTTCATTTGTTGGAGTTAATGAACCAATACCACGAGAAGAAACACCTAACATAACACCTTCACCAATTAAAGATTTTGCAATCTTACCCATTGGTGTTTCTAAAAGTTGTGCTTTTCCTCTAAAATTGTTTCCTTCTTGAGTGAGAGAAACAATTTTATGAGAAACTCTATCAAGATTTACTGTAGGACCATCTGGATGTCCTAACTCTCCAAGAGCACGACCTTTTTCTACAAATGATTCATTATATCTTTTTACTTCACGGGAAAGAATTTGAGTTGGATAACGTCTTTTGTTTCTATTTTCTAGATCACCTTGAAGGAAAATACCTTCAATAAACATTTTCTTTTCAGAACCCTTTCCTTCAACGATAAATTCAACTTTTTGTACTTCTTCTGTGATTAGTTTCATTTGTTTATGCGTCTCCAGCAATTTGAATTTGTTGATAATATAAAGTTCCTGCTCCAGTTCCATATGCAGATACTTTTACAGATTTTCTCAAATTACCATCAGTAGAGAATGCAGTTAAAATTCCTGAAGTATTTGTTCCAATACTAACTCTAGTAGAATAATAACCATTATAACCAGTTGAAGAATCAACTGCCGTCACAGGTTGATGTGTAAAGTTGTAGTATGTTTGTCCCACAGAAGTTAAAGATACATAATCTCCAACTTCAAATGGTGATCCAGTTCCTTCAGGAAAAGTGATTGTAGTTGTAGTCCCTGTTGTGATTCCAACAATTCTTTGTGATGCTGGACTTAATGCAAGAACTGCAGTTCCTCCACTTGGCACATAATAATCTGCAATTGTTGCTGATGGGTTTGTTCCAATTGCAATAAAAGCTGGAGCAGTTGCTACAACTCTTAATGCTTTTGTTTGAATTGATAATGTAGATGAAGTTGTTGCAGTTCCAGAAACAACCGAAATAGAACTACCAAGACCAACTGGTTTGTGAACTGTCATTATTCTTCGTCCTCTGTGTAATCTTCATCATCATTTTCATCATCTTCATCAGTTTCCGAATCTTCTTCATCAAAAAGACCAGCAGAAACTTGAGGTCTTACTGCCTCAACTCTTTCTGCACTTTTAGCAAAAAGAATTTCTTTAATTTTATCTGCAATTTGTGAAGGGGATTCATCAGAAACAATCATATCTAGTAGATCATCCATACTGTTTTGGTATATAATAACTAAAAACTATTTATATCTCTCCACCTTTCGGCATTTGAACTTGCGTTGCTTTTGCTTGATTTTCTAATCCTGGTTCCATCATTGGTTGTCCCAAATCCATAGAACCATTCATATCTTGCATAGGCATTCCAGTTGTTGGATCTATTGGTTGATTAGGATCTGGAATAATACCATCTTCAATCTCTTTTTTGATCTGCTTATCAATTTCTAACATTTCTGTATCAGACTGCTTCAATACTTTAGTTCTGATATATTGTGCAGAAAAATATCTTCCAAGATATGGTTCCATTGCTGCAACAACACCCAATTGATCATTTAATAATTCATTATCTTTAAGATTTGAGAAATGATTATCATAAACATAATCATATTGGATGTGGTCGTTTAAAATTTGCCAATCTTCTGGAGTAACAATATTCTTTAAGATAAGCTGCGTTTTCAGCATATCATTGAAAATTCCAGAAAATCTTTTTCTAAGTCTTCCTACAAATTTTGTGAATTTTAACTCATCTCTCAAAATTTCTGAAGATCTTCCCAAATTGAATCCACCACCACCAACATCAATTCTACTTGATGGAACATTTAGGGATTTGTATAACTTCTTTTGGAAATACTCAATGTCGGCAAGTTCTCCAAGATTCTGTCCACCAGGAAGTGTGGTAATTTCAGTTCCACGACCACCTTCTCTACGTGGTAACCAAAAGTCCTCAAGCATCGCCATATGCTTACGGTCATCACGAATTTCTCCAGTATCAGCATTATAAACAAGTTTATTGCGATAACGATTCATCACATCTCGTAAATATTGCTCTGCTTTAATCTTGGGGAGATTGCCAACATCAATATAGAATATACGACGTTCTGGGGCACGAGAAAGTCTATAAATGACTAAACTATCCTCAATCATTCTTAATTGATTGAGTGCCTTAATTGCTTTGTGTAGGTATGAAAGTATTGTTTGTTTATTTCTATCTACCAATCCAGAAGTTACATATGTAATTGAATCTTTTGCAATTTTTACACTTTTTGATTCGTTTCTATATGAAATTGTTCCACCACTTGAAGTTGGACTATTTGGATCATACAAATAATATTCTTCAATATTTGGTGCTTGATATTGCTCTAAACCTTCTTTGTTTACAAACATTGAAGATTGATTATTATTATTTGTTTGTTCTGCTTTACGAATGAATCTAATTTTTAATGGATCAATAAATCTTATCTCTTGAATCCCAGAACTGGGATCTTTCATATCAATTACTTTATGGTAAAAGATTCTTCCATCTACATACCAATTTCTAAAAATTTCGTGGGACTTTTTATCAAAGTCCATTATTTCTTTTATATATTTAAACTCGTCTCTAATAATGGCTTTTAGTTTATCTGACGCTGGAAGATTTGATAGATCAATTTCTACCGGAGAATCATTTAAATCTGATACAATTGCTTCGTTTACTACATCTTCAATAGCACTATCACACTCTGGATGAAGAGACATCTCACGATATCTTCTCACCAAATCCTGTTCGTTTTTATATACTCCTTCAATATCTACATATTGCCCATAAAATCCACTAGAGACATAAAAATCTGATTTATCCTCATCATTAGGGGCAACTGGAGAAATAAGTTTTTTAGACTTATCTTCTCCAGTATTCTGTATTTTAAAACCAAATAATTTAGCCATCAAATATTAAACTACTTTTTAGTATTTATACTCCAGTCCCAAGTTGACTATTGCCATTACTATCAAGAGCATCCCACCATTGAACTTGGAGATCTACAGTAAATTCTTCAATTGTATCTGAAGAATCATAAGAAACTGTAATATCACTTACTGAAGTTGGGAATATTCCATAAAACTGATATTGTTTTAAAATAGGAAGTGTGGCTTCAGATCCTGGAGCAGATCCATTAAGTCCTGCTCTTCCAAGTTGCCTGATAAGGGCATCTTGTTGATATGCAGCTGGTTCAATAAGTCCAGCATTATCTTCGTGTTTATTGATTAAGTTCATCCATCTTTCAAATGCATTTCTGATACTGAAATCAATATCATTAATGACAGTAATGGTCCAAGGATCAAATGTTCTGTCGCCAGCAATTTTAAGATTTCTTCCTCTAAAAGGAACATCAATAATACCAAGATTTGATGCTGGAAGAGATGCTGCTTTGATTAAGAATCTAGTTAAATCAGATAAATCTATGGGAGTAGATCCATCTGGAAGTGCTGCTTCTGGAAAATATAATTCACATTCAAATAAATTAGGTCTTGCTCCACCGCCAATCATTTTTCTCTTGAATACCTCAAGGGTTCTTTCTTTTGTAATTGGAATGTTCTGATTTGCCATTGTGTTTTACCTCTAGTAATTAAACGTTTCCAACGACTTCTTCAAAACTTACTCCAGTGCGAGTAGCAACGAAGGTAAGTCCAATGAAGTTGATTGATCTTGCAGGTTTTACGAAAATATCA
>Ga0209500_10000289_pt1 | contig 45201 bp, 46 predicted proteins | sample S_140212_EF_Meta_FD_187323 | JGI IMG/M metagenome (GOLD analysis project Ga0209500, IMG submission 187323) | Freshwater microbial communities from Lake Simoncouche, Canada to study carbon cycling - S_140212_EF_MetaG (SPAdes) (version 2) | ecosystem: Environmental > Aquatic > Freshwater > Lake ... | reverse complement strand
GAGCGCGAGGCAGATGCCTATGCCCTGGATGTGTTGAATGCAGCAGGTATCAGCCCCATCGCCATGGTGACCCTGTTTGACAAGCTCAAAGCCAAGCGCGAGGCTGACTCAAACACAGGCCGCACCCAGGACAAAAAAAGCGGCGCCAAGGATCAAAAAAGCGACGCCGGCGATTGGCTTTCTATTGCTTTCTCGTCCCATCCTGCAGACGCCGAACACATTGCATTTTTTCAGGGCGGTGTGCGCAAATAGCGCTCAATACGGGCTCGCATTCCCTATTTGCCGCGGCCTGAGAAATTCATAAGTTTGAGCGTACCAAAGCGCGGCGGCGGTACAAGCAAAAAAAAGCACCCTCGCGCGCCTTTTTTCTTTGGCGCTCGAACGCACAGTTTTCAGCCTAAGCCCTTGGTTTTGACCTTGAGGCGCTAGGCGTGCAGCAGCTGCTGGGCTGCTCCAGGCCTTTGAACACCAGGCCGCAGGCGGGCCTGCAGGCCATGAAGGTTTTGAAGTGGCTGGCCCTGGGCTTGCAGGTAGCGTCACCAGTATTTTGCTGGTCCGCGCGCGAAGCGGGCGCTGTCCTTTGCATAGCAACCTTCCCCTTTTACCGCGCGGTTTACCCCGAGGGCTGGGCAAAGGCCTCGCCCTTGCGTGGTTCATGCAGCGGTTTAGCGACGGGTTCTTTCCCTTTTTGGCGTGACTGGATGGCTAATTCTTATTCAGCACGCGACGAGTTTTACTGATCTGAACCAAACCGCTGGGACGTAGCTCGTACTGGTGGATGTATTCCTCCATAGCAGACCCGTCATCGCTCCTTTGCCAGGCAGAACTTTCTATCCGTACGTACCCGTTTTTTCCGGGAGGAAGTTGAGTTATCCCGCTGCCCCAAACCTCGCCAATAGGGCAGAACTTGCGACCCCCAAGTTCTTTAGAAAAATTGTAAAAAACGGTGCGAGCGCCGATTCTTCCGAAGGCGCAGGGGCTGAAAATCAATTGTGTTTTTCCAAATTCAAGGTCAAGCGACGTGTAGTCTTGGATCGGATGGCCTGGGCACACCTGCTCCGCCAACTGCCATCTCCACAGTGCCGGGTCTTTGATGGGGTTGCGTGGCAGGTCGTCATAGAAGGAGTGCTCGCTTGGGGGTCTGGGACAGGCCGCAGTGGCCACCAATGGGATACAGATCAAAACGGTCTTACACCAATTGGCCACGGTGCTAACAAGATGACTCGGGTTGAAAGGTCTTGATGGGCTCAAGTGGGTTCTTCCTTTGAATTGGCTATGGTTTTCAGGGCTGGATTTTAATTATCGTTTCGATGATAGTTTGGCGTGGTCTTTGTTCGGTGGTGAGCGGCTGGGTTGGGGTAGCGGGTGGAAGGTACCCAATATGGCTTGCGCGTCGTCCCTAATGGGGGCGGGCTCTGGTGCTGTGCATGAACTTCTTCGTGGTCGCCGTCAGCCGTCGCCTGGTATATGAGGGCACGCTAGCGGCTGACCCCGTGACGCCTACTAATAGGAGGTGATTTGCTTCAAGCGGGCGTTGACGCAAGCGCCCCAGGGGCGCAGTTTTCAGGCTCAAGCCTTGGCTTTCACCTTCAGTCGCCAAGCGTGCAGCAGCGGCTCGGTGTAGCCGCTGGGCTGGTCCAGGCCTTTGAACACCAGGTCACATGCCGCCTTGTAGGCCAAAGAGGTTTTGAAGTGGGCTGCCATGGGCAAGTAGGCGGCGTCACCGGCGTTTTGCTGGTCCACCACACCGGCCATGCGCTCAAAGGTTTCTTGCACCTGCTTCTTGGTCACCACGCGGTGCAGCAGCCAGTTGGCGATATGTTGGCTGGAAATGCGCAGGGTGGCGCGGTCTTCCATGAGCCCGACGTTGTGGATGTCGGGCACCTTGGAGCAGCCCACGCCCTGGTCGACCCAGCGCACCACATAGCCCAGAATGCCCTGTGCGTTGTTGTCCAGCTCTTGCTGCTTTTCGGTCGCGCTCCAGTTGGGGGCGGTGGCCACGGGGATGGTCAGCAGTCCGGTCAAGAGTGCCGCGCGCTCTTTCTTTAGGTCAATGGTTTCCAGACCTTTTTGCACGTCGCTCACCAGCACCTGGTGGTAATGCAGGGCGTGCAGGGTGGCGCCGGTGGGGCTGGGCACCCAGGCGGTGTTGGCGCCGGCTTTGGGGTGGGCAATCTTTTGTTCCAGCATGGCTTTCATCAGGTCGGGCATGGCCCACATGCCTTTGCCGATTTGTGCGCGTCCGCGCAAGCCGCAGGCCAGGCCCACCAGCACGTTATTGCGCTCGTAGGCTTGTATCCAGGCGCTGGTCTTCATGTCGCCCTTGCGCACCATGGGGCCGGCGTGCATGGCGGTGTGCATTTCGTCGCCGGTGCGGTCCAGGAATCCGGTGTTGATGAAGGCCACGCGGCTGCTGGCTGCGGCAATGCAGGCCTGCAGGTTGACGCTGGTGCGGCGCTCTTCGTCCATGATTCCCAGCTTCACCGTGCTTTCGGGCAAGCCCAGCATCTGCTCCACGCGTCCAAACAGCTCGTCGGCAAATGCGACTTCCGCCGGGCCGTGCATTTTGGGCTTGACGATGTAGACCGAGCCCTTGCGCGAGTTGCGCACCAGTCCTGCGGCGGCGTCTTTTTTAGTGCGCTTGAGGTCGTGCAGGGCGATGGTGGTGGTGACCACCGCGTCCAAAATACCTTCGGGGATTTCGTGCGTACTGCCATCGGCGGCGGTGTAGGTGATGGCCGGGTTGGTCATCAGGTGGCCCACATTGCGCACAAACATCAGCGAGCGGCCATGCAGCGTGACCGCTTTGCCGTCGGCGCCGGTGTACACGCGGTCCGGGTTCAGGCCCCGGGTAAAGGTTTTGTCGCCCTTGTGGATGGTTTCGGTCAGGGTGCCTTGCAAGATGCCCAGCCAGTTGCTGTACGCCAGCACTTTGTCGTCCGCGTCCACCACGGCCACCGAGTCTTCCAGGTCCAGGATGGTGGACAGGGCAGCCTCTAGCACCAGGTCGCACACGCCGGCGGCGTCGCTCTTGCCGATAGCAGTGCTGCGGTCAATGCGGATGTCGAGGTGCAAGCCGTTGTGCTGCAAGAGTACCGAGGACGGGTCCTTGGCCGAGCCTTGAAAACCAACGAACTGCACCGCGTCTTGCAAGCTGGTGTTGCTGCCGTCTTTGAGCCTGACAGCAAGCTTGCCGTTTTTCACGCTGTAGGCGACCGTGTCTCTGTGCGAACCCTTGCGCAGGGGCGCGGTGCGGTCGAGCACATTGCGGGCGTAGGCGATCACTTTTTTGCCGCGCTTGGGGTTGTAGGGCTTGCCGGTGGCGCTGACTTTGGTTGCGCCGCCGTCCTCCGAGATCACGTCCGTGCCATAGAGCGCGTCGTACAAACTGCCCCAACGCGCGTTGGCGGCGTTCAGCGCATAGCGGGCATTCAGCACCGGCACCACCAGCTGCGGGCCGGCTTGCACGGCCAGTTCAGCGTCCACGTTTTTGGTGGTGATGCGTGATTTTTTGGGCACCGGCACCAAGTAGCCAATGCCTTGCAGGAAGGCTTGGTAGGCCGCCATGTCGGCAATCGGGCCGGGGTGCGCCTTGTGCCAAGCGTCGATTTCCAACTGCAAGCGGTCACGTTCGGCCAAGAGGGCGATGTTCTTGGGCGCCAGGTCGGCCACGATGGCGCTAAAGCCCTTCCAGAACGCCGCTGGGCTGATGCCGGTGCCGGGCAAAACTTGGTTGTCAATGAATTGCTGCAACACGGTGGCAACTTGCAGGCGTGCAATAGAGGTGCGGGCGGTGGCCATAAGTGGGTTTTCCTTCAGAACAAAAAGCAGGGAAGCGGGGCGGGGGCGACTTCCGCACGCGCGGTGCAAAAGTGTAGATAGCTAATGTATTGCATCCTTTCGCGGCTACTATGCTGCTTAATTGCAATCCATTGGTGACAAAAATGCATATAGCCACTCCCTTGCCGTTGGCAGACATCGGCGTCCTTGAGTTAACCCGTTGGGTAATAGGTCCGACGCGTCGACGCTGCGAAAAGGTCGACGCAGGGATAAAAATTTGACGCAAATATCAATTCGTAGTAAAAATAGCTAAAACTTGATATAGAAATCAATTGCAAACCCTCTCAGAACTCGGTCTTGCCGTCGCCCAGCGGCGTAAATCCCTCGGTCTCAAGCAGGCCGATGTGGCAACGCTCGCCGGGGTGGCGGCTGAATCGCTCTCGCGCTTTGAGCGTGGGCGCAGCGCCGAGTTTGGCAGCCGCAAACTCCTTGCGGTGCTGGCCGTGCTGGACGCCGAACTCAGCGTCACCGCCACCGGCCACGCGGGCAACCTGGACAGCCTGCGCCAAGAACGCGCTGCGGCCACCCTACCTGGCAGCGCCGCACATGCCGGCACCGGAGGCGCCGTCTGATGCAGCTCGGCGTCTACGTTTTGGGCCAACACGTGGCCACGCTCGAACAAGCAGGCGACTTCAAAAGCGTGCTCAGCTACCTGCCGGGTGTGGCGCCAGACGCCTTTGTGTCGCTCACCATGCCCGTACGGCTGGAAAGCTATGCATGGGACGACCAGCTCCCGCCCGTACTGCAAATGAACCTGCCTGAGGGCTACCTGCTGCAAGTGCTGCAAGAGCAATTTGGTCCACATGTAGGTGCCAGCCCCATTGCCTTGCTGTCCGTCATAGGCCGCAATATGGTGGGCCGCGTGCAGGTGGCCGCCGTGGGCGCCACGCTGGACGCGCCTGCCCAAGCTATCGAGGTGGCCGCTCTGCTCAAGGGCGACAATTCCGAGGCCGCCTTTGCCGCCCTGGTGCGCGCGCACGCCACCAGCGGCGTCTCTGGGGTGGTGCCCAAGTTTCTGGATGCGCAGCAAGAGCCTGACACCGCAAATGCGCTGGCCGCGCACCACAAAGCCAGCCTTGTCACCCGGCGCCACATCATCAAAGGCGCCAGCGCCAAGTTGCCCTTTGTGGCGCTCAACGAACACCTTTGCATGCAAGTGGTCGCCCGTGTCATGCCCGCAGCCCGCACCGAGGTGTCGGACGACGGCCAGGCCCTGGTGGTGCACCGCTTTGACGTGGACGAACACGGCCAGCCCCACTGGGGCATGGAAGACTTTTGCAGCCTGCTGGGCCTGCGCCCCGCTGCCAAATACGACACCACCTGGGAGCGCATGGCCCGCGCCGTGCGCGACCATGTGCCGGGGCCGCAGCGGCTGCACACCAACCGCCTGCTAGCCACCCAGTTGCTGCTGACGTACGCCCTGCGCAACGCCGATTGCCACGCCAAAAACATGGCCCTGCGCTACACCAGCCGCGCCGATGTGCACCTGGCCCCCGCCTATGACGTGCTCACCACCAGCGTTTACGCGGGCTACCAACACAACCCTCCGGCCATCGAATTCATGGGCAAAAAAACCTGGTCACCGGGCAAAAACCTGCCGCGCTTTATCGCCGCCACCTTCGGCATCCAGCCCAAAGAACAGGCGCACCTGGTGCAAGCCATCAGCGACGCCGCGGCTGACGTAGCGCCCCAGGTGCGCCTGGCGATGGTGCAACACCCCGGCTTTGCCGACATTGGCAAGCGCATGCTGCTGGCCTGGAGCGAGGGCGTGCAAGGTTTGCGCGACCAGCGCACTTACGCCGCGGGCGACTGGGCGCCGGGCGAAGCGTTTGATGGCTTTTCTGCGCCGCCCAAGCGCGAATCCAATACCGCCAAAATTGGACGGTCGCCGCTGTTGGGTGAGCGCTAAGGTTCATCAAAACTTCTTAACCGCAAGCTCTTCAATATGGTGACGTCCCCTCCTGACACCAAAGCGCTGCCCCTGGCCGGAGTGCGCGTCGTCGAATTCACCCACATGGTGATGGGCCCGACCTGCGGCATGGCGCTGGGGGATTTGGGCGCGGAGGTGATCAAAGTCGAGCCGCTGACCGGGGACAGCACGCGCCGCCTGCTGGGCAGCGGCGCCGGGTTTTATCCGCTGTTTAACCGTAACAAAAAAAGCATCGCGCTGGACCTGCAAAGCCCCCAGGGGCGCGAGGTGGTGCTGCGCCTGATTGCCACTGCCGACATCGTGAGCGAGAACTTCAAGACTGAGACCATGCAAAAGCTGGGGCTGGATTACGCGTCTTTAAGCAAGCTCGATGAGCGCCTGATTTACGTAAGCCACAAAGGCTTTTTGCCCGGCCCCTACGACCACCGCACCGCGCTGGACGAGGTGGTGCAAATGATGGGCGGCCTGGCCTATATGACCGGTCGGCCCGGCGACCCGCTGCGCGCGGGCAGCAGTGTGAACGACATCATGGGCGGCCTGTTTGGCGCCATGGGGGCCATGGCCGCGCTGATGCAGCGCCAGCAGACTGGCCGGGGCCAAGAGGTGCAGGCCGCGCTGTTTGAAAACAACATCTTCTTGGTGGCGCAGCACATGCTGCAGTTCGCCGTGACCGGCAAAGCGGCCGCGCCCATGCCTGAAAAAATCTCGCCCTGGGGCATTTACGACGTGTTCAAGGTGCAAGACGACGCGCAAATCTTTCTGGCCGTCGTGGGCGATACGCAGTGGCGGGTGTTTTGCGAAGCCTTTGGCTTTACCGACTTGTTTGCCGACATGCGCCTGGCCACCAACAACGACCGCGTTCTGGCTCGTCCATGGATGATGCCGCTACTGCGCGCGCGCCTGGCCGACCACAGCGCCACCGAGCTGGCCGCCGTATTTGAGCGCCACGGCCTCCCGTTTGCGCCCATTACCGACCCCCAGCACCTGTTTGACGACCCGCACTTGCAAGCTACCGGTGGCCTTGCACCCATGACCTTGCCCGACGGCCGCCAAACGGTCACGCCCTTGCTGCCGCTCATGCTCGACGGCCAGCGCCTGGGCCTGCGGCTGGACCCGCCCCAGCTGGGCGAACATGGCCGCGAGCTGCTGCACAGCCTAGGCTACAGCGCGCCCGAAATTACCGCCCTGGTGGACGCCGGGGTGGTGCTTGCGCCCCAGTAGCCGTGGACAAGCTCAAGCAGTTAGAAACTTTTGTGTCCGTGGCGCAGCGCGGCAGCCTGGCGGGCGCCGCGCGCGCCCTGGGGCTGGCGCCGGCCATCATTGGCCGCAGGCTGGACGCGCTGGAAGCCCGTCTGGGCGTCAAGCTGCTGCTGCGCACCACCCGGCGCTTGAGCCTGACAAACGAGGGCAGCGCCTTTTTGGAAGACTGCCAGCGCCTGCTGGCCGACCTGGCAAACGCCGAGGCCAGCGTCAGTGCCGGTGGCGTGCAAGCCAGCGGCCACCTGCGCATGACCGCGCCCGCAGGCTTTGGCCGGCGCCACGTGGCCCCGCTGGTGCCCCTGTTTCGCGCGCTGCACCCGGAGGTAACGATTTCGCTCAACCTGAGCGACCGTTTGGTCGACATGGCAGAGGAGGGCTTTGACTGCGCGGTGCGCGTGGGCGACATGCCTGATTCGTCTTTGGTGAGCGTGCGCCTGGCCGACAACCGGCGCCTGTGCGTGGCCACCCCAGCCTTCTTGTCGCGCCACGGAGTTCCGCAAAAGCCCGCAGACTTGGCCCGGTTTCAGTGTCTGACGCTTTCAAGCGAAGCCTCGCAGACGCGTGGCTGGGCCTTCAAAGGACCGGGCGATGGCTCGGCGTCGGTGGTGCATATCAAGCCCGCAGGGCCACTGGACTGCTCAGACGGCCAAGTGCTCCACGACTGGTGCCTGGCCGGCTACGGCATCGCTTGGCGCAGTACGTGGGAAGTGCAGTCTGAAGTGGCGGCTGGCCAACTGGTGGCGCTGCTGGAGGACTTTGCCGCCCCGCCCAACGGCATTTACGTGGTGTTTCCCCAGCGCAAGCACTTGGCGCTGCGGGTGCGCTTGTGGCTGGACTTTTTAAAGCAGCATTTCAGCGCCCCCGGGTTTTGGCAAACAAAAACGGCCTGAGCCTCTTGCGTGGCGCAGGCCGTTTGCGGGCTGAGACTACTCGGCTTGGATCGCGGCGGCGCTGTCAAATTCGTCGTCCAGGCTGTCGCTTTCCATGGCGGCTATCTCCGCGTATTGAACGGCGTTGAGTTGGTGGCGGTAGGCCAGGTGCGCATGCCGCGCGGTGGACTCAAAGTGACCTTCGTCGTCAGCCACTGCGGCTGCTGCATGGTGTTTGGCAGCGGATTCGAAGTGGTGTGCCGCCATGCGGTGGTAGTCACCGATGGTCTCAAACTCGTCTTCCAACAGGTCTTCGCTTACTGGGGATGCGTTTTCGGTCATGGGATACCTATTCTTTGATAAAGCACGGCGACATGCCGCGCTCCAACGATGAACTGCGCTGGTGAAGCGCCTGTGACGGCTACGGGACGATTTGATGTCAGTGCCCTGCGCCAGCACAAAAATGCGACTTTTTGATACAACTATGCAAAGAAGTCGCGACTAAAAAACCAAGTCCTATCGTTTAGTCGCAAAACGTGCGGATGAAACGTTATCTCGATGACCGCGCCATCATCCCAGTCGCCCATCACGCTCAAAAGATACCGCGACATTCTTAAGGCGCTGTTCATCGTGTTTGTGGTGCGCCCCTGGCACCACAACATTGGCCGCGCCGTGCTGCAAGCGCCCAAGGTCTTTTTTTGGACACCGGCCCGGTGGACGGCGACGCGGGCATTCGCAGGCGTGCGGTAGATGATGATTTTTTGGCTGCTCATTTTTTGCTCCTGGTCACCATCACGTATCTGTAATGCTGTGCGGACCAGTATTCAACCAAATGGCGTTAGCACGTCTGGCAAATCGGATGGTGAAACGCGAAGCAGTTGAAGACCCGGCTCCTACCCCGCCCCAAACTCCTCCCCCATCTCCCGCGCCCGCGCTTGCGCCGCCTGCATGGCGGCAATGAAGGCGCCTTTGATGCCGCTGGTCTCCATGGCGCTGAGTGCAGCGTAGGTGGTGCCGCCTTTGCTGGTGACGCGCTGGCGCAGCACCTCGGGTGGCTCGCTAGACGCCTTGGCCAGTTCGCCTGCGCCAATAAAGGTGGCGACTGCCAGTTGGTAGGCCTGCGCGGGTTCCAGGCCCATGCCGATACCGGCTTCGCGCATGGCTTCCATGAAATAAAACATATAGGCCGGGCCAGAGCCTGAGAGCGCGGTCACGGCGTCGATCTGCGCCTCGGCGCCCACCCACATCACCTCGCCGGTGCTGCCCAGCACTTGGTTGACCAGTGCCTTGTCCGTGTCGGTGATGGCGGCGCGGGCAAACAGCGCAGTGATGCCCTTGCCGATCAGCGCCGGGGTGTTGGGCATAGCGCGCACCACGCGCTCGCTGCCCAGCCACTGCGCAATGGTGTCGCTGCGGATGCCAGCGGCCACGCTCAGGTGCAGAGCGGCGCGGGTGTGGGCTTGCGCTTGGGCGGCGGCGTCTTTGAAGGTTTGGGGCTTGACGGCCCAGACCACCAGGTCGGCGTGGGTCAAAAAGCTGCCCGAGTGGGCCTGGGCGGTGATGCCAAACTGGCCGCTCAACTTGGCACGCGCTTCGTCAAAGGGCTCAACTACCTCAATCTGCGAAGCGGGCCAGCCTTGCTTGCGCAGGCCGCCGATGATGGCGCTGGCCATATTGCCGCCGCCTACAAATGCGATGCGTTGCTGCATGGGATGGTTCTCTGGGAGTGGAAATGCGCCCAGAGTCTAACCACGGCCCACCGGCGCCCCCAACCATCGCCCAGAAGTTACAGCGCCGTGGCCTGGCGCACCGCGTGTTCCCAGCGCTGCATCTTTTCTTCGGCCTCTGATGCGCTGATGCGCGGCTCAAAGCGACGCTCGGCTTTCCAAAGTTGGCTTAAGGCCTCGGTGTTGGGGTACAAGCCGCAGGACAGACCGGCCAAATAGGCCGCGCCCAGGGCGGTGGTCTCGGTCACCACCGGGCGCACCACGGCGATGCCCAGCAAATCGGCCTGAAACTGCATCAGCAAGTCGTTGATGCAGGCGCCGCCGTCCACCCGCAGCTCGGTGACGGCGGCTGCTCCCGCCTGCTGCGCATCGCGCGCCATGGCTTGCAACAGGGCCGCGCTTTGGAAGGCGATGCTCTCCAGCGCCGCGCGCGCAATGTGCGCAGTGGTGCTGCCGCGCGTCAGGCCCGTGATGGTGCCGCGCGCCTCCGGGTTCCAGTAGGGCGCGCCCAGGCCGGTAAAAGCGGGCACCAGCATCACGCCGCCGCAATCAGGTACGGTCTCGGCCAGGGCCTGCACTTCGGCGCTGCTGCGAATCGCACCCAGACCGTCGCGCAGCCACTGCACCACCGCGCCGCCCACAAACACGCTGCCTTCCAGGGCAAATTCGGGCGTGGCGCTGGCTTGAGCTGCACTGGTCGTTATGAGGCCATTGGTCGAAGTGTGAAAGTTTTCACCCGTATGCATCAGCATGAAGCAGCCGGTGCCGTAGGTGTTTTTGGCCATGCCCGCGCTAAAGCAGGCCTGGCCAAACAAGGCGCTTTGTTGGTCGCCCCCGACGCCGCCTATGGGCAGGGCGTGGCCCAGCAGCGCAGGCAGCACTTCGCCGAAGTGCGAAGCGGAGGGTTGCACGCGCGGCATCATGTTGTGGGGAATGTCCAGCGCCTGCAAGAGCTCGGCGTCCCAGGTGTTGCTGTGCACGTTAAACACCATCGTGCGCGCAGCGTTGCTCACGTCGGTGGCGTGCACTGCGCCGCCGGTGAGCTGCCACATCAGCCAGCTGTCCACGGTGCCAAAGGCCAGTTCACCGTTGGCCGCCTGCGCGCGGGCGCCTGGCACGTTATCCAAAATCCATTGCAGCTTAGTGCCCGAAAAATAGGCGTCCACCAGCAGGCCGGTTTTTTGCCGGATGGCGGGCGCCAGGCCGCGTTCGCGCAGGGCCACACAGCTCGGTTCGGCACGCCGGTCTTGCCAAACGATGGCGTTGTAAATCGGCTTTCCTGTGGTGCGGTTCCAGACCACGGTGGTTTCGCGCTGGTTGGTAATACCCACCGCGCGCACCTGGCGCGCACTGATGCCGGCTTTAAGCAGCACCTCGCGGGCGGTGGCGAGCTGGGTGCGCCAGATCTCTAACGGGTCGTGCTCCACCCAACCCGGATGCGGGTAAATTTGGGTGATTTCTTGCTGCGCCATGGCCACGATGGCGCCCTCGGCGTTAAAAACGATGCTGCGGGAGCTGGAGGTGCCTTGGTCGAGAGCGAGCAGGTAGGTCATGGAAGGATTCAGTGCAAGGTAATAAAAGAGCGACTGTCGGTCTTATGCCAGTTCAAACCGAACCTGAGCCTGCGCCATGAGTTCCATAAACGGGTCGGGCGGCACGGCGTCAGAAAACAGGCGGTCAATCTGCGACAGCTGCGCCACCTCGACCATGGCCGGGCGGTTGAACTTGCTGCTGTCGGCGGCTACCCATACCTCGCGGGCGTGGGAGATGATGGTTTGCGAGACCTTGACCTCGCGGTAGTCAAAGTCGCGCAGCGAGCCGTCGGACTCGATGGCCGAGATCCCAATGAGCGCAATGTCCACCTTGAACTGGCGGATGAAGTCCACCGCTGCCTCGCCCACAATGCCCTGGTCGCGCCCGCGCACCACGCCGCCGACCACGATCACTTCGCAGTTCGGGTTGGCGCTCAGGATGGCGGCTACATTGAGGTTGTTGGTGATCACGCGCAGGCCGGTGTGTTGCATCAGGGCGCGGGCAATGGCTTCGGTGGTGGTGCCAATGTTCAATATCAGCGAGCAGCCGTGGGGCAGGGCGCCGGCCACGGCGCGTGCGATGCGGGCTTTGCCCTCGGCATGCAAGATCTCGCGCTGTGGATAGGCCATGTTCTCCACCGTAGAGCCCGGCACCCGCACGCCGCCATGAAAGCGCGTGAGCAGCCCTTCGTCAGCCAGACGCTGCACGTCACGGCGCACGGTTTGCAGCGTCACGTTCAACTGTTCGGCCAGCTGTTCAACCGTTACCGATCCCGTGGCTTGCACCACCGTGAGAAGTTTGATTTGGCGGGGGTTGGGGTTCATGGATCAATTTTCGCTGTCTGCACAAAACGCACCACTCGACTCTAAATCGAACCAAAAGGAATAATTTCAGGGTAAACACTTAGTTGAAACGAATAATAGCGAACAATAATTCTCACAATCGAATAATTAGTGCGCCAAATAGGTGCGAATGAGCAAAAGGTGTGAGATGGAGTTACGGCTAGAAGGTGTGGGTAAAAAGGTGGGGGCGCAGCAGTGGCTCTATGCGCTGGATCTGGACGTGCGCCCAGGCGCCGTCACCGTGCTGTTGGGCGCGACCCAGGCGGGCAAAACCAGCTTGATGCGCGTGATGGCCGGCCTAGACGTGCCCACCAGCGGGCGCGTGCTGGTGGATGGCGTAAACGTGGTGGGCGTGCCGGTGCGTGAACGCAATGTGGCCATGGTCTACCAGCAGTTCATCAACTACCCGTCCATGACGGTGTTTGACAACATTGCCTCACCCCTCAAACTGCGCCGCGACAAGAACATCGCGCAACGCGTTAGCGCCTTGGCTGAAAAGCTGCACATCGAAATGTTTCTGGACCGCTACCCCGCAGAACTCTCGGGCGGCCAGCAGCAACGTGTGGCGCTGGCTCGCGCCCTGGCCAAAGGCGCGCCGCTCATGCTGCTTGACGAACCTTTGGTCAATCTGGACTACAAGCTGCGTGAAGAACTGCGCGACGAGCTGACCGCGCTGTTTGACGCTGGCGACTCCACCGTCATTTATGCCACCACCGAACCCGGCGAGGCGCTCTTGCTCGGCGGCTACACCGCCGTGCTGGACGCGGGCGAACTGCTGCAGTACGGCCCCACCTCGGAAGTGTTTCACGCGCCGTGCTCGATTCGCGTGGCGCGGGCTTTTAGCGACCCGCCCATGAACCTGCTGGGCGCGCGCCGCACCGCCTCTGGCGTGCAACTTGACCAAGGCCCGCTGCTGGACATGGCCTTGCCGTCCGCAGCCCAAAGCACCGGCGCCCTGACCATTGGCATGCGCGCCAGCGCCTTGCGCACTGCGGCGCAGCCGGGCGACGTGGCCTTGCCCGGCAGGGTCGAGCTGGCCGAGATTTCGGGCACCGACACGTTTGTGCATTTTCAAACCGCGCTGGGTGAGCTAGTGGCCCAACTTACCGGCGTGCACCACTTTGACCTGGGCGCGCCCGTCACCTTCTATTTCAAGCCCGCACAGGTCTTTGCGTTTGACGCTCAAGGCCTGCTACTGCAAGCCCCCGTGCGCGGCAAAGGACCTTGATATGGCACGCATCGAACTCGACCTGGCCCACGCCTACCGCCCCAAGCCGCAGCAAGACAGCGACTATGCATTGCTGCCCCTGAAAATGACGTTCGAGGACGGTGGCGCCTACGCGTTGCTCGGGCCCTCGGGCTGCGGCAAAACCACCTTGCTCAACATCATGTCCGGCCTGGTAATGCCTTCACAAGGTGGCGTGAAGTTTGACGGCCAAGACGTTACCCAGCGCAGCCCGCAGCAGCGCAATATTGCGCAGGTGTTTCAGTTTCCAGTAATTTACGACACCATGACGGTGGCCGAAAACCTGGCCTTTCCGCTGCGCAACCGCAAGATGCCCGCCGACCAGATCAAGCAGCGCGTGGGCGTGATTGCAGAAATGTTGGAGATGAGCGGCCAGCTCAACCAGCGCGCCTCCAACCTGGCAGCAGACGCCAAACAAAAAATCTCGCTGGGCCGCGGCCTGGTGCGCCCCGACGTGTCTGCTGTGCTGTTTGATGAGCCGCTCACCGTGATTGACCCGCACCTCAAATGGCAGCTGCGCCGCAAGCTCAAGCAGATTCACCACGAGCTCAAGCTCACGCTCATTTACGTCACCCACGACCAGGTCGAAGCCCTGACCTTTGCCGAGCAGGTGGTGGTGATGACGCGCGGGCGCGCGGTGCAAGTGGGCAGCGCCGCCGACTTGTTCGAGCGCCCCAGCCACACCTTTGTGGGCCACTTCATTGGCTCGCCTGGTATGAACTTTTTGGCCGGACGCAGCAAGGGCTCGGCTTTTGAGACGGCGGGCGCTACGCTGCCCCTGGCCGCAGGCATTGAGCTGCCCATGGGCGACTACAAGCTCGGCGTGCGGCCCGAATACGTCACCCTGGCCAATGCCGATACCCCCGGCGCGCTGCCTATGGCGGTCAGCCAGGTGCAAGACGTGGGCACCCATGTGATCTTGAGCGCAGCGCGCGACGGCGCCCTGGTCAAGGCCCGCCTGGCACCCGACAGCACGCAACTCCAGGTGGGCGACACGGCCTGGCTGCAGGTGATGGGCTCCCACACCTGTTTTTACAAAAACGACGAGATCGTGGCCTGAGGAAAAAACCATGAGCACGACAACCAAACCCGTCAACCAGAAAGCCTGGTTCCTGATACTGCCCATGCTGCTGTGCGTGGCTTTTTCCGCTGTTCTGCCGCTGATGGTGGTGGTCAACTACTCGGTACAAGACATCATCTCGCCCGAGCGGCGCGTGTTTGTTGGTACCGAATGGTTTACCGCCATCATGCGCGACGAAGAACTGCACGGCGCCTTGCTGCGCCAGATTACCTATTCGTTTGCGGTGCTGGCGGTGGAACTGCCACTGGGCATTTTGCTGGCGCTGTCCATGCCGGCCAAGGGTTGGAAATCGTCCGCCGCGCTGGTGATCGTGTCGCTCTCGTTGCTGATTCCCTGGAACGTGGTGGGCACCATCTGGCAAATCTTCGGGCGCACCGACATTGGCCTGATGGGAGCTGCGCTGCAAGGTATGGGCATTGAATACAGCTACACCGGCAACGCGCTGCACGCCTGGCTCACCGTGCTGCTGATGGACGTGTGGCACTGGACGCCGCTGGTGGCCTTGCTGGGCTACGCCGGGCTGCGCTCCATTCCAGATGCGTACTACCAGGCCGCCAGCATTGACGGCGCTAGCAAATTCGATGTGTTTCGCTATGTGCAGTTGCCCAAGATGCGCGGTGTGCTGATGATCGCGGTGCTGTTGCGCTTCATGGACAGCTTCATGATTTACACCGAACCCTTTGTGCTCACGGGCGGCGGGCCGGGTAACTCCACCACCTTCTTGTCCCAGTTCCTGACGCAAAAGGCGGTGGGCCAGTTTGATCTGGGGCCGGCGGCTGCCTTCTCACTGATTTACTTTTTGATCATTTTGCTGATGTGCTTTGTGTTGTACAACTGGATGCAGCGCGTGGGCACCCAGGCCAAGGAGGCCGGCCATGAATAAGCCCAAGTTCCAGAAACGCTCGCTGTTCATGCTGGCGTATGTGGTGTTCGCCTTGTTGCCCATCTACTGGATGGTCAATATGTCTTTCAAGACCAACAACGAGATATTGGCCGGTTTCACCCTGTTCCCCAACCACTTCACCTGGGACAACTACAAAACCATCCTGACCGATCCGGCTTGGTACTCGGGCTATATCAATAGCCTGATTTACGTGGGCATCAACACCGTCATCTCGCTCATCGTGGCCTTGCCTGCCGCCTATGCCTTCTCGCGCTACACCTTTTTGGGCGACAAGCATGTGTTTTTCTGGCTGTTGACCAACCGCATGACGCCCCCGGCCGTGTTTTTGCTGCCCTTTTTCCAGCTTTACACCTCGGTGGGCTTGATGGACACGCATATTGCGGTGGCCCTGGTACACCTGCTGTTCAACGTGCCGCTGGCGGTGTGGATTTTGGAAGGATTCATGAGCGGCATTCCGCGTGAGATTGACGAGACGGCCTATATCGATGGTTACTCCTTTCCACGCTTCTTTGTCCAAATCTTTATTCCCTTGATCAAGGCCGGTGTGGGCGTGGCGGCGTTTTTCTGCTTCATGTTCAGCTGGGTGGAGTTGCTGCTGGCGCGCACCTTAACCAGTGTGAACGCCAAGCCCATTGCTGCCACGATGACGCGCACGATTTCAGCCTCAGGCATGGATTGGGCCACGCTGGCTGCTGCTGGCGTGCTGACCATCGTGCCCGGCGCCATCGTGATTTGGTTTGTTCGCAACTACATCGCAAAAGGCTTTGCGATGGGCCGGGTATGAATGGAGCACGCAATGTTTGAATGGATGGCCTGGACCCTGCCGGTGGCTGTGTTCTTTAGCTGCATTGTGCTGATGCTTGTTGGCATGACGGTGTGGGAAATCAAATCGCCCACGGTGATGCGCAAGGGTTTTTTGCCCATAGCGACCACGCGTGGTGACCGCCTGTTTATTGGCCTGCTCAGCGCGGCTTATGTCAATTTGGCTTTTGTCGGCATCAGTGGCCACCTCACCGAGTGGCTGGCGCTGGAGTCCGAGCCGTCCATCTGGTTGAGCTTTGTGGTGTCCATGGGCGTGCTGGCGCTCGTCATGCGCAAGGGCTAAGGAGTTTTCCCATGCAGCAGCCTGGTTCCCCTGGGGTTGCAGCATCTTTGTTAACAGGGGCCCATCAGACCGAGGAGATCAAGAAATGAAATTGAAATATTCCGTACTGGCTATTGCCGCCGCTTGCGCGGTGGGCGGCCAGAGCTGGGCTGACGAGGCGTCGGCCAAAAAATGGATCGACAGCGAGTTCCAGCCGTCGACGCTGAGCAAAGCGCAGCAAACCGAAGAGATGAAGTGGTTCATGGATGCTGCCAAGAAGCTCCAAGGCAAGGGAATCAAGGAAATTTCCGTCGTCTCCGAGACGATTGCGACCCACGAATACGAGTCCAAGACACTGGCCAAGGCCTTTGAGGAAATCACCGGTATCAAGGTCAAGCACGACCTGATCGGCGAGGGCGACGTGGTGGAGAAGCTGCAAACCTCTATGCAGTCGGGCAAATCGATTTATGACGGCTGGATCACGGACTCCGACCTGATCGGTACCCACTACCGCTACGGCAAGGTCATGAACCTGACCGATTACATGGCAGGCGCAGGCAAAGAGTGGACCAACCCCGGTCTGGACCTGAAAGACTTCATCGGCACCAGTTTCACCACCGGCCCCGATAAAAAGCTCTACCAGTTGCCCGACCAGCAGTTTGCCAACCTGTACTGGTTCCGTGCGGATCTGTTTGAAAAAGCGGACCTGAAGGCCAAGTTCAAAGCCAAGTACGGCTACGACCTGGGCGTACCTTTGAACTGGAGCGCCTACGAGGACATCGCCGCCTTCTTTACCGAAGACGTCAAGACCATCGACGGCAAGCCGATTTACGGCCACATGGACTACGGCAAAAAAGACCCATCGCTGGGCTGGCGCTTCACTGACGCATGGCTGTCCATGGCCGGCACTGCCGACATTGGCATTCCCAACGGCAAGCCGGTGGACGAGTGGGGCATCCGAGCCTCTGCCGACGGTTGCACACCTTTGGGCGCCTCCGTAGCCCGTGGCGGCGCCACCAACTCCCCGGCCGCCGTGTACGCTTTGACCAAGTACATCGACTGGATGAAGAAGTACTCGCCCAAAGAGGCCATTGGCATGACCTTTGGCGAAGCCGGCCCGGTGCCTGCCCAAGGCCAGATCGCCCAGCAAATCTTCTGGTACACCGCCTTTACCGCCGACATGATCAAGCCTGGCCTGCCGGTGGTGAACGCCGACGGCACTCCCAAATGGCGCATGGCTCCCGGCCCCAACGGCCCCTACTGGAAGCAAGGCATGCAAAACGGCTACCAAGACGTGGGTTCATGGACCTTCTTTAAGGACCACGACGCCAACAAAGTGGCAGCCGCCTGGCTGTACGCCCAATTCGTGACTGCCAAGACCACCTCGCTGAAGAAAACCATCGTTGGCCTGACCCCGATCCGCGAATCGGACATCCAGTCCAAGGCGATGACGGACATGGCGCCCAAGCTCGGTGGCCTGGTGGAGTTCTACCGCAGCCCAGCGCGCGTGGCCTGGACACCCACCGGCACCAACGTGCCCGACTACCCCAAGCTCGCGCAACTGTGGTGGAAGAACGTGGCAGTGGCTGTGACGGGTGAGAAGACCCCGCAAGCCGCCATGGACAACCTGGCCAACGAGATGGACGACGTGATGGGCCGCCTGGAGCGCGCTGGTATGGCCAATTGCCCGCCCAAGCTCAATCCCAAGGGCGACCCCAACAAGTACCTGAGTGACAAGGCTGCCCCCTGGAAGAAGCTGGCCAACGAGAAGCCAAAAGGTGAAACCATTGCCTACGACACGCTGCTCAATGCCTGGAAAAACGGCAAGGTTCGCTAAGCCGGTACTGCAAGGGCGTCCTTTGTGATGCCAGGACGCGTGCCTTGATGGCGCGCGTCCACCCCCTAATTACCCATAAGTGTTCGTGTGCCCTTGAGGCCGCACGCGGGCCACCTATATCCAAAGATATGTTCGACCATCCTTTCGTCCCACCGCCGCTGCCGACAAAGCGCCAGGAATTGCTGGCCCGGTTGGCCGCAAACCCGCGTTTTGACCTGGCTGTGGTGGGTGGCGGCGCAACCGGCCTGGGCGTGGCGCTGGACGCCGCTTCGCGCGGCCTGCGGGTGGTATTGGTCGAGGCGCAAGACTTTGCCAAAGGCACCTCCTCGCGCTCCACCAAGCTGGTGCATGGCGGCGTGCGCTATCTGGCCCAGGGAAATATTTCGCTGGTGCGCGAGGCCTTGCGAGAGCGCACCACGGTGCTGCACAGCGCGCCCCATATCGCCCAGCCCCTGGCCTTTGTCATGCCCTGCTACCGCTGGTGGGAAATACCTTTTTACGGCCTGGGCCTGACCCTGTATGACCAACTCGCAGGCAAGGCCGGCCTGGGCAAGACCGAACTGCTCACCAGCGCCCAAACCCAGCAGCTCCTGCCCACCGCGCAGAACCAGGGCCTGCGCGGCGGCGTCAAATACTGGGACGGCCAATTTGACGACGCCCGCCTGGCCTTAGCCATCGGGCGCACTGCAGTACAGCACGGCGCATTGCTCATCAATTACTGCCGCGCAGAGCAGCTTCTATATACACAGGGCAAGATTGCCGGGCTCGTATGCGCCGACACGCACACCGGCACCTGTTACTCAATTGAATCGCGTTGCGTCATCAACGCCACGGGCGTCTGGGTTGACGCCCTGCGGGAGCACGACGGCGCGGCCAACCCCGCAGGCCGTAACGCACCGGTCAAACCGATGGTCGCACCCAGCCAAGGCGTGCATCTGGTGGTCGACCAGGAGTTTTTGCAATCCGACGTGGCGCTGATGGTGCCAAAGACCTCGGACGGCCGGGTCTTGTTTGCCGTGCCCTGGTTGGGCAAGGTCATTTTGGGTACCACCGACACGCCGTCCAAAGACTTGGCGCTCGAGCCCACTCCCCTTAAAGAGGAGGCAGACTTCATTCTGGGCGAATCCGCTCGCTATTTGCGCAAGGCACCCACCCGCGCGGACGTCAAAAGCGTCTGGGTCGGCCTGCGCCCCTTGGTCAAACACGACGACGACGAGGGCGCAACCCAAAAACTCAGCCGTGAACACACGGTGATCGTGGGCCGCAGCGGCCTGGTCACCGTCACTGGCGGCAAGTGGACCACGTACCGGGTCATGGCAGAAGACGTCCTCGGCGCGTGCCTCAAGCGTGGCCTTTTAAAGGCCAACCCAGCCTCAGCCACCGCCCACATGATCCTGGTGGGTGCCCCCCCGCCAGCCTTGGACGCCAACAACCCAACGCTGCGCGACGGCCAGGGCATGCATTCTTATGGATCCGAGCGCGCTTTCGTGGCCAGCCTGCCCGGCGCCGATCGCTGGATTGCCCCACGCCTGTCCGAAGCCATGGTGCGCTTTGCGGCGCGCTATGAATACGCCAGATGTGTGGAAGACGTGCTCGCGCGTCGTAGTCGAATGCTGTTTCTGGACGCCCGACTCGCCGCCGATGTGGCGCCGCACGTGGCAGAAATCCTGGCGCAAGAGCTCGGGGGCAACCCCGAAATGGCCGAATTCCTGGACTTATGTGCACATTTCCTTCGCATCCCCTGAAAAAAAACTTTGTAAGCCCAAATATATGGTGCATAATCGTGGGCTTGGCTCGTAAGAGCTGAGACATCTGCCCAAATGGAGGCAATCTGAGTGGTTCGGATTGCAGACAGCGGGCCCAAGACTGACCGGCAAGGCAAGGCGTTCATCAAGAGCGCTGCGAACAACTGGTGCAAGTTGGGAATAAAGAAATGATCCAAACTGAATCTCGACTGGAAGTCGCCGACAACACCGGCGCAAAGTCCGTACTTTGCATCAAAGTACTGGGTGGTTCACGTCGCCGCTACGCCAGCGTAGGCGACATCATCAAGGTAAGCATTAAAGAAGCTGCGCCCCGTTCACGCGTCAAAAAAGGCGAGGTGTACAGCGCCGTGGTAGTCCGCACTGCCAAAGGCATTCGCCGCAGCGATGGCTCCTTGGTCAAATTTGATGGCAATGCAGCAGTTCTGCTCAACGCCAAGCTCGAGCCGATCGGCACCCGCATCTTCGGGCCAGTCACGCGTGAATTGCGCACTGAAAAGTTCATGAAGATCGTGTCCTTGGCACCTGAAGTTTTGTAAGGACTAGTCATGAACAAAATTCGCAAAGGCGATCAAGTGATCGTCATCGCAGGACGCGACAAAGGCAAGCGGGGCGTTGTGTCCCTGCGCAAGGATGATTCCCACGTGGTAGTGGACGGAATCAACCTGGTGAAAAAACACACCAAGCCCAATCCTCTCAAGGGTGCCGCTGGCGGCATCGTTGAAAAAACCATGCCGATCCACCAGTCCAATGTCGCGATTTTTAATGTCGCGTCGGGTAAGGCGGATCGCGTGGGCATCAAGCTGCAGGCTGACGGCAAGCGCGTACGCGTTTACAAGTCCAGCGGCGAAGAAATTAAGGCGGCATAAAAATGGCACGTTTGCAAACACATTACCGTGAAAAACTGGCGCCGGAACTTATGGCCAAGTTCGGTTTCACTTCACCCATGCAAGTTCCTCGTCTGACCAAAATCACCTTGAATATGGGTGTGAGCGAGGCTGTTGCGGACAAGAAAGTCATGGACAACGCCGTAGCCGACCTGACCAAGATCGCTGGCCAAAAGCCTGTGGTTACCAAGTCCAAGAAAGCTATCGCTGGATTCAAAATTCGTGAAGACCAGGCCATTGGCTGCATGGTGACCTTGCGCGGTGTTCAGATGTATGAATTTCTGGACCGCTTTGTCACCGTGGCTTTGCCCCGGGTTCGTGACTTCCGTGGTATTTCCGGGCGCGCATTCGACGGCCGTGGCAACTACAACATCGGTGTCAAAGAGCAAATTATTTTCCCTGAAATTGAATATGACAAGGTTGACGCCTTGCGCGGCCTCAATATCAGTATCACCACGACTGCGAAGTCTGACGAAGAATGCAAAGCATTGCTCGCAGGTTTCCGTTTCCCGTTCAAGAATTGAGGTGACCAGTGGCAAAAATGGCTTTAATTGAGCGCGAACTTAAGCGTGACAAATTGGCGGCCAAGTATGCGAAGAAATACGCAGCCTTGAAAGCAACCGCAAGCGACGTAAAAGTCAGTGACGACGAGCGTGCAGCAGCCCGCTTGGGTTTGCAAAAAATTCCGCGTAACGCCAACCCGACCCGCCAGCGTAATCGCTGCGCGATCACCGGACGCCCACGTGGCACATTCCAGCATTTCGGTCTGGCCCGAGCAAAAATTCGCGAAATGGCGTTTGCCGGAGAAATCCCTGGCATCGTCAAGGCGAGCTGGTAAGCAGGTAGGAGAACAAATATGAGTATGAGTGACCCCATTGCCGACCTGTTGACGCGTATCCGTAATGCGCAAATGGTCGCAAAAGCTACCGTGCTGGTTCCTTCCTCCAAAGTGAAGGTCGCCATCGCCCAGGTTCTGAAGGACGAGGGTTATATCGATGGATTCAAGGTCTCCATCACAGACGGAAAGTCTGAACTGGAAATCGCCCTGAAATATTACGCAGGTCGTCCGGTCATCGAGCGTATTGAGCGTGTGAGCCGTCCTGGCCTGCGCGTTTACCGCGGCAGTGATGCGATTCCTCAGGTCCAAAACGGCATGGGTGTGGCTATTGTCACAACGCCGCAGGGCGTGATGACCGATCGCAAAGCCCGCGCTACCGGTGTCGGTGGCGAAGTTTTGTGCTACGTAGCTTAACCCTGCATTGAGGAGTAATAAATATGTCTCGTGTAGGTAAACTTCCTGTGTTAGTTCCGGCCGGTGTTGATGTGACGTTGCAAGACGACCAGATTAATGTCAAGGCTGCGGGCGGCAGCTTGAACCTGGCGCAAAACGCCTTGGTTAAGATCGTCAATGAAGCCGGTAGATTGAGCTTCTCTCCAGCGAACGATTCTCGCGAATCAGACGCCATGTCGGGCACTATGCGCCAGTTGGTCAACAACATGGTGGTGGGTGTGACCAAAGGGTTTGAGAAAAAACTCTTGCTCATTGGTGTTGGCTACAAAGCTCAGGCTTCTGGCAATAAGTTGAATTTGGCTGTGGGTTACTCGCACCCTGTCAATATCGATATGCCCATCGGTATCACGGTGGCAACACCAACGCCGACTGAAATTTTGATCAAAGGTGCTGACCGCCAACGTGTGGGTCAAATCGCCGCTGAGATCCGTGATGTTCGCCCACCCGAGCCCTACAAGGGTAAAGGCATCCGTTATTCGGATGAGAAGATCACGATTAAAGAAACCAAGAAGAAATAAGGGGCTGCACCATGTTGACAAAGAAAGAGCAACGTCTTCGCCGGTCCCGTCAGACCCGCATCCGAATTGCGATTCAAGGTGTCGCGCGCTTGACAGTGAACCGCACCAATCTGCATATCTATGCAACGGTGATTTCCGGCGACGGCGGCAAAGTGTTGGCCACGGCGTCTACCGCCCAGGCCGATGTGCGCACCGCGCTTGGTGGATCTGGCAAAGGCGGCAATGTTGCTGCCGCCCAAATGGTTGGCAAGCTTGTGGCTGAAAAGGCCAAAGCAGCCGGCATCGAAAAAGTTGCATTTGACCGCGCAGGCTTTGCCTACCACGGTCGGGTCAAAGCCTTGGCAGACGCAGCCCGCGAAGCCGGCTTGCAGTTTTAAGCAGATCGGAAATAAAGATGGCTAAAGTACAAGCGAAAATGCAGGGCAAGGCCGAAGGGCCAGAGGATGGTCTGCGGGAAAAAATGATCGCGATCAATCGTGTTACCAAAGTGGTAAAGGGTGGTCGTATTCTAGGATTCGCAGCGCTCACGGTGGTCGGTGATGGCGATGGCCGCATTGGCATGGGCAAGGGCAAGTCGAAAGAAGTGCCTGCTGCTGTGCAAAAAGCAATGGAAGAAGCGCGTCGCAACATGATTAAGGTCAGCCTGAAAAACGGCTCGATCCACCACAAGGTGATGGGTCATCACGGTGCAGCCAATGTGATGATGGCTCCGGCTCCCAAGGGAACCGGCATCATTGCCGGAGGCCCGATGCGCGCAGTGTTTGAAGTCGTGGGTATCACCGACATCGTTGCCAAGAGCCACGGTTCGAGCAACCCCTACAACATGGTTCGCGCCACTCTGGATGCATTGTCGGTTTCGACAACGCCGGCCCAGGTTGCCGCTAAGCGTGGAAAAACAATTGAAGAGATCTTCGTTTAACACGGGGTACTGAACATGACGACACCACAAACAGTGAAAATCCAGCTGGTTCGCAGCCCGATTGGATGCAAAGAATCCCACCGCGCCACTGTGCGTGGTCTGGGACTTCGCAAGATGAATAGCACAAGCGAGTTGGAAGACACGCCCGCAGTTCGCGGCATGATCAACAAGATCAGTTATTTGGTCAAAGTGCTCTAAGGGATTGATGATGGAACTCAATGGCATTAAACCCGCAGATGGCTCAAAACACGCCAAACGCCGCGTTGGTCGTGGTATCGGATCAGGCTTGGGTAAAACCGCAGGCCGTGGTCATAAAGGACAAAAGTCTCGTTCGGGCGGATACCACAAGGTGGGCTTTGAAGGTGGACAGATGCCTATGCATCGCCGTCTGCCTAAGCGCGGTTTCAAGTCGCATTTGCTGAAATTCAACGCTGAAATTACCCTCACAACCCTCGAATTGTTGGGTTTGCCGGAAGTCGACGTGCTGACTTTGAAGCAAGCGGGCTTGGTCGGTCAAATCGCGAAGGTGGTGAAAGTGATCAACACCGGTGCAATCACCAAGGCTGTCAAATTGACGGGTCTAGGCGTAACAGCGGGTGCCAAGGTGGCCATTGAGGCTGCTGGCGGAAGCGTCGCTTAATTCTGGCTTTTCGGGAAACCTCCGTGGCAACAAACACAGCACCATCCAACAAGACGGACAAGTTCGGCGATCTGCGTCGGCGGCTGATGTTCCTGTTGTTGGCGCTTGTGGTGTACCGCATTGGTGCGCACATTCCGGTGCCTGGCATTGACCCCAACCAACTACAACAGTTGTTTAAGGGTCAGCAAGGTGGGATATTGAGTTTATTCAATATGTTCTCGGGTGGTGCGTTGTCGCGGTTCACGATTTTTGCCCTCGGAATCATGCCCTACATATCGGCCTCAATCATCATGCAATTGCTGGGCTACGTATTGCCCGCCTTTGAGCAGATGAAAAAAGAGGGGGAAGCCGGGCGTCGAAAGATCACGCAGTACACGCGTTACGGGACGCTGGGCCTGGCCCTGTTTCAGTCTGTCGGTATTTCCTTGGCTCTTGAGGCATCGGCAGGCCTGGTAGTTTCTCCAGGTATGGGATTTCGCGTGACGTCAGTAGTCACGTTGACAGCTGGAACCATGTTTTTGATGTGGTTGGGTGAGCAAATTACCGAGAGAGGCTTGGGTAATGGCATCTCTATATTGATCTTCGGTGGTATTGCGGCAGGTTTGCCCAACGCAATCGGTGGTTTGCTAGAACTGGTGCGAACTGGCGCCATGAGCGTCATTGTGGCATTGCTGATCGTAGTGCTGGTAGCCCTGGTAACCTACTTCGTTGTGTTCGTTGAGCGAGGTCAACGCAAGATTTTGGTGAACTACGCTCGGCGCCAGGTTGGCAACAAGGTGTATGGCGGTCAATCTTCCCACCTGCCTCTGAAACTGAACATGGCTGGCGTGATTCCGCCCATCTTCGCTTCGTCCATCATTTTGCTGCCAGCTACGATAGCAAACTGGTTCAGCTCAGGCGAATCCATGAGTTGGTTGAAAGATATTGCGGGCACCTTAAGCCCAGGGCAGCCTATCTATGTGATGTTGTACGCCAGTGCTATTGTGTTCTTTTGCTTTTTCTACACGGCTTTGGTATTCAACAGCCGTGAGACCGCAGACAACCTGAAGAAGAGCGGCGCATTTATCCCCGGCATTCGTCCCGGCGACCAGACTGCCAAGTACATCGATAAGATTTTGCTTCGCCTGACTTTGGCGGGAGCTGTATACATCACCTTCGTGTGCTTGTTACCTGAGTTTTTGATATTGAAATATAACGTTCCATTTTATTTTGGTGGTACGTCGCTTTTGATCATTGTTGTGGTGACCATGGATTTCATGGCCCAGGTCCAAAACTACATGATGTCGCAGCAATACGACTCTTTGTTGAAGAAGGCCAGCTTCAAGCCCTCCTGATCGGTGCGTGGTCGGAGACTTTAGGTGAATAAGCGGGTTTTGGCGTTGGGAAGTCTGTCAAAATGGCGGGTTGCACAACAGTTTTAAGAGTTTTAGGAGAGTAAAAATGAAAGTCTCGGCTTCGGTCAAGAAAATTTGCCGTAACTGCAAAATCATTCGTCGTAAAGGCGTTGTGCGTGTAATCTGTACTGATCCACGTCACAAACAGCGCCAGGGTTAATGGATAGAGTTTAAGAGGACGTAAATGGCACGTATCGCTGGTATCAATATTCCGCCGCAAAAGCATTCTGAGATCGGTCTGACCGCGATCTTTGGAATCGGACGCACACGCGCTCGCAAAATCTGTGAAGCATGTGGCATTGCATATTCCAAAAAGGTCAAGGACTTGACCGACGGTGACCTCGAAAAGATTCGCGACGCAATCGCTGAATTCACTATCGAGGGTGACTTGCGACGGGAGACCACCATGAACATCAAGCGATTGATGGACATTGGTTGCTACCGTGGCTTTCGCCATCGCCGTGGTTTGCCCATGCGCGGACAGCGCACGCGCACCAATGCGCGCACCCGCAAAGGCCCGCGAAAGGCTGCTGCATCTTTGAAGAAATAAGACGGATTAAGACAACCCTATGGCAAAAGCTCCTTCAAACAGCGCCGCACAACGTGTCCGCAAGAAAGTTCGCAAAAATGTGGCGGACGGTATTGCTCACGTGCATGCGTCTTTCAACAACACCATCATCACGATTACCGACCGCCAGGGCAACGCCTTGTCGTGGGCTTCTTCGGGTGGTCAGGGTTTCAAGGGCTCGCGCAAGTCGACGCCGTTTGCCGCCCAGGTTGCATCTGAGGTGGCCGGTCGCGCCGCTTTGGAGCAAGGGATCAAGAACCTCGACGTCGAGATCAAAGGACCTGGCCCCGGTCGCGAATCCTCGGTGCGCGCTTTGGCGGCACTCGGTATTCGGATCAATATGATTGCTGACGTGACGCCGGTGCCGCACAACGGTTGCCGCCCACAAAAGCGCCGTCGTATTTAATTTTTCAACAAGCCCACCGCCGCCAACGACAGTTGTCGGCTCCCGCATTTTGTGCGGCAGATGACATAAAAAGGAAGTTCAAGTGGCACGCTATCTAGGCCCCAAGGCCAAATTATCACGCCGTGAAGGCACGGATCTGTTTCTCAAGAGCGCTCGCCGCGCCATTGGGGACAAGGCCAAATTCGACTCTAAGCCTGGTCAACACGGTCGTACTTCGGGCGCACGCACTTCCGATTACGGACTGCAATTGCGTGAAAAGCAAAAAGTCAAGCGCATGTACGGTGTGCTTGAGCGCCAGTTCCGCCGCTATTTTGAAGAGGCCGATCGCCGCAAAGGCAACACCGGTGCAAACTTGTTGTTCTTGCTCGAATCGCGCCTGGACAATGTTGTTTATCGCATGGGCTTTGGCTCGACACGCGCTGAAGCACGCCAGTTGGTGTCGCACAAAGCCATTACCGTGAACGGTCAGTCGGTGAATATTCCTTCGTACATGGTCAAGGCCGGCGACATGCTCGCTGTTCGGGACAAGTCCAAGAAGCAAAACCGCATCGCTGAAGCCCTTCAGTTGGCGCAGCAAGTTGGCATGCCTTCTTGGGTGGACGTGAATTCTGACAAGGGCGAGGGCACTTTCAAAGCTGTTCCCGACCGCGACATGTTCGGTGCGGACATCAACGAGTCGCTGATTGTTGAGTTGTACTCACGCTAATTGCGTCTGGGTCGTTTTTATTGTCCCTATTCTGCAGCTTGCTGCGTTTTAGGCGCTTCACCAGCCTTACCGACGTAACGAGTCGGGGGTATTGAGAGGAAGTTTGAATGCAAAATAGTTTGTTAAAGCCCAAGTCCATCAGTGTCGAACAAGTCGGTCTGAACCGCGCAAAAGTGGCCCTCGAGCCCTTTGAGCGCGGTTACGGACACACCCTCGGAAACGCGCTGCGTCGTGTTTTGCTGTCGTCGATGCCCGGCTACGCCGCCACCGAAGTGACGATTGCTGGCGTCTTGCACGAGTACTCGTCCATCGACGGCATCCAGGAAGACGTGGTGAATATCTTGCTGAACCTCAAGGGCGTGGTGTTCAAGTTGCATAACCGCGACGAAGTCACTTTGAGTCTGCGCAAAGACACCGAAGGGGTGGTTACCGCAGCCGACATCCAGACACCGCACGACGTTGAGATCATCAACCCGTCGCACGTTATAGCGCACCTGTCTTCTGGCGGCAAACTCGATATGCAGATTAAGGTCGAAAAAGGCCGTGGCTACGTGCCTGGCTCTATGCGCCGCCATGCGGACGAGCCAACCAAGTCCATCGGACGTATGGTGCTCGATGCTTCATTTTCGCCTGTGAAACGCGTGAGCTACGTGGTCGAAAGCGCTCGCGTTGAGCAGCGCACCGATCTGGACAAGCTGGTGGTGGACATTGAAACCAATGGCGCGGTCAGCGCAGAGGACGCTGTCCGCTCGTCGGCGCGTATTCTGGTGGAACAGCTCGCTGTGTTTGCTCAGTTGGAAGGCAATGAGTTGCCTGGTTTTGGCCCCGCAGCGTCCAGCCGCGAAACCAAGTTTGACCCCATTCTGTTGCGTCCGGTCGATGAACTTGAGCTTACCGTTCGCTCTGCAAACTGCCTGAAGGCTGAGAACATCTATTACATCGGTGACCTGATCCAGCGCACTGAAAACGAGTTGCTCAAAACGCCGAATTTGGGCCGCAAGTCACTCAACGAGATCAAGGAAGTTTTGGCTTCTCGCGGTCTGACGCTTGGCATGAAGCTTGAAAGCTGGCCGCCTGCGGCGCTTGAAAAGCATTAATTACATTTTGGGCCCTTGTGGCTCAGCGCCCAGAGCAGTACCTTGTACGGCTGCTCGTAAATAGTAGATTGAAGGAAATTAAAAATGCGCCACGGACACGGATTACGCAAACTCAACCGCACAAGCTCACATCGCCTGGCAATGCTTCGCAACATGATGAATTCTTTGATTGCCCACGAAGCGATCAAGACCACCGTACCCAAGGCCAAGGAATTGCGCCGTGTAGTAGAGCCCATGATCACTTTGGCTAAAGAAGCTACCTTGGCCAATCGTCGTCTGGCCTTTGACCGCCTGCGTGATCGCGACAGCGTGACCAAGCTGTTTGAAGTGCTCGGTCCCCGTTTCAAAGCCCGTCCAGGCGGCTACACACGCATCCTGAAAATGGGTTTTCGCGTGGGTGACAACGCGCCTATGGCTTTGGTCGAATTGGTCGAGCGCAGTGAAATAGTCGAAGATGACGCCACAAAGGCAGCAGTTTAAGTTAGAATATCAACATACCGCGCGATGGAGCAGCCTGGTAGCTCGTTGGGCTCATAACCCAAAGGTCGTAGGTTCAAATCCTACTCGCGCAACCAACAAAATAACCTCCGGGTTGTTTTCAAAACGCCAACTTTTCAGTTGGCGTTTTTTTTTGAAGGAAATTCACCATGTTGTTGCCCCTAGACCCAGACGCTGTGTCTCACGGTATCCAGCTTTCGGTGGCGCCTGTGTTCTTGTTGACGGCCGTGTCTGGAATGATTGGCGCGGTCGCGAACCGGCTGTCCCGTATTATTGACAGGGCCCGCTTGCTGGAAAAAGGTATCCAAGTCCACACTAGTGCACCTGAGCAGGCTAAGATTTTCAAGGAATTGGCTGAGTTGCGCCGCCGGGGTTTACTGGCCAACTGCAGTATTGCGCTCCTCACGCTGTGCGCTGTGTGCATCGGCCTAACCATCATCGTGCTGTTTTTGGGCGAAACGGTGAACTTTCAGGGCCTGCGCATCTCGATTGTCAGTTTCCTGGCAGGCGTGGTGTGTTTTTTATTCGCGTTGGTATGTTTTTTGGTCGAAACCTGGATCGCCACCCGTGTGCTTAACTTCGCGCAGCCCAATCCCTAGCGCAAAGGGGTACGGGCGTCGCCATTTGCAGCGACGCTTTCAGCCCCCGGGTTGAGGCTGCAGGGGGAATTTCTCTACCTCCACCGCGCAGTCGTAAAACGTGGGCGCACGCCCCATGTCAGTCAGTTGCTGGCCCGTGACTTCGTTCACATTCGTCCCTTTGGGTCCGAGTTTGCGCCACCAAACGCCCAAGCCGTTGACGACACCTTGTCTTGCGCGCGGGCTCACGCTGGCCTTGCAGTGGTATTGGCCCCGAGCATTGAAGACGCGCACCATATCCCCGCTCTCAATGGCGCGGGCGCCGGCATCCACCGCGCTGATCTCCAGCAGGGGTACGCCCTCAATGGCGCGCAGGCTTTTGACGTTGACGAAGGTCGAATTCATGAAATTGCGCGCTGGGGGGGAAATCATGGCCAGCGGGTAGCTGCTGTGGGCGTCGGCCGGTTCGTAATTGGGCAGGTAATTGGGCAATCCGTCTGCGTTGGCGGCGGCCATACGGGCGCTGAAGAACTCGCACTTGCCCGAGGGCGTGGCAAAGCCGCCCTCTGCAAACGGCGCCTCTGGCACAGGCAGGTTGACAAAACCGTGTTCCAGCAGCTGGGCAAAGTCCACCCGGGCGTCAAACGCCATGCGGCAAAGGGCCAGGTCATCGTCGGCAAAGCAAGGTTCTGAGTAGCCCATGGCCTGCGCCAGAGCTCGGAAGATGGCGGTGTTTGTGCGGGCCTGGCCCACGGGCGCGATTGCCGGGCGGTTGAGCAGGATGTCGGTGTGGCCGTAGGTGGTGTGCACGTCCCAGTGTTCTAGCTGCGTGGTGGCTGGCAAGATGTAATCGGCGTAGTCTGCCGTGTCAGTCTGGAAGTGTTCTAGCACCACGGTAAACAGGTCTTCGCGGCCGAAGCCCTGCACCACCTTGCCCGAATCGGGCGCTACCGCTACCGGGTTGCTGTTGTAGACGATGAGCGCGTCGATACTGGGGCCGAAACCAGTGCTGGCCGGGCGCAGTAGTTCGTCGCCGATGGTGCTCATGTTCACACTACGGCTCGGACCGTTGGTGCGCAAGTCAGGTCGGCTAAGTGCGGACTCGTCAAAGATATGGGTGCCCGAGGCCGACAGCAGCATGCCCCCAGCGCGGTGCCGCCAAGCGCCAATGAGCGCGGGCAGGCAGGCCACCGCACGCACAGCATTGCCGCCGCCACGGGCGCGCTGCATGCCGTAGTTCAGGCGAATGGCGGCTGGGGCGCCGTTGGCCACACTGGCGCCGTAGTCACGCGCAAGTGACTCGATTTGCGCTACGGGAATACCGCAGATTTCTGCCGCTCGCTCAGGCGGCCACTGCAGCGCGCGTTCGCGCAGCGCTTGCCAGCCCAGAGTGTGACGCGCAATGTAGTCGTGGTCTAGCCAGTCGTGGACGATGAGCTGCTGCATCAGTGCAAGCGCCAGCGCTGCGTCAGTGCCGGGGCGCAGGGCGATGTGTTCGTGGCACTTTTCAGCGGTTTCGGTTTTGCGGGGATCAATGCAAATGATCTTGGCGCCATCGCGCTTGGCGGCTTGTGCGTAGCGCCAGAAGTGCAGATTGCTGCCTATGGGGTTGCTGCCCCAGATGAGGATCAGCTTCGACTCGGCAAAAAACTCCACCCGCATGCCCACCTTGCCACCCAGCGTGGCGTCAAGAGCCACGCCCCCGGCAGACGCGCAAATGGTCCGTTCAAGCAGTGAAGCACCCATGCGGTTGAAGAAGCGATCTGCCATGGCCTCTCCCTGGACCCAGCCCATGGTGCCAGCGTAGCTGTAAGGCAACACAGCTTGCGGGCCGCGCTTGGGGTCTGCCACGATGGATTGGAGGCGCTGCGCAATGTCGGCCAGCGCCTCGTCCCAGGACACCGGGATGAACTGGCCTGAGCCCTTGGGGCCGCTGCGACGCAGGGGCTGCAAGAGGCGCTCGGGGTGGTAGGTGCGCTCGGTATAGCGCGCCACTTTGGTGCACAAGACGCCATCGGTCTGCGGATGGCTTGGATTGCCCTGAACCTTGACCGCGACCCCGCCTTGCACCGTGGTAATGAGAGAGCAGGTGTCCGGGCAATCGTGCGGGCAGGCGCCTAGGACGTTGTGTGTCCCGGGCGAGGCGTCGGCGTGGATGCGAATGGTCTCTGGCATAGTGACTTCGGCGCGCTGCGCAGTAGGGTGAAAATACCGCCCATAGTAGCAAGCCCGCGCCTGCCGCACTTGCCCTTTTGCGGAATTTTCCAAGGCCCACTTATGCATTTGATTGAATCCATCGTCCGCCACGCTCCGGTCATTGCCGCTATACGGCGGGACCTGCACTCCCACCCCGAGCTGTGCTTTAAGGAAGTGCGCACCGCCGATGTGGTGGCGGCCAAGCTGACGGAGTGGGGCATTCCCATCCACCGGGGCTTGGGAACGACCGGTGTGGTGGGGATGGTCAAAGCGGGTAACTCAACGTGTGCCATTGGCTTGCGCGCTGACATGGACGCTTTGCCCATGCAAGAGCTCAACACCTTTGCCCACGCCAGCGTACATCCGGGAAAAATGCACTCCTGCGGGCACGACGGCCACACCGCCATGCTGCTGGCCGCCGCCCACTACCTGAGCACGCACCGTGACTTTGACGGCACGGTGTACCTCATTTTCCAGCCGGCCGAGGAGGGCGGGGGTGGTGCGCGCGAGATGATCAAGGAAGGCTTGTTCGAGCAGTTTCCCATGGACGCGGTGTTTGGCATGCACAACTGGCCCGGTATTGCGCAAGGCAGCTTTGCAGTAAGCGCCGGGCCGGTAATGGCGTCGAGCAATGAATTCAAGATCACCATCCGGGGCAAGGGGGCGCACGGCGCCATGCCGCACTTGGGGCTCGACCCGGTGCCCGTAGCCTGCCAGATGGTGCAGGCCTTTCAGACGATTGTGAGCCGCAATCTCAAGCCCATTGACGCGGGGGTGATCTCGGTGACCATGATCCACGCGGGCGAAGCCACCAACGTCATTCCCAATTTTTGCGAGCTGCAGGGCACGGTGCGCTCGTTCACCTTTGAGGTGCTTGACATGCTGGAGCGGCGCATGCGGGAGGTGGCGCAGCACACGGCGTCCGCCTTTGGCGTGGACTGTGAGTTTGAGTTCCGCCGAAACTACCCGCCCACCATCAACAGTGCGCCGGAGGCCGAATTTGCCCGCAACGTGATGGCTGCTCTTGTGGGGACCGACCGCATCCAGACGCAGGAGCCCACCATGGGTGCTGAGGACTTTGCTTATATGTTGATGGCCAAACCGGGCTGCTACGTGTTTTTGGGCAATGGCGACGGCGACCACCGCAGCCTGGGCCACGGCGGGGGCCCCTGCATGCTGCACAACCCCAGCTACGACTTCAATGACCGCCTGATTCCGCTGGGCGCGAGCTATTGGGTACGCCTGGCCGAGGCGTGGTTGGCCCCAGCGGCCTAAAAAGTCGAACCGAGCGGCGCCTTAGTTGCCTTGGTGTGGGGCGAAGCGCCCCTGGGCAATCACCAGCAGACCGTCAAAAATAAGGTTGTCCACCAGTTCAAATGGGCGCGTCATGCTGGGCGCCATTTTCCAGCCGGCACCGCCGGTCATGATGCACAAGGGCTCTTCGCCGCAGCGCTGTCGCACGTGCTGCACCATGCATTCGACCGCCCCGGCAATTGCGTAGGTGCCACCGCTGGTGAGCGCGTCGCTCGTGTTGGTGGGGAACGGGCAAACGTCGCCCGTGGGCACATGCAGGCCGGCGGTACCGGATTCCAGCGCGCGCAGCATGATGCCGTGGCCCGGCAAGATAAAGCCACCCCAAAAACGGCCGTCGGGGGAAATTGCCTCGACTGTCACCGCCGTGCCCACCATCACCACCACCATGGGCCGGGGTACGCCTTGGGCCAGCATGCGGTGGTGGGCGCCGATCATCGCCACCCAGCGGTCCGCTCCCAGGCGGCTGGGATGGTCGTAACCATTGCGCAAGCCCGCTTCGGCGTCGCTGGCCACCACCCATTGCGGGCTCACGTCCCACAGCTCGAGCTGAGCCTCGACCCGGCGCTTGATGGCGTCGCCCGCCACTACAGAACCCAAAATATGCGAAGGATGGGGCAACGCGGCCCACACGCCATCGCCGAGTTTGTCGATGTTTTCCAGAAACTCGGCGCCATGGGCCAGCAGTTCTGCCCTGGGAAGGGGGGATGCGTACAGCGCCCACTTCAGGCGGGTGTTGCCAATGTCCAGGGCGAGGAAGGTCATAGGGGCAGGTAAGTTTGAGCGCATTATCGCCAACCCGGCGCGATGGTTTACAGTCGGGGGCTGTGGATTGACGTTAACGTAAACGTCAACTCAGCGCAAGAACACTGGCAACCCCACCGAGACCGCCCACCATGACCGATCTTTCCTCCGAATACCAAGCCCTGGCCAACTACCGCCCCACGCACAAGGTGCGCTTTGTCACTGCTGCAAGCCTGTTTGACGGCCACGACGCGGCCATCAACATCATGCGCCGCATTTTGCAAGGCATGGGCGCCGAGGTCATTCACCTGGGCCACAACCGCAGCGTGGAAGAGGTGGTGACTGCAGCCTTGCAGGAAGATGTGCAGGGCATTGCGATCAGCTCCTACCAGGGCGGCCACGTGGAGTATTTCAAATACATGGTCGATCTGCTCAAGAGCCGGGGAGGCGCGCATATCAAGGTGTTTGGCGGCGGCGGCGGTGTGATCGTGCCGTCCGAGATTGCAGAGCTGCAAAGCTATGGCGTGACCCGCATCTACAGCCCCGAGGACGGCCAAAAAATGGGCCTGGCCGGCATGATTGGCGAGATGGTGATGCGCTGCGACCACGACCTGGCGCCTTACGCGCCAGCCGATCTGGCCGCCTTTCAGGGCAACAGCGACGCCCATTGGCGCGCGCTGGCGCAGTTTTTGACCGTGGTCGAGGCTGGCAAGGTAAACGAGACGACTTTGCAGGCCCTGCGCGCGCAGGCGGCAGTCACCTCGATTCCGAGCATTGGCATTACCGGTACGGGCGGCGCGGGCAAGTCTTCGCTGACCGACGAGCTGATCCGCCGGCTGCGCTTGGACTGTGGCGACACGCTGCGCATTGCAGTCATCTCGATTGACCCTTCGCGGCGCAAGAGTGGCGGCGCCTTGTTGGGCGACCGCATCCGCATGAATGCGATTTCGCCCTGGGCCACCACCACCAAAGACGCGGGTGCCAGAGTATTCATGCGCTCGTTGGCTACGCGTGACTTTGGCTCCGAAATCAGCCAGGCGCTGCCCGACGTGATTGCCGCTTGCAAAGTGGCCGGTTTTGACCTGATCGTGGTCGAAACCTCGGGCATCGGCCAGGGTGACGCGGCCATCGTACCGCTGGTGGATGTGCCCTTGTACGTGATGACGCCCGAGTTTGGCGCTGCCAGCCAGCTGGAAAAGATTGACATGCTCGACTTCGCCGAGTTTGTGGCCATCAACAAGTTTGACCGCAAGGGATCGGCAGATGCGCTGCGCGACGTGGCCAAGCAAGTGCAGCGCAACCGTGAGTCCTGGACCACGCCCCTAGAAAGCATGCCGGTGTTTGGCACCATGGCCGCCCGCTTTAACGACGATGGTGTGACAGCCCTTTACCAGGCCATGTTGCCGCGCTTGCAGGCCCTGGGCCTTACCGTGCCCGCGCAGCGTCTGTTACCTGATGCCGGTGTGCGCCACAGCAGCAACCAGAACCCCGTGGTGCCCGCTGCGCGCACGCGCTACCTGGCCGAGATCAGCGACACGGTGCGCGGCTACAAAAAACGCGCCCGCGCCCAGGCACATCTGGCCCGTGAAATCCAACAACTGCATGCCGCCGCTGCCATGCTGGAAGCGGGCCGCCCTGGCAAAGCCCGCGCCGCCGAGGCCGCCATCGGCCTAGCGCAAGAACGCGAGCAAGTGCAAGATGCCGCCGCCCACAAACTGCTGGCCCAGTGGCCTGAAATGCAAAAGGCCTACGCCGGGGACGAATACGTGGTCAAAATCCGCGACAAAGAGATTCGTACCGCGCTCACCAGCAAGTCGCTTTCCGGCACCACCATCCGCAAAGTGGCACTGCCCACGTACCAGGACCACGGCGAGGTGCTCAGGTGGCTGATGCTGGACAACGTGCCGGGCAGCTTTCCGTACACCGCAGGCACTTTTGCCTTCAAGCGCGAGGGCGAGGACCCCACCCGCATGTTTGCCGGCGAGGGCGATGCCTTTCGCACCAACACTCGCTTTAAGTTACTGAGCTCAGGCATGGCCGCCAAGCGTTTGTCTACCGCCTTTGACTCGGTCACCCTCTACGGCAACGATCCCGATCCGCGCCCGGACATCTACGGCAAGGTGGGCAACAGCGGCGTTTCTATTGCCACCATTGACGACATGAAGGTGCTCTACGGTGGCTTTGATCTGTGCAACCCCAGCACCTCGGTGAGCATGACCATCAATGGACCTGCGCCCAGCATTTTGGCCATGTTCATGAACACGGCCATTGACCAGAACATTGACAAGTTCAAGACGGACAACGGCCGCGACCCGACTGACACCGAGACCGCCAAAATCATGGAATGGGTGCTGGCCAATGTTCGCGGCACGGTGCAGGCCGACATATTGAAAGAAGACCAGGGCCAGAACACCTGCATTTTCAGCACGGAATTCAGCCTCAAGGTGATGGGCGACGTGGCGCAGTATTTTGTGGACCACGATGTGCGCAACTTCTACAGCGTGTCCATCAGCGGCTACCACATCGCCGAAGCCGGTGCCAACCCGATCAGCCAACTGGCCTTTACGCTGAGTAACGGCTTTACGTTTGTGGAGGCGTACCTGGCGCGCGGCATGCACATTGATGACTTTGCGCCGAACTTAAGCTTTTTCTTCAGCAACGGCATGGACCCGGAATACACCGTCATGGGCCGCGTGGCCCGGCGCATCTGGGCGGTGGCCATGAAAGAAAAGTATGGCGCCAACGAGCGCAGCCAAAAGCTCAAATACCACATCCAAACCAGCGGCCGTAGCCTGCACGCGCAAGAGATTCAGTTCAACGACATCCGCACCACGCTGCAAGCGCTGATTGCGATTTACGACAACTGCAACAGTCTGCACACCAACGCGTTTGACGAAGCCATCACCACGCCCACCGAAGACTCGGTGCGCCGCGCCATGGCCATCCAGCTCATCATCAACCGCGAATGGGGTCTGGCCAAGAACGAAAACCCCGGCCAGGGCGCATTCATCATCGAAGAACTCACCGAACTGCTGGAAGAAGCCGTGCTGGCCGAGTTTGAGAAGATTGCCGAGCGCGGCGGCGTGCTGGGTGCCATGGAAACCGGCTACCAGCGCGGCAAGATTCAAGACGAGTCCATGCACTATGAGATGCTCAAGCACACCGGCGAGCTGCCCATCATCGGCGTCAACACCTTCCGCAACCCGCATGGCGACCAGGTGATGGACAAGTTGGAGCTGGCCCGTAGCACCGAGGCCGAAAAAGCCAGCCAGCTAGAGCGCCTGCACGCCTTCCATGCCCGCCATGCCGCCGAGTCCCCCGCCATGCTGGCGCGCCTGCAACAAGCCGTGATCGCCAACGACAACGTATTTGAAGTGCTGATGGACGCGGTGCGCGTCTGCTCGCTGGGGCAGATTACGAATGCGCTGTTTGAGGTGGGCGGGCAGTACCGGCGCAATATGTAGGGCGACCGGACGCTTGCGCCGGCCAAGCGGCCTTTAAACGAAGGCCTCCAGCGGCAGCGCAAAGCGCTTGGCCAGCGCCACGGCTTGGCGCATATTGAGCGTGCGCTTGCCGCGCAGCAGTTCGGACACCACGCTTTGCGGCCCCAGTTCTGGCAGGTCCGACTGGCGCAGTCCGTGCTGCTCCATTAAAAATGCCAGGCGGCTCGCGGGTGTGCTTTGCTCGGACCAAGGCTGCGTCTGGTCCTCATAGGCGCGGATGCGGTCGGCCAGCAAGGCCAGCAAACCGGCCATGGGCCCTGCGTCTGCGGCGGCCTTGTCTTCCATCAAGGCATCTACCACTTCCAAAAGCTGCGCGTGTTGCGCCTCGTTTTGGACAGGCGAGCCCAAACCAAGCGCCTCATGCAGGGCTAACCAGTGCGCGGTGATGTCGGTCAAGTTCATTTCCATTCCCCTTTGTCGTAGTCCTTGTGGGTCAGCACGGCTTTGACCCACACCAGGCCGGCCTGAAGAGCAATAGCTGCCACCAGCCGATACTTGTTGCCACCAATGTTGAACACGAAGCGCTCGCCCACCTTGTCCACGCTTGCAAACGTTGCTTTGGGCTGGGCGAAGTTGGTGTAAGTGCCCTTTTCCACCAGGTGGCGAAAGTCCTGCAAAGGCTGCTCGGCGTCCGCATGCACTTGCGCGAATTCGCGCAACACCATGTTGGAAATAAGCTTCATGGGCATGGCGAAGAAATATAGCATATTGCGATAAACACTTTTGCTAGATGTTGGTTGCGCTAAGGTAAGTTCGAACCTAGCTCCATTAATCGTTCACTCTTTTCCAAAGGTTCCCCATGTCCCACGCCCCCAACCCCCTGCTAGACCTTGACGCCCAAGCGCTGCTCGCGCGGGCCTATGCGCTGCGCAGCGACGATGAGTCGCGCGCCTTGTACCGCGACTGGGCCGCGACCTACGACCAGACCATGGTGGACGGCCTGCAATACCGCTCGCCCACGGTGGTGGTGGATTTGTTGCGCCCGCATCTGGCCAACGCGCAGGCACGGGTGCTGGACATTGGTTGTGGCACCGGTCTGGCTGGTCGGGCCTTGGCGGTGCACGGGTTTATCGAAATTGAGGGCCTGGACTTGTCGCCAGAGATGGCGCAGGTGGCTGCCGACAGCGGTGCCTACCGCGCCTTTGTGATGGCCGACCTGAACGCCACGCTACCCGTGCCTGACGCTACTTATGACGGCGCCATGTGCTGCGGCACCTTCACCACCGGCCATGTGTCTGCCGCTTGCCTCAATGAGATATTGCGCATCCTGCGCCCCGGCGCGCCCTTTGCCTTTACCGTGAAGCGCAGCGAGTGGGACACGCTGGGTTTTGGCGCCAAGATCACCGCCTTGGAGGCCAGTGGCGCCCTGCGCGTGGGTAGCGCGGCGCCAGACCGCCTGTACGCCAATTCGCCGGAGCCAGACGGGATGATGTGCCTGGTTTGGCGGGTTTAGCTCAGTCGCCCGCAATCCTTAGGCTGGCGCGCCCTCCACCGCCCGCATCGTCACTTCCACCCCACTCAACACCGCGTTCCCCGACAGCGGATCGCGCAGCTTCTCGTCCAGTAGGGCGTTGAGGTTGACGCCAGGGCGCTGGGCGGCGACTGACAGTTGCGCGCCGGGCAGGTCGTGGCCCCAGCCGTGGGGCAGGCTGACGACGCCGGGCATCATCTCTGCGCTGATGTGCACTTGCGCTTGCAGGCTGGCCTGGGCGTTTTCCAGGGTGGCCATGGCGCCCTCAACCAGGCCCAGGCGTTCGGCGTCGGCCGGGTGAACCAGCGCGGTGCACCGGAAAGGGCCTTTGGCCAGCGTGGGCAGGTTGTGCATCCAACTGTTTTTGGTGCGCACGTCGCGTCGGCCAATCACCACCATGTCGGGCGCAGGACGCTGCAGGTCGGCCAGGGCGCGCGGCAGGTCGGCCAAGAGCGAGGGCGGCGCCAGTTCTACCTTGCCGCTGGGCGTGCGCAGCAACTCGGGGATGCGCGGCTGCAGTTCACCCAGATCGATACCGCCACTGGCGTTGGACGCCATCACTTTATGCAGGTTTAGCCCCTCGGGCTTTTGTCCAAAGGCGTCGCCGTGGGGCCCGGCGCGAAGCGCCACGTCTAGCGCGCGCTGCGGGCCGCGCAGGCCTCGGGTGGTGGCAATCACCGCGTCGGCGTGGGGGCCAAAGCTGCGCTGCGCGTCGTCGGCAAACTGGCTGTCGTCTAGCGCGCCAATGTCCACTCCTGCGCCCAAGCCTTGGGCTATTGCTGCAATGCGCAGCAGGTTTTCCCATTCCTCGGGCTGATAGGCGGCGCGCGCAAACACCGGCGGGCTGTAGCGCGCGTGGTTGCGCCAGGACATTTGCGGAAACGCGACGTCATAGTGCAGGTCTTCTAGCGGCGAGGGGCCGGGCAAGATCACGTCGGCGTGGCGCGTGGTCTCGTTGAGGTAAATGTCCAGGCTGACCATGAAGTCCAGCGTATCGAGCGCCTGGGCCAAGCGCGGTCCGTTGGGCACCGAGAGCACCGGGTTGGTGGCCACGGTAATGAGCGCGCGCATCTGGCCGGGGCCGGGTTTTTCAATCTCTTCGGCGATGCAGCTGATGGGGAATTCGCCCATCACCTCGGGGGCGCAGCTCACACGCGAATGGCGCCGTCCGGTGGCAACGCCCTTGCCGCGGCCGGTAGCACCGCTGCTGTTGGCTGAAAACGCAGCGGCGTTGGCAAACATGGCGCCGCCAGGGGCATCCAGGTGGCCGGTCAGCACATTGAGTACGTCCACCAGCCAGCTCGCCAGCGTGCCGTACTCCTGCGTGCAGGTGCCAATGCGGGCATAAACGGCGGCGCGCGGTGTGCTGGCCAACTGGCGCGCCAAGGCGCGAATGGTGTGGGCGTCTATGGCGCAGCGCGCGGCCACGGCTTCGGGCCCAAAGGGCGCCACGGCGGCGCGCACCTCGTCCACGCCGCTCACCCATTCCTGCACCGCGCCCAGGCGCACCAGGTTTTCAGCAAACAAGGTGTGCACCATCGCAGAGAGCAAAAACACGTCCGCGCCCGGGCGGATGAAATGGTGCGCGTCGGCCACGGCTGCGGTCTCGGTGCGGCGTGGGTCAATCACGATGAGTTTGCCGCCGCGCGCCTGCATGGCTTTGGCTTTGCGCCGGAAATCTGGCACGGTCCACATGCTGCCGTTGCTGGCTAGCGGGTTGGCGCCAATGACGATCAGCAAATCGCTGCGCGCAATATCGGGCACGGCGATGGACAGCCAGCTGCCAAACATCAGGCCGCTGGCGAGCTGCTTGGGGATTTGGTCCACGCTGGACGCAGAAAAAATGGTTTTGGTGCCCAGGCCGCGTGCAAGTTTGGGAAAGTAGGTGAGCAAGCCGATTTTGTGGGCCGAAGGGTTGCCCGTGACCAGACCCACAGCGTCGCGCCCGTGGGCTGCCATGAGCGGCGGCAAGCGGCGCTCGATTTCGGCAAAAGCCTCTTCCCAGCTCACGGCCACGTGCACGCCATTGCGCTTGACCATGGGGCTGCGCAGGCGGTCCGGGTCTTCATGCAGGTCTTTGAGGGCTACGGCCTTGGGGCAGATATAGCCCGCGCTAAACACATCGGCCTCATGGCCGCGCACGCTGATGACCTTGTGATCCTCTACCTTGATCTCCAGGCCGCAGCAGGCCTCACACAAGGGGCAAATACGGTGGTGGGTGGTGGTGGTCATCGTTGGCTAAAGGTGAAAAATAGGGGCGCAAAGCTGCGCGTAGCCGCAAAGGCTGCGAGCGTTTCAGGCAGCGGCTTGCAGGCTGTGGCGGGCGATCAGCGCCTCGCGCTGAGCAGGGTCGAGGTTGAGGCGGCGCAGGTCGCGGCCCACGGCGCGCAAGAGGCGCTCGTCCATCACATAGCGCCACAGCGGCGGCACATAGGCGACTAAGAACATGCCAAAGTAGCCGCTGGGCAGCGTGGGCAGGCCGTCAAAGTGGCGCAGCGACTGGTAGCGCCGCAGCGGGTGGGCGTGGTGGTCCGAGTGGCGTTGCAGGTGAAACAGAATCCAGTTCGAAAAGATGTGGTTGCTGTTCCAGGAGTGGTGGGGCTGGCAGGCCTCGTATTTGCCGGGTGCGCGCAGCTGGCGCAGCAGGCCGTAATGCTCGATGTAGTTGGCCGATGTGAGCTGGAAATTGGCCCAGAACGAGGCCGCCACCAAAAACGGCAGCACCGTCCAACCCAGCCACAGCACCAAGCCGCTCCACAAGGCCAGCGTCAGCAAGCCCGGTTGCACGATGTGGTTGTGCCAAGACAGCAGCGGCAGGCCGGCCTGCTGCAGGCGCGTGCGCTCCAGTTCCCAAGCCCGAAACCAGGCGCCGGGCATTTCGCGCAGCATAAAGCGGTAAATGGATTCGCCCATGCGCGAAGACGCCGGGTCCAGCGGCGTGGACGCGTCGCGGTGGTGGCCCCGGTTGTGTTCCACAAAAAAGTGGCCGTAGCCCGAGGGCGCCAGTACGATCTTGGCCAGCGCGCGCTCCAGCGCGGTGTTTTTGTGGCCCAACTCATGGCCCAGGTTGATGCAAAAGCCGCCCACCGAGCCGCTAATCAGCACCAGGGCCGCCCATCCGTGCAAGGGCAAATTCATACCCACCGCAAACCATGCGCCAAAGATGAAAGATAACCACAGCACGGGTGCAAGCAAATAGGTGATCCAGCGGTAATACGGGTCAGCGTCGAGCGCTGCCACGGCAGACTCGGGCGGGTTGCTGCGGTCTTCGCCCAGCACATAGTCCACCAGGGGCACGGCGGCGTAGAAAAAAAACACCGGAATCCACAGCGCCCAGGCTTGGCCCGTCGTCCACATCAGCGCTGGACCGATCAGCACCGTAGTCGGAATCAGCAACGACAGCAGCCAGGCGTAGCGCTTGCGGTCGCGGTAGGGGCTTTGCAAGGCGGCGTGGACAGGCATTGGCGTGGGCATGCCGAATTTTCCCGTGCACGGGTACGCGCGAGTAGCGGGTTTACCCCAGCAAAGTCACTGCGGTTACACCCTGGGCGGTGCGCTGGATCACAGGCCGAGCTGGGCCGCCAGCCAGTGGCAAAGCGCACCTTCGGGCTGCTCAAAGCCGGCCAGCACGGTGAAATGGTTGGCACCGTCAATGGCGCGCAACTCGGCGCGGTTGCCCTGCGCCAGCCAGGCGGTGTGCATGATCTGGGCCTGGCGCGCAAACTCGTTGGTCTCGGCGCCGCCCCAGGTGATCCAGGTGGGTGTGGCGCAGGGCCGGGCCATAAATGCGGGCGAGTTGCGCTGGATGACGCCCTCGTCCAACTGGATCATGGGCTGCAGATAGCTGTAGCGCAGGGGCGCAATGTCGTACAGACCGCTGATGCAAATGGCCGCTTTGATGGGGTCTGGCGCCAGCCCGTAGTCACGCGCCCATTCGGTTTGCAGGCACATGGCCGTCAGATGACCGCCAGCCGAATGGCCGCCCACCGCCACGCGCTGTGGGTCACCGCCGTACTGGGCGATATTGCGTACCGTCCAGGCTAAGGCCGCGCGCACCTGGCGGGTAATCTCGTCAATGGTGACAACAGGGCACAGGGCGTAGTTCACCACCACGGTGGTGATGCCTCGGCGCTGCAGCCCCAGCGCCACGCCACTGAACTCTTTGCTGGACAGCGCACGCCAGTAGCCGCCGTGGATGAACACGAACACTGGCGCATTGGGGGCGTCGGCCGGAAAGATGTCCAGCGTCTCTTGCAGCGTGGGGCCATAGGGAATGTCGAGCGTGTGCTTGAGCGTGTTGCGGGCCAAGGCACTTTGGGCCACATAGTGCTTGCCCGGCGCTGCGGGGTCGCTTAAGCCAAGTGAGGCGTTGTACTGCGCGTCGATCTGCGCTTGGGTGGTGAATTCGCGGTAAAGGGTTTGCATGGTGTGCGTGTCTGCTGGGGCCGGGTCGGTGGAAGTGGCCGTCCATGGTAACGGCCCCGGCCCACTGCGCCAGCGCTCAGTGCGACAAAACGAAGAGAGACTGCGGGTTGATTGCCCCGCTGGCGTGCGGCGCTAGGCCTTCAAGACTTCACATCAGCCGCACTTTGACCGACTTGCCCTTGATACGCCCGGCGTTGAGCTTGGCGCAGGCCGCTGGCGCAATGGCGCGGGCCACGGCCACAAAGGTGCAGAACTCGGTGACTTGGATTTTGCCGATCTGCTCGCGCGTGTAGGCTGGGCCGCCTTCCTCGTTGGTCAGCGCGCCCAGCACGTCGCCGGGGCGGATTTTTTCTTTGCGGCCACCCAGTATTTGCAGGGTCACCATGGGCGGCAGCAGCGGCGCGGTGCTGGCCGGAGTGAGAGTGTCCAGGCCAAACCAGGTGCTGCTGAAGTGCTGGTACTGCTCAATCTTGCCCACCGCGCCCATTTCGTTCATGCTGGCCAGGCTCAGCGCCAGGCCAGACTCCCCGGCGCGCCCGGTGCGGCCCACGCGGTGCACATGCACTTCGGGGTCGGGGGTGATGTCGACATTGATCACCGCCTCCAACTGGTTGATGTCCAGCCCGCGCGAGGCCACGTCGGTGGCCACCAGCACCGAGCAACTGCGGTTGGCAAACTGCGCCAACACCTGGTCGCGCTCGCGCTGCTCCAGCTCGCCGTACAGCGCCAGGGCGTTAAAGCCGTTTTGCTGCAACCAGTCCACCAGGTCTTTGCATTGCTGCTTGGTGTTGCAAAAGGCCAGCGTGCTGACCGGGCGAAAGTGCATGAGCAACTGGCCCACCGCGTCAAAACGGTTGGCGCGGGTGACCTCGTAAAAGCGCTGCTCAATCTGGCTTTGCGCCTGCGGGGCTTCAATTTTTATGTGCAGCGGCGCCTTCAGGAACGACTGCGCCAGCTTCTCAATGCCTTCGGGGTAGGTGGCGGAGAACAACAGGGTTTGGCGCTCTTTGGGGGTTTGCTGCACGACCTTGCGGATGTCCTCAAAAAAGCCCATGTCCAGCATGCGGTCGGCCTCGTCGAGCACCAGGGTGTTCAGGCCCTCAAGCGCCAGGTAGCCGCGCTCCAGGTGGTCCATGATGCGCCCGGGTGTGCCCACCACAATGTGGGCGCCGTTCTCTAATGAGGCGCGCTGGCCGCGCAGCGGAATGCCGCCGCACAGGGTGACCACCTTGACGTTGTCCTGCGCACGCGCCAGGCGGCGGATTTCCACCGTCACCTGGTCGGCCAGCTCGCGCGTGGGGCACAACACCATGGCCTGCACCGCAAACCAGCGCGGGTTGAGTTTGGCCAGCAGCGCCAGCGCAAAGGCGGCGGTTTTGCCACTGCCGGTTTTGGCCTGGGCGATCAGGTCTTGCCCAGCGAGCGCGGCGGGCAGGCTGGCAGCCTGGATGGGCGTCATTTCCAGGTAGCCCAGTTGATCCAGGTTGGCCAGCGTGGCCGGGGCCAGCGGCAGGGAAGAAAAAGCGTTTGTAGTTGTAGTAGCAGTCATACACCCATTATCGGGCGCCGGGTGTGGACTGCTGACGGCCCCAGTGGCGGGGGCTGTGGTGGTTTGCGCCTATTTGTTGATGGCTAGCAGTTCTACTTCAAACAGCAGCGTGGCATTGGGCGGAATCACGCCGCCCGCACCGCGTGCGCCGTAGGCAATGGCCGCGGGGCAGGTCAGTTTGGCCTTGCCGCCGACCTTCATTTTTTGCACCCCCTCGGTCCAGCAGGGAATCACGCCGCGCAGCGGAAAGTCGATGGGTTCGTTGCGCTTGTAAGAGCTGTCAAATTCGCGCCCGTCGGGAAAGGTACCGCGGTAATGCACTTTCACGCTGTCTGCCGCCGCGGGGCTGGCGCCCGTGCCTTCTTTAAGCGCGCGGTACACCAAGCCGCTGGGCGTGACCACAGCGCCTGCTTCTTTGGCGGCTGCGTCGGTAACGGCATCTGCCATGGCGGCGCCGCTCAGGGCGAGGAGGGTGGCGCTGGCGGCGGCCAGGGCAATAGTGCGGAGGGATGTTTTCATGGGTGAATAAGTAGAGAGATGGGTGGGCGGCTCACAGACTGCATTCTCGCAGGGCGCTGTATCCA
>Ga0209500_10000288_pt1 | contig 45258 bp, 68 predicted proteins | sample S_140212_EF_Meta_FD_187323 | JGI IMG/M metagenome (GOLD analysis project Ga0209500, IMG submission 187323) | Freshwater microbial communities from Lake Simoncouche, Canada to study carbon cycling - S_140212_EF_MetaG (SPAdes) (version 2) | ecosystem: Environmental > Aquatic > Freshwater > Lake ... | reverse complement strand
ATGCTCAACCTTCTTCTGCAACAGTATCTAATGAGATTACACTTGGTGATACCAATGTAACTACCTTAAGAGTTCCTGGTCTTGGTTTCTATGGTGTAAGAACCAATACAACAGTCGCAACCACTTCTATAACTACCATAGATAGTATTGCAGTTGCGACTTATCGTTCTGCAAGAATACAGATACAGATTACTCAAGGAAGTAACTATCAAGTCTCTGATGTTCTTCTTATACACGATGGAACTACTGCTTCCATTATTGAATACGGAACACTCGCAACTGGTTCCACATTAGGCACTTATAGTGCTACAATAAATAGTGGAAATGCACTTCTTCAAGTTACTATGGGTAGTGCAACATCATCAGCAGTGAAGGTATTAAGTTACCGAACTGTAGTTTGATAAATAGTTAAACCAATCATTTCATAAAAGAAAAATGGCAAAGTATTCTGAAAATTGCGACAAGACCTTATCAAAGGCAGTTCCTACCGTAACTACAAATGGTATTGTAAAGTCTTGGGAACTTGAAGTAGTATATTCTTATCCTGCTGCAGGTATCAACACGACTGATACTCAACTTCGTAGAAAGTATAACGAAACCGAACAGGTTGAGTATCTTAACAAGACTCCACAAGAGTTTACCAAGACCGAGTTGTTCTCATTCCTTAATATCGCACAATACGATATGGTATTTGATTCAACTTATGAGTCGGTTGTTCTTCCTCCTACGGAAACCAAAGATACATCATTTGATCTCAATTCACTAGACGACTAATTCTTAATTTAATATTATGACTAAAGAATATAAAGGTTTTGCGAACGTTGAAAAACAAGAAGAAGTAAAAGTAAGAAGAGTTCTTATCGGCACACCTGCTCTGGACGGCAAAGTTCAGGCGTGGTATGCCGACTCTCTTGCAAATTCAATCAAAGTATGTGCTGCAAATGGTATTGATTTGCAACCAGTCATTTTGATTGATGAGAGCATTCTGCCGATGGCACGTAATGAACTTCTAAACATTGCGTATCAAGATAATTTTGAGTCTATTGTTTTTATTGATGCAGATCAAGTATGGGATGCAAGAGCACTTTTAGATGTTATTAACTCCCAGCACGATGTGATTGGTCTTCCTGTGGTATCAAAAACTGATGAACCAGGAAACTTTAATGTAAAACTTAAAGGTATTGATCAAATTGAAACAGACGAACAAGGAAACATTAAGGTTGATGCAGTAGGAACTGGATTTCTTAAACTTTCCAGAAAGGCACTAGAAGCACTCTGGAACTCAAATCCAACTACATTGTTTAGAGGAAAAGAACTCAAACTTATTTGTGAGTATGCAACAAATTATAATGAGTTTGTTGGAGAAGATATCTACCTTTGCACCAAACTGAAAGAACTTGAGTTTGATATTTGGATCAATCCAAATGCAACCTGTGCTCATATTGGAAGTAAAGTATGGATGGGAAACTTTGCACACTTTCTTGAGTTTCTAACATCTCAAAAACCTGAAGAAATCCAAGAATGAAACAGTTTTATTTCTTGAGTGGTGTTCCTCGTAGTGGGAGCACCGTTTTTGCTACCTTGATTTCACAAAATCCAACTATACATACCACTCCAACAAGTCCATTGTTAGATTTACTTCTAACAACTAAACCAAATTGGAAACAGGTATCAACATTTCAGACAAATACACATCCAGAACAATACTCAAATATAGAAAGAGGTATTATTTCTGGGTGTTATCAGCATATCAAAGAACCCATTGTATTAGAGAAGCATAGGTCTTGGGCAAAGTATGGTTCTTATATTCAATCTACATTTCAAACAACTCCAAAGATTATCTGCACCACCAGAAGAATCAGTGAAGTTTTAGCATCTTTTGTTTCTATCATCAATAAGTCAAAGAAGATTACTTATATTGATAGAGAACTGATGAATACAAATAAACCAGTCAATAATCAAACAAGATGTAGATTATTATGGGAGAACTATGTGAGTGTTCCCTGGAAGAGTCTCAAGATTGGATATGAAACTCAAAGAGAACATTTGTGTTTTATTGATTATGAAGAGATTGTAAATGCCCCAGAAGAAACACTCAAGAAGGTTTATGAGTTCTGTGAGTTGGAGTATTATGCAGGACACTACTTTGATGACTTGAGTAATCCATCACCAGAGAATGATGATGCTTATGGTATTCAAGGACTGCACGATGTAAGAAAGAAACTTGGTAGAACTAGTCCAAAACCAGAAGAGATACTTGGTGAGGAATTGGTGAAGTATTATGATAATCTAAAATTAGAGTTCTGGCAGCAATAAATAGAAATAAGAAAAGTATAAGAAATAAATGGCGGTCAATCGCATTGGATTTAGTTCGGATTTTACACTTAAGAACCAAAAGGTTGGTGTAGGTTCTGCTGATCCAACGGCAACTCTTGATGTTCGTGGTACAATTAAAGGTGACTTTAATGTTTCTGGTGCTACAACATTAACTTCTTATGGTGGATTTGCTCCACAAAAGCAATTCGTAAATGAGAATCTAACACTCACTGGAGATTATAATACTGTTTCGGAAGATATTATTGTAGGACTTGGAAAGACATTTACAATTTCTGCTGGTTCAAGTGTAAGTATTGGAACTCTTAAAAATGTAAGTATCGGCACACATTTTAGTGTTCCAAATGGTGGAACAAGTGCAAGAACTGATTCTCCTGTAGAAGGAATGGTAAGATTTAATGATGACTTGAATACTTTAGAGTTTTGGAATGGTTATGAATGGAGACAGTTTAATGTAACAGGTGCCAGTGGTCGTGGTGTTTTTGGTTCTGCTTTTGGTATTCCAGCAATGGATTATATTAATATAAGTAGTTTAGGTAATGCTGTTAATTTTGGTGTAACTACACTTGCTGCTCAAGGTAAAAGTGGATGCTCTTCATCCATTCGTGGACTATGGGGTGGAGGATATGCTCCAGGAACTTTAACAAATATTATTGATTATGTAACTATTCAATCCGAAGGAAATGCTATTGATTTCGGAGATTTAACTATTTCAGTATCTAATAGAACTTCTTGCTCTTCATCAATTCGTGGAATATGGGCAGGAGGTGCAAACCCCACTAATGTTGTGGAATATGTTCAGATTGCTACCATAGGGAACTCTTTAGATTTTGGTGACTTAACTTTAGATAGACAATCACCTGCAGGAGTGTCTTCCCCAACTAGAGGTGTATTTGCTGGTGGACAAAAAAATCCTTTACCAAAAGATATTATTGATTATATAACGATTGCATCAACAGGAAATGCAGTAAATTTTGGAACTTTAACTTCTACTAGGACTCAATGTGCTAGTTTTTCATCATCAACTCGTGGTGTCTTTGCGGGAGGAAGTCAAGACACAATACCAACAATTGTAAATGTAATAGATTATATTACGATTGCATCGGTGGGTAATGCTCAAGACTTTGGAGATTTATCAGTATCTAGAAGATGGGCAGGAGGAACTTCTAATCAAGTTCGTGGAATTATTGCTGGTGGGTTAACGCCAACCACTGTAAATACAATAGATTATATCACAATTACAAGTATTGGAAATGCAATTGATTTTGGTGATTTAACAGTTCCAAAGTGGTCTTGTGATGGAGTTTCTGATAGTCACGGTGGATTAGGAGGTTTCTAAAATGGCAACGAATCGTTTCGGTTATTCAGATGATTTCGTATTAAACAACGGTAAGGTTGGTATTAACTCCGCATCACCACAAGAGAAACTTGATGTTGTTGGTGTAGTTAAAGGTGATAGATTAAAGGTAGCAGGTGTTTCTTCCTTTACAGTTTATGAAGGTTTTCTAAACTCTACTCAAAATATTGTTGAGAATGTATCTTTAAATTCTGGTAATGGAATTACTGGTTCTTTATCTGGTGAGGTAATTGTAGGAACTGGCATTACTGTTACTGGTATTGGGTCGGCAATAAGTGTTCAAAATTATATTGAGAGTTTAAAAGTTTATAATACTTTTACGGTTCCTGTTGGTGGAACTACAGATAGACCAACAACCGAAAAACCAGGACAGTTATTCTTCAACAGAGACTTTGGAACGATTGAGTTTTGGGATGGTGATAGATGGAGACAGGTTGATAATACGACAAGAAGTGGTCGTGGTGTTTTTGGTGCAACTGTTTTAAGTTATATTAATATATCAAGCACTGGAAATGCATTAAATTTTGGAGTCTCCACTGTTTCTAGAGCAGCACTAGCATCATTTTCTTCATCTACTAGAGGTTTATGGTCTGGAGGTTATCAAGCATCTGCACCCAATTCTTGGAACATATTAGATTATATAACTATTGCATCGGAAGGTAATGCAATAGATTTTGGTGATTTGACTGCTAGTAGATACTTTCCTGCAGGATGTTCATCATCAACTCGTGGTTTAACTGGAGGTGGATTTGCTTCACTTACAAATACTATAGATTATGTGCAAATAGCAACTATAGGTAATGCACTTGACTTTGGTGATTTAACTTCCACAAGGAGCACAAATAGTTCCACATCATCTGCAACTCGTGGAGTATGGGCAGGTGGTCAATTGAGTAATATAATTGATTATGTAACGATTGCATCATTAGGGAATGCAGTTACTTTTGGAACTTTAACAACTATTTCTGGTCAGTCTGCAGGTTGTTCAAGTCCAACTCGTGGCGTTTTTGGTGGTAGATTTACTCCAACCGCAATAAATGTAATTGATTACATTACATTTGCATCAACAGGAAACGCAATATATTTTGGAGATTTAACGCAAGCAAGAGCAGGTATTGCTGCTTGCTCATCTTCCATAAGAGGAGTATTTGCTGGAGGACAAACTCCCACAGCAGTAAATACAATAGATTATATTACAATCGCATCAATTGGAAATGCACAAGACTTTGGAGATTTAACTGAAAATCGTGCATATAATGCTGGATTATCAGACTCTCACGGTGGTCTTGGAGGTTTCTGATGACCAATAAATACTTAAAACTACTATAAGATGCCCACAAATCGTATTGGTTTTTCATCTGAATTTGTATTAGTCAACGAGCAGGTTGGTATTGGAACCACAAATCCAACTGCACGTTTGGATGTTCGTGGGCAAATTCGTGCTGATAATTCAACGGGTGGTAGTGGTATATCAACAGTTACAACATATAATGGATTTCTACATTCTCAACAGAATTTAACAACTACTGTATCAATTGCACAAACCACTAGAGGAAATCTAAACTCACTGTCTGGTGAGATTAAGATTACTGGAGATCTTACAGTTACTGATGATACTCGTCTAACTGGTGGAAGATTAGATAGTCTTACAGTTACTGGGTCTTTTGATTTACCATCAAGTGGAAGTGTAGGAAGAGAACTCAAACCAGAAAAAGGAAGCACAAGATTCAATTCAGATTTAGGACAACTTGAGTTTTATACTGGAACTGAATGGAGAACTACTGCGTCTTATGATGGGTCTGGTAGAGGTCGTGGTGTTTTTGGTGGTGGATATACTCCAACAGTATCAATAAGTTCAATATCTTATATTAATATTTCTTCCACTGGAAATGCATTAAACTTTGGAACTTTATCAACTGCTGCTCGTATTGACTCTGGTTCTTTTTCAAATTCTACTCGTGGTGTTTTTCATCTTGGAGTTGCGTCACCCATAGCACAAACAAATATACTCGAATATATTACAATCGCCTCTGAAGGGAACTCTATTGATTTTGGCGACTTGACTGTTGCTAGAAATAGAACAAGTGCATTATCAAATTCAACTCGTGGAATTGTTGCGGGTGGATTTACACCTTCACCAACTAATACTTACTTTAATATATTAGACTATATACAAATTCAAACACTTGGAAATGCATTAGATTTTGGAGATTTGCAAAATCTTACTATAAGACCTGGTTGCGTTTCTTCACCAACTCGTGGTATTTTTGTAGGTGGGCTTACTCCAAGCACAAATTTAAATTCTATTAGTTTTGTAAATATTTCATCAACAGGAAATGCAGTTGACTTTGGAGGAACTAATATATTCTCTGGTTCTTATATTGCTGGTGGAGTTTCTAATGGTGTTCGTGGAATAATTGCGGGAGGAGAATCTGCAGGTAGTGGTAAAAGAAAAGACATTGCATATCTTACAATTGCCTCAACAGGAAACGCAATATATTTTGGCGATTTAACAATTGCCAAATCCCATTTAAGTGGTTGCTCTAGTGCTACTCGTGGCGTTTATGTCGGTGGAGATACTCCATCATATCAAAATACTCTTGAATACATAACAATTGCAAGCACAGGAAACGCAGTTGATTTTGGTGATGATGTCATTGCTGCAAGTAGAAGAGGTGCTTGTTCAGACTCTCACGGTGGATTAGGAGGATTCTAAAATGGCAAACTTAAGAGCAAATAGTATTGTAGGAGTAGCATCTACCAATTCTGGAGTAACATTTGAAGGACCAATAAAGATAAAGACTCAAAATTACTTCTATCTACCAACAGGTAATACGTTTAAAAGAAATGTAACTGAAAATATTGTAGAAAATGGTTTAGTTTTATATCTTGATGCAGGAACTTCTACTTCTTATTCAGGAACAGGAAACACTTGGACTGATTTAAGTGGTAATGGAAGAAATTATAGCATAGGTGCTAATATATCTTGGAATTCTGCAGGTTATTTTACCTGTACTGGTGGAACTTTTACTGGTCCAGCATCAAACTCTTTTGGATTTTCTTCTACCAATGAACATACCATTGAGGCATTCGTTCAAGTTACTTCAGCACAGAATAATGTTTTTTTTGATTGGAGAGCATCACCAAATACAGGATCTGACACTAGAGCAATATTTTCTCATTTATATTACAGTAATGGAAACACTTATTATGATGTAAGTGGTTGTTGTGATGTAACACAAAGGATTTCATATGCAAATGATTCTGATCTTACTGTTGGTATTAGACATTTAGTTTGGAGGACTAGAACTGATACCACACCAAATAGACAATTTTTTAAGAATACAATAAGTCAAATGGACTCTGGTGCAAATACCACAGCAACTGTTAATTGGAACTTGACGACTGGTGCCACTATTGGAAGTGGGTGGTATGGAAATTTATATTCATTTAGAGCATACAACAGAGCACTCTCCGCAACAGAAATCTCACAAAACTTTAATGCTTTAAGGTCTCGTTATGGCATCTAAATACCTACAAGAACTATACATCTAAATGGCTGTAATACCTGAAGGAGCAATGAGATTTAACTCTGACTCGCAGAAGTTAGAGTATTATGATGGATCACAGTGGGTTCAGGTCAGCACATTCTCTCCTAATCTCAATGGTGGTGCTCGTGGTTTGTTTGGTGGTGGTTATGCTTCATATAACATAATTGATTATATCACAATATCAACTACTGGAAATGCAATTGATTTTGGTGATTTACTTTATGGTGCCGGTATCTGTAAATCTTTATCTTCATCAACTCGTGGAATATGGGCAGGTGCTAGAACTGGAGTTAATGTAATCAATTATATAACTATTTCATCAACAGGAAATGCAGTAGACTTTGGAGATTTGTTAGTAGGAAGAGAAGACCCAACAGGAGCATCAAACGGAACTCGTGGAATTTTTGCAGGTGGTGCTCCACTACCAGCAAACACAAACGTAATAGAGTATATAACTATTTCATCAACAGGAAATGCTGTTTATTTTGGAGATTTAACAGTCGCAAGAAGACACCAAGGATCTTGTTCTTCCCCAACTCGTGGTGTATTTGCTGGTGGTTATAATGCTGGTGTTTTTAATGTAATTGATTTTATTAGTATTTCAACACTTGGAAATGCACAAGATTTTGGAGATTTAACATTCGCATCATACGGATTATCTGGTTGTTCTAATAGCACAAGAGGATTATTTTCTCTAGGTTTTGTAGCTTATGTTGGTTATACAAATATTATTAATTATATAACAATTGCAACTACAGGAAACTCACAAGACTTTGGGGATTTAACAAGAACTGCTTATGCTTCTGGAGCAACATCATCATCAACTCGTGGAGTTTTTGGTGGAACATATCCATCATCAAATATAATTGATTATGTAACCATAAGTACACAAGGAGATGCAGTTGATTTTGGTGATTTGACAGTTGGTCGTGGTCACTTTGATGCTTGTTCCAATGCTCACGGAGGTCTATAATGGGAATACTACGAGTCAATAAAGTTTCTGGGTTAGAAGCACCCACACCAGTCACAGGGTCTGTGAGTTTTGATGGTAGTGGTGATGCATTAACGGTTCCTGCCGGTGCAGATTTTGCATACGGAACTGGTGATTTTACCGTAGAATCCTGGGTATATCAAGCAAGTAGTACTGGGTTTCAAGTTTTATTTGCACAAACTGTCGGTGGCACTAATTATTTTGTTTTTGCATCAAATAGTGGAGTACCTACGTTCTATTCCACACTATCTGGGGGAGGGGATGCTGGTGCGGCTGCGGGAAGCACTATATCCGCAACTACATGGAACCATATTGCTGTTACAAGGCAAAGTGGAACAGTGCGTGTTTTTGTTAATGGTATTGCAGGAACTTCAGTCACAAATACTACAAATCTGACTGATACATCATATGTTCCAACGATTGGGGCTTATACACACGGAGGATTTGCAAACGGTTGGAATGGTTACATCTCCAATCTACGAGTCCTCAAAGGCACCGCACTATACACAGAAAACTTCACACCACCAGTAAACGAACTTCAACCAATCGGTGATACTGTATTACTCTGTTGCAATAACTCAACATCAGTAACAGCAGAAGCAACAGGAAAGACTATCACTGCAAATGGAAACGCAGTAGCATCAACATTTTCACCAGGACTTACAAGAGACTTTACATATGGCACACAGTTCAGTGGAGTCACAAGGTTTGATACTCAAGGATATTTTGTTCCACCATCAGGCAATACACAAAACAGATATACATTAGGACTTGATGAGATTGTAACTAGTGGTCTTGTATTGCATTTAGATGCAGGTAATCCATTCTCATATCCTGCTACTGGTGTTGGAACAAAATGGACTGACTTAACTCATACAAATAATGGAGTCAATAATTTAATACTTTATAGTGGACCCACTTACAATTATAGTAATAGAGGATTTTTAAGTTTTGATGGGGTGAATGCTTATGCAGAAGGAAGTTGCAATTCTATAATAACCAATCCCACACTAAACAATATGATAATTAGTGTGAATTTTTGGTGTAATGTAAAAACTTCTGGGTCATATTACATATTGTCATCTGGTGCTCAAACTAGTTCTAGTGGAATAGCATTTTCATATCAAGCAGGAACCCCGTTTTATTCTATTAATGGAACTAATTCTGGTTTATATAGATATTTTAATGTATCAGATTTTCCATTAACTACTTGGATAAATTGGTGTTTTAGTTCTAATGGAACTACTTCAATTTTATATAAAAATGGAATTCAATTGTCAGTTGACAGTTTTTCATCAACATCTGTAGGTACTAATTTTAATACCATTTCTATAGGAAGACCAAATGGTATTGGTTCTTATTTGTCTAATATGGATTTTTCATCATTATCAATATACAACAGAGCACTCTCCGCAGCAGAAGTCTCACAAAACTATAGTGCTCTTCGTGGTCGTTTCGGCATCTAAATACTTACAAGAACTATACACTTAAATGCCAGCAATACCTGAAGGAGCAATTAGATTTAACACCGACTCCCAGAAGTTAGAGTTTTATGCTCAAAGTGAGTGGTGGAATATGGTGACTGATACTCCTAATTTAAATGGTGGTGCTCGTGGTGTTTTTGGTGGTGGATTTGGTTTGACTGGAGGAGTAAATACAATAGATTATATAACTATAAGTTCTACAGGAAACGCTAGTGACTTTGGTGATTTGACTCAATCTAAATGGGGTCCTGCCGCTTGTTCTTCATATACTAGAGGTGTTTTTGGTGGTGGATATACTTATCCAGCACAATTAAACACAATAGATTATATAACTATAAGTTCTACAGGAAATGCTAATAATTTTGGCGATTTAACTCAATCTAGGTATGCTCCAAGTTCTTGCTCGTCTTCTACTAGAGGTGTTTTTGGTGGAGGAGGATTTCCATCAATCTTTAATACAATAGACTATATAACTATAAGTTCTACAGGAAACGCTAGTGATTTTGGCGATTTAACTCAAATAAGAAGAGGATTAAGTTCTTGTTCGTCATCTACTAGAGGTCTTTTTGGTGGTGGTTATAGTCCAACACTATTAAATACAATAGACTATATAACCATAAGTTCTACAGGAAATGCTAATGATTTTGGTGATTTAACTCAATCTAGATATGGGATAAGTTCTTGTTCGTCATCTACTAGAGGTATTTTTGGTGGTGGAGCATTTTCAATATCTTCTTTTGTAAACACAATAGATTATATAACTATAAGTTCTGCAGGAAACGCTAGTGACTTTGGTGATTTGATACTAACACGACAATCTCCCGGTTCTTGTTCGTCTTCCACTAGAGGTGTTTTTGGTGGCGGAAGAGGCCCAGATTCAAATACAATAGATTATATAACCATAAGTTCTACAGGAAACGCTAGTGACTTTGGTGATTTAATGCAAGTGAGGCACTGGGTAAGTGCCTGCTCCAACGGTCACGGAGGTTTATAAGAAATGACTATTTTAAGAGTAGATACAATTTCTGGTATTGGAAGTGATGGTGTAGTTCTTGGAGGTGATTTAGAGTTTACCAGTCAGAACTATGTGATACTTCCAAAAGGAACATCAGCACAAGAAGGAGTTTTAAGAACAACAGTAGATGTTGTTGGTGCTGGTTCAACTTATTATGACAATCTAGTGCTTGCGATGCCTTTCAATGCGGCAACTGGATTTGCTGATGTATCATCAAGGAATCGTAATCCTGGTGTTTATGGTAATACTACAATCAGCACAGCACAAAGTAAGTATTATGGAAGTTCTGCGTATTTTGATGGAACTGGAGATTATTTAAGTATTGATGTTGGTATTAGTACTTCTACATCTGATTTTGTTTTAGGTCCATCTGGATCTGATTTTACAATTGAGTTATATCTTTATGCAACTTCAAGTGCAAATGGTGGAATAATATCAACATATTCTAATTGGAATGATGCTGCTAATGGATATTCTGGTAGATGGGGATTACTTTTTAGTGGAAATAATATATGGTGGTATAATTCTGCAGGTGGTATTGGTATAGGAGAATCTGCAATATTAAATCAATGGGTTCACTATGCAATTTGTAGGAGTGGTTCAACCATAACGATGTATAGAAATGGAACTTCAATAGGAACTCAAACCACAAATCAAAACTATACTTCAATAAACCCATTAGTTACTGGTTATATTAATGGATGGGGTTATTATCAAGGTTACCTACAAGACCTCCGTGTATACAAAGGCATCGCAAAATATACAGGAACCTTCACACCACCAGAAAGAATTGCAGAGATTGGTGTAGGATTTAAGGCAGGACAGTTACGATATAATACTGATAGTAATAAGGTAGAACTTTATGATGGAAACCAGTGGGCAGAAGTTCAATCAAGTTCTCCTAATTTAAATGGTGGTGCTCGTGGTGTTTTGGGGGGTGGATATACTCAATCTTCACCAAATGCGTTCAACATAATAGATTACATCACAATATCGTCAACCGGAAATGCGATAGACTTTGGTGATTTAAGTACTGCTAAATGGGGAACATCATCTTGTGCATCTTCTACTCGTGGATTGCTTGCAGGGGGTTACAATTCAACAAACATTAATGTAATAGATTTTATAACAATTTCATCTACAGGTAATTCTCAAGATTTTGGTGATTTGACTTATACTACTCGTGCTTCTGCTTCTTGTTCTTCATCTACGAGAGGCATATTTGCTGGAGGGTATGCGGGAGCTCCAGCATTCTATAATAATATTGATTATGTAACAATTGCATCAACAGGAAATGCAGTTGATTTTGGAGATTCTACTTTTGCTGGTGCATATAAAAGAGCGTGTTCGTCTCCTACTAGAGGTCTTTTTGGTGGTGGTACTACGGGTAGTGCAGTTAATACAATAGATTTCATAACTATATCTACATTAGGAAATGCACTAGACTTTGGGGATTTGACTAAAATAAGAGATTCCGCCGCTGCTTGTTCAAATTCAACTAGAGGAGTCTTTGGCGGTGGTTCAAATCCAGGAATATTTAATACTATAGATTTTGTAACTATATCAACACTAGGAAACGCAGTTAATTTTGGAAATTTAACACAAACAAGACACGCTCCAGCAGCAGTTTCTTCACCAACTCGTGGAGTTTGGGGTGGTGGAGTAGCACCAGGTGTAGTTAATACTATAGATTATGTAACACTATTGACTCAAGGAGACGCAGTTGACTTTGGAGATTTAACAACCAGTAGAGGATATGCCGGTTCTTGCTCCAACGGACACGGAGGGTTGTAAAAACCGTCCAGGTATGATAGAATAAATAAAGACAGTTACAATAATAAATTTGATATGATTGAAAAAAATTCTGCTATTACTTCGGTAGATTTATCTCCAGGTGCAGAGATTTCTGTTACAACACTCAAAAACGACCTAGCACAACTTGCTAATGGTCCTCTGCCGCAGGAATACAAAGGAATGCTCACTCATATTGAGGAGACACTTCCTGCAACACAGGCAGCGTGTGATAACTTCTACAAGTCCCACTCACAGATGATGACTGTGACTCTGGATATCACAGACCTCACACCAATTCGCAGTATCAAGCACACACTTGCTGCAATTGAAAGAACCAAGAGTGCTCTTGCCGAAGCACAAATCAATCGCCGCAAGAACGAAATCAAGATTAAAAAGAAGCAAAGAGATATTGATAATTGTGAGGATGACCTAGACGGAGAAGAATTTGAGATTGAATTGATTGAGTTGATGAATAATAATATGAGTATTGAGAACTCTATGAAAGGTGCGATTCGTAAGATGTCGTTTCTAATGACTCAATATCGTTCTGTCCTAGACCATATTGGTAAGGATTACATCACAGAAGAGGACTACGAGCGTGAAGAGAAACGCTATCACGTAATGACTGCACTGAAGCAGGCACTGAACTCTGCCCGTCCTAGAGGTGGTGTAATTGACGAAGGTAACTCAATCTATCTGTTTGATATTGGAGTCAATGTTGCTCACGCACAAGCAGAAGTCTTTAACTATCTGAAAATTGAGAATGAAATGATTGCGAATGGTCAGGCACCATCCCACGAAATGACGATTGAATGGCTAGAAAAGTGTGCCGATAAGTTCCAGGACTGCTCAATCAAGTTTGCAGAAAGTCGTGGATTTAAACCACTAGATGAAAAGTCTCTTGCACACCCAGAACCCGTAATTATGCTCCCATCAACAGTGGATCAAGAGTTTGCTAAACTGAAAGCATCTGCAGAATAATATGAACTTACATCTTGTGATTGGAACCCCTATGTATGGGGGTATGTGTACGAGTGAATATACACAATCAATTATTCACTTAAGTGAAGCAGCAAATAAATCAGGAGTTAAATTTACTACTATTTTTCTTGGTAATGAATCTTTGATTCAACGTGGAAGAAATACGATTGCTCATCACTTTATGAGTCTTCCTGATGCAACACATCTAATGTTCATTGATGCGGATATTAAGTTCCGTGTGGAAGATGTTGTAAAGATGATTAAGGAAGATAAGTCTTTGATTATTGGTCCTGTTCCACTGAAAGGTTATAATTGGGAACAGATTCGTCAAAGAGCACTAAATGGTGAAGAAGATATTTCCAGAACTGGTGGTGTCTTTAATATCAATCATCTTCCTGGTATTACTATGGAAGATGAAGAAACACCATTTGAGATTGAACACGGTGGTGCTGCATTTATGATGATTCGTCGTGATGTATTTGAGAATCTTAAACCTCATACACCAATCTATACAAATGGTGGTGCATCATTACCTAATGGTTCTGAAATTCACGATTACTTTCGTGTTGAGATAAATAAAGATACCCAACATTTACTGTCTGAAGATTACTTTTTCTGTCATTCTTATAGACAAATTGGTGGAAAAGTCTGGTGTGCTCCTTGGGTAGAAACTGGACACTTTGGTTCACATCTTTTCAACGGTAAATATTCACGAACAAATTAAAAAAATGACAGTCAATCACCCAATTATTACATATCGTCTTACAAGAGATGGTAGAATTCCAGAGTTTCTTTGTAAACACGAAGGTGCATTTGGTGGAATGTATGGTGTAAATACAAATAAACCAGGATATATTGCAAAGTGGCCTTCACCACAAGAAACTCAATTTCTTGGAATGGGTGATGGTCCACTTGATCCTGATGGTGCTCCAGAAGGTGTAGAATTAATTGAGACTAAAGGAGAACTTGAGACTTATATTACTGGTATTAGCACTACTTGGACAGTAGATACTAGTGGAACTACAGGTATTCGCACTGAAACCACTACAGGAACTCTAGAAGCATGGAATCCAGGTCAAGACTATTCTGGTCCTGGTTTGACGACTACAACCACAACACCTGTTTCTTTTGCTCCTCCATCTGGAACAGTAATTGTGCATAATGCAAATTATGTCACCAAGATTGTAACAGAAGTTGAGACTTCTTCTGGTGTTACTACTTCAACTCAAGAGTTTAATATTAATTATCCTTATAATAACATTACAATTGTTGGAGTATCAACTGTTGTTGGTGTTGTAACTACTACTCTTCCTGGAATAACAACTACTACGTCAACTACTACTACATCAACCACAACAACTGAAGCAACTCATCAGGACATTACTGATAGATATAATGATTCAATTACAACTGTTGATGTTGATGGAAAAATCACCAAGACAAGAGTAAGAACTTATACAGAAACAACAAAGGTCAGAAATCCTTTTGATCCTGTTGCCGCAACTAATGAACTCTGGACAAAATACGAAATTGTAAACGGAATCTGATAGATTATGAAATTTTATTTTGATTGTGGACTTCCTCGTTCGGGGTCCACACTTTTGACTGCCTTGTTGAATCAAAATCCAGAAATACACGCAGGAACATTATCTCCTGTATTTGAGGTTATGTATTATACTGATGATAGACTTCAGGGGGAACAGGCACAAGCATTCCCAAAACCTGAAATCTTTCGTCGTATGGTTTCAAATGCAATCACTGAATATTATAGTGATAGAAATGAATCAGTAATTATTGATAAATGTCGTGCTTGGCCTGCTCATATTGATTTGATTAAACAATATGTATCTAAAGATCCAAAAATTATCTGCACAGTTAGGCATCCACTAGATATTCTTGCTTCTTTTATTGATCTTATTAACAATAGTCGTTCCGTATCTTTTATTGATAAGGCACTATTGGATAAGGGAATGTTTATAACGAATGATACTCGTTGTGAGTTTATGATGAATCCTGGTGGTATTATATGGGAAAGTATGAATGCACTTGCGACTGCATTTCGTCAGAATGAAACTTCACATATTCATTTTATTCAGTATGATGACTTGGTAAGTGACCCAAAGAGAGTAATTCAAGGTATTCATTCATTTTTGAGACTGAAACCTTATGAGTATGACTTTGAGAATGTAAAGAATAAATATAGAGAAAAAGATGCAGAAGTTTATGGTCTTCCAACGATGCACGAAGTAAGAAGTAAGATAGAAAAGACATCAAGACATTATTCAGAAGTATTAAGTGAGGGAGTGATAAATAAATATAAGAATATGGATTTCTGGAACAGATAATAAATGTCTGAAGCAAGGATCAACAGTATATCTAATGAGAACAACACTGGTGGTCCTACCATTTCTGGAATCACTACTTTTTCTGGTTTAAACTTTTTTGTCCCACCAAAAGGAACTACAGCACAGAGACCATCAGATTGTCCTCCTGGTTCCGTAAGATTTAATACTGATAGTGGTCATTTAGAATATTTTAATGGGTTGCAGTGGTTAGAGTTTGAAGCATTTAATAATGAACTGAATGGTGGTAATCGTGGTTTATTTTTTGGTGGTGGTTATGGAGGATCTCCAGCTCCAGCATATAATATAATTGATTATATAACAATTTCTACAACAGGAAATGCATTAGATTTTGGTGATTTAACTCAATTAATTAGCACTAATTCTGCAGCAGCATCTTCAACTAGAGGATTGAGATGTGGTGGATATACTGGTTCTGGTAATGTAAATAATATAGATTATGTAACAATATCTTCTACTGGAAATGCAATAGATTTTGGAGATGTTACATATGCTAGTGTTCAAAGTGCTAGTGGATGTTCAAATCAAACAAGAGCAATTTTTGGAGGAGGTTGGGCTCCATCAAGAAATGAAATTTCTTATGTCACTATAGCATCCACAGGAGATACAAATGATTTTGGAGATTTAACTCTTGCTAGGGCAGCGTCTGGTGCATTCTCTTCATCTACTAGAGGTATATTTGCATCTGGAGGACTTCCAGAAACTAATATCATAGATTATGTAAATATTGCAACAACAGGAAATGCTATTGATTTTGGTGATACCCTAACAATTGGATATGCTTGTGGTTCTTGTTCAAACTCAACTAGAGGTCTTATATCTTGGAGTCAAAGTGGTTCTAATAATACTATTGAATATATTACAATTTCATCAACAGGAAATTCACAAGATTTTGGAGATCAGATAGTATCTAATAGATTTTTGAGTGCTGCTTGTTCTTCATCAACTCGTGGTGTTTTTGGTGGAGGATCTACAGCAAGTGTTGGTAATGTAATTGAATATGTAACAATTGCAACCACAGGAAATGCACAAGACTTTGGAGATTTGACGCAAGGTAGATTTAGATTAACTGCCTGCTCCAACGGTCACGGAGGTTTATAATGTCAGAATTCAAGTCATCAAATTTTAGCAACGAAGATAATAGTGGTGGTCCAGATTTAGTTGGAATTACTACATTTACTTCTACTGCATATTTTGTTCCACCATCAGGCAATACAGCACAGAGACCTTCTGGTGATGGACTTGCATATGGAACTTTAAGATTTAATACTGATATTGGAAGACTGGAAGTATGGAGAGGAGATCACTGGGCAACAATACTTGGAGAGCAGAGTGCTCCTCTTGGAACTCGTGGATTAATTGGTGGAGGAGGAACTGATATAAATGTTATTCAATATATTACCCTTTCAACAACAGGAAATTCAGTAGATTTTGGAGATTTGATAAGAGCAGAAAGGCACGTATGTGGAAATGTTGCATCGACAACAAGGGGTATATTTGGTGGTGGATATGGAGCAGGAGGAACAAACACAATGGAGTATGTAACAATTGCAACTCTTGGAAATTCTATTGATTTTGGTGATCGTTCAGGTGGATCTACTTGGTCTTGGGGTGGAGTTTCAGATTCAACAAGAGGATTGTGGGTTGGTGGTAATGGACTTTCTGCACCTAACACTATAGATTTTATAACTATCTCATCAACTGGAAATAGTCAAGATTTTGGTGATCATTTAATTGGAAGTAGAGATATTGCTTGTTTATCTAGCACTACTAGAGGAATTTTTGCGGGAAATGTCGTCGGAGATAATACTATTGGATATGTTACTATTGCATCAACAGGAAATGCAGTTGATTTTGGTGATTTAATCTTTTCAAATCCATCAAGTAATGAGTATAATAGAGCAACTGGTTCTAATGGTATTAGGGGTGTTTTTGGACCACACGAAGAAAGTCCAGTAGCTAAGTATCAATATATTACAATCTCAACACTTGGTAATAGTGTAAATTTTGGTGATGCATTAAATTCAACCAGTAATGCAACAGGTTCAAGTGGAAAATTAAGAATGTTTAGTGCTTCAGATAATCAAAGCAATAATTATAATGTAATCGAATTTATCAATATCGCAACAACAGGAAATGCACAGGATTTTGGTGATTTAATTAGTGCTCCTCAAGGAGTTGCTGCTTCGTTAACCAACGGTCACGGAGGTTTATAAGAAATGCCTAGACTTAACATCAACAGACTTACTAATGAGAACGAGGACGGATCACCAGCAGTATCAGGTATCTCCACATTTTCTTCTACTGCATTTTTAGAACCACCAAAAGGAACCACAGCACAGAGACCATCAGATAATCTTCAAGGTGGTATGATGCGTTTTAATACTGATAGTGGACACTTGGAGTATTTTGATGGTAATCAGTGGACTGATATTCTTGTGGCAAATAATAGTCTTGATGGTGGTAATCGTGGTTTGTTTGCGGGAGGACAAACACCAACTGTCGTGAATATTATAGATTACATCACAATATCAACACTCGGTAATGCAATAGATTTTGGTGATTTAACAAGAACTGTTCAAACACACGCATCTTGCTCTTCACGTACTCGTGGTGTCTTTGGTGGTGGATATCAACCAGGAGCATCAAATGTAATTGATTACGTAACAATATCATCCACTGGAAATGCAATTGATTTTGGTGATTTACTAGTAGTAAGGTTTCATAATCAATCATCCTGTGCATCTTCAACTCGTGGTGTTTTTGGTGGAGGGGAACCTGTAACTCCTGCAGGAAATGTTTTAGAATACATTACTATTGCATCAACTGGAAATGCTGTAGATTTTGGCGATTCTACAGTACTTCTTGCGTATGGTAGTGCTTGTGCATCATCAACTCGTGGAGTATTTGGTACTGGATATGCTTATACAAATACAATAGATTATATCACAATATCAACAACAGGAAATGCAACTGACTTTGGAGATTTGTCGCAAGGAAGAGCTGGACTTGCTTCCTGTTCTTCTAGCACTCGTGGAGTGTTTGGTGGTGGAGAGGTTCCTGGCGGAAATTCAAATGTGATTGATTATATAACAATTGCAACAACAGGAAATGCATTAGATTTTGGAGATTTGACTGTTGCAAGACAATACATTGCTGCTTGTTCTTCTAGCACTCGTGGTGTTTTTGGTGCGGGATATGTTGGCAGTCCAGTTAATATAATAGATTACATTACCATATTAACTACAGGAAATGCTGCTGATTTTGGGGATTTGTCACAACAAAAAAATTCTCTTTCCGCTTGCTCCAACGGTCACGGTGGACTATAAATATCAATATGGAAAAAACTAACTGATGGCAATAAATCCAGGAGCACTCCGATATAATAACGATAGTAATAAACTGGAACTCTATGATGGAAACCAGTGGGTAGAGATTGTTGCGTCTTCTCCTGACTCACAGACTGGTGGTGCTCGTGGTGTTTTTGGTGGTGGGACAATTCAACCAGGAGCTACATTGTCTAATGTTATACAATATGTAACAATTTCTACAACAGGTAATGCAATTGATTTTGGAGATTTATCTGTAAACATAACGCAGTTAGCTTCTTGTTCTTCTAATACAAGAGGTCTTTTTGCGGGGGGAACTTTAGTATCAAGTAATGTAAATACAATTGAATATATCACAATATCCTCAACAGGAAACGCACAAGACTTTGGAGACCTAACACAAGCAAGAAGAGCTCTTAATAATTCAGCACTTGCATCATCCACAAGAGGAGTGTTTGCCGGAGGATTTGAGGCATCAATAAATGTTATAGAATATGTTACTCTTGCATCCACAGGAGATGCAAGAGATTTTGGAGATTTATCTTCTGTAAGATACTCTGTGTCTGGATGTTCTTCTTCAACTAGAGGAATTTTTATGGGAGGTAGTGGTAGTAATCTAATAGAATTTATTACAATATCAACTCTTGGAAATTCTGCAGATTTTGGAGATACATTAACTTCTGCAGATAATGGAGGTTCTTGTTCAAATTCTGTAAGAGGACTTTATGCTTCTACGACCTCTGAAAATAATGTAATAGAATTTATTACAATAGCAACTCTTGGAAATTCTCAAGATTTTGGAGATTTGACTGTTATTAGAAGTGCTGCTCCATCTGCTTCCTCTTCTACAAGAGGAATTTTTGGTGGTGGTGGAATAGGAAGTCCTTACACATCTCAAAATGTAATTGATTATGTAACGATAATGTCTACAGGAAATGCAGTAGATTTTGGAGATATGACTACTGCAGTAGCACAAGGTTCTGCACTCTCCAACGGACACGGAGGTTTATAATGTCCGATTATAGAGTAGATAAGATTACAAATCAATCAGGAACAGCAGGACCACAAATTGCTGGTATTACAACTTTCAGTAGCACTTCTGGAATGTTGATGCCTAGTGGAAATACAGCAAGAAGATTAGTATCAGATTTTGTTCCAAAAAATATAATTGATGATGGTTTAGTTTTATATCTTGATGCAGGTAATAGTGCATCTTACTCTGGATCTGGAACCACTTGGACTGATTTGAGTGGTAATGATAACACTGGAACACTGACAAATGGACCAACTTATAGTAGTGCGAATGGTGGATCTTTGATTTTTGATGGGGTTGATGATTATCTTGAATATTCAAAACAATTTTTTTCAGGAACAGACAATTTTACTATAAGTGTATGGTTAAAATCTGACGGAACACAAGTTCAATATTCTTGCCCTATTTCACAAGGTCATTTCAATAACACAGGATTTGCTTTTCAAATTGGATTTCCTTCTCCTTCAGATATGCGTTTCGTTTTAGGTGACGGTTCTTCCTGGCAATCTTTATCATTTAATTATAACACAAATTCAAATTTTGATTGGCATCATTTAGTTGTTACGAAAAACAATAATTCTTTTGCAACTTATAAAGACGGAAATTCTACTGCATCTGGGACACACATTATAAATTATGGAACATATAATTTTTCTATAGGAAGAGATACCTATAATACTGATTCTTCTCATAGGGTATGGAAAGGAAAAATTTCACAAGTATCAATATACAACAGAGCACTCTCCGCAGATGAAATCTCACAAAACTTTAATGCCCTTCGTTCAAGGTATTCAATCTAATGGCTATCACACCAGGAGCAATCAGATTTAACACAGACTCTATGAAGTTAGAGTATTATGATGCAAATCAGTGGGTAAATCTCACAACAGACTCACCAGATATTCAGACTGGTGGTGCTCGTGGTGTTTTTGGTGGTGGATACAATCCATCAATAGGTAATACTAATATAATTGATTATGTAACTATATCAACTACCGGAAATGCGATTGATTTTGGTGACTTGATAGTTAATAGAAGTAATTTGTCTTCACTCTCAAGTTCCACAAGAGGTATCTTTGTTGGTGGATTAAATCCAACATTATTCAATATAATTGAGTATGTTACCATAAGTTCTACTAGTAATTCCCAAGACTTTGGAGACTTAAGTTCTGTCAATCGTTCCATTGGTTCCTGTTCTAGTTCCACAAGAGGTATTATTGCTGGAGGATACACATCAATATCTTTAAATACAATTGAATATATTACTATAAGTTCTACTAGCAATTCTATTGATTTTGGAGATTTAAGTTCTGGTAGACCGGATTTATCCTCGTGTTCTAGTTCCACAAGAGGTATCTTTGGTGGTGGATATCCAAATATTAATATAATTGAATATATTACTATAAGTTCTACTGGAAATGCAATTGATTTTGGAGATTTAAGTGTTAGTAGGCAATATTTAGGTGCCTGTTCTAGTTCCACGAGAGGTATCTTTGGTGGAGGATATACTTCATCACCAACAATATTTCGTAATGTAATTGAATATATTACTATAAGTTCTACTGGAAATGCTATTGGTTTTGGTGATTTAACTGTGGCGAGACAAGGTGTTAATGCTTGCTCTAGTTCCACAAGAGGTATCTTTGGTGGTGGATTAAATCCACCATATATTAATATAATTGATTACGTTCAAATAGCAACGATTGGGAACGCAGTTGATTTTGGTGATTTAACTGTTATTCGTGGTAGAGGTTCTGCCTGCTCCAACGGTCACGGTGGACTCGGTTGATTTACAATAAATAATTAAAAAATACTATGGCAGATCTGAAAGTAAATAATATAACAAATTATGATGGAACAACAGGACCAGTGATTGCAGGAGTAAGCACTGTGTTATCAACTTCTCATTTTGTTGTTCCTGTTGGTAATACCTTTAAAAGAAGTGTAACTGAAAATATTGTAAATGATGGGTTAGTCTTATATCTTGATGCTGGTAATGATAATTCTTATCCTGGTAGTGGAACCACTTGGACGGATTTGAGTGGTAGTGGTAATAACGGAACACTGGTAAATGGACCGACTTATAGTAGTGCGAATGGTGGTTCTTTGGTTTTTAATGGTAGTAGTTATGTGGATTGTGGTTTAGCAACATTTCAACCAACTGCTATAACTTTATGTTCTTGGGTTAGTCATACTAATTCAAGTGATGGTGGAATTATTGTGAAAGGTGATGTAAATGAAGCAACAGAATGGGGAATATCATTTGGGTATTCTAGTCCACATTATTTAATTGGAAGAACAACGACTTATAATAACCAGTTATTATATCCTTGGACTGGTTCTTTATTGACTGGGTTTCATTATATTTGCTATACGATGGTCAATAATACAAGTGCCACATTATATGTTGATGGAGTTCAAGTAGTATCTACTAATACTATTGGTTCAATAGGATTAAATGCAAAAAATGTTTTTGTTGGTAAGTGGAATAATTATGCCCCTCTTCAAGGAAAAATATCAACCACTCAAATATACAACAGAGCACTCTCCGCAACAGAAGTTTCACAAAACTTTAATGCTTTAAGGTCTCGTTATGGCATCTAAATACCTATAAGAACTTATAAGATATGTCCAACATCAGTGTTAACAACATAACAAATTTGGATGGAAGTGCTGGTCCTACATTTTCTGGTATCACTACAATAAGTGCTACTGGTTATATGAAAGTTCCTGTTGGGAATACAAAAAGAAGAACGTATATACCACCAACAGATAATATTGTAACTAATGGATTAGTTTTAAACCTTGATGCTGGTAGAGAAGAATCTTTTTCTGGGGCAGGATTGACCTGGACAGATTTAAGTGGTTATGGTAATAATGGAACTCTTGTTGGTGGTGTTGGATTTACTGATGATAATGGTGGGTCTATTGTTTTTGATGGGGTTGATGATTATGTAACAACGGGTAGAGTTATTGTTCCTAATAGTTCTTCTTCATATACAGTGTCAGTATGGTGTTATAGAAACAGAAATAATGTGGGATATGAAGAATTATTATCTCAATGGGCTTCTGCCAATACTGGTAATTCATTTTTCTTTGGTTTCAATAATTCAAACGTCAGATTTACCGACAACTGGAACGACGTTACAGTACCTGGTGCTGGTAATACTGGAGTATGGATGAATTTAGTCGGAGTGTATAGTGTCTCTAATGCTTTTATATATCTAAATGGGTCTTTATCTGCTACTAAAGGTAGTGGATTTTCTTATACTGGAATAAGTAATTTTATTATAGGAAGACAAGGAGAATTATCTTCAGAATATTTTTCTGGTAGAATACCACAAGCATCAATATACAACAGAGCACTCTCCGCAGCAGAAGTCTTACAAAACTATAATGCATTAAAGGATAGATACGTATGAGTATACCATCAGGAGCACTACGATTTAATTCAGATTCAGGTAAGTTAGAGTATTATAACGGAGAAGATTGGTGGCAGATTGATAGTTTCACATCAGACTCTGCGACTGGTGGTGCTCGTGGTGTTTTTGCTTCTGGATTATCACCTATCTCAAATTTAAATTATGTAACAATTTCCACTACAGGAAATTCAATTTCTTTTGGAAATTTTATTGATGCATCAAATGGTCAAAGTACTGCTTGCTCATCAAGCACTAGAGGATTATATTTTGGTGGTATTCTTTCTCCATATTCAAATGCATCTATAACAAATGTTATTCAATACATAACAATATCTTCAACAGGAAATGCTATTGATTTTGGTGATTTATCCAGAAGATCTAGATATGCTTCTGCTTGTTCAAATACAACTAGAGGATTAAGTTTTTCTGGTGATGATGGATCAACAGATTATAATATCATAGATTATGTAACTATTGCATCAATTGGAGATGCAAAAGATTTTGGAGATGTGTCCAGAAACAGTTTTACTTTATCTGGTGCGTGTTCTTCAAGCACCAGAGGTGTAATTGCAAGTGGTTCTCCAGTTATAAACACAATTGAATATGTAACAATTTCAACTATTGGAAATTCTCAAGATTTTGGAGACTTAACAGTTGCAAGAGGTAGCGCAACAGGTTCATCGTCTAATGCAACTCGTGGATTATTTGCTGGAGGTGTTACACCAACAGTTACGAATGTAATTGATTATATAACAATTGCAACTACAGGAAATGCAATAGACTTTGGTGATAGCACAAGAGCAACAACTCAAATGTGTTCTTGCTCTTCTTCTAGTAGAGCACTATTTGCTGGCGGATACACTGCTCCAGTATTATACAATATAATAGATTATGTAACTATAATGTCTACTGGAAATGCAATTGATTTTGGTGATTTATTATCTCCATCATCTTTTCCGGGTGCTTGCTCCAACGGTCACGGCGGTCTCTAATAAATAGAAGTGCCTTAATAGGTCGCACTTTAGGGTAGGAGAGGTTTTCCTCTCCTTTTTAATATAAATAGTATTGCGACCTATTTAAGAGTAGAGAAATGTCCAAGCATTTTTATGTCTATTATTCCTATGAGGAATTTGGTAGAGGTTATATTGGTAGTCGTGGGTGTAAGTGTCTGCCAGAAGAAGATTCAAGGTACTATGGAAGTTTCTGGGACAAAACATTTAAACCAACACAGAAAATTATATTAGCAGAGTTTGATAATCGTAGAGATGCTTATGAATCTGAAGTGGTGCTTCATAAGTTTTATGATGTGGTGAATAATCCACACTTTGCAAACCAATCCAGAGCACTTACAAGTGGTTTTACGACTGAAGGTAGGTCATCAATTTTTGTTGGTAAAAAACATTCAGAAGAAACTAGAAGAAAGATTGGTGCTGCATCTAAAGGTAGAAAGCACACAGAAGATTATAAAAAGAAAAAGAGTTTAGAAAATAGTGGAGAGAAAAATCCAATGTATAGAAAAACTCATACACCAGAGGCAAGAGAAAAGATTGGTGCCGCTCAAAGAGGTAAGACGATTTCAGAAGAGCACCGTCAAAAAATTATAGAAGGGAATAAAGGAAAATTATTCAGTGAAGAGACTAGAAAGAGAATGAGTGAAGCAGCAAAGAAAAGATGTGAAAGGAAAAGATTAGAAAAACTTCACCAGGCCCAAGATACAAAGGAGTAGCGTTTGTTTTTAGTTGCCTCTGTAACTCTATGGGGGAACAGGAAAAGGCTTGGAAACATCACGAGATCACCTTTTCCTAGAGGCACAACATAATCATCCCAGAAAGTTAAATTAGCACCCTCATAGTCATCATTAAGATTTCCAATGAAACTTAATACTGGGATGCCTCTCTCATCCCCCGAAAAAAGTGACGCTATGTGGTCGTGATGTGCTCGCATAATCTGACCAGGACTATAACGATTGAAACGAATCGCAGAAAACTTATTCATAATCTGCATCGTTCTTTCACACTCAAAATGATACTTTGCATTATATGCACTACCTGCTTGAATCATAAACGGAGTCAATAATTGCTGATGCTCACTAGTAATGTTCTGAACATCAAGTTCCATCGTTGGTTCTGAACCAAAAGTATTTGCAACATTGTTATGCCAACTATGAGGACGCCACTCATTCTTTTCTATTTGGTCCACGATATAGTCGCATAAATTAGCAGGAATCAGTCCACGCTCTACGTGAATCAGGTCTTTCAGTTGTGTATTGGGGTTGTTCATACGCACCTCTCAAGTGGTAAATAGGTCAAAGAATTTATATCTCCAAGATTTCCTTTTGCCCAAGTATTAAAGGACAAACTAATGCGTTCAGTTTCTGATTGATTTGCAGGGACACTATGAGTCAAATTACTTGGAAAGAGTATCAGTTCTCCTGCTTTCATAGGTAATAAGAATGTAGCACTATTGAAGTTATTATACTTTGCCGTGCTCAAACTTACATCTCTTTGAGACTTACTACGAAACTGAATGGGTGGAAGTTGTTCATTAATTACAGGATACCAGACACCACTCACCATACTATTTGGATGAACGTGTTCGTGATGTGATTCACCTTTACCAGACTTATTAATCCACGATTGAGTAATTATAAGTTTATTGTCAGAAGACATAACTTCAGTAACAAACTTATGAATCTTGGATTCAATAAATGCACGAACATTACTCAACTCTGGTTTGTCTAAAACAAAAGTATCTTCGGATTGTCTGTTATAATGAATTACATTACCAGTATCTCCTCCCTTGTTTTCTCTACGACAAGGCATTGCACGAATATACTCCAATTCCTTCTCATAAGGTAATGGGTATTGTGCAATCAATACTGGTGTTGGAAATAGTGAAAGTAATTCGTCTTGCATTGTATTGGTATTTTGATATCACTTTAATTGATTATAAAATATTTGTCAAGATGTAAATAGAAACTCTTGAATATACCTTTCAGTAAAATCTTTATTAAAATAAGACTTCAAAATACCAAAAGCAGGATCATTTGAAGACATATAACGATTAAAGTTATTGTGTTCATCTTGAAATAATTCTTTTTTTATGTTAGAATTGAATAAACATTTTTTATATTGATGCAAATAACATTTAATCATAATTTGATATTCATTATAAAAACATTCATTACCTTTTCTTATCCATAATTTATTACTAAAATACTGATTCAAATTATAAAATTTAGAAGTATTTGTTTTTGTATTAGGAAACATTTCAATATAAGGAAGGTGATTCTCATTCTCATTTACAGGATGAAAGTCTATAGCACCAAAATACTTCTTATTACCAATTTTTAAGTATTCTGTTCCAAATATTGGAGTATCATAACAATAGTCTGGATAGATCACTAAAGTTTCTGCTTGAAACTTATTCTCAACATTTAATTCACACAGCCTTATACGCCTACAATGATCTGATTTAAATACATAAGACTTTAAGTTTGCAGAACCATTTGTAAATGATTCATCTAACCACTCTGGAAGTTCTATTGAAGTTAAATTTAAAAACTCTTTAAGAACACTCTTTAACATACAATTTATCTTCAAACCCAACAGAGTGATTTTAGACAGTTTTTGATTTCTTGTCAACACTTGACACCTAAAAGTCTTTGATGTATGATGTATAAGTCTTCGCAACTTTGTATCTTTGAGTTGAAAGACCCGTCCCTGTGGTGGTGGACGGTTTTTAAGGTGGAACACGGGGGGCAAATGCCCCCTTTTTTTCTGCTATGATTACGGAGTAGTCAAAAGCAAACCAGATGTCCGTAAACCTAGAAGTCAAGGGTGCTCTTGCCAAATGTTTGGCAACAGAGAACTTGATTATTGAACATAAAAAAGTCCCGACTGCTATGTTTGATGTGGATCGTCGTGTGCTTACTCTTCCTACGTGGGATAAAGCATCTGCGACTGTTTATGACCTTCTTGTAGGTCACGAAGTAGGCCATAGTTTGGAAACTCCTAATATTGACTGGACTCTTGATTACCCAGAAGTCCCACAAGATTTTGTGAATGTCCTAGAAGATGTGCGAGTAGAAAAACTAATGAAGAAAAGGTATCCTGGTCTTTCTAGGACTTTCTTCAATGGTTATAACGAACTCAATAGTGATGATTTCTTCTCCACAAAAGAAGAAAACTTGGATGAATTGAGTTTCATTGACCGTATCAATCTTTACTACAAGATTGGAGCATTTCATAACATTGCTTTCAATGATGACGAAGAACAGTTCCTAACTCGTGTTGGTCAAACCGAAACCTTTGATGAGGTGCTACAACTTGCTCGTGAGATTGTAGAGTTTGTAAAACACAAACGGAAAAAGGTAGATAATCTTCCTGAAGATAATATGGACCAATCTTCTAGTCCTGGTGGTGAAGAAGTAGAAACTTCAAAATCTTCTCAAGGTTCTGGTAGTGATATTCAAAACGACCAGGAAGGTGAAGGAGAAGGTCAGGGTGAAGGAGAAGAGCAATCTAACTCCACAGAAGCACCTGATGGTGGTGGAAGTGGTGTTGATCCAAGCAATCAGCACGAAGAAAGGAATGAATTGGAGTCCAAAACTTCAAAGTCTTTTGATGAAAAATCCAAAGACCTTGTAGATAGGTATTCCCAGGAAACCAACTATGTTGAACTTCCTGAAATGATTCTTGAGAATATGATTATTCCTAATGAGTTTATTCACAACAAAGCAAAGGAAGAGTATTCTAGGACTGATGCGAATAAAGATTTCTTTGCTCTTGCTTGTAAAGAGTATGCTACTTACAAGAAATCAGCAGAGAAAGAAGTATCTTATCTGGTGAAAGAGTTTGAGTGTAAGAAGTCTGCCGATCAGTATGCTCGTGCCTCTACTGCTCGTACAGGAGTTCTAGACACGCAGAAACTTCATACCTATAAGTTCAACGAGGACTTGTTTAAGAAAGTCTCTGTCGTGCCTGATGGCAAGAATCACGGTCTTATCTTTATTCTGGATTGGTCTGGTTCTATGAATAACTTTATTCTAGATGCTTATAAGCAACTGTTGAATTTGGTTTGGTTCTGCCGTAAGGTGAATATTCCTTTTGAAGTTTATGCTTTCACTTTGGATTGCAGTGCTTATATGGAACTACAACCAAATCATCCTCCTATTTACAACAAAGTAGCAGGTGTTGTAGCACCAGAAGCATCATTCCGTTTGATGAACTTCTTTACCAGTAAAACGAATAATCGTGTTCTTGAAGAACAACTCAAGAATATCTGGACTGCTTGTTATGCTTATCAAAATCGTAGGGGTGTTGTTCCTCGTCATCTTGAACTCTCTGGTTCTCCGATTGGTGAAAGTATTATGGCTCTTCATTCTTTGATTCCTGATTTTCAGGCAAAGAATAAACTTCAAAAGGTCAATGTAATCTTCTTGACTGATGGTGAAGGATACCAAAATGCTGTAACCAAAGAGAAGAAGACTTATGATGATACTTATGTTGGTATGACGAAACATCACAAAACTTCTATTCGTGACCGCAAGTCTGGTCGTGTGTATCGTAGTTTTGATTACAATGGTTTCCCTCAATATGCTAAAATCCTCCTAGAAACGGTCAAAGATAGGTTTCCTACTGTAAATCTTATTAACTTCCGTATCACTCCTAGTCGTGATTTTCAAAGTTGCTACCGTTGGTATGGTAGTGGGTATGATAATTATGAGAGTGCGAAAGTAGAATACAGGAAGAACCAATGCATCAGTTTCAAAGATACTGGTTTTGATCAGTTCCACGTAATTGCTGCTACTTCTCTTGCACAAGAAGAGGACTTCAAAGTAGAAGAAGGTGCTTCCAAAGCACAAATCAAAACTGCTTTTGTGAAGATGTTAGGTAAGAAAAAGACCAACAAAAAACTCTTGGGTTCTTTTGTTGACCTGATTGCCTGATATTTGGGGGAGTATTAAATACTCCCCTTTTTTATAAATAACTAAAAAAGTAGTTGTAAGATGAACTCACAAGACCTTCACAATCTTCAAGAAGCATATATGGATGTTTATGATGAAAGTTATAAATCTTTTCCTTACGACAAAGTTAAAGCAAAAGCAAAAAAATTAAAAACAGATCGTGAAAGTTTGGGGAAAAAACCACTTACTGGAAAAAGTGATAGTGAAATTGGTGATACACTCAATAAAATGAAAAAATCACGCAATAGAGAAACTAAACTAGGTTTGCAATCTAATATAGCACACTCATTTGTTCCTAAACAAAAAGAAAAATCAAATAGGAATAGACCAGAAAGTGAAAAGAGAAGTAAAACTGTTGAACCTCAAAAATCATTTGGTAATCGTCTAACCAGAAGTGATAAACAAGGTATTAAAGATAGTTATGACCTCTACGACATCATTCTCTCACACCTCCTTGATGAAGGATATGCTGATACTCAAGAAGCAGCAGAAGCAATTATGGTGAATATGAGTGAAGAGTGGAGAGATTCCATTATCGGTTGAAGACCACTTCCCATACTGTCCCAAGGTGCCCCCAAGGCACCTTTTTTTATGCTATGATTACGAAGTAATCAACCAAACACTATGACCGACCAAGCACTGATTATCTTGAAAGAAAAATTCGGCACTGAATTTGGTGCTGATGCTGTGAAAGAAGTTGCAGCACAACTGAATACTTCTTATGCTACTCTTTCCAAGTATCTTAACCAGTATAAGGTTAGTCGTGGTAAATGGAACCTGGACGCAACCGTTCAAGATCTAGAAGATACTTATAATTCTCCTGCTGTTGAGGGTGTTGCTACTATGTCTGCTGTTGTTCAAAACCTTATTCCTAATAAAGATGATACCTTCGTCAGCTTTGGTAACTTTAGTGATGTTAAAAAGGTTGTTCAATCTCGGTTGTTTTATCCTACCTTCATTACTGGTCTCTCTGGTAATGGTAAAACTTTTGGTGTGGAGCAATCTTGTGCCCAACTTGGTCGGGAACTTATTCGTGTAAACATCACGATTGAGACTGATGAGGATGACCTGATTGGTGGTTTCCGTCTTGTCAACGGAGAAACTGTGTGGCATAATGGTCCTGTGGTTGAAGCAATGGAACGTGGTGCAATCCTTCTTCTTGATGAGATTGACCTTGCCTCTAATAAGATTATGTGTCTTCAATCTGTTCTGGAAGGTAAAGGTGTCTTCCTGAAAAAGATTGGTGTTCACGTTGCTCCCAAGGCAGGTTTCAATGTCTTTGCGACTGCGAATACTAAAGGTAAGGGTAGTGATGATGGTCGTTTCATCGGCACTAACGTGTTGAATGAAGCATTCCTGGAACGTTTCCCGATTACCTTTGAGCAACAGTATCCTACGATTGCGATTGAGACCAAAATCTTGACAAATGTTGCTCAATCACTTAAAATTCCTATGATTGGTGAGCACACCGATTTCATCAAGCACCTTTGTAATTGGTCTGACATTATTCGTAAGACCTTTGCTGATGGTGGTATTGATGAAGTAATCTCCACTCGTCGTCTGGTTCATATTATCAAAGCATATTCTATCTTTGGTAAGAAAGACAAAGCACTTAAGGTTTGTCTGAATCGTTTTGATGACGAGACGAAAGCAACATTCGTTGAACTCTACGACAAAATTGACGCAGAATTTCAACAAAACAACACAGAAGAGGGGTAATTCCCTTTTCGGTGATATATAGAACAACCTTTGCCACTTTTTCTTCCTATGACACAACTTTTTTTAGATAAAGATGCAGATACAATCTACGATGAACTTCAGGAAGGATATACTGAAGACAATCAAGAGGAAGATTACAGAGAGGATAGAATGGATCAAATGATTTCAAGGTATGGGTACTGATATGACAAACACAAACATTGCTAATCAGGAATCAAAACAAGTTGAAAAAAGAGAAGATTTTGAGCAGTTTGCCAAGTATCTTGGTTTAGATTACGATGACTACATTGCTTTTTATGAAGAAAGAGTCATTGACTTTGACGATCATTCAAAGTAAAATATAAGAGGGAACTTTCCCTTTTTATGTCCCGTTAGCTCAGGAGACAGAGCAATTCTCTTCTAAAGAATCGGTCGTGGGTGCGAATCCTACACGGGACGTTGTTTATTTTTATAATGCTTATGACCACTGACGGATACATTAGTAGTGATGGAATGTGGGCAGCAGTGCCCTGGTACGGTAAAAGGTATGTTTCCATTTATAATGGTGAACAGATTTGCACCCACAACAGTCTTGAAACAGCAAAGAAATTTATTCAAAAACAAACTCGTAGAAAAAAATGATTAGTGTAATTGAAACCTTTCAACAAAACGAAAATCGTATCTATGTTCGTGGTATTGTTGAAGATGTGATTGAGATTTATCCAGCAACATTACAAGACCCACCAGAGTATGGTCCTGCTCTTTGTGAAGCAAGTTTTGAACTGGATGAAGATGAAATTCTACCAGAAGGTGAAGATGCTTTGCTTGATTATCTTAATGAACTTTATCTTGATTGGAAGATTATAGATAATAGTGATTATAATCCTGGATTTACTGAATGACTTCCTACTACTTTTGGTTTGGAATTTTTATGTTTGTTGGATACTTAATTGTAACTGATGATAGTGTTGCTTATGCCTTTGTGCTTGTGTCTAAACTTATAAAGTTCCAATACGAAAAGACAAAGTGGTGGTTGTTTAATAATCCTGCAAATCCAGTGGTGAAGTGGTTAATGTATAGGAAATCTATGAAAATGGCAGAGGAACTTATGAAAGAGTTTGCCGAAAAGGAAAAAAAGTGATATAATTAGTATTGTGTTTATTCACGAACATTATGTCTCGCACAAATCGTAATCTTGACGGAATGCATCGTTACGCACTTCGGTTTCCACATACATTCAACGAAATCAAACAGTTGGATGGAATTTTACACGAAGAAGACTTGGAGGGTCTTCCAGTTTCTGGATTAAATCATATGAAAGCACGAGAGCATCAGTTGCCGACTGCTTGGGACGACAAAGTGATTTCAGCATATTATGAGGCAGACACACAATAAAGTGTCCTTCACCCTTTCCCAACAACGGGGAAGGGTGTTATACTATAGAGAGAACACCAGGAGCACCTATGACTAAAAAACTTAAAGCAAAAGTATCCCCAAAGGAACTAACTATTGATGAAATGTTAGAGATTGCGGCACAACGAGAAGCAGCAAACGAACAAGCAGAAGAAACAACTGAAGAAGATGAAACCAAATGAAAAAGAAACCACAAACGATTGAATTTCCTCACGCACAGTTTCCTATTCTTGTTATACATAATGATGGAAAGGAAATGAAAGACGTTAAAAGATGTTATTTCCAAGATATGCATTATGCTGACAAGTATATTGTCAAATCCAATTTTAAAAAAGCAGATTACCAACTATTCGTTAAACCTGGAACAACTCTATGATGATACATTCTATGTGAAACAATCTGCTTGGGGTACTTGGAGGAGTTATGATAAGGATGGGAAACCACTTGTTGCATCTCTCACAGAAGAAGCCTGCATTGCAGCAACAAGGTTTTACTGCAAAGGTCTCTCTGGGGGATTTGGAGAAAGTTCAAAATCTTATGTCGGATCCGTGGAAAATAAACTGTGATTGACTTTCGTAAGATTGTAGGTGATTATAGTATGGAGTATCCTGCACTTGACCCAACCACACCTCATTATGAATTTAATTGTTATGTTGAGTGTTGTAAAAGTTTGGATAGACCAGTAAGAATTGGTGGTTTTATGAGATACAGAGCATACCTTAAAGAAATAGGAATATTATGAAAATGTTTAACTGGTTTAGAAGAGTTGTTGAAGATTATGAGAAACCTGAAACTTTTGAACTTTTAGTTACTGATACTAGTGGAGAGAAACATAGTCTTGCTGGACTATGTGCTTCACTTGCAAAAGAAGTTGTAATACTGGAAGAACGCATCACAAAACTGGAAGCAGAAAACGTAGAACTCACCAATTGTTTGTATGAAGTTGAAAACAGATTACAAGCACAGATTGACAATATTCATCCAGTGACTTATACTCTTCATAACTATGGTTTAGATAAATGACAACGGCAAAACAAACAAAAGAGGAATTTTTATATCCAACTCCTCCCATCAATCCAGATGCTGATATGTCCTTTTTGGATATCGCACAAATTAATAATTTGAATAATTTTACACATCATGTTAGTTATTTGACTAATATGGCAATTGGTAGCAAAATTCCAGTGGAAGATGCATATGCAGAAATTAAGAAACTTTATAAGGCAATGAGACAGTCTCGTAAATCTTTGAGAGGTTCTTGGTTCTGATGGAAGATACTCTTAATGTTATAGAACAACCTGATGGAAGTTTCCAACTGGAATGGGATAAGGACGACCAGAAGTGGAACTGGCTGAATGGGTTGACGCAGGAGGAAGTTACTGCTATACTGACTGAAGGACTTGAAAAACTTAAATCTGAACTTGAAAATGACTGACTACAAAAAATACGCACTCGGACAAGTTGAGAACTTTCTGTATGATGCGATGAGTTCTGGTGCAACACCACAAGAAATCTATGATACTATTAGAGGTGTTGTTGAAGATAACTATTATACCTATAAGAAATGTGCATCAGAAGCATATGAACTTCTTGCTCTTTTGAATGGTAATGGTGTAGGACATGTAACTTGCAATAAAGATGATACTTCGGAAGAATGTAAGAAATCTTGGAATAGTTTTTGGGAAGAACATTATTATCCAGAAGAACATCAACAATACACAGAAGAAGAACTGAATGCAATGTGTGATGCTGCAACTTCAGCAAAAAAAGGTAAGGTGAACAAGTGGATTATTCCTGTTGATGATGACTACAACATCACATTTCCAGAAGACCTTCTAGAGCAAACAGGATGGAAAGAAGGAGATACTCTTCAGTGGATTGACCAAGGAGATGGATCATTTAAAATGATTAAAAAAAATGACTGAAGAAACAAAAAAACCTAATGAGTTTGGTAAAGCATTACAAGAGTGGTGGGATTCTGATGCTTGTAAGGAAATGCAGAAAGCAAATGAAGAAGCACGACAACGAGCAATAGGAAAGTATCATATGTTATCTGAAGAAGATAAGATTGATATGGTGGAAGCAATCACTCATATTATGTGTGAGGCAGAACGTGAAGGAACTTCTCATCGTGGACTGCAATCTGCACTTGGAATATATCCGGGCGGCTTTTGGGTCAGTTTTTTAATGGACGTACATAACGCACTCTATGGATACTATCACGATAAGAAAAAAGAAGAAGAATTGGAAAAAGATATAAAAAATCTTAAAGAGTTCCTTGATAAATAAAAGTGCCTGACTGACTGCAATCTTCAGGTTGGAGAGTAGAAATACTCTCCTTTTTATTATAAATAGTAATGCAGTCAGTTAGAGTAGAAATGAAAGGAGTAATTTATTGCTACTATTGTATTCCTACGGGAAAGAAATACATAGGGCAAACTGTTAAAGAAAAACAGAGAAAAAACCAACATATAAATCATTGCAAAAAAGATGTTGATAATAAATTTTATCGTGCTGTAAGAAAATACGGTTGGGATAATTTTATTTACGGTATTATTGAAGAATATGATGTTGATATTTTAAACGAACAAGAAATTTTTTATATTCATAAGTATGATACTTATGAAAATGGATATAATTCAACATTGGGGGGAGAAGGTGTTAGGGGATTTACACACAATGAAAATACCAGAAAAAAATTAAGTAAAGCACACAAGGGAAGAGTTCCAACAGAAGAACAAAGAAAAAAAATAAGTCAGTCAAATATGGGAAGAATATGTTCAAAGGAAACTAGAAAGAAAATAAGTGATAAAATAAGTGGAAAAAATCATCCAATGTATGGTAAAGTTGGAAAATTGCATCACGGATATGGTATTCCTTGTAGTGATGAAACAAAACAAAAAATAAGCAATACATTAAAAGGAAGACCTTTGCCTAAAGATGTGTGTGAAAAAATACAAAAAATAATGGAAGAAAAATATAGTCACATATATTATGAAATAACTAAACCCGATGGAAGTATAGAATATGTGTATAATAGTTTAAAAGCATACTCTATTGAAAATTCATTAAAACCAGGACAAATGTATAATGTTGCTAATGGAAAAGCAAATCATCACAAAGGATATAAAGTTAAAAAGTATATAAAAACCTTACAAGACTTTACGGAAACCTAAAGACATTCTTAAGAAAACGACATATACCTAGATAGTGTGTTAGGATTACAACACATATATGGAGAACCCTATGGAACTAACACAAGAGGAATGGAACGAACTTGTAGCACTAAAGGAAGCAATTAATTATAATCCTGCATCAGTCCACCCCGACAAAATGGAACTATTTACTGAACTTCTTGTAAGGTCTTGGAGTGGGAAAGAAGAAGTTAAGACCTTTGATAAATAATCAAAGGTCTTTTTGTGTCTAAATGATTTCTGAAGCAAGTAAAAGAGAAAAAATAGCAAATGCTTTTTTAGCCACAACGATGGCTCTATCTGCCGCACAATCTCCTAAAGACTTCGTAAAAACAGGAGCTATTGAAAGTCCTGGTGTTGCGATAATGCAAAGAACAATTGGTAATCCTAGAAGACAAAGAAAAAATTTAGACAGTGGATTAGTAGTTCCAAGAAATAAAAAAATGAAAACTTTTAAAGAGTTTGTAGAAGAAGCATACCTTTACGAGATGCGTAAAGAAGATAAGGTTGCTGGTAAGAAGAAAACTCCACTTACTTTACCAGTAACAACCAAACACGTTAGAAAGGATGAAAGTGGTAATTGGAAAGTAAAGAAATTAGTCACACACAGAGCAAACCCAGAAGCACAAATGGGTAGATTTAAGCAAGGAAAAGGAATGCCTGGTGATCCAGTGCATCATACCTATAGCACCGAAGGTGGAACTAGTGGTGGTCCAGGATTTGGATATAGACCACAACCACACGGAGAAGGTGGAGCACTTCGTGGTAAGAAGAAAGTTAAGGGAGAGAAAACTGAACGTGCTTGGAATGATCCAACACCTGCAAAGAAGGTTGCTGATAAGAGAGCAAAGGCAGCCTATCGTAAATCCGGTGGATACGACTACAAGAGGGGGTATGGAAGATGAAAACCTTTAGAGAGTTTATTGTTGAAGCAACTAGAGAAGAAGCAGACAAACAAAGACAAGCAGCAAGAGGAAATAAATAAATATAAATAAATACAAAACTATTTGTAGCAATGAACTCAAAAGACATTCAAAATCTTCAAGAAGCTTATAGTCAAGTTTACGAAGAAACAGAAGTTTCTGAAGAAAGAGCACCTGGTGTAAAACCTTATGAACCCAGAAAGCGTAGACCTCTTGACCCAGAGAAAGCACTTTCAGGTGAAAAGGGAGACGGAAGTGGTTATGGTGCCGATGAGAAGTTCAAAAAACCAGATGATAAAATCAAAAAACCAGGAACTGAAGTTCCAGCACCTAAGAAAGGTGGATATGGTAGAATTTTCAGCAATATTCCTTATGGTATTGGCGCTCACGCAAACAGAAATCGTTCAAGAAATTCTACAGTAAGAGGACTGGACCCTGGAGCACCAAGGGCAGAGAAACTAGCACCAAAGGAAAAGACAAAATCATCAAAGGAAATCGTTAGAAAGGAAGAGATTGACCTCTATGATGTAATCCTTTCACACCTTCTTGATGAAGGTTATGCTGATACTCAAGAAGCAGCAGAAGCAATTATGGTGAATATGAGTGAAGATTGGAGAGAAGAGATTGTTGAAGAAAAACAACCATTCCCTCATAAGAAAGTAGATAGACAAGTTTATGATGCTATGGATTCTGGAGAAACTGCAGGAGACTCTGGTGATTCTGCAAAAGAAAAAAGAGATTATGGTAGAGCAGATAGAATGCGTTCAGTTGCTGCAAAGCATGGTGGGAAAACTAGAGGTTGATACCACTTTCCAAACCGGCACAAGACCCCTCCAAGGGGTCTTTTTTTATGCTATGATTACGAAGTAGTCAAATGAATGAGGCAAATGGAAGTTCTTGAAATTAGCACATCTGGTGCGATTGCTAAACTTTCTTTTAATCAAGAAACCAGTGAAGTTGGTGTTGCTTACACTTACAAACCTGATAAGTTTTATGTCTTCAAGTGTGATAGCATTGAAGGTTTCAAAGGCAAACTTCGCAACACTTTTAATGCTGGTGAAAGTGTTGGTAAGATGATTTCTCAAATGAAGAAAGATGGTGTCCTTATGGGTGTTTGACAATTTATTATAGATAGTCTATAATAAAACCATTGAAGGCAAGGAAAGTAAAAGGAGCATGGGAACCAGTAATGGAGATACCGCACCTGCCTTTAATTATATGGAAGGAGTCCGGTTGGTCGAGGACACCGCCTTGAAAGCGGCTGGGTATAAAAACCTCGCAGGTTCGATTCCTGTTCCTTCCGCCAGGGAGATTAACTCAGCGGTTAGAGTGTTTGATTTACATTCAAAAAGTCCACAGTTCGAATCTGTGATTTCCCATTAGCAATCATAAGGTTGCTAAAATTACCAGGAATAAGTCAGCGGTAGACGGCATCGTTTGGGACGATGAGGACGTTGGTTCGATCCCAACTTTCTGGATTGGAGATAATAAATATCTCCAACACTTAAACTATATGATTTATGAATATAAAACTCTGGTATTGCCCATCAATGAAACAATGGCGTTGGACTTTAACTGATGATTCTAGACCAATCATCAAACAAGAGTCAGGACAACGACCAGATTTAAGAGATGCTATGAATGATGTAGCAAATACCGTAGAATATATGTTAGAGCATAAACTTTAAACTTTTATATTCCCCGATAGCTCAATTGGTAGAGCAAAGTGCTGTTAACACTGAGGTTGTTGGATCGTGCCCAACTCGGGGAGTTTGCTCAAGTGGCGGAATGGTATACGCAGCAGACTTAGAATCTGCCGTCGCAAGACTTGGAGGTTCAAGTCCTCTCTTGAGCACCTAAAGGGGCATTAGTTTACTTGGTAAAATCCGTCCTTTGCAAGGATGAGTAAACAGTTCAAATCTGTTATGCTCCATAACACCGTGTGCCACTATAAGGACTGGCACATAAAACTTCCAATTCACTCAAAGGGATGCTATAATTACGGAGTAATCAAAAAAATTAAATGAACGATCAATCTGTTTTTGAAAATTATCAATATCGTGTTGATAATTTGTATAACATTTATAAAACAGATGGTGCTCGTAAATGTGCTAATGAGTCTGGTGCTGTTTTTGAGAACTTTGTGGATGATGTAGTAACTCATATTCCTCATTTGAAATCTCTTAAAAATGATTATCTCACAGTAGAATGTGATGGTGAGATAATGGAAAATGTGCAAGTTGATCGTCACATCAGGCGTGTAGTTGATAATGCTATTCGTATTGTTGTAGAATCTAAAACTTATCTAGATGCTTGCTATTGTAAACGTGCTGTGATAGATTTCATGGAAATTGCAGAATCTCCTGAAGTTTCTGCTGATGTTGAATTTGTGATTGTTACTGGGCAAGTTACTATTGCTAAAAAGACTTTTGATTATTATCAAGCATTTTGTAAAAAACATACTGGTAGAAATTTCAAAGTTTTTGTTATCAATGAGGAGAAGAAACGTAATAGCAATCGACCTTTATATAAAGAAAAGTTCACCCTTGATCGTGAAGTAGTACAGGAGTTTTATGATTACGTTGTATCATTCTGATATGTTTAATACTTTGGGAAAAATTGAACCCCAAAGTATTGATTTGTTGCTTACTGACTTTCCTTATGGAACTTTGAATAAAAGTCGTAATGAATGGGATAGAGTAATTGATTATGATGAGTTTTGGTATTACATTAAAATTATTTGTAAACCAAATGCTGCTATTATTTCTACAGCAGCACAACCATTTACATCTGTTCTTATTTCCACTAACTATGCGTGGTTCAAGTATTGTCTTGTTTGGGAAAAGTCAAAGGCAACTGGATATTTGAATGCTAAAAAGCAACCAATGAGAGCACATGAAGATATTGTAGTTTTTTATAATAAACAACCAACTTACAATCCTCAAATGACTGTAGGAAAACCTTATGATAAAGGAACTGCAATTCGTGATGCTGAACAATATGGTAAGCAAACTAAAGCAGTTCATGTAAAAAATGAAGAGGGAACTAGATATCCAAGAAGTGTTTTGTATTTTAAAACAGCAGAAGATGAGGGAAAATATCATCCAACACAAAAACCAATTGCTTTATATGAATATCTAATTAAAACATATTCAAATGAAGGAGATACTGTTTTAGATCCTTGTATGGGTAGTGGAACTACTGGTGTTGCATGTATGAATACTGGTAGAAATTTTATTGGAATTGAAAAAGAAGAGAATTACTATAAAATTGCAGAGCAACGAATTTCAACCACTGTGCCACTTGACGGACCGTCCACTCCACTCTCCAATGCCCTTGCGGATCTGCTATAATTACAGAGTAATCAAACAAACGCAATGTCAACTCGTTCTCGCATTGGACTAGAACTCTCTGATGGTTCTATTCTGTCTGTTTATCATCATTGGGATGGATATACTTCCTGGTTGGGACGTATTCTGCAAACTCACTACAATGCAAAATCTCTTGCTGAAGAACTGATTGATGGTGGTGACATGAGTTGCTGTTGGACTGATGAACGTTGGGATGATAGTGGTGTGAAGGGTGTTTATGGACCCAATTATTATTCCCTCCGTGGTGATGATTCTCCTCCTCGTTTGGATAAGGATATGGATGAGTTCTTTGCTGATGGTGAAGAATACTCTTACATCTTCCGTAATGGAAACTGGTATGCTTATGATATGCACCAGTTTGAGGATATGGTAGCACCTGAACCTATTGAAATCCCTATTGGAGCACTTGCTGCATGATGAAGAAATTACTTTTACTTCTCCCACTTGCACTATTTTCTGTTCCTGTATCTGTGCAGGCACAGCAAATGAATAGTTATGGTGTCTGTAGGCAATATCAAGAAATGTATATTCCTGGTGGTTATGATTCTTACGGAAATTATATTTCAGGTAGAGTTCGGACTCAATCCTATAATGTTCCTTGCAATCAGGTAAGTAGTGGTAACTGGAGTCCACCAGTGTATCAACAACCAGTGTATCAACAACCAGTGTATCAACAGCGTCAAAGAATCTGTAATCCTGGTGCTGGTGCTGCAATGGGAGGAGGATTGGCAGAAGCACTGTCTGGTGGAAATGGATATAGATACAACTCAAATTATAGTCGTGACCGTTATTCAGGTAGTTACAATTATTCGTATCGTAACTATAAATCTAATGGTTGGTCTTTATTTGGTGCGGGACTCGGTGCTTTAATGTTCAGTTGCTAATTATTAATTATGATGACTAAAATCAAACGTAAAATGGTGAATGTTGAACCTGTTTCTTCTAAAGCAAAGAATCGGTTTGCAAACATTATGGATAATCTTCACGGATGCCACGTAGAACAAGAAAAAGGTGATATGATGTTTCTTGCTTCTCTAAACAAGAAATATTTTATGTGGTTGCCTAAAGATGGAAATGAACATTGGAGGATTGTAAAATGATGGTAGAATTAAACAAAGCGGAGATTGATGCTATTCTTTCTTCACTTCAATTGCTTTCTAAACAAAACCAAGTGATTGTGGAAGATTGCCTTTCAATTTCCATCAATCAATTGTATAATAAACTCACAAGTATTCAAGAACAACTTTATTATTCTCGGTAATTTCAAATGACTTATAACGCAATCATCAAACTCTGCTACATCAACGACACAGAAACATCTAACAATAAGTATTTTCCCGAAATCGTTGATAAGCAGACGATTACTATTGAAGCACCAGCACATGACTTGAATGTATGGCAGCATTTTGAACTCTTCAAGAGTTTTCTTCGTGCTATTGGATTTGATGAGTATAACATTATGGATGCTGCTTGTCGTACTGCATTCAACGATAGCAACGATGAAGCAAAGATGAAGAAGATTGCTGATGAGTATGAACTCTTTCTTGCTGAAGATTATCACAAAAAGATTAGGCAACTTGAAAAAGAACAAGAAGAAGATATTGCGATACTGAAAGCAGAAATCAATGAACTTAAAGCAAAACTTGGTGAGGTTCTTCCAGAACTGTATAAAGATTGGAGTGGTTTAGTTCCTGGATCTGATGAAGCATATCAACAGGGATGTAAGTGTCCTATTCTTGATAATCAAGATATGCCCAATCATAAAAAGTGGGTGAATGGGGATTGCCCTCTTCACGGAACAGTAAAATGATTTACGAAGTCCAAACCTATGATGCCACAGATAAAACTGTGTATTATGAAGTTGTAGAAGATGCGATTGATTATGAGGATGCTCGTGATGTAATTGCCGAGAAGTATCCAAATCGTAAAGTTCTTGCTGTGATTGGTAAAAACAATAAATAACTAAAACGTATTCCTATAGATGAAAACCTTCCAAGAGTTTATTGCTGAAATGTCTTATAAAAAACTTCCTGTAGGTAAAATGCTCAACCAGGCTGCAAGGCAGGGAAAATCAGAACGAGTTGCAAAAATGGGCAAGGTTGCTGACGATCATGATCCTTACTGGTCCAAAAGAAAAGAGGACGATAATAGAAGAATAGGACACCGCAAACGAACTGAAGGAATGCCTAGGAGCAATGAACTTCAGGATAATTGGTAAATTGAGATTTTGAGGACCACTTTCCAAACTGTCCACTGGGGGGTCGCAAGACCTCCTTTTTTATGGTATAATACTCTCATACACACAGAAACGGCAAATGGCACTTTCTATGAACGAATTCTTTGAGATTGTAACCAAGGTGATTGCTTCTCCTCATACTGCCATCACAGAACACGACAAACGCAGAGCAATTCAGGTATTTCTTGGATTTGATGATTACCTGATTGATGCTCTGCCTGGTTATTGTGAGGAAAGTTGTGAGATTGACTTTGGTGCTTATGCTGCGGGTATTCTTGATGAACTGGAGGGGAAATGAAAAAGTGGTTTGAAGATGCTTGGTGGTCTTGGAAATGTTGCATTTATTCCAGATTTGTTGATTATAATGACAACATAGACCGTTGTGCCTTCTTTTGGGAAATCAACTATGGTTGGTATCAAATGTATTATACTGATGAGGAACTACAATGACTTGGAAAGAATACTGGAAAATGACCAAATGGGAATGGTTTATTGAGGGCTTCCGCAACATTGAGTATATCATTGATTGTCGTGTTACTATGAATCATTTTGGATATGATGACTTCTGGGAAAGTTTATCGTGGGGTTATTATCAAGAATATATTTTTCCATATGATGATTGTTATAATCCCACAATCTCAAAGGAAAGACAACTACGATTAGGACAAAAACCACCACAACGAAAACTTCAACTGGTTATTGATGTGAGTAATTCATTTGTTGCTTATGATGATAATGGATTTACTATCTGTTCTCAACCAGACAGAGAGAAGGCAGATAAGTGCCTTGGGTATTATAAATCAAAATACCCTGATGTAATCATTTATGGGAGTTGGGACACCTGATAAATAAGAATGTCTGTTGGTACTGCAATTCTCTACGGACAGATTAGGTGCTTTCGGGCACCTTTTCTATTATAAATACTAATGCAGTACCAATAGAATAGAAATGGTAAATCCTAATAGATTTTATACCTACGCATATTTGCGTGAAGATAGAACTCCTTACTATGTTGGTAAAGGTAAGGGAAGAAGATTGTATAAGAAAGGTAAAGGTGAAGTTGGAAAACCAACTGATAAATCCAGAATAATATTCTTAAAACAAAATATTACGGAACAAGAAGCACTAAATCACGAAATCTATATGATTGCTGTTCTTGGTAGAATAGATTTGGGGACAGGTATTTTAAGAAATAAAACTGATGGTGGTGATGGTATTTCTGGATATAAGTGTTCGCAAGAACATATTTCCAAAATGAAGCAAAGAAAATGTAGTGAGGAGACAAGACAAAAATTAAGAGAGGCACATAAAAAAGTTTGGGAGAATGAAGAATTGAGAAAAAGAATGAGTGATATGAAGAAAGGAATACCCATTCCAGAGGAAAGAAAGAAAAAAATTTCTCTGGGAAATATGGGTAAAGTTGTTAGTGAAGAAACCAAACAGAAGTTGAGAGAACATAATGTAAAGTATCTGTATGAAATAAAAGACCCAGAAGGTAATATTTACACAACAGATAATCTCAACCACTTCTGTAAAATGAATGAACTTGATACTGCTGCGATGCAGAGAGTTTGTTCTAGAAAACAAAAATCACACACTCCAAAAAGAAAAGATAGAGTTCCTAATGTAGTGGGATGGACGGTTCGCATACTGGCACATATCACTTGAAAACGGGTGCTTCCTGTGGTATAATACTCTTACACATACAGGACAAATGACATTCCTTCATAAACTCATAATCGGCAATAGATTTATTCGGCACTCCAGTTTCTGGTGGTGGTGGAGATATATGGCACACGAAGGGTATAGGTTTGATGATATTCAACTGGGTAAATCATTTTGGAGTTCTCTGAATGGTGGTTATGAGGATATGAACTACAAGTGGGCATTTGAGACATTCTGGGGTAAAGGAGCAAAACCTGAAACAATTGTACTACCAAAAGAAGATTATGATGCTCTCCAAAAAAGACTTGCTGAACCACCAGACCGTGCTACAATGGAAGCAGTCAAAAGACTTATGAACCGCAAAACACCTTGGGATGAAACAAATGGATGAACTTAATCCACTTAAATGGCAGGAAATCTTTGCACAACTGGTTGAAGAGGGACATTATGATGTTGGTTCTGTAAATTATTATCATCTCACAAGTATCTTGGAGGACTTGTATGTGGAAAATCAAGAACTCAAAAGCAGAGTAGAAACTCTGGAAAAGGATATGGAACTTGTTAAATCTTATGCTTGGGAAAAATGACTGAAAGAGACCTCACATACGAACTTCTCTATACCAATTATATTGATATGGAGAATGGTGATGATGTAGAAAGTATTGATTATCGTTCTCTTATTCATATTCTTAAAGAACTTATGAGTAGGATTGAAAAACTGGAGGCAAAATGACTGAACAAGACATTCAACAAATCAAACTTATCATTCAAGCAGAGGCAGAAAATCTTGCCTGTATGTTTGGTGATGGTCCTGATGATGTGTTATATAAGATACAGCACATCACAAAACACTATGATAAACTTGATACATTCGTGAGGAACCAAAAATGAAACACTCACCATACACACTTGGATTAGTCACGGGATTTTGTATTGCTGCTCTGTATTTTATGGCACCTGGTATCTTTGAAAGTTTCAAACAACCAGAAGCACAACCAGTTGTAGAACCAGTTGAGAAACACGGAACTTTTACAGTCGTCAGTGAATACAAAGGTTGTGATTTAGTTCAGTGGCAATATGGTATGCTTTCTGAATACAAATACTTTCTGCACTGCTCAAAATGACTGAATATACTG
>Ga0209500_10000286_pt1 | contig 45639 bp, 44 predicted proteins | sample S_140212_EF_Meta_FD_187323 | JGI IMG/M metagenome (GOLD analysis project Ga0209500, IMG submission 187323) | Freshwater microbial communities from Lake Simoncouche, Canada to study carbon cycling - S_140212_EF_MetaG (SPAdes) (version 2) | ecosystem: Environmental > Aquatic > Freshwater > Lake ... | reverse complement strand
CAAGTTTCCCGACTATGAGATTTATAACTAAATCGGGTGAAGAAGTAGAAAATTATGAAGATAGTAATATTAGTAACAAAGATAGAACAATTGATTCATTTGTTGAATGGGTAAAACATAAAAGTGGTGAACAAAATATATCTAAGTCAGAACAAGAAAATTATGTACCGCATAAAAGACACAAAACACATAAAAAAAGGCTTTACGGCGGGACTAGAAAAAAACGTGGCGGTAAATGGTCGTTAAAATATAAACGTAGTATTAATTGTAAAAGACCAAAAGGTTTCTCTCAAAAACAACACTGTAAATATGGGCGCAAAAAATAATATATATTAAGTTAATTATAGTATTAATATATATATGAATCAGTTTTTAATAGAATCAATATTAGGTTTATTATGTGGATTATTTTTAGGTGTAACAGGGATTCCTCCGACTGGTTTAATTTTATTAGCACTTGATGCACTAAAAATTGGAGATTATAAATCCAATTTAGGTACTATTATTTTCTTAAATTTGTTTCCAATAACTATAGGTTCTACATATGAATTTTATAAATCAAAACAAATAAATTTTTCACTTGGTTTTATTTTATTATTAACTATAATATTGGGTAGTTTTATTGGTTCTAAATTTGTTGTCGGAGAAAAAGCTATCTTTTCTACAAAAGATGTTAAATATATAACAGCATATTTAGCTTTATTTGTTGGAGTGGCATTTTTATACTCAGCATATTATGAAAAAAACTAATTCTATGTGAAGTTTTCCTTTGAAAAACCAATAACAGCACAAGCAATTCGCTTACCAGCGTTTCCAGTTTTTAAACTTTCAGCATTACCGCCTTTACCACAATCATCTTCATCTTCATGAATAATTAACCCTCTACCAATAATATTACACTTAGTTCCTCTAAGTTTAATAACATTATCATAAAATGTATACTTAGCTTCACCTTTATTATTAGTCTTTATATTACCTAAATCGCCAACATGTCTTTCTGTTACACCAGGACATCCGTGTGTTTTACCGTAAGGATTAAAGTGAGCACACATACTAGTACATTTATCAGTTAGATCTCCAGCCTCGTGAACATGAAATCCGTGTAAAGAATTTGGGGTTAATCCTGAAATATTTAAATCAATCTTAATTTGATTATTATCTAAATCTTCAGTTAATTTAACAGTACCTTTAATATTATCATTAAATACAGCAATAGCGTAAATTGGGTTATTACTCATTATATTATATAAATAATAAATTAAAAAGCATACTATAACTAATAAAGATATATATAAGTATATTATTGGTTTCATTGTATATTATATTTTGAAATTAAATTTATATCTATCATGATTTCTTAATTTTGTTCTCTCACCTAGAAATTTAAAATATCTTTCTGAAATTTTATATTGTTGTGGTTTTATGTCTTTCAATACTTCCAATCGTACTTTCATTATCATTCCAACTTGCCAAATTCTTTTATGTGTATATTTTTTATTTTTATATAAACTTTCCAATTTTTTTATTGTTTCTTTAACATCATTAACAGTTGTATATTTTATAGGAATAGTATCTTTTGGATTTTTATCAATATATACATCAAATGATTTTTTAGGATTATTTGGATTATATAAAATTTTTTTTGTTTTATTTTTTAAATTGCGTTTATTTCTAGTTTTCATAATTATTATATAATTTTAATTTATTTTAAATTTAATTTAAATTTAATTTAAATAAAAATTGAATATTTTTAAACAAGATAAATATAAGTTAATATAACAAATTAACAATGGAACACATTTTTAGAATCGTAGATTTTAATGTATATAATGGTAAGGATTCATCGCACGAATCTTCGGACGATGAGCAAAATGTTTACAAAGATTCAAACAGTTTCGTTATTCAAATATTTGGTGTTGATGAAAATGGTAAAACGTATTCTCTTACGACAGAAGGATTTCGTCCGTTCTTTTATTTATTGGTTAACGATAAATGGAGTATTCAGATGAAAGAAGATTTTCTAGCACACCTAAAAGATAAAGTTGGTAAATATTACAAAGATTCAATTACAGAGTGTAAAATTATTAAAAGAAAAAAATTATACGGATTTGATGGTGGAAAAGAACATAAATTTATATTTATTGAATTTTCAAACGTGAGCGCATTTAATAAAGTTAAAAATTTCTGGTATTCTAATGATAATGTAAGAGGGTATTCTTTATCAAAAAATGGTTACAGATGGAAGGATACAGACATTAAAATATATGAATCAAATATTCCTCCTCTACTACGTTTCTTTCATATTAGAGATATTAGTCCTTCAGGATGGATTGCTATACCAAAAAAGAAAGTAGTTGAAAATAGCAGTGAAAATAAAAGTGTAAATTGTGATTTTGAATTTACAACAAATTATAAAAATATAATTCCTTTAAATGATAAGGAAACTCGAGTACCCTATAAAATCATGAGTTTTGATATTGAAGCTAGTAGTAGTCATGGCGATTTCCCGGTGCCAATTAAGACTTATAAAAAACTAGCTACTAATATTATTGAGTATTTTGAAAATCTTAAAATGGATATGACAAAAGAACTATGTAAAAATATTCTAAGAAGAATTATATTGGCTGCGTTTGGTTATGAAAATATGGAGCAAGTTGATTTAGTTTATCCAAAGAGACATCCTGGTTCAAAAGAAGAAGTTCAGAGGTTAACTGAAACCTGGTTGTCAGCTGAAGTAAGAAATCTAAAAACAGACGAGAATTACTCAGACGCAAATAATATTGAAAAAATGTTTGAAAAAATGGGTAATGATGAAGAAGAAGATGAATTTGACAATAAATTTATAAAATCATATACCGATAAAAAGGCAACAATTGTTGACATTATTTGTGATAAGAAATTTGAAAGAGAAGGTAAATTGGTCGAATTAAACGTTTCATTAAATGCAAAGTTTCCAAAATTGGAAGGCGATAAATGTACATTTATTGGTTCAACATTCATGAATTATGGTAATAAGGATCCTCATTTTAATCACTGTATTGTATTAAATACCTGTTCTCCAATGCCAATTGAGAATTCGGTAGTTGAATCTTATAGTACAGAAAGAGAGGTATTATTAGCTTGGCAACAATTAGTTCAGCGTGAAAATCCGGATATCGTTATTGGTTATAATATATTTGGTTTTGATTACAACTTTATGTTTAAGCGGGCAGAAGAAAATAATTGCGTTGAGGATTTCTTAAAGTTATCTCGTAATAAAGATGAAATTTGTGCTACAAAAGATAAGGATACTGGAAAATATAAAATTGAAGAAAGTACGCTTCAAATTGCTAGTGGTCAACATGATTTTCAATTTATTAAAATGAATGGTCGTCTTCAAGTTGATTTATTTAACTTTTATCGGCGTGAAGCAAATTTAATTTCATATAAGTTAGATTATGTTGCTGGCAATTTTATCGGAGATTTTATAAAAGAATTAGAACACAAAACAGACCAAACTGTAATAAAGACTTCTAACATGACAGGTCTTCTAGTAGGTAGTTATGTTCACTTTGAAGAAATAGGTCATTCAGTAAATTATTACGCAGATGGTGCCAAGTTTATAGTGACTGATGTTGATAAAGAAAAGAGCAAGTTTACTATAAATGGTATTGTAAATCCTGATCTAAACGCTAAAAAAGTAAGATGGTGTTTAGCTAAGGATGATGTTACACCTAAGGATATATTTAGAATGACAAATGGTACGGCAGATGATAGATCTATAATCGCCAAATATTGTATTCAGGATTGTAATATAGTTCATTACTTATTTAATAAGTCAGATATTCTCACTGGTTTTATTGAGATGGCAAAGATTTGTAGTGTTCCAATTAACTTTCTTGTTATGAGAGGTCAAGGCATTAAGCTAACAAGTTATGTTGCCAAAAAATGCCGGGAAAAGAGAACATTGATGCCGGTTATTGAAAAAGGTGGGCTTGATGAAGGTTTTGAAGGCGCTATCGTCTTAGACCCAAAATGCGATTTATATTTGGATAACCCTGTTGCTTGTAATGATTATGCGTCTTTGTATCCAAGTTCAATGATTAGTGAAAATTTATCACATGATAGTAAGGTATGGACACTCGAGTACGATTTAGCCGGCAACCTTATTGAAGAATGGGGTGAAAAGGATGAAACAGGAAAATTCATTTACGATAATTTGCCTAACTACGCATATGTAGATATAAAGTATGATACTTATGTCTATAGAAGAAAACATCCAAAGGCAGCTGCTGAAAAGATTTTAAATGGATATAAATTATGTAGATTTGCTCAGCCATCTGATTTAGGAGAAGGTGAAGGTATTATGCCTTCTATTTTAAAAGAATTATTGAAGGCAAGAAAAGATACTAGAAAATTGATTCCTCAACAAACTGATGAATTTATGAAAAATGTTTTGGATCAGCGTCAGCTTGGTTATAAAGTAACAGCTAACTCTCTTTATGGACAATGCGGTGCTAAAACTAGTACATTTTATGAAAAAGATATTGCTGCTTGTACAACTGCTACTGGACGAAAATTACTGATATATGGTAAAAGAATCGTCGAAGAATGTTATGGAAATAATATATGTGATACAACAAATCACGGCAAGGTGAAAACGCGCGCCGAATATATTTATGGGGATACTGATTCAGTGTTTTATACATTTAATCTAGAGGAGTTGAACGGTACTCCGATTCGCGGTAAAAAAGCGCTTGAAATAACAATTGAACTAGCACAGCAGGTTGGTGAAGTATCAGCTAAATTCTTAAAGTCACCGCATGATTTTGAATATGAGAAAACATTTATGCCATTCTGTTTATTATCAAAAAAAAGATATATTGGTATGAAATATGAATCAGATCCAGAAAAATGTAAAAGAAATGAAATGGGAGTCCCTTTAAAACGTAGAGATAATGCTCCAATTGTTAAAGATATTTATGGAGGTATTATTGAGATATTAATGAAAAAACAAAATATCCAAGAAGCAATTGATTTCTTAAGAGGATGTTTACAAAATATTGTTGAAGAAAAATATCCTATGGAAAAGTTAATTATTACAAAATCGTTGCGTTCTGGTTACAAAAATCCAAAATCAATTGCGCATAAGGTTTTATCTGATAGAATTACGGCTCGTGATCCCGGAAATAAGCCAAGCTCTGGCGACAGAATTCCGTTTGTATATATTGTTACAAATAATAGTAAAGCACTTCAAGGGGAAAAAATCGAGACCCCTACGTTTATCACTGAAAATAATTTGAAAATTGATTATTCATTCTATATTACAAACCAAATCATGAAACCAGTTCAACAAATATTTGCTTTAGTATTGGAAAAAATTTGGACAATACAGAAAAAATTACCGAAGATTAAACAGTTTAAAAGAGATGTAGAATGTTTGAGAAAGGAATATGTTACTGATTCAGAAAAATTTGAAGATAAATTAGAAACAATGCGGTGTAAAGAAATTAAGGTATTATTATTTGATGAATATTTAAGAGAAACTAATAATGAAAAAGCTGGAGTTCAGAGCTTGACAAAATATTTTACAAAAAAATAAATGTAAATAATATGTAAAAAAGTATTTTAAAAATTATTATATTAAATAATTTTTAAATTTATGACATTAGGTTAAGTTAAGTTAACTTATTTTTTAATGCTGCTCAGCCGTTGAATTTCTTAGTGGCTTACGTTTTTTTTGATTTGATGAAACCAAATTATTAAATAGATGTTGAACCATATCCTTAATATCAGTAACCGCAGTCTCTAAACTCCAAACACGCTCCGAAAGCTTCTCAACTTCAGATGCGTCCTCTTCATCTTCCTCATCCTCCTCTTCATCATCCTCTTCATCATCCTCATCAGCAACATATTCCTCATCGTCATCGCAGCAATCTTGATCCTCTACTTCCTCCTCCTCCTCCTGTTCCTCATCATCTACACAGGATTCCTCATTACAGTCACAATCCTCAGTAACAACATCCTCTTCAATTGAAGCCTTGTATGATTCCATATCAAAACCTCTAGCAGCATTCCATGAAGTAATAATTCCTTCTGATTCCAATCTGAATAGAATTGCTCTTTCAGTTCTTTGATGCTTTTCAGCAATTTGTTGAACATTCCATTCTAAAAGCTCGTACTCTCTTTGAAGGGAGAGTAACTCATTAACAGTCCATCTATTTCCATTTCTCTTATTTGTGTTCATTGTATAATACTATAATACCTGTATTATCTTTAAATAGTTTTAGATAATATAATATTTTAATTTATATTATATTAGGACGGTATATCATGTGGTGTCTATGTGTTAATTTTCAATAGAGTAGAACATACCCACGTACCACATATAATCCACATATTATTAATCATATTTGCGGCATTATACACGACCCATCTAAGACCATGACAATGTGGAGTTGATGTCATAAATGGTGATAATAAAAAACCCATTACAGTTTTTGGAACACAAAATTTTACATATAAATGAGAGGCAAAATAATGTAAGCATATCCATGCTAAATATATACCAGATACACCAAAAATAAATTTAATTATATTTTGTATATATGAAAATATATTATAAATTCTCTCTACAATAAAATCTGAATTATGTACAATATTTTCTAATTCATCATCATCATTTTCATTTTCAATAATATCATTTTCATTTTCATTACTTGAAACACTTTCTATTTCAGATTTTCCTATTATTTTTTCGATTGCTTTTTCTATTTTTTTAAACCTTCTAGGCATTGTATTTTAATATAAAATGTCTTTATATCATGTTAAAAATTAAATTAGCGATTATTTCTGTTATTAATTTGTCTAAAAATTCTTAATGGTTCTGAAAATTCATCATTACCTGAAGCATCAATAGAATTTAAAGAGTTTATTAGTTCTGGTCCACGTTCATTAATATATTCATTTATAAAAGCATCAAAAATATTGCTAACAAAGGTTGATGAATTGTTTCTCTCTACGTTTGGATTTGAAGAAGTATTTTCTGAACGATTATTCTGCGTAGATGTGTTTGAAGAAGTATTATTAGAAGCGTTTTGATTTTCTGAAGAAAATGCGGTAGAAGCATTTGAATTATCGTCTCTAATATCATATCTACAAACAGGACAATTACAATGATTTCTAAACCATGTATTTAATTCATTTGTATTAAATATGTGACCGCAATGTCGGATAACACTAACCATATCATTATCGTTAAAATTAGTTAATAAAATTGGACATGATGTGTTTTTTGGTGAAATAATATCAGAATATCTTACACGTCTTGTAGCTGTTTCAATTTGTGATTGAGTAGGATAAACTTCAACAGGATCAAAGAAACTTTGTAATACTCGAGAGAAATCGTTATTATTATTTAAATTTATATTTCTTGAGTTATTGTTAATAGGGATTCTAACATGTTCAATATTATCAATGATATAAGGTATATTATTTAAATAAACTCTATTTAAATTTCCGCGTGAGTTATTATTCTCTCTAAAAGTATTTCTATTACTATTACTATTACTATTACTATTATTATTACTATTACTATTACTATTATTATTACTATTATTATTACTATTACTATTGGTTCTATAAATATTATTATTACGTCTTGGAAGATTATTTGTATTAAGTATTTGAACGATTAAATTTCTGATTTGTTGATTCGAGTCAGTTAAGTTTGTAATTTGTCTTAAGTTATCATTATACATGGTGTTTAATATATCAATTAATAACAGTTGTTCGTTACTGATAGTGTATGTTCTTTGGATACTATTCATATATTATATATATTATTAAATCTGTTTAAATGTATTCTTATATTTAATAGATATAACTAATGAACGTTCAAAAATATCAAAATAAAGGATTAAGTGGTCTCGCAAATCTGGGGAACACTTGTTTTATAAATTCTTGTATACAGGTACTATCACACACATACGAATTAAATAATTTTTTGGAAGATGAAACGTATAAAAATAAGTTAAGAAAAAAATATGACTCGGCTCTGCTTTTAGAGTGGGATAATCTTAGAAAAATAATGTGGAATGAAAATTGTGTTGTCTCTCCGGGAAAATTTATAAAAACAATTCAAAAAGTTGCGCAATTAAAAGGCATGGAAATGTTTACAGGGTATTCTCAAAATGATCTACCAGAGTTCTTGTTGTTTTTAATTGACTGTTTTCACACATCATTGTCGAGAGAAATTAAAATGACTATATCCGGTAAACCAGAAAATGACACAGATGCTGTTGCTATAAAATGTTTTGAAATGATAAAAAATATGTACTCAAAAGAATATTCAGAAATATGGAACTTATTTTATGCGGTTCATGTTTCAGAAATATCTAGTTTAGAAACAGGAAAACAATTAAATATAACACCTGAACCATATTTCATGATAAATTTACCAATCCCTGCTGATAATAAATCGCCAACTTTGATTGATTGTTTTAATCTTTATGTTGAAGGTGAGGTATTAGAGGGAGAAAATGGATGGTATAACTCAGAAACAAAAGAGAGAATAAATATTAGAAAAAAAATTCAATTTTGGTCATTTCCAAATATTCTAGTAATAGACTTTAAAAGATTTAATGCTAGATTTCAAAAAAATCAAATTTTAATTTCATTCCCATTAGATAATTTAGATTTATCTGAATATGTTATTGGATATAAAAAGGATAAATATAAATATGAACTTTATGGTGTTTGCAATCATAGTGGTGGAGTAATGGGAGGACATTATACAGCATATGTAAAAAATGCTAACGGTAAGTGGTATCATTATAACGATACAAGTGTGTCAGAAGTGGGTTTAATTGAGTCTATAATATCACCAAAAGCATATGTTTTATTTTACAGAAAGAAAACAACTTAAGATATTTAATTTTATATTATAATATATTATTTTAACTATTTATATATTATAATGGAAGTCGTAAATACAACATCAACAACAGATCCAGTAAATATGTATAATTATTTAAACAGTTACATTTTAAACCCTATGGTTTTTATTATTATATTATTAATTGTAGTAGCATATTATGTCTTTTCTTCATCTTTAGATAGTGGTTCTTCTGGTTTAGGAAATGGAGATGACAGCGGTTCAACTGTTATGGGAATTATTATTGTAGCCATTTTAGTCGTTTTAATTATTGTAAATGCTTTCCAATACTTTTTTAGTATAAATGTAACTGCTTATATTCAAGATTTATTCTCTCCAACAACAAAAGTTGACATTATTGTAGACCAAAGTACATATCAACCAACATCTGTTCCAGAAATAAAATTTAAGAAACAAGTATTTAATATTCCTGGAAACTATTATGATTATGATAATGCCAAGGCTGTATGTCAAGCTTATGGAGCCAATTTAGCAACATATGATCAAATTGAAAAAGCTTACGGCAGTGGAGCCGAATGGTGTAATTATGGTTGGTCGGCGGATCAGTTGGCGCTTTTCCCAACACAAAAGAAAACATACGACCGTTTACAAACCATACCAGGTCACGAAAATGATTGCGGACGTACTGGCGTAAATGGCGGATATATTGCTAATCCAAACGTTAAATTTGGTATAAATTGTTACGGAAACAAACCTAAAATAACATCAGAAGAAGATGAATTAATGAAGACTGCGTCACCATATCCTGAAACAGCAAAGGATTTAGCTTTTCAAAAACGTATAGATTTCTGGAAAAATAAAGTTGATGAAATCTTAGTATCACCATTTAACTATAACACCTGGGGTTCATTTTAAACTGTTGATTTTTATATAGTTCACAACAATGTTAAATTATATAAAAAAATTATTCTGTTATATGCTGACAAGTATCATTCTGATTACGACTATTCAATATAAAAGTTTGATAAACATTGTAGCTAGATGCTATCGAAACCACAAACCAAAATAATAAACAAATACGAACCATAAATAATACACACGTACCACAAAAGTGGGCAACATTAAAACTAAAAATAGATATAATTGACTCGGATTTTTTCATATATAACCGACATATTGGGCAGCTGTTACTTATCTCGTGCCATTCACATAAACAGTCTAGATGAATCCACCCTCCACATTCACATTTTTTTAAATATAATTGTTGCGTTTTTAAATTGATAGGCTTTAAATTGTCATGTGTATTTATTTCCAAACAAATTAAACATTCAGTTAATTCTGGCGGGTCTTCTACCGGGAAATCCGCATAATGATCAATTACTCTAAAATACATAATATTATATTTGCTTAATAATTTAATATTATATTTATAACAATTTTTTCTTTCTAGTTGTTGTTTTTTTAGTAAGTTGTTGTCGTCTTGATTTTTTCTTTTTTGATCCAGCAGTCTTAATATCATGTTCTCTAACAAGACCTAATAATTTATCATGTAAATCATCATCGATTTCACTTTCAGAATCAGACGATTCATCTTTATATTCTCCACCCTTCATACTATAACTTAATGCCCAATTGGGAATAACTAAATCTTTAAATAAATCCGATACTTGACTAGCTCCTCCTGATTGTAATGGTTTATTTACTGTAAGTATTGGTGATGATCCTGATTTCATCATAATTGATTTTATACTAAATCCGCCGGAATAAATACCTGCTTCTTTATCTGTATTAAATACCAACTCATTGGCTCCTATATAATCAATATCACTCATATATAAATTATTTATATATTAATTAATTATTAGAAAAGCGCTTTATTTCTGGAACAACTTTTATTTCTCTCTTCTGTCTTACGTGTTCCATTATTAATTTAACTTGATTTTCATTTTTAATAATTTCACCTAATGTCTTTTCTAAATATTTAAAAGTAAGTGGTTCGGGAACCTTTGTATTCACAAATTTCAATTTTCCATCATTTATTTGAACTGTTGCATTAGAGAGATTATTTGAAGAAGCATAAGTTGTAATATTTTTTTCGAGTGTATTGCGTTTTTCTCTCAATTCTTTTGTTTTTTCATTTATTTGCTTAAGTTGGTTGTCCAATTGAACCCATTGTGAATTTGATTTTCAAGATTAGCTACCTTTGGTTCAAAACTCATTTAATAATATTTTATAAAATTTATATAATATTATTACTAATTATACCTTTTTCTAGTAAAATTCTTTTTTTGCGTCTTTTTTTATGTTTTTTAACGTCTGTGTCTGCGAGTTTTTCGACCACCAGTTCTCTTCTTTCTGTAGGTTTGTTGTAATCCTAAAAGTCCAAATGGAACAATTGCTTGGTTAATAACTTCACCAAAGAAACCTCCGCGTCTGCTTCTTCTGCGTTTTCCAGCAGATTGAATTAAAGATAAGTTTTGAGCTGATGGTACACCAGATTGTTGTACGTTTTGTCCTTGCGCTCCAACGTATTCTGCGCCAACTCTGCTAGCATAAGGTCCAGTTGCATCAAATGTTCTTGCGAATTGTGAATCGCCAGATCCATTTACATAACTACCATAAGTAGAACCAGAAGTGTAATTTCCACTACCACCTCTCATTCTGCGACTTCTACTTCTATGTCTACGACTATGTCTATGTTTTGCCATATTATATAAATTGCTGAGAATAAAATAATTTAAAAGTTAAAAATTGAAAATTAAGATATAAATTTATTTTTAATAAGTCTCCTAAACTAACGCGACTTTATGAATTAAAAAGTTTAGAAATTGTTAGTTTATTACGTAATAACATTATTAAGATAATAAGAATAGCTAAAATCATTACAAAAATTAAAAATACTAAAGCAACCGTAATATAAATATAAGGATTAATTTCATAAAGTATAAAATCAATTACAGGTTTTAATAACATTTTGAATTCATTTTTAATATCATCACGTTTTAAAATATCTAAACATTGTTGTACTAAAGAGTCTTTCATACTAAATCAAAATAAAATTATAATGAAATTTTAATTTATGCGTGTTATTACATTTAAATTTTTCTACATTTTGAATAAATATGGATAATATTATTGAACCAAATGAAACATTCGATTTTACAAAGCTTTCTTTAGCACATCCTAGTGGTATACAAGGAGGCGCCTATTTTACTAAAATTGAATATAATAAGAAACCTTTATACATACAAACCTGTAAAAGTCAAACAAGACAAGGATTTGTTAAGACTGGTAAAAAATATTATTGTGATTTAATGTTTGACAAGAACTCAGAAAGTCTTATAAATTGGTTTGAAAATTTAGAAGAAAGATGTCAGAAACTGATTTTTGAGAGAAGAGACACCTGGTTTCAAAATAGTTTAGAAGAAAATGATATCGAAAGTGCGTTTAATTCTACTATTCGTGTTTATAAGTCCGGTAAATATTATTTAGTAAGAACTAACATTAAGAACAATCATAACAACACCCCTTCTATTAAAATTTATAACGAAAAGGAGACACCTATGACCATGGAAGAAATTAACAATGAAACGAATATTATCTCAATTTTAGAAATACAAGGAATTAAATTTACATCTAGAAACTTTCAAATCGAAATAGAATTAAAGCAGATAATGGTGTTAGATAATGAACCTTTATTTGACAATTGTTTGATAAAAACATCAAAAAATTTTCATGTTAAACCTTTAGAAGAAGATCCGAAAATAGATGAACATAAAATCGACGATACTAAATTAGATGATAAAAAAATAGATGACAATAATTTAGAAGAAATTACAAAAGAAGATATTTTAGATGATTTAGAGCCTATCGATATTTTAGATGATTTAGAGCCTATTGATATTTTAGCTGAACCCTTGGTTAAAGCAGAGCTACCTTTGGTTAAAGCAGAGCTACCTTTGGTTAAAGCACAGCTACCTTTGGTTAAAGCACAGCTACCTTTGGTTAAAGAAGATGTAAAGCTTGGCGTGCCTGTGGAAAATGACGAAGAAAATATTACTTTGGATTTGGATTTTGTTTTTGAAGATTTAAATGAAGATATTGAGGAGAATAGTGATGAACTTAAAGAAGTTAATAATGTTGGCTTATCTTTAGAGAATAGTTTAGAAACTATGCAACTCAAAAAACCAAATCAAGTATATTTTGAATTATATAAGGAAGCAAGAAAAAAAGCAAAGGAGGCAAAAAGATGCGCAATTTTAGCTTATTTAGAAGCAAAGAATATTAAGAAAACTTATATGTTAGATAATTTAAATGATAGTGATAGTGAATTTGATGCTGAAATAGATGAAGTATCCGAAAGTGAATTAGAAGATTTCAATTAACAAATATTTCAATTAATGTTTAGAATAATTAATATGTATTCTAAAAATTATTTTATCATTAATTTTATATAATGACAGTCTCTTTTAACAAGCTATGGAATGACTATGGAATTGGAGCCATTTTGGTTTTATTAATTATTGCCTACGGAGTTAGTGTTTTTGCTGGTTATTTAGGTGCCAAAGGTATGCCAGGTTCTGAATCTGCTGCTATGATGCCTTCTCAATACAAGAATACAAACGCACAAATGTCTGCCGGTGTTCGCCCCTCTGACCCTAATGGAAATGAAGTTTACTCATCTGTTAATGGTCTCCAAACCAGTATGCCTGGAATCCCTTCATCATGCTCTCAACCTAATATCCAAAATCCTGCTGAACTTTTACCCAAGGATAGCAACTCTCAATGGGCTCAATTAAATCCTTCTGGTAAAGGTGAGCTTGCCAACGTTAACTTGCTCAAGGCTGGTTACCACATCGGCATCGACACTGTTGGACAAAGCTTGAGAAATGCTAACTTACAAATCCGCTCTGAGCCTCCTAACCCTCAATTGAATGTGGGCCCCTGGAATACTTCTACAATTGAGCCTGATTTTATGAGGCCGCCTTTAAATATTGGAAGTGGCGCACAATAAGCATATATGCTAACAAAATAAAAAACTAAGCATATTATGTGAGACCATATTTTATTTTAAATATCAAAATTTTTATATTCGTTATTTTTACACATATAAATATTTTGAACTATCATTTCTTCATTAGTAATTTTTTCAACATTGTTAATTAATTCACTTAACCAATCATATTTATTATGGTAAACATCTTTTTGTAAAATTCTAATTATTGAATAACCATTTTCATTTGCGCATTTCATTTTATATAAATCATTTTCTCTTGTTTTTTCTGGTGTCTGCCATTTTCCAATTTGTTCAAAATGTTGTTTTCCATCTAATTCAATAATTATTTTTCTCTCTTCAATAACAAAATCAAATGGTAAGTTTTTTATGTTTTTACACCAATCAACTTTATATTGTGTCTTTAAACTATTATATTTTTCTTTTAATTTATTAAATAATATTAATTCAGTTTTATTTACACAAAATGAACACCAAACACCTTTTGTTATATCTGATAATTGACAAGTAAATACTTTATTACAAACATCACAATCAAAATCAAATTTTTTATTTGTGCTCTTAAACAAACTTCTTGGGTTAATATTTTTATCATTTAAATATTTACTTCTCTCTACTGAAGCAAATGAATTCTTCAAACACAGTTCACATTCTTTATATTCACATAATTTTTGATGAGAACAATATGAACACCATCGTCCTTGACAAGAAATTTGTTTTATACAAATTAATAATTCGTGATTACATTTATCACAATTAAAATAATATTTTTTCTCACTACCCTTTAAAACCTCATTAGGATTAATTACATTTTTATTTGACCAAAATATAGATTTTGAGTGTGAAGCAAATGATTTTTCATTACATTTATCACAATTACCGCATAATTTTCTATTATAACAATAAGGACACCAATTATTAGCCTGATTAATATTCAATAAAGAACTCTCAAAGGTATGTCCGCATTCGCAATCAAACCAGAATTTTTTATGTGAGTTTAATGCCACTTCATCAGGCTTCTTTTCATTTCTATCTGACCAAAATTTAGATTTAGGATTTTCTGAAAACATTATTTATTGTTAAATATACTACAATAAATAATTTTAACTCAATTTTAATAATTATTTTCTAGAACGTCTATATTTTCTTCTTCTTGTACTACGCTTCTTTTTATTTGTTCTCTTTTTTGTTGAGCGTTTTGATTTCTTCTTTCTGCCACCTTGTACAGGAGCTGCTTGCGGATGGTAAAATGAATCAAAAACATCTTCAACAATATCATGTTTTGTATACTCAACGCCATTATTTTTTAATACACCTAACATATACTCGGCAACGCAAGCGTCGTCCCCAGTTTGCCAATTTAAGTTATAAGGTGCTGAGCGTGCCATCTGTAAATATCTCTCGACTAATTCATTTTCGCTTACTTGATTCAACTCAAAAAACATTTCTAACTCACCTTCTTCAAAACCTAATCCAGGTAATAAATCTTCGCACTGATTATGCGGTTGTTGATAATTGCCTTCATTATTATTTAAAACAAGAGTATCATTATTTGGTAGTAAAGCTGCTGAACCTTTCATATAAAATATAAACATATTTTAATAATACCTTTTCTAAACATACTATATGGATAAACATAGTATATTTTTTTATATTTTCATAATAATTGTTCTATTTTTCTGTTTAAGAATTTATCTTGAATCAGACGCATATAATTTGAAATGTATAATAGCTTCAGAGGATGGAAATAGATATTGTGTTAGAGAAAGAGAGAAATTGGAGCTTGCTGCGAATCTTTTAGCCCAAGTTACACAAAAAATGAAAGACATGGTAACATATTTGAAACAAAAACATCCTCAAGATCCTCGCACTGTAAGACTTGTTGAAGGTTTTAATCCTAAAACAATTAGCGAAACTTTACCAACCAGTGAACTAACTGCATTTAGTGAAAATAAAGGAGAGAAAATTGCTTTCTGTTTAAACACAACAAAAGAAGGAAATAGATTAATAGACATAAATACATTGACATTTGTAGCGCTTCATGAATTATCTCATGTTTGTACAGAATCTATTGGTCATAAACAAGATTTTTGGCAAAATTTTAAATGGGTATTACAAAACGCAAAGGAAGCAGGAATATATGATCCAATAGATTACAAAAAATCCCCACAAGAATACTGTGGAATGAAAATAAATGATAATCCTTATTATGATTTAGTATAATTATTATATTTTTATATAATAAAATGGATACCGCTTTATCTCATCTTTTCCACTCACTAGTTATAACTGTAATTCTTTACATTATAATGAAGTTCTTTTTAAAGCAATCTGAATCAATGTCATTAAATAGAAGTATACTTATCGGAGCATTAGCTTTAATATATATGATTCTATTTGGACATGGGTTACCTACGCATATAAATAAAATATAATATTTAATTTAATTTAATAACTTTGTAAATAATTAAATTAAAAATAATACTGGCTTTATATATATGTCAAAGTCAATATCTTCAATAAAAACATCAGATACAAAAGAACCATCTTTAGATAACCCTGTATATAAAGTTAAACAACTAATCAATGGTGCAATAAATACTATTTATGTATTTAATGGTAAAAAATTAGAAGAAAATGAAGAATTATTTAAGAAAATATTTACAGAAGAGGAAAGACAACAAATCGAATCAGAAAAAATTACTGTTAAATTTTCTGAGCAACAAATACATTTTGATGATTCTATTGGTACAATTAAAATTAAAATACTTAATGAACTTAAAAAGGAAATTGTATTAGATGAAATATACTTATATTGTCAAAAAAATGAAACTTTAAATGCTGTTTCTGTTTACCAATCATTAACTCAAAATAACAAACTTCAATTAACAAAAGTTAGACTTGATCAGTTCTTATCAAATATTGTTAGCGATGAATCTGGAAAACTTTTTGAAGAACCTGTTGAAAAAGAAGTGTATACATTTGATGATATATTTGAAATGAATTTTAATAACAAAAATTTTATCATTAATAATGTTCTTGGACAAAAATTTTTTATTGTTGAAAATGAATATCCATTTGTATGTAATCCGTATGATGTTAATGATTATGACAAATTTTTTGAGAGATCTGCAAGAAAATCCTTAACTACTCTTAATAACCATTTATTATTAAGCAGTGGTAACATACTTGATAATAGTATTTATCTTTGTTTAGCAGAAGACGTTTTACCATATTTAAATAAAAAGGATGTTTCAGAAGAGACAACAATAAAGGTTTATTATCCTTTTTTACATAACAAAAATATTAACAGTTTGGAAGATTTACAAAGCCAAAAAAGTAAATTGCTTGAAAATAATAAAAAAATTATTAATGAAAAAGTAATTGACTCATTTAAATCAATTGATATGTTTTATGATGTTTATAATTTAAGAAAAACCGAACTTAATTACATTAACAAAGGTGTAAAATTTATTAAAGCTGTTATAAGACCTGAATTTGATATTAAAATACCACTTGAAATAATATTCAAAGTTGTTCATGCTACACAAGAAAATCCACTTGTTAAATACAATCCTTCGTCAAGACAAGAAAATGTTTATAGACTTTTTACTGATAAAATTGCTACGGATGGTAGGAAAATTCCTTACCTTAAAAAAGCGATAATTTTTAAACTTATGAAAAGTATTGCTCGTAATAAGTCTGTTGCTGTTTATATTGAATCCGAAAAAAATGGTAAGGCTTTATACTTAGTTTGTGAATTTGATGAAGAAGGTTATATCACAATTACATCTGAATTTAATGAGGTTGTTAGTATAAATGAAATTAATGAAATATTTAAAAATTCAATTAATCCAATTATAGAAGAAATCAAGGCATTATTAGAGCAAAGTGGTTATAAATTAAATAAATTTAATAGTTTAACTGACGATAATGTTGAAGTTAAACAGCTTACATATCAAACACAAATTTCTATTAAGAAGGCACTTGATATTGAGTCATATAGAGGATGTGTGTCTAGTATTTTCATTAATGAAACTAATATTTTTAAAAGTGGTACAATAAATTTACGTTTCAAGCGTGTTTCTAATTATAGTAAATTTAATAGCATAGAAGCTTTTATATTAGAAAAATCCGAACAAGGTTTAAGAGGAGATCAGATAATTGAAGCTTTACTTGAAAATTTTCCAGAAGATTTAGATCGTAAACAAGCTATAGAAATGGTTAGTAAAATTGCTAATGAACTTGAAATAGAAAGAGGTGTTAGAAAATCTGATATTAAAATTAAAAATAATCCTGGATTTAAAACAACAATTGGATTAGAACAGGAAACTGGTATAATAACAATTACAACTGAAAATATTAATAATATTAATTATTTAAACACGTTGCCTATTTATTTAGATACAATTGTTCGTTTAACACAAGATAAAAATTCTACTAATTATCCTGTTAAAGAAATTAACAAATTGTGTTCTACTGGAGAAAAAGAAGATATATTAATTGATGATATTATTTCAGCCTCGGAAGAATCTGCTGCCAATTCCGAAGTACCATCAATAGAACCTGAAGAAGAAGAAGTTAAATATAATAAATTTAAAACTGTTGATATTAACAAACCCAAAGGTGCGTTAAGTTTATTTTTTGATGAAGGCGACGACGAAGATGAGTTTGAAGGTGGAGAGAGAAAAGGTTTTGGAATTGATTTTGAAGGAGGTGATACTAGCTCATCTGAACAATCAATTGAAAGCGATAAATCTTCTGAACCTGAAAAAAATACATATGCCGGCGTTACAGTTCCTAGTGGATTGTCAAGTGATGAAAAATCAACTCCTCCTCCACCCAAAGCTTCATCTAGCTCTGAAGAATCGATTGCTTCTGAAAAATCTGCGTCCTCTGAAAGCACTCCTGTAGAAAGTGATAAGGAATTGGCATCATTTCCTTCATCTAGTTCAGAAGAATCTATTGCTTCTGAAAAATCGACACCCAAGGTTCCAACATTAGTTCCAACTCCTGAGCCCAAATCTGAGTCTGAAGAATCTGTTCCTTCTGAAACTAAATTACCAACACCCGAACCTGAATCTGAAGAATCAATTTCCTCTGAAAAAGTTGCTACAAAAATACCAACATTAGTTCCGTCTGAATCAAAATCTGAAGAATCTGTTCCTTCTGATACAAAAATACCAACATTAGTTCCATCTGAATCAAAATCTGAAGAATCTGTTCCTTCTGAAACTAAAATACCAACACCTGAATCTGAAGAACCAACACCTGAAACTAAATTACCAACACCTGAATCTAAATTACCAACACCTGAATCTGAAGAACCAACACCTGAATCTAAATTACCAACACCTGAATCTAAATTACCAACACCTGAATCTGAAGAATCAATACCTTCTGTAAAATCAAGTCCTAAAAAAGTTGCTTCAAATAAGAAATTGTCAACACCTGAATCTGAAGAAGAAGAAGAAGAAGAAGATGATGAAGGAGAAGATAAAGATGAAGGAGAAGATAAAAATGAAGGAGAAGATGAAGAAGAAATTAGAAATATCGATGGTATGAAATTAAATAAACCTTATTATTTTCAAACCCTTATAGAAAAGAAAGATCCCATTTTAATATTAAAGGAAGATACTCCTCAATACAACTCATATGTTAGAACATGTAGTTCAAGTATGAGAAAACAACCTGTTATTCTAACAGACACTCAACTTGAAAAAATAAAGAAAGAACACCCTAAATTTTTGAGAGAAGAAGATGTTATTAAATATGGTTCAAATCCAAAAAATCAATTTAATTATATATGTCCTCGTTATTGGTGCTTAAAAAATAATACTATTATCGATCCTAAGGACTTAAAAGAAGTTACAGGAAAAGATGGTAAAAAAGAATTAGTTCATCCAACTTGTGGTAAAGTATTACCAAAAGGAGAAAAGAAAGTAAAACCAGGTTATTATATTTATGAATTTTACAAACCAAAACCAGGTAAAAAAGATTATAAAAAATATCCTGGATTAATTACAGATTCACATCCAGACGGGCTTTGCTTACCATGTTGTTTTGATAAATATAACACTGAAGGTAGAATAAAAGCAAACAAAAGATGCTATGGTGAAAAAATTGAAGAAGATAAAAAGAAAGATGTAAAAGGTAAAAATGAAGAAGATGAATTAGAAGAAGATGATTATATTAAAGGTCCTGATAAGTTTCCACTTAACCCTGGACGTTGGGGTTATTTACCTCCTGAAATTCAAACAATGCTTCATGAAGTTAACGCAGATTGTCAAATAAGTAAGACAAATTCAAATCTTAAAGAAAATCATCCTTGTTTACTTCGCCATGGTATTGAAATAAGTAAAACCCAATCATTTATAGCTTGTTTATCTGATGCCATTTTCTTTGCTAAAAAAGTATTAGATGACAGTGGCAAACCTCAAACTGCCAAAATATTAAGTATTTCTGATATGAGAAAACGTATAATCAAATCTATTTCAATCGATACATTTATAAAATATCAAAATGGTAATTTGGTTACAGATTTTCATGAACCAATTAAAAAAGTAGATATTAAAAAATATACAAATACTAAATTGTATTCAAAACTTAAAATAGAAGAAGGTTCTCCAGATATTGCTTATTTTACAAAAGTTGTTTCTGCTTTTGAAAATTTTGTAGATTATTTGAGTGATGATGATGCTGTTATCGATCACGTATATTTGTGGGATATTGTTAGCATGCCAAATAAATATTTATTCCCGCATGGAGTAAATTTGGTAATATTTAAAATTCCAAAAGATGATATAACAAATAATGTTGAACTGTTATGCCCGACAAATCACTATTCGTCCGAATTTTATGAAGCAAGAAAACCAACAATTATTCTTATGAAAGAGGACAATTATTATGAACCAATTTATTCTTATCAAATAAAAGCAAGAACGCAGTTAAATGTACCAATACAATCAATTAAGTTTGTAAATAAACAAAAGGAAAAAGGAAAAGAAAAATTTCAGGAAGGATCAAGAGTAAAAAGTGTTAGTGTTAATCATCCTTCTGAAATTGGATACAACAATCCTGCCAAAATAATAAAAATTCATTCAAATAATACATTTGATTTATTACACGACCCATATTGGGAAGGAATTGCAAAAGAATTTAAAGAACATGATCCTCATCTTTCAAAAACAATGAGAGCTGTATTTAAAGAAATTATAAAGCCATTTTTTAACATAATTTGTAGACCTCTTGATAGTATGCCAAATATTTATAAAGCGAAAAGACCATTGATTCTTTATGATTTAGTTCAAAAATTAGATAAATACGAATATAAAATTAAAAAACTTGTACTTAATTTTAATAATAAAGTTATTGGTGTAGTTGCTGAAGAACCTGGTACATCAAATAACACTGGATTTATTCCTTGTTATCCCTCGGCACTTGATGAAGATTTAAAGAAAGATTTGGATTATGTTTTTATGACTGATTTAAGTTTATGGAACACATATGAAAATACTGTTAGATTTTTAAATAAATTAGACAATAGAAGTAAAAAACGTAGAGCAGAACCGGATATTCCATGTAAACCTGCGTTTAAAATTGTTGAAGATGAGCATGTCGTCGGTATATTAACAAATACAAATCAGTTTATACAATTATCTCAACCAATTAGATTGGATGAAGTAAATCCTGATTTAGATATACCGTCAATAAACAATAATAATTATATTATAAACAAAGATGATAAGCCTATGGTTAATACAGAAGTTGAATTCACAACTCAAAATACTATTGATGAAGTTCGTGTTGATTATATAAAAAAAATCAGGCTAGAAACAAACTTTTATAATGTTTTCAGAAATACTATTCGAATATTATTAAATGATTATGAGAATGTTAAAATAAGAGAGAAGATTGAAAATGAAATGACGAGGGAATATATTATTTATTCTGAAAAACTTAAAAATATTACTAAGTTGTTAGATGATTTAATTAAAAATAAAATCCAATTTACAGGTGACGAAAATTATTACAAACTTATTAATGAGGTATCAACTTGTATAGTTAAAAATGATGATTCCTGTAAGGATACGCCTAACTTATGTCTAACTGAAAATGGTAGCTGTAATTTAATTCTTCCTGAAAAAAATTTAATAACAAAGAAAGAAAACGAACCAATTTATTATGGCAGAATGGCAGATGAGTTAATTAGATACAATAGAATTAAATCATTTATGTTGCAACCTCAAACATATTTGTCATTTGGAAGTATAGGTTATAATTTAAGAGACAATGAAATTATCTTAATACAGTCTTTATTAACACAAGAATATTTTGAAACATTAATTCCTGCTATTACAAATAAATATATTAAATATAATTCTTATGATGAAGTAGAACCAATAGTAACGCAAGTATATGATAATACAATTCCATCTTTAGATCATGCTATTGGCAGAAAAAATGACCCTAGTTGTGTATCAAAAGTTAATGAAAGTATTGCTTCTAGTGTTTGGAAAAAATGTTTTCCAGATAATTTTTCAGAAATCGAGTATGGTAAACTCAACTCTTGTACATTTAATTTAATAATTGATTTAATAGAGAGAAAAACAGGGAAAAAATTACAAATTAATCAAGTTAAAAATGAATTATTTGAAGAATATAAAAAATATATTGAAAAATATATTAATAAAATTACAAATATATTAATTCTAGAAGGTAAAAAGACCTTAGGTGACCAAGTCCATGCTGGAACACTATCTTTTTCAAGTTTTATATACACTGATAATTATTTCTTAACACCGTTTGATTTATGGTTACTTGTAACAAAATATGAAATACCAACCATATTCGTATGTCAAAAATATATTTTACAAACTAAATATGAAAAACATCAGTTTCTTGCGTATGGCGATAAGAAGGATAAGTTTGCTTTTATAGTTGTACCTGGTTTAAGACCTGAGAATGTACCTGGATATAAATTAATTCAATCTGATAAAGGCGAAGTTTTCATTTCTCTCAGCGAACTGAATGAAGATTGTTTAGAAAATGTAGAAAGATCTATTGATGACGAGGTTTCTATTGAGGAATACTTAGATAAATTTACGAAACCATTAACAACTAATTACGAAAAGAAAAAACCTGAAAGGCTTATTATCGATTCTGATTCTGATAAAGTAAAGCCAGAAAAGAAAAAGAAATTAATTATTGAAGAAACAACTCCTGTATCATCAGAAGAGTATATATTAAAACCAGTAGGAAAGAAGCGCCAAAGTAAAAAGAAACAAATTAAGTTGAAAGGTAAACAAGTAGCTCCAAAAACTAATACAAAAAAACGTAGATTATTAATTGTTGATAGTTCAAGTACTGAAGAGATTTAACTTGTTGAACCAGTTTCTTCCTCTTCCTCATCTTCTTCCTCTTCCTCATCTACTTCCTCTTCTACTTCTACTTCTACTTCTACTTCTACTTCTACTTCTTCTTCTTCTTCCTCTTCCTCTTCCTCATATTCCTCATCAAAATTATTTAAAAATAAATAATTATTTAAAATATAGCCATTTTCGGTTTCATCACATTTTAAATGATCAGATAAAAATATTTCATTCTCCTTTTCAATATCATAAAAATTTACACAACTGTCATCAAAAATTATTTCTTTACCACATATTCTTTTTTTAAAATATTTGGTTGTTTTATAAAGAATTTTATATTTTTTTCTCCCAAATTGAGGATTAAATTTATTAAATCTTAACATACTTAATTTAAACAAATCAGAGTATTCTTTTTTTATTTGTGGATGAAAACTATATAGTGATTTACAATATAAAAATAAATATGGTTTCATAATTGTAACCAATTTATTAACAGGAAATTCTTCATTAATAAGTATTCTATTTTTTACACGTGCTCTTTCACAATGTAAATTAAACTTTAGAATCATTAGTTTTATTTCTTTTTCTATAACATTAGAAGGTGAATTATGTACATAATTTTCAATTGAATATTCTCTTAGTAAATTTTCATTTAAAAATTTAAATTTGGTTAAATTAAAATTACAGTCAAAAAACTTAAAAAATAATTCAGGGTAATAATCAGTTTTATATCTTATATAAAAATAAATATTATATAAGGTTGATTTATTAAATGGTAAATTATTATATGGATTTTTTACACTTTTTGGTTCAGCAAAAAACATATAAGAATTTGTTAATGATACATTTATTATTTTAATCAAATCATTTACATGAAATAAATATTTTGAATTATTATCAATTATAGAAATAACATTTTTATCAGTTTCGCTTAATTCATTTAAACCCATATCTGTATTTACGACTATTTTTGTTTTTTTAAATTTATAATTATGTACAAATCTATTCAGAATATTATAAGTTTTTTGGATTTTATAAAAATAATCAATAAATTCTTCTTGTTTTTGTTTATCATTAATTAAAAATCCTTCTAATGCTTCAGATAACTTTTTATATTTATTTTGAACATTAATATCTTTCTCAAATAGACCAAATGTTAATCTTATATAAAATTTAATCGTTTTATCTTCTTTGTAATCCAAAGAAAAATAATTTATGTCTGTTTTTATAATTTTTTTTATTATTAATTTATATGTTTCCATATTTATGCTATAAATAATATTTTACGTTTAATATATTATTTATCAATTTAATATCACACTATTTTTAAAATCCTGGATTGTAATCATTATCGTTACCCATATCTTGAGCTTGAATAGTGATAACATTGTTTTGTATGGATATTTTATTAACCCCGCATGGGTCATCTGGATTTTCAACATTACCAAATGCTTTTTCAATTTCTTCTTCAACATCAATTGGTCTATATTCGCTTACAGCTTCAAGTTTCTGCATTTCCTCAACGTCTAATACAACTTGGAAGCAACTTGTTCCAAAGAATCCTTCTTGACCACACATAACATTAGCTGAAACACCTCTAAATGTATCAAGTTCAGCATGTCTAGCTGCTTTTAAGAACATTTCAGGAGTCTCCTCGAAAGATGCTTTGGCAATAGGACCAATATTATCATTGTTGATACCATGTCTGAATATAGAGATTAGCTTACTAGTTGCTGTCATTCTATCGACTAAGACACTGTAGTTGTGGTAATTAATATATGTTCCGTCAAATTCTACAACTTCAACTAACTCATTGTAAATAGCTTGTCTAGCAGCTTCAATTCCCAACACATTATATATTTCCACAATATCATTACTAAGTGTTCTTTTATTATCAATAAAATCAAGACCTAGAACATCTAATAGATTGGTACCAATAGTATCTAGAACCCAAATATCTTGCTTTTTATAAATACCATTATGTTCAACCATATTATCTACTACTTTTCTAAGAATAACCTTATTAATTCCTTTAGTACCTCTTAATACAACATTATTCAACATCTGGTCTTGGAAATTTTTCAAAATATAAATTTGGTCTGATTGGTCAAGAGGGTTTACCTTTGTTTTCTTCTGTCCTTTTCCTGAAATGATTTCATTCATTCTAATTCTAAATATTAATTTATCAGAATTGAAATCAGAATAAACACACGAAACTTGATCTTCATAACAATTTTTTAAAGTGAAGTTAACGTCGTCCATTGTAATATTTTTCTCAAGCATGACTTCAGGATCCATTTCCATTCTGATAATCCATTTAGATTTTTCGTTCTCGTCATTACTCAATGACGTTTCAGCACATTCTGCTACCATTTTCTCAAAATCCATGTATTGTGAAATAGCATCTTTATCAATACTGATAAGTGAATTTAATTCATCTGGATCAAAACATACTTCAACTGATTTAACAATTTCTTCTAATCTAGTATGCTCTAACATATACATAATAGTTTGAGCCTTATCCTTCTGTGTTTCATCTTCAGGTTTCAAATAAATACTGAGTGAAGGATTTTTGATATCACTTGACAAGGACAATATTTCTTCAATTCTTGGTACACCACGTGTCACGTTGGATTTGGAAGCGACACCAGCAAAATGGAAAGTGTTTAAAGTCATCTGAGTTGAGACCTCGCCAATACTTTGACCCGCAATCATGCCAACCATTTCACCTGGAGCTATAATAGCTCTCTTGTAATCAATTGTAATGGTATCTAACAATAAAGTTAGAGCCGACTTATTAAATCTTTTAATAACAAGTAGATCCTTTGGAGACAAATAGAAGTAAAACAATACTTTGAAAAGTTCTGTAGGAGGAGCATAGTAAATTTTCTCAAGATTAGAATAACAATTTTCAATCATTTCTAGGGCTTCCATAGGTGTAATGTCTACCAATGATGAGATAGTAATGTTACATTGACCTTGAATATTGCTAATTATATAATGAAAAGCAACAGGACAATTTACAACAGAATCACTCTTATTTTTGAATACCTTTTTAATAATTGCCTCACGCTTTTGAATCATCATATCAATATACTTCTGTGTCCTCTTCATGTATTCATCGGTTTGTTTTTTATGTCTAACCATTGTATTTTTTAAGAATATATTATTCAATGTCTTAATCTTTCCAGATTCCTCAGGAATAAGGAAATGAGAATAAATATCTTGAGTACTCATAGATACTAATGAAATACTTTGATTTTCTACCTTAACAGTATCAATGTTATCATCACCATAACAGAATTGAACAATTTTATTCTTATTTGTTCTAACAGTCATATCATAAGAAACCATTAAATCTTCAAGACCTTTAATCAATCTCCTTTGAATATAACCAGTAGTAGACGTTTTTACAGCAGTATCAATAAGACCTACACGACCACCCATAGCGTGGAAGAATAGTTCTTGAGGTGATAATCCATTAATATATGAACTCTCAACAAACCCACGAGCTCCAGGCGAATCATCATACTTTGTAAAATGTGGTAATGTTCTGTTCTCAAAACCATAAGGAATGCGCTTACCATCTACGTTTTGTTGACCTAAACAAGAAATCATAAATGATATATTAAGGTCTGAACCTTTAGAACCAGCTTGAACCATGGTTACGAATCTATTATCTTTACTAAGATTTTTCAAACCAATTTTACCAGATTCAGATGTAGCTTGATTGAGAATACTGTTAACTTGAGTTTCAAACTCTTCTTCGTTGGTCTTTCCAGTATTATTTTCAAAGACTCCAATTTGAACTTGATCAATCAAATTCTTTACATCAGTCTTCTTCTTTGTAATAACCTGAATAATATCATCATTCGTTTTTTTATCAGAAATCAAATCACTAATACCAACACTAAATGCGCTAGATTTCATGTACTCGGTTACAATATTTTGTAAATCATCGATAAATTTAGCTGACGCCATGTTTCCAAAGTCATTACAAACGCGTTGTAACAAACCCTTGGTACCAGCACCCATTACACTTTTATCCATTTGACCACGTACATATGTTCCGTTTTTGATTTCAATTACAGCATTTGAAGTTTTAGCATCATCTTTATCCTCTTTAAATGCCTTGGTTTTATATTTCATTGATAGTGGAGGAAATATTTGACTTAAAATATCAAAATTAGTAATTCCGCCTTCTTTTTGTATTTCTTCCAAAAGCTTTTTCTCGTCTACACCATTAAACATCATTAAAATATTCATTGCTTCGCGAGGACTAAATCTTATGTTAGGTCTAGTGAATTGATATGACCCAAGCATAGAATCTTGATAAATACCAATAATTGAACTGTTATTAGCTGGACTAACAATTTGATAAGGTACAGCTGCTAAATTTTTCAATTCGGCTTCTGACTCTGGATCTTGTGGCATGTGTAAATTCATTTCATCTCCATCGAAATCCGCATTGTAAGGCTTTGTGTCTGCGACGTTCATTCTAAAAGTATCACCTCGTTTCATAATTCTGGCAATATGACACATCATACTCATTCTGTGAAGAGTTGGTTGACGATTAAATAAAATGGCATCACCGTCCATCATATGTCTATGAACAGTATCACCTTCTTCCAAAACAAGAGAATTTCTATCTAAGTAATATCTCAGAGTAATTACTTCACCATTTTGTTTTTCTAACATTTTAGCACCAGGCCACACATCAGGACCATTTTGAATTAATTTAGTCAAGAAATTTTTATTAATTTTATTAACAATAACGGGCTTTGTAATATTTTTAGCTACTTTCATTGGAATACCTAATTCACGAATTGAAATATTCGGATCGGCAGTAATAACTGAACGAGCACTGAAATCTACGCGTTTAGCCATTAAATTGCCTCTCATACGTCCACCCTTACCATTTAAACGATCTTTAATTGATTTTAAAGGTCTTCCAGAACGTTGAGCTACAGATGCTACGCCTGGAATCTTATTATCAACTTGAGTAGCAATGTAATATTGGAGAACAGTTGTCCAATCATCAATTACATTTGATGGAGCATTATTTTGAATTTTATCTTGTAATGTTTTATTTGTCTTGATAATATTTACTAAAATATGACTTAAATCGTCCTCAGATCTTTGTTGAGCATCGTGTTTTACAGATGGTCTAACAGCTGGTGGAGGAACTGACATGACTTGGCAAATCATCCAATCTGGTCTTGAGTATAAAGGACTAAACCCCATAAATGTAACATCATCGTCGGATATTCTCTTGAAATTCTTCAATACCATTTCTGGTGTAACCTTAATAATAATTGGTTCCGAATCATTTCCATCATTTTTCCATTCAGCAAAGATAGTAGCAAGACCTTCTTTTCTAATTTTACTTGGTTGTAAAGTACCACAACCATCTTCACTATCATCACCACAACGTTTTACTTTACCACATAGGGCAAATACATATTTCCATCTAGCCTCACCTTGTAGCTTTAATGCTTGTTTATATTTATCTTTACTTACTAAAAGTTTACTACATTTGAAACAGACACATTTCATACATTTTTGAATTGTGCTTAAATATTGAATATAAAATACAGGACGAGCCAATTCAATGTGGCCAGCGTAACCAGGAGTTTGCATGTAATCTAGACCATCTGTAGGACAAATTAGACCAGGTTCTAAAACGCCCATTCTAGGATCAAACAACCCACCAATTACCGGCTTATTATTTATATATGTGTCCCTGCTTGTAATTTCAGCAACAGAACTTTTTCTTATTTCTTCTGGCGACAGAATACTAAATTGTATCCCAATCACCTTTGAGCAATTAATTGACATATTATTGGAAGTTGCAAACTTAGACATCTCTTATATTATAATACAATAGATTTATATTGTTTTATTTATTCAATTTTATTTTAAATAAATATTGGGTTTACTTTTAGTTATTTATAACATTATTCACAAAATTAGTTAATAACAAAAAATATTAATAAAATTACTTATCAAAATACATACAGCATGAAATATTTATGTTATAATTTTAAGATTATTTTTTTAATAAAATAAAATTGATTTTAATTTAAAATTATAATTTATTAATATACAATATATAAGAATGCCACGTGACAGTCAAAATAAATTATCTAAGAAGGACCAAACTAAGCGCTCCAAAAAGCAGGAGGAACTTAGTAAGAAAAAGAAGAAGATTGATAATCCTGATAATGATGGAAATAATGGAAGTGATTCTGAAAATGATGAAATGGATGTTCATGAATATCGTAAGTTCCTTTCAAAGATATTCCCATCTAAGCATTTAAATAATAAGATAAAATCTGGGGATAAATTAAAGAAATTAGCAGAAGAATCGGATTCAGATGATGATGATGAAGTTAAACCTAAAAAGAAATTATCTAAAAATAATAATAAAAATGAAGAATCTGAAGATGAATGGGAAACTGACTCCGATGAAGACGAAGAAATTTTGGTTAAAAAATCAAAAAAGAATAAAAGGAATAAAAAGAATAAAAGAATTGAAGTTTCAGATGAGGAGGAAGTTTCGCTTGGAGAAGAAGATACTGAAGATGAAGATGATGATGTAATTAATGTTGATAAGAAAGGAAATGGAAAATTAAACATCATATTTACAATTGGAGGAATGGGCGAAGAAGATGAAGATGAGTGGAATGAAGAAGATTATGATCCTGATTATGATGAAGATGATGATTCTGAAATGGAAACTGAAGATGAAGATGAGGAAGTATCAACAGATTCTTCTGATGAAGAGGAAGAGGAAGAGGAAGAGGAAGAAGTTAAACCTAAAAGAAAATCTTCAAGAAAATCTAAATCAACTGTAGAGGAACCTGTTGTTGTGGAACCATCTAAATCTGAAGATAAAAATGATGTATTAGAAAAATTGAAAAATTTATTGGCAAGTAATCCAACTGATAAAACAATTCAGAAATGTATTGATGTTTATGAAGAAGAAATTAAAATGTCAAAAAAGAAGCTTCAAAAGAAGGAAAAGAAACAAAAGGATAAAAATCTTAGAATATTTAGAAAAATAATTAAGGATAAAAATACCATGAATGACTTTTCATTTTATGAAAAGTTAGAAACTGAAAATCAAAAGAAAATCATCAAAGAATTGAGGGAAATTAATAAAATTACTAGAATTGAAAAGCCTTATAGGATGACACTTCTTGAATCTGATATTCCGGTTCAATTCAAATCTGCTGCTATGAAAAAGATTAATTCACTTCGATACATGGAGCCAGGTAGCGGTGAATTTTATAAGATTAAAAATTGGGTTGATACATTTATGCGCATTCCATTTAGCAAACATGAAGGTCTTCCAATTAGCATTGAAGATGGTGTAGATAAGTGTCATGATTTTATGGAAAGTGCGCAAAACACTTTAGATCAAGCTGTATATGGTTTAAATGACGCAAAGATGCAGATTATGCAGATGTTGGGTCAACTATTAACAAATCCTAAGGCAATCGGTACTGCTATTGCTATTCATGGTCCTCCTGGTACAGGTAAAACTAGTCTAGTAAAGGAAGGAATTAGTAAAATTCTTAATAGACCGTTTGCTTTTATCGCGCTTGGTGGTGCTACTGATAGCAGTTTTCTAGAAGGTCATGGATATACATATGAGGGTAGTACTTGGGGTAAAATTGTTCAAATTCTAATTGATAGCAAGTGTATGAATCCTGTAATTTACTTCGACGAACTTGATAAGATTTCAGACACTCCTAGAGGAGAAGAGATCGCCGGCATTCTTACACACTTGACTGATACATCTCAAAATTCTCAATTCCACGACAAGTATTTTGCTGAGATTAATTTCGATTTGAGTAAATGTTTATTCATCTTCAGTTATAATGATGAATCAAAGGTTAATGCTATCTTAAAAGATAGAATGTATAGAATTAAGACAAAGGGATACAGTGGTAAGGAAAAGACTGTAATTGCTAATAACTATTTACTACCTAAGATTCATGAACAAGTTAAATTTAATAAAGATGAAATTATTATTCCCGATGATGTTATCGCACATATTGTAGACAATCATTGTAATAAGGAAGATGGTGTTAGAAACTTGAAACGTTGTTTGGAAATTATTTACACAAAATTAAATTTATATAGATTGATGAAGCCTGGTTCAAATTTATTTGAAGGTGAGATGTCATTAAAAGTCGAATTCCCATATAAAGTTACAAAGGATATTGTTGATAAGTTGATTAAAAAAGAGTCTGATGGTTTGGAAACATGGCGAACTTTGTATATGTAAACTATATAAAAATATAAATATATGATAAATAATAATGAGTATAAATTATTTTTTATCTTCAAAGAAGAAACTACAAAAAATTTTGTCATATTTGAATGAAATTAAATTAACCTATTGTGAAATAGAAATGGAAAGAGATGATGGTATTAACGATGAATATATAACCGAACAAGTTAATGAATATGAAAAAAAAATACTTGAATTAGATTTAACAATAGAATATTTAAACCAATTTATATGTCATAATTGCGAACATACATTTGTAGAAGATGTAATTGATATTACACCAGATAGGTCGCAAAATATAACATATTGTACAATTTGTGAATACACAAAAGAAGAATAAATATATTATTTATTTGCCTACTTAAAGACGCCTCTACTACATGATGAAGGAGAAATCTTGAATTTCGGAAAAAGATCGCTTCAAAAGTTCCCTTCATATGTAGTACCGATGAATGAAATTTTTCGAGTAAAGTTTTTTTCAGTTTTCAATTTTGGACATTTATTTTTGTCCATTTTTGAAATCCTTGGATATTTTATGCCAAAATATAATTGTGAGACCATAATTGAAAATTAGCATCTGGTTACCAAAAAAATAATTCTAAAAGTGTTACGATAAAATTTTAATTATTGTTAAGATTTATATTTAGAGATTTTTATATTAACATATTTATATTGACAAATGTTTACGCAAAAGTCGCAAAAGTCGCCAAAATATTTTAGTTGTGAAAAATGTCACTATAATACATGTAAAAAAACTGATTATGATAAACATTTATTGACAGCTAAACATCAAAATGTTGACAATTTGTTTACAAATGTTGCCGCAAACTCGCCAAATGTCGCAGAACCAGAATATCTGTGTGAATGTGGAAAAAAATATAGCCATCGTCAAAGCTTATACGTTCATAAAAAAAAATGTAATTATGAACAAATAAATACTATTAATTCAGATGTTAATAATAATGACAATAAATTAGTTGATTACTTAATGAAAGAAAATACAGAACTTAAACACATGATAATTGATGTATGTAAAAATATTAATAGCACGCAAAATAATAATTCATTTAATAATACTAATTCACATAATAAAACATTCAATCTTCAATTTTTTCTCAACGAAACCTGTAAAGATGCCATGAATATTATGGATTTCGTTGAATCTGTAAAACTTAAATTAACTGATTTAGAAAAGCTAGGAGAAATAGGTTATGTAGATGGAATATCAAATATAATAGTTGAAAATTTAAATGCATTAGATGAAACTAAAAGACCTGTTCATTGTACAGATACAAAGAGAGAAGTCTTGTATATTAAAGATGACAATAAATGGGAAAAAGAAGATGAAGACAACAATAAAATGCGAAAAGTCATTAAGAAAATAGCATATAAAAATCAACGACTATTACCAGAATTTAAAAAGGAACATCCGGACTACAATAAATATCATTCAAAGTATTCTGATCAATATAACAAACTTGTAGTTGAATCTATGGGAGGTTCAGGTAATAATGATCTAGAAAAAGAAGATAAAATTATTAAGAAAATATCAAAAGAAGTAACTATTAATAAGTCAAATTTATAAAATTTTATTATTTAAATATTATAAATGATTTTTGAAAATGAATTTGATTACATTATTCCATTAGGGTTTAATTGTAATTCAGCAAATGCTTGTAAAATAGCTGGTGTAAGAAAAGAAAAATTACCATTTGATTGGATGCAAATTAAAGGTTTAAACGAACCTGACAAATTTTTAGCTTATCAAAAAATGTTACAAGATATGTTTAATGAATGTTTAGAATTTAATATTGTAAAGCATAAAACTGATGAATTTTCCATTTTAAATTATAAAGCATGGATACCTCATGAGCAAGGTGAATGTGATTGTGATGGTATAAAAGAAAAATATATAAAATATTTTAAACGTTTAAAGACTATATTAGAATCAAATAAAAAAATATTAATTATAATTTCTGAAATGTTTGTTACGGGTTATAATGAAAATCTAGTTGAAATACAAAAAAATTATTTGAAAAATCTTTATCCAAATAATGATTACTATTTTTTAACAATAAATATAAATAATCGTTATATAAATAAAGATAGACATTTAAATGTAATAATAAATGAAAAAGGGCATCATGTAAATGGTGTATGGACGGATCCTTATTTGGCAAGGTCTGTTGAAATCTGTAAAAATATTAGACTTAATAAAGAATATATTACAGAAGTAATTTCAAATGAAGAATAATTTTCTAACAAACAATTGTTTTTGTATTTTGGGTTAATACGCAACCCGGTGTTTTAGTCTTTGTAATATTTTTAATTTGTGTATAAGTTATTGCCACATTCGATAAGCTCTTTAATTTATTAGTATTACTTTTACATAATAAAGCACCTGCTTTTATAATATATTGTAATTCCTTTTTATCAATATCATCAGGAATTTCACAGACTACATGACACGATGATTCGTCTTTCGCATGAAACCATAAATCATCTTCAGACCCCATGTCGATAACTTTAAAATTTTCATTTTGATTTTTACCAATATGAAACATAAATTCTCTCTTCAATGCTTGTATGAATATAGTTTCTGTCTTCATTTGTTAAGTTTAATGTAATTAATACCTAATATAATTAAATCAATTTTAAAAATAATACAAATAATACAAATAATACAAATAATGAATCTACATTTAAATAATTATTATAATTATATATTATGAGATTACAAAGTATTATTTCAAGGATACAAACATTTTTTAATTACTTATTTGAGAGTTTAACAATGAGAACAAAACCAAAATATATACCAGTATACGAAGAAGAAGAAATCCTTTATTTGACTGAATCTATGACAATTGAAAGATAATATATTTAATATTTTAAGTATTTAAATTTAAAATATTAAAATAAATATGAAGATAGCATTATGTTTTATAATTAGTTATGACCATATATTAAATAAAGAGGAAATCTGGAAGGAGTGGATAGAACCAAATAAGGACATTATTAATGCATATTTTTATTACAAAGATTTTAATAAAATAAAATCCCAGTGGATTAGAGATCACTCACTTCCGCCAAATTATATACATGAAACAGATTATGCTCATGTAATACCAGCATATTTATCAGTTATGAGATTTGCTTTAACACATGATATTGAAAATAATTGGTTTTGTATGTTAACTGATTCATGTTGTCCGATTATTTCACCAAAAAGATTCAGATATTTGTTTTATAATAATTACAAAAAAAGCATTATGAGTTGGAAACCAGCTTGGTGGAATCCGTCATTTTGTAATAGAGCTAATTTATATTTGTTACCAAAAGAATTTCATCTAGGAAATGATCCTTGGTTTATTGTAAATAAAGAACATGTTTTACAAATACTAACTTTTGTAAATAATAAAAGAGATATAACAAAAACAATTTGTAGTGGAAACATAGCAAATGAAAGCTTATTTGCTATTATTTTATACTCTTATAGACAATTAGACTTGAAAGGTTCAGTTATATCAGCTGTCACGCACCTTACTGATTGGACTAGAATGACCAGCGCAACTAGTCCACATATTTTTAAAGAAGCAAATGACCGGGACATAAAATTTATTGATTCGGAGTTAAACAAAAACACCTATGCAATGTTTATTAGAAAAGTTGCGCCAGAATTTCCAAATCAAATTTTAAAACAATATATTTATGAAAAATACATGGAAGAAGATAATAAACTAGTATTAAAGGAACCCAATATTTTTATCTATAATAGATTTAAAAGATATGGTTATTACTATTCTCCTTATATGGTAATAGTAATTATTAGTTATTTTTTGTATTTATATTTAATTTAAACAATATAAAATTTTATATTATACTATAATAATATAAAATGCTAACAATAATGTTACTTTTATTAAGTTTTTCTAGCGTTTCTTGCGTTTTAAATCAATTGTCTTTCAGTGGTGGAGGTTCATTTGGTGCAGTAGAAATAGGTATTATAAAAAATTTAATGGAGAGACAAATAATTAATTTTGATTTATATACTGGTATTTCTGCTGGGGCATTGAACGCAGGATTTTTATCATACTATAAAAATATAAATGAGGGTATAACTAGTGCTGAAAATATATATAAAACTATTAATAATCGCATGGTTTATAAATTGCTTCCACCAACGGAAGTTTCACTGCTTAATACAGAACCATTATTTAATACGTTATTAAAGGTTATAGATAAAATGCCAAATGAACCTGTAGTTCATACACTGATCGGAGCAACAAATTTATATAGTGGCAACTTAGATGTTTATTCGTTTGAAGATAATGATGATTTAAACAAAGTATATCTATTAATGTCATCTTCGGCAATTCCTGGATTATTTCCACCCATTCGATATAACGGTAATCAATATGCTGATGGCGGTACACTTAGTAATGAATTATTACAAGTAGAAAATAGCAACCAATATATTAATATTACATTTGTTACTCCGTATGAAGGTTATATATATGATAATACACCAATTAATTCTTTAAAGGAAATGATAAAACGAACAATAAATATAGTTACATCAAATTTTAATAACCAAATGGCAAAAATAAATCAGAACTGTGAAAATCCAATTGGAGAGATAAATAAATATTTTGTTGATCCAGAATTATTAAAAGGGTATAGTATATTAAACTTTGATAACGGCAAAGAGCTTATTGATATTGGTTACAATAATGTAGAACATGTGAAATACAAATTATGTTAAATTTATTTAAATAAATCTTAATGTAACTTATATAATGGACGAAAACCAACTCTTAAGAAAAGAAAACGAAGATCTTAAAAATAAGGTGGTCGAATTAGAAGAAAAGTTGAAGAAATATACTGCTCCTTCTAGAAGTAAAATTTATTATGAGAATCATAAAGATGAACTTTTAGAAAAGATGAAAAAATATAAACAAACACCAGAGCAAATTAAAGAACGAAATAGAAAAGCATATTTGAAAAAAAAGGAAAAAATAGAGAAAGATAATTAACAATAAAATGAATTAATATATTTTACGCAAAATATATTAAAATAATCTTTAGTAATAGTATAAGAATGATAAGATTAAAATATGATTATGAAATGTTGAAAAATATTTGTGATGACGGTGGCGTTATTTTATTAATTGATTATAGTAATAAATATGTTACGCGTGATACTAGGATTATTGGCAAATGTATATTTTGTGAAAACAGTTTTGATAAAAGTTTGAATAAGTTACACAAGCAGAGAAATTTTGGTTGTATAACTTGCGCCAAAGACCTAAAGTTTGAAAGAATAAAAAATACAATGGTAGATAAATATGGAGTGGAGTATGCGGCACAAAATGAAACTTGTATGAATAAAATGAAAGCTACTACATTGAAAAAATATGGCGTAGAAAATGCTAACCAAAGTCAAGAAATAAAAGAAAAAATAAAAAAATCAAATTTGGAAAAATATGGGTTTGAATATGGATTACAGTCTGAAGAAGTTAAAGAAAAAAGAAGAGATACAAATTTAGAAAAATATGGTTTTGAGAATCCTTTACAACGTGAAGAAATTAAAGAAAAATCTAAAAACACGTGTTTAAAAAAATATAATGTAGAATATCCCTGTCAATGTCCAGAAATTTATGAAAAACAAAACAAGAATTCTTACTATTTAAAGGATTATATAATGCCTTCGGGTAATACAATTAAAATACAAGGTTACGAACATTATGCTTTAGATGAATTATGTAAAAAAGAAAATAGTAATGAAAATGATATTATAACTGGTTGTAAAAATGTTCCGACTATTTGGTATAATGATAATGATAATAAGAAACATAGACATTTTGTAGATATTTTTATACCATCTAAAAATAAATGTATAGAAGTAAAATCTACATGGACATTTAAAAAACAAAAAGAAATTGTATTTTTAAAACAAATCGCAGCTAAAGAATTGGGATTTTTATATGAAATTTGGGTTTACGACAATAAAGGAAATAAGGTAGAACTTTATAACTAGCACTTCCATCTGTTACCGCAAATGCAACAAGAAATATAACACGTCATAGGTTCGTCAGCCGAACGCGTTTGCATTTGATAATATGTACACTGGTTACCCTTACACTTGCGACAAGTAAAAGTATCAGTAGCGGCAGAAATATTTGTCTCAAACTTATTTAAGTCGCGTTTAGACTTAGCATCAATAAGTTTAGCCCATTTTTCAGGCGCTAATTCTTGGTGAGTCATAAAAGCAACAATATGTGGTTTAACTGTTCCATCATTAATGTGGTCAATTATATCACCTTTTAAATTTAAAACTACACTGCGTAATCTATCAATATAGATTTGAACAAAATGTTTATTATCCCATTTTTTTACAATTTTGTGTCGATCAGCTTCTTTTAATGAATAATTAAATATACCTTTTTCCATGTTATTACTGTTTTTTTCATCTTTTAAAATTTCGTTCAGTTTTTGTTTAATATTTGAACGAAATAAATCAGGATTATCGATTTTGCGAAGAGACATATTATTGATTTACATAATAACTATATATTTAAATCAATATCAATTTTATTTTATTTTTCCACTTTTTAAAGGTGGAGTCAAAACTTTATAAGAAAAGTTGGTTTATTTTGCCACATCATCGGAATCATAATCGTATGATTCTTCGCTTAATTCTGAACCAATATCTTCTATCACGATATCATCATTTTCATTTTCTTCACTTTCTTCACTTTCATCTTCTTCACTAGCACTTTCAGTACCAGAACCACTTTGTTCCTCATCTCCATCGCTACTGTCGACAACAAAACCGTCCTTTAAATATCCTTGTTTAGTTTTCTTTTCCTTAGGTACATTTGCGAGTTCATCCTCCTCCTCTTCATCTTCCTTTGCTGTAGCAGCTAGGTCTTCAAATCCTCCAAATAATTTTTCATAAATTTTATTCCACAATTGTAAAGTTAAATCAGTATAACCCTTACTGCCATCGTCCTTCTTTAAATATGCTAAAATAGCACAACTACCAAAAAACAATTTTGTATCAATAGGAGGAGGGAAATCATATTTATTTTCAGAGTTAGGTCTCCCGTCAGTTTTTGCGAAAACTTCAATGTAATATTTTTTAGAATCGTATTTTGCATTCCATTCAACTTGTTTAATAAAGTCGTCAGCTTTTTTAAAACCACATTTTTTAAAAAGTTCCTCTAACTTAAAGTCTTTAATAGCCAATGATTTTAACGTACCAGTTCTTTCAACTATAATTATATTCAATGGTTGTGACATTATTTATTATAAATTGAATAGGTTTAAATAGTTTTATATATTTAATTATATAATGAAAATATATATTAATCACCTAAATTTAGATGCCTTACCTGAACTATTAAAAACATTAAATAATAATTATATAAATTCTGAAACATATATACAAATATACTCAAGTGACGGAATATATGAAATAAATAATACATCTTCTAAAAAATTAATTCCTGTAGATAATGATATACAAATACTAGAAAAATATCATGAAAATTTCACATTGTTAGTTGATCCATCATATTATGGTGTGGAGGAGGTTTTTCAAATAAATAATGAACATATCTCTAGAAAAATGAAACGATGTTTTTTTGAGTTTAACAAAAATTCAAAAATTAAATTGGTTATAGAAGGTGAAGTATTAGATGATAAACATTTTTATAAAAGAATTAGCAATGAATATGGTATTGCACCAAATGATATTTATTTTGAATTACCAGAAAAAACTAATATAACTGATGCTTTAGTTAAAAAAGAATTAATTGTGTTTTTATCTTGCTTAAACTAATATCATAATATTATATGCTATCTTGGGTTATTCAAATTACATTTATATCAATTATATTAATATTTTTGGTTCATCATTTATTAAATTTTTTTAAGTCTACATTAACTGTTCCAAAAATAAAGGATTTAGTAAATATGCCAACACAAAAGTATGAAAATATGTATAATATTATACAAAAAAATTCAAATACTTCTTCTGAATCAGCAGATTATACATTAATTGATTTATTACCGAAAGAAGAAGGTCCAACTATGAAAAGTGAATTGAAAAATTTTTTGAAAAAGCAATTACATACTTCAAATGAGAGTGGGACTAATATATCTTCATTAGATTTAATGGCAAATACAGATTCATATTCTGTTTATAATGAAATTAAATAATATAAAGATTTGTTACCTAGTAATATAATAAGATGTTTAAAACCCTAGATAAACAGATGATTCTTTCTGATTTTCCAAATATCAAACTTTCTTATGAAAATATAACACATAAGAAAGTTTATAATTCTGATATGATTTTAGTAATACCAGATGGTAAAAAATGTTTTGCTTGGTTTACATATATAAATGATAAACCAACATGTTTGGTTATGGAATTAGCAGGTGATAAAAATATAAATGATATAAAACATGTAAATGCTTGTTTTTCAAATGAACTTTCATATGGAACAATACTTTATGGAACATTATTTACTCATTTAGGTAATCGGTTTTTTACTATCGAAGATATATTTAGTTACAGAGATGAATTAATTGAAAGAAAGGACTGGATGTATAAAATGGACAAAATAAAAAAAATGCTAAAATATGATTTAAAACAGGTTTCATATAATAATTCTTTTGTTATTTTTGGATTACCTATCATATGTAGAACAAATGACGAATTAGAAAATAAATTACAAAATGTAAAATACAAAATAAATTCAATTCAATATAGATTATATAATAAAACAAATAGTTATTTATTTATTACTTATGATAACTATATAAATTATAAGGAAATAGCAGAGGTAAATAAATATGTTAAACCAGAGGTACAATTACAACCACAAGTACAAGAAAAACCTTTTGAAAGAATAGTTGTTAAACAACCAGCAAAGAGCAAGCCCTTTGGAGAAGTTGTTTTTTTAATTAAACCAGATATTCAAAATGATATCTATTATTTATATTGTTTAGACCAAAATTTACAAGAAGAACAACATTCTATTGCTAATGTTCCAGATTATAACACAAGCGTGATGATGAATAAATTATTTAGAATTGTAAAGGAAAATAACAATTTAGATGCGTTAGAAGAAAGTGATGATGAAGACGAATTTGAAAACGAAAATATTTCAAAATTTGTACATTTAGATAAGTCGTATAAAATGATTTGTAAGTTTAATCATAAATTTAAAAAATGGACACCTATTAAATTAGCAAATGAACATAATAAAATTATAACAAATTATGAGCTTAAACAAATTTATAAAACATATGAGCAAAACAGAAAGAGATAAAATATCTACATTATATATATATATATGTCAGCTGGATCAGGAGCATCAAATCTAGGATATGGAAATATAAATCCTTATAATTCTAGTCCTTATGTAAACGGAGCAAGTTCAAATTATTCAGGCAGTTTTAGCAGTAATGAAATTCCTGGACTTCCAGGTTTAGCAGGGTCGAAAAGTAATATAGACGCTGCGGCAGGAGTAGTTCCTGGTATTTGTAATTTTAAGGGGGGAGCCAAAAAACTTAAGAGAAAAATAAAAAATATCACTAAACATTATAAGAAGATGAAAGCGGGAAGTAGAAAAATGAAAAGCTTTAAAAGTAGACTTAGACGTAGAATGGTATCAAGAAAAGCATCTAGAGGCCTAGCTAGAGGTATGGTTGGAGGTAGAAGAACAAGACGTCGTCATAGACAACGTGGTGGTTATTCCCAATATCAGAATAACTTACCAATGACACAAACTTATCAAGTAGCTGGTATTAATGTTCCAGCAAGTCTATTAGCGTTAGCTAATCCTCCACCTGTAACAGTTTTACCGAATTGCACCAATTGCATAGATAATTATTCGCATTTTACAGGTAAAGGATTTCCTTCACCAGGTCATTAAAATATTTTATTTTTTATATAATTTTTATAATAAATAAAATTGAAATGCTTTTCCAATAAATATAATATAGGCACAATTACCCCTACCCCAAATATAATCAATTATAATTTTCAAAATGTCATACGAACCTTGTTCTAAAATAGCCGCCACCAGAATGATGGAAATTATACCAGACACCCTTTCGGATAAAAAACAACTCTTGGATGATTTTGTTAATAAAACATGTTTCTATCAATCTCCCGAGGGAACACGGAGAGATTACAGTTGGTCAAAACTTTACAAAATTCTTTCAGAAAATTTTAATCCTCAACACGTAGGTGAAGAATTGTCTAAAAAAATAAATGAGATATATAAACAAGATGAAGAAAATGACAAGTAAGAATTAGACCCAAATATAATTAATTATAAATTTGTAATTAACCTTTATTTATTTATTTATTTATTTTTAGAAAACAAACTCCCGCCAGATATTTATCTTTTGGCTTCTCTGGTTCCTCATCAATTTCATCATCTGAATCATTTGTAATACTCTTATCTGATGAACTATTACTTTTAGCAGAAATATTTTTTGGTGTCTTTTTTGAACAGTCCTTTGGTCCTGATGATTTAGGATTAAATACTACTAACCATTTACTTGTATCTGGTGTATAATTAGCACTATCTGTATAAATTATTTTATAATTCTCTTTTTTATAAAATGTTTTTCTTTTACGCCATTGATTTTGAAATAAATCATGACTATCAACAATATCAACTACAACTGGGCTACTATGTTTTTCTCTAAGAATACGTCCAACACTTTGTTCTATATCTGTTTTTGGTGTAGCCATTATTAATGTAGTAAGTGTTTTTATATCAAGTGCTTCTGCTGCCATAGCATAAGTTGCTATAACAATCTTTTTACCCTCTGTTGCTTTTAAAGCTTGTTCTTTCATGCCACCAATATAATAACCAACTGTTGCTATATTTCTGTGAGCTATTGCGTCATGTAAATATTTAAGAATATTTTTGTACTGAGCGAGAATCATAATTTGTTGATTAGGATTTACCGAAAGCATATCAGAGACAATTTTCAAGATAAACTCGGTTCTTCTGTTATATTCACATAACTTACTGATCATTGTACTATAAGCAGGATTACCTCTGAAATCAAGTTTGACTTCGTTAAATTCATCATCATCAACTTGATACTTAATAGCATGAACAATAACTTCTCTCTCTTCATCTCTCTTTCCTTTAAAAATAACATTTCCTAGAAACATTTTAAAAACCTTGGTAGTTCCATCTTTGCGATTCATTGTAGCGGATAATCCCAACATATATTTTGTTACTAGTTTAAATAAAGAATTTGAAAAAACTTCACTAGAAATGTGATGAACTTCATCTATGATTGTAAGACCAAAACTTTCAAAAGTAGAAATTGGATATTCTTTCATTGACAAACTTTGAAGCATACAAATAACAATATCTTTATCATCAATATCAATAATTGGTCCTTGAATTTTTCCAACTCGAGCTTTAGGTAGGAACTGATGGATTCTCTCTATCCATTGATTCATTAAAAATTCCTTATGAACAATAATAAATGTTTTCTTTTTAATATGAGAGATAATATTAAGTGAAAGGACTGTCTTACCATAAGCACATGGAAGTTCTAGTAATCCTCCACCAAAACCAACTTTATTAACATGATCTATATATGTGTTAACAACTATTTCTTGGTTCTCTCTAAGATTACCATTAAATTCTAAATTAATATTATCACCTTCAGTAATTTTGTATTGTTTAGGTGCTCCAAAATTTTCAACACCATAATAATGTGGAACATAAAATTTATTACCTGATTCACGATATGCCGGAAAGGTTTTTTGGTCATTATTCATCGGAGATCCCATAACAAATGGTTTAATAGTTAAATCATTTCTTATTTGTTTTTGTTTTTCAATAGTTAGTTCATTTTTAGGTATAGTATAACCTTTTTGTCCTAAGTACGTATTTAATTCCATAATAGCTATATTATTTAGTAAATTATGTTTATATCATTTTACTAATCTTTAAAAACGAATAAATAAAATCTATCAATATGATATATGGAAAGTTTTTCTAGTTTATTAAAAAAAGAACATATGGGTGAACTAGTTTTAGTTGTTTTATTTATCATTTATTTGATAATGGGTTCCAAAACACCTGAACCAGTTGCTGGAATGGTAGATACTTTAGTAGGCAAAATAGCAATCTTTATTATTATTATTTATTTATTTATGCATGCTAATCCAATTTTAGCTGTATTAGCTTTATTAGTTGGGTTTGATTTAATTCGTCGTTCATCAATGACAACTGGAATTGATGCTCTTCAAAGATTTGCTCCTTCAGAAGAGAAAAAATCTTCTCAGTTTACTGCTTTTAATCAATTCCCTTATACTTTAGAACAAGAAGTTGTTTCTAAAATGGCGCCAATAATGAAAAGTGGTTCTTCTCTCTCACAAGCATCTTATAAACCATTATTGGATAATCTCTATGATGCGTCACCTTTAAATGGTTCTAATTAAATTTTTGAATTAATTGAATAGTTATTAAATTATTAAATTAATTATTTATTGTCTTCTACGATGTCTTCTAGTTTTTTTTACCTTGTTGTCCAGACATAGCATTAGCTGCTAAAGAAGCTTGTCTATCTTTATATTCTCCACTTTTCAAAGCATTTTCTGAGGCAATGTCTTTAAATGCCATTTGGTTTTGTTCTAAATCTGCCGCACATGATTGTTCTTCTGTTAAACGTTTTTCATTTAAATTAGTTTTTCTCAAATTTATTTTCCAAGGATTAATCATTATATAATTTATAAATATTTAAAAAGCTATGTATTTCCTCCAGAGGCTTTGGAGAAAGAGGGTATTGAGGGTATTTTTGTTTCGCCTGTTGTGATAAATTGATAAATGTAATTAAATATCATAAAAACAATAATAAATAAAATACAACCAACTATAATTTGAAATATCATTTTGGTTACAGGATTATCTAATATATTAGAAAAATTGTAAGAAGGTGTATTCTTTGAGTATTCTACTGTTGTTTCTTCATTTGAAGAACCAGTTGGTTTACATGATATATAAATACCTTCTCCTACTTTTGTAGAATTAGGTCCTGATGTATTAAAAAATAATTCTCCACCAGTCATAGGTAGAGGATATGGTTTAATTATTTTTTGTAATGTTGTTATAGTATCACTATTTAAAGGAATTGCGTCTAAAATTTCAAACATAATCCAATCATTATTAGTGTTATCAGTGTAACTGTAATAGGGCTTTGATGGAACTATTTTATCCAATGTAAATCCAGTTATGCTTAAATTTGTTGATTCTCCTTGGCTTGGAGCATTTGTTCCTGTAATATCAATAATTTCCTTTAATAAATAAGAAGCATCAGATGATTCACTAGATGACTTAATAGGAATACCAACAAACAGTTCTGATCCACCTTTAACAGGAGTATGTACAATAATAATTTCAGCATCTGTTGTAGCACCATTAAATAAATGAAGTGAAGGTGATGTAATGATTATTTGAGCAACAGTATATTTTTGAGTATTATATGTAACAGGCGGAGTTTTACTATTATCATATGATAAATTAATCATTATATCTTGATTTTTAGCAGTTGTATTACTTTCAGGATATTGAAAGTTATAAGCACATTTCAAATCACATTTACCAGAAATATTTTTTTTAGATATATCAATACTTTGAGTACTCATTAATATAACTATATAAATAAAAATATTAATTTATTTATATAGAATGAAATTAACTAAAGGTAAAATATCAAAATTATATAGTAAGAAAAAACAAAGTCTTAAAAGGAAAGTTAACAAAAAAAGGGGTTCAAGTAGAAACAAGACATTTAGAAAAAAACGAAATATACATTTAGCTAGAAAATCGTTAAAAAGATTTCATTACAAAAAACAAAGAGGTGGTATAAAAGAAGGTGAAGGTGAAGGTGAAGAAAATATTTCTCAAGAAAGTATGCCTAAAGTAGATGAAGTTTCTAATTCGGTTACAGAAAATTTAAATCAACCTACTTCAGAAACCTTAGAACAATCTAACATAGAAACTACCGACACTCCTGCTGA